>OCHK01000005.1_pt1 | contig 356877 bp, 378 predicted proteins | sample 1538551 | NCBI WGS metagenome assembly OCHK01 (sample SAMN04571707, study PRJEB22368) | human gut metagenome | biome: human gut; material: stool | host: Homo sapiens | place: Luxembourg | collected 2012-08-31
TAACTTTTAAAGAAGTCTGAGATGGCGGGTATGGAATCTCAGATTACAATTGACGCTCCCAGGTTGATGCAATTGCACAGGACTACATCAACAAACACACCTTTGATGAGACGGTGTATGACATAACCGATATCCGGTATGGACTGATCCGGGTATCCAACGAAGAGGATGATTCCTACCAGTTGCTCCCGGCATGGTATTATCTTGCAGAAGGAAGCGAGGAAAGCAAACCCTATTATTTCCCATCTGCCTACGTCATTATCAACGCCATCGACGGAAGCATCTACAATAACGAACTTGGCTACATCTATCAACATAGAAACAAATCAGATTAACAGGAGGACGATCTTATGAAGAAACGAATTGCAGGCATTCTCATATCCATCCTTGCATTATCCGCCCTGTCCGGGTGTGGAAAAGAGAAAGATATCTCATACGTGGATGAACCGGCAACGACAAGCGATGCTGCCACCGCTTCGGTTCTGCACCGGAATTATGAGGTCACAGACGGACTCCTGACATTTACGGTGGATGCCGATGTCGATACCTGTTTATCGGCACAAAGCTCACCTGTGGTAAAGGTCTCCCGAAACGACTACACCAAGGAGGATATGAAGCGGATTGCAGATGCCATCTTCGATGCTGGAAGCTACGCATTATTCCTGCCCTATGTCCTGCGCCCGGACGAGGAAGTCAAAAGTGCGTGCGCCGATATACAGGAAGAAATCGCACAGTACAGTGACAGCGCAGACATTCCATACTCTTTGCTACAGGAATACTATATCGCCCAGCAATGTATGGAGAATGACAACGTGGTCACCCCGATTCATACGGATGGTTCCCTGAAATGGTATCGTTTCACCTCCACCGAGAATGCGGATATTTATACAAATTTCTGCGTCATCAAAGGGACGGTCAGCCAGAAGCCTTACTATCTGTCGTTTATACAGACGGATGCGTACTGTACGATGCTGCTCCACACGATCTACGAACCATATATCCAGTATCCGCAATACTACGACACCTATGCAAACCCTCTTTATGAGAATGAATCGTACTCCGACGAATGTCAGTATTCTAAGGAAGAATCAAAAGCAATGGTGCTTGATACGCTTCGGACTATGGGAATCTCCGATTACACGATCACAGATGTACAGAAGGCTCAGACCATAAAACCCGATTACGAGATAACGAAAGATGGGGAAATCATAGCCAGCGATTCTTCAAACGATGGGTATTCCTATGATTCCTATCTGCTCTATGGCGGCAGAAATGTGGACGGTATCGCTCCTGTTCATACGGATTTCAATTTTTCCCGCGAACTGGTCTCTGGGACAATCGGTGAAAACAGCAGCTCCAACGATTCTTACACGAATACCAGATATGGATTTGAAGCCATCTTCGCGAATGTCGGAAATGATGGTATCAACTATCTGGTTATCCAGAATCCGATGAAAGTAGAGGAAGTCTTAGAAACAAATGCACAACTGCTCTCTTTTGATCAGATTGACGCAATCGCCAAAGATTACATCTCGAAGTTCGATGGGACGACTTTACCATTTTCTGCGGATAACACCTACAAAATCAAGGAGATTCAATATGGATTAATCCGGTTATTTGACGAAGAATCTGATTCCTATATGTATATTCCTGCGTGGTATTACATGATCGACGGGGAATCTCTTTCTTCCCCATTTTGTACATTTTCCCCGTACGTTATAATCAGTGCCATCGACGGAAGCATCTATCATGATTATAACGGGAACATCAACTAAAGCGAAAGGAGAACGCATATGAAGAAACTATCCTGGATTTTAATTATTACACTTCTCGCATCCTGTCTCTCTGCCTGCGGCAAAAAAGAGACTGTCATCTATCAGGGAGATACCGCATCTACATCCGATGCCACAGATGACCCTATCCGAAATCTTGACTACACCGTTCCGGGGGACAAAGGAACCCTGACTGTACAAGCACAGGTGGATACCTCACTTGCCGAGAAATCAGCACCGGTTGCGTCTTTATCCCGTGCCGACTTCACGGACGAAGACATCCAGGCGTATGCCGACCTGATCTTCGACGAGGGAAGTTATTCACTATTTATGCCATATGATTTTCGTTCGATTGAGGATCTAACCTCCGCCTGCGGCGCATGGGAAGATACATTCAAAAGCTATGAGAATTTCTCTACGATCCCGGAATATATGATTGCAGAATACTACGACGCTACAAATGTCCTTGCGACGAAAAAGCAAGATGCCGATGCAGCAAAGCGTGTCGTAGAAACCAACGGTGAAATGAAATGGTATATCAATCCCTATAGCGAAAGGGATGATATCGGGCAATTTATACCGAACCAATTCTGTATTATCGACGGAACCATTTCCAAAGAGCACTATTATCTGGCATTTTTTAAATCCAACCTATTCTGTCGTATGGTATTATACAAACAGTACTGTACTGATGCTATCGATTTTTCTACCAGTAACACCTATAAGGCGTATCCAATTTCTTCCGCTTACGTTGAGCAAAATGGGGGAAACAGCTGTTCCCTCTCCCTCACAGAAGCGAAGCAGATTACTGAAAAATATATGCAGACACTGAAGATTACTGATTATACAATTGTGCAAACACTGGATGCTATACGACATCCCCAACATTATACGATCAATGCCTCCTTTGCCGTAGAACCTCCGGCAGAAGAAACAGAACCTGCCACAGACTCCTATCTGTTCTATGCCAGCCGAAGCCTGAATAATCTTTCTACCTTATATACATCTGAAACATTTTCAACAACCCTGACGGATTATTCCAATGCCGAATATGACGCCAATGGTGGTTTTATATTCTCCGCGGACGAATCCAATACATTTTACGGTTTTGAATCTCTGACCGCCAGCATAGACAGCAACGGGCTTTCCTACCTGATCTGGAACAATCCAATGCAGGTAGACACCATAGAAGCAAAAACTTCTCCAACCCTGTCATTTGATCAGATTGATGCCATTGCAAAGGCACAGATTGATTTCATGAGCATATGGAACAGCAGTCCTTTCGATCCCCTTTCCATAGCTGATTGCGAATACACGGTAACGAGTATCGAGTATGGTCTGATCCGGATTTCTGATTCCAAGCACAAATCCTACTCGCTCGTTCCTGCATGGTTTTACATGCTTAAACCGGATGAAGCCGGTATCCTTTACAAATCCAGTTATGCAATTATCAATGCGATTGATGGCAGCATCTATAACCCATTTATTGGCACACTGGAACCAACAGACAACAGTCAGACAGAGAAATGACAGACAATCATACAAAAATCCGAAACAGGCTCACAGCTATATGGCAGATTATAATCATGAAAAAGGGATTGCATATGCAATCCCTTTTGTAGTGTGTGTGATTTTAAGTTTATTTACTAATTTGTTGTTATTACTTTCTAAGACCAAGCTGCTCGATAAGTGTTCTGTAACGCTCGATATCCTTGCTCTTAAGGTATGCGAGAAGGTTTCTTCTCTGACCAACCATCTTAAGAAGACCTCTTCTTGAGTGGTGATCCTTTGGATGTACCTTGAAGTGCTCATTCAGGTCGTTGATTCTTGCTGTAAGGAGTGCAACCTGCACTTCTGGTGAACCTGTATCACCTGCTGTACGAGCATACTTCTCAATGATCTCTTTCTTCTGATCTGCTGTAATCATGCTTTTTTCCTCCATTTTCTTATTTTGTCCAGTCGCTGAGTTATGGTCGGAGTGATCCTATAACCAAGTGACGGCATTTGATATCTTACCACAAGACCTTCATCTTGTAAAGCACTATTTTACTTATAAGTTCCACCCTTGATATAGCCCTCGGCTTTCTCGCTTCCATGTGTGAATTTGTAGCCGATTCCTAACCATTCACTGTTGGTTTTACCAAAATATCGAAGTGGATCTGTCCAATTGTTATCTGCATTCTGTGGATCGAAGTTGTACCAGATTCCGTTGATCTTGATGACACACCAGTAATGCTCACCATACGAGTTATCTGCACGTAATGTCTCGCCTCCGACACGATACGCCTCAAAGCCGAGTGCTCTTGCAAATACAACCATCGCCGAACCATAATTGATACAGGTTCCGTAACGTTGCCCATTCACGCCGCAAATAATTGTCTTTGCAAAGCTGACAACCTGTCGATCCCGATTATTAGAATACGAAACATTAGTGTTGTTCCATGATCCTGTGAAGCCATCATACTTATAAAATGAATTATCTATAATCCACTTATAACATGCCAGAAGCTTGTCATAATTATCCATTTCAGGCTTTACGACCTGTGCCAATACTTCCTGCACTTTTGTATCAATTGCCGTATCTCTGGTTATGGTTGGAACCAGCACAGCCTCGCTCAGAACCTTGCGCAGATTCTCGCTGGTCGCCTTGTCGTTTGCTTCCTTCTCAGCTTCTTCCTGCCGTTTTCTTTCTTCTTCCTTTTCCTTCTCGATCTGCTTTGCAATCGCAGCATCGACATACGGATATCTCGTCTCGCCCGGTGCAGTCTCGCCCTTTTCTACGAGCACGATCTCGATCGCCTCCAGACGCTTTGCAAGCCCCGACGTTCCGGAAGCCTCTCCGTTACATGCCCAGTCAAGCCATCCATACGTCTGGCTATGTACACGATAATACACATCGAACTTCTCTGCCATCTCTCCGGTCAGCTTGATCTTGATCGCTTCGAGACGCTTCGCCTGTCCGGATGTACCTGCCTGCATATCATTCGTTACCCAGTCCATCCAGCCGTAGGTCTGGCAATGAACGGAATAGGTAATACCACCTGTACAGCTTGTATTTGGCACATCAATCTTAATTGCCTCCAGACGTTTGCCCTCACCGGTTGTTCCAGACTGCTTACCATCTACTACATAATCCAGCCATCCATGTGTCTGTACATGTGTCGTATACTTGAGGTCTGCATCATCGGCGCCATTTTTACGAACGAGCTTGATCTGGATTGCTTCAAGACGCTTCGCCTGTCCGGTCGTTCCACACTCAGTACCATTCTTTACCCAGTCTGTCCAGCCGTAAGTCTGTCTGTGTACACGATATACAACGTCATACACCTCAGCAAGCTGTCCGGTCAGACGGATCTTGATTGCTTCGAGACGTTTTGCCTCTCCGGTCGTTCCACATTCCTCGCTGTCCTTCTTTGTTCCGATGCTCCAACCATAGGTCTGCACATGTGTCTCGTATTCCACGCTACCGGAAAGCTCGGACTTCACCCAGATCTTGATAGACTCCAGACGTTTCGCCTGTCCAGATGTACCGGTTACCTCGCCGTTTTTAGCAACGCCAAGTCCCCAGCCATACGTCTGACAATGTACTGCATAATAAATATCTGCATCTGTACTTGCCGCTTTCGCTGTGCCTGCTGTATTCCCTATCTGTACCAGTCCAAGCACCATCACACATATCAGTATTCTCGCTAAAATCTTTTTCATCTGCTATTCCTCTTCTTTGTTTTGTAACAATTTTGTAACATTATCGCACATGTATAGGAAAAAATCAACAGGCTCTTCCTATTTTTCACAAAAAGATGTATAATCCCTTCAAATGTATATACAATATGAAAGGATTATATTACCATGGCTGGTTCAATATACGGAAAATTATTTACAGTCACTACATGGGGTGAATCACACGGCAAAGGACTCGGCGTTGTCATCGACGGCTGTCCGGCTGGGATTGCGCTTTCTGAGGAGGATATCCAGATCTATCTCGATCGCAGAAAGCCAGGTCAGAACGAATTTACGACCAAGCGAAATGAAAGCGACAAGGTCTCTATCTTGTCCGGCGTCTTTGAAGGAAAAACAACCGGAACGCCGATCTCCCTCGTTGTCATGAATGAAGATCAGAAATCAAAAGATTACGGTTCGATTGCAGAAAGCTATCGTCCGGGGCATGCGGACTACTGCTTTGATGAGAAGTATGGATTCCGCGACTACCGGGGCGGCGGTCGTTCTTCCGGCCGGGAGACAATCGGCAGAGTTGCCGCAGGCGCGGTCGCTGCCAAGGTCTTAAAAGAGCTCGGTATTACCCTTACTGCATACACACGTGCGATCGGAACGATCAAGGTTGCAGACGATGCGATCGATCTTAATATGGTCAATCAGAATCCACTCTATATGCCAAACAACACCTGTGCAGCAGATGCAGCTGCTTATCTCAATGAAATGATGGAAAAAAAGGATTCGGTTGGCTCTATGGTGGAATGTATCATAACCGGTGTTCCTGTCGGTGTTGGCGAACCAGTATTTGACAAGCTTGATGCGAAGCTGGCACAAGCAGTCATGTCGATCGGCGCTGTCAAGGCAATCGAAATCGGAGATGGTACTGCTGTTGTCTCATCCATCGGCTCTGATAACAACGACAACTTCTATATGGATGGCGACACTGTCAAAAAGCGCACCAACCACTCTGGCGGCACACTAGGTGGCATGAGTGACGGCAGTCCGATTCTCATTCGTGCTTCTTTCAAGCCAACACCTTCGATCTTTCAGGCGCAGGATACTGTCACATGGGCACACGAAGAAATTGTAATGGAGATCAAGGGACGTCACGATCCGATCATCGGTCCACGTGCAGTCGTTGTCGTTGAATCCATGTGTGCGATTACCGTATTGGATCTGCTGATGCAGAATGCAACCGCAAAGCTGGACAATCTGAAAAGGATTTATCGTTCATAATATATAGGAAAAGGATTTAGTAGAATGGTTTTTTCAAGTATTGAATTTATGTTCCGCTTTTTACCAATCTTTCTGATTGTGTATTTTGCAGCGGCACCGAAATACAGAAATATAATATTGCTGATCGGCAGCTTAATCTTCTACGGCGTTGGAGAGCCTTCGTATATTATCCTGATGATTCTCTCCATCCTCGTCAATCATTTTGCAGCCGTCAACATCTACACCGCATGGAAACGCGAGGATGACACGCAGGCATCCACAGAGACAAACCGAAAGGTCTGGCTTATTGCTGCCATGGTCTTTAATTTCGGAATGTTATTTGTATTTAAGTATCTGAACTTTTTTATCGGCATCATCAATGGAATTGCAGGTACAACCGTATTAAAGCTTGTGTCACTTACCCTACCGCTTGGAATCAGCTTCTACACTTTTCAGGCTGCTTCCTATGTGATTGACATCTACCGCAGGAAATATGAGATTGCAAACGGACTACTGGATTTTGCAACGTATCTTTGCATGTTCCCTCAGTTAATTGCGGGGCCAATCGTCAGCTTCTCAGAAGTCAAAGATGATCTGCACAAGCAGCGCAAGATCAGTCTGCCAAAGATTGAATGGGGCACGACGATCTTTGTACTTGGACTTGCTTACAAGGTACTGCTGGCGAACAAGATAGCTTCCCTCTGGAATACGGTTATGACGGCTGGCGTTATGGGGATTCATCCACTGACCGCATGGCTTGGTTCATGGGGATTTTCGATGCAGCTCTTCTTCGACTTCTTCGGATATTCCCTGATGGCGATTGGACTTGGACGTATCCTTGGATTCAAATTCCCGACAAACTTCAAGAACCCATACTGTGCCACTTCCTCCACGGATTTCTGGCGCAGATGGCATATCACACTCAGCAGATGGTTCCGGGAATATGTCTATATCCCACTGGGTGGAAACCGCAAAGGGCAGAAACGTATGATTCTCAATACATTTATCGTGTGGTTACTCACCGGCCTGTGGCATGGCGCGGACTGGAACTTTATTATATGGGGCATGTTCTTCTTCGTGCTGCTGACCGTCGAGAAGTTATTTTTATTGGACAAGCTGGAACGGCATGCGATCTTATCCCATATTTATATGCTGATCGTGATTCCGGTTTCCTGGACAATCTTTAACATTTCCGATCTGCCAACGCTCGGAAATTATATCAAGCGGTTATTTTTCCTTCCAGTCAAGGGATCGGTCAAAATCGATACCTTCCCGAAGTTTCTGGAATTGTTCGGTACCTACTGGTGGCTGCTCGCAATCTGCGCCATCTGCTGTACGCCGATTCCAATCCGCCTGTTAAAGCGGTTTTACAAGACATGGGTATGTAAGATTCTTATGCTGGCACTCTTCTGGCTTTCGGTTTATCAGATTGCCTCCGGTGCAAATAACCCATTCCTGTATTTCCGGTTCTGACGACTTTGGAATCTGATTTTCCCAAAATCATATATACAGGAACCGGACTATAGATGAAATAAGGATGATGATTATGAATAATAACAAAAAGCGAAGACAACCGAAAACAATTTGGGATTTCCTGCGGGAATGTCCGCTTGTATCCCTGATCCTGCTTTCCGTCATCGGCTATACTTTATATGCCCTTGTCGGTGCTATGGGTGGCGAATACAAGCTGCGGATTTCCAAGGATCATACGCTCTTTATGTCTGCCATGATTAAAGAAGATCCATTTGTGAAAAAAGATGACACAAAGAAACCTTCCGATGACACGACGGCAACCGGTACAGACGCAGATTCCAATCCTATTCCTGCCGCGACATCAACCGATGCACCGGCGACCTCTTCGGATGCAGTCAGCACCGATGGAAGCGAACCGATTCCAACGACCTATATCACAGTTCCAATGCGTAAGGCACGCTCTGCTTATTACGACGATAATGACCGTGTGGCACAGACAACCAACTACGATTATATCACTGTAAATACTGACTACTTTAACGATGCAGCCTTTATCGGGGATTCCCGTATTGAGGGACTACATGACTATGGTACGCTCCGCACCAAAACAACGGCTGATTTCTACTACAAAGATGGTGTTTCCATCTGGGATCTGATGGATAAAACAATGGCAAACGGCGAAACAATTCCAAATGTGCTTGCCACAAAACAGTACAAAAAAATCTTCCTCATGTGTGGTGTCAACGAGCTCGGAAGCGGCTACGCCAAGGATTATCAGGCGCAGTACAAGAAAGTATTAGATCAGATTCAGGAATTACAGCCAGACGCTGTAATCTTCGTCATGGGTATGATGCATGTTACACAGAGCTACGCAGATAACTCAGATGTGTACAACAACGACAATGTGGATTGCAGAAATGCTCTGGTTGCAGAATACGCAGACGGACAGCGTATCTTCTACCTTGATATGAACACCTGCGTCTGTGACATGGACGGCGATGTTCCAATGGGTGTTAAAGCCGATTATTCCAACGATGGTATCCATCTACAGGCACAATACTATTCCCTGTGGGAGGCATACCTGTTGAAACATGGTGTCAGTGACAGCGTATTTACAAACCTGCAAAACAAGTAGTAACTCATTATAGATTATAAATGCTGTATTGTCAGATGCAACAGCGCAAGAAAACCTCATTACCAGATATTTCTTCTCTGATAATGAGGTTTTATCTTTTTATTTCATCTATGAAATTTTATCTTTCTATTTTGATTTCATTTTTATATGGCTTTCACGCCATCTTTGCACGTGGATGTGCTTTCTCATATTCTTCCTTCAACTTGCTCTGTCTGCTGCGCAGATAAATCTGCGTGGTCGAAATATCCGAATGTCCAAGCATCTCCTGTACCGCCTTCAAATCGGCACCATTTGATACCAGATGTGATGCAAAGGAATGACGGATCATATGCGGTGTGATATCCTTGTCGATACCAGCCTTTGCTGCATATGCCTTGATCAGTTTCCAAAAGCCCTGTCTCGTCATCGGCTGTCCCTTCATATTCGTAAAGAGGAACATACTTCCATGACTGATGGATTCCCGTACCGACTTGATATAGTTCTCCAGTGCCATCTTCGCTACATTCTCGATTGGAATGACACGCTCCTTCGATACATCCCGGCATAAAATATAATTCATCGTCAGATTTACATCTGTGATCTTTAAATTTATAAGTTCTGATACACGCATGCCAGTCGCATACAGAAGCTCCAGCATTGCCTTGTCCCGGATTTCCTTTGGTGTCAGGCGTGATGGCTGATCTAAGAGCAGATTGATTTCCTCAATGGAAAGCGTCTCAGGTGCTTTCTTCTCGATCTTTGGCGGCTTCAATGCATCCGCATAATCTTCTGTGATCTCCCCCTGCTTCAACAGATATAGAAAAAACGATTTCATACTTGCTATGCTTCTGGATATCGTCGCTGTGGACATGCCTTGACTTTCCATATCCAATACATACGAATTCAAATCCGTTCCCCGAAGGTCACGCACATCCGTACATTGTCTGTCCGCAAAAAAGCGGCTCATCTTCTTCAAATCTCTCCGATAGGATGCAATTGTATTCGCACTTGCATGCTTCACGCTATTCAAGTAATCAATGTAATTCTCAATCTGTGTTTCCATACCCAAAGTCCTTCCATTCCCTCGACAAAATGCAACCTTTTCCGACTGCTTTTCGCCTTTATCTATTACATTATAATTACTATTTCAGCTAAAATCAAACATAATTTTTTCACATTTTTTCAATATTTGTAACATTTTGTAACATTTCTACAATATGTTGAAATGCACGTTTTTACATACCTATATATTGGAGAAAATTTTTTAAAAAAATTTTTGAAAGAATACTCTCGGATAGAATTCCGACAAAAAACGTCAGAATTAGAATCATCGCCGCCATCCTCTTTTTATTCTTATCCTCTCCAACCTTGCGTGCCTCTGCCGCCAGATAATACAACATTCCAAGATAGATCAGATAATGCGGAAACAGGCATAACAGCAGAAACCATACACCCGAAAGTCCCAGATAAAACATCTGACAACTGATTACAAATCCAAACAAAAATAACAACGCACTCATCCCGATCGAGAAGACTGCCTTGGGCGGAAACACCTTATACAGCAGGTATACAACAGCCACCTGTTTCGTCCGCTGTAACAACACATAAAACAACGTCTGCTGCACGGATACCCCAGCTAACCGACTGCTGTCCGTAAATGGCAGTATAAACACCTGCAGATTCCGATCGCATCGCAGCACGATATTGGCTAATATACAACCTGCCAGCACCATGCACAGATAATAAAACACGCGGCTTTTCAGTTTTTCACTTTCATATGGCATTGCCTTATACTCCTACTGCATAAAAATTAGGGAATGATTGCTCACTCCCTAAAGCATATGTGCCTGTCTACTTAAATATTCCTCGACTCTTCTTATCATAATAAGCAAGAATCGCGACAATCGTCTTACTATCTACAATCTTACCCGAATAAATCATCTCGCGTGCTTCTTCCATAGGTACTCGAACAATCTCGATAAATTCCGTCGGATCTAAATGCCGCTTGCCTTTCTTCAGATTGCGTCCAATATAGACATCCGTCTTCTCATCAAAGGTTCCAACCGAAGAAATCATATTGCTCACATGATAGATATCCTGCGGAATCCATCCAGTCTCCTCCTCTGCTTCCCGTAACGCACATGTCTCACCGGATTCCCCGTGAAAACTATATCCACCTGCCGGGATTTCCAGATCCACTGCATCTAAGGAATTACGGTACTGACGCACCAGATATGTGTACTCTTCCTCGTCTACAAGCAGAATACCTGCTCCACCGCCGGATTTATGTTTAATCAGATCATATACAACCTCTCCACCATCCGGTGTCTCCAACACATCCTTATACAGCGCTACAATCTTCGCATCATATAATAATTCCAAGCTTTTTCTTTTAAATTCAACCATATTTATGTCCCTTTCTATCCACTTTATTCCGCATCGTCCATATAATCATAATAAATACATTTCATCATTCATAATTTGTTTCGCACGCGATTGCTTTATATCTCTATATATAATACAGGAAATAAACAAAAAAGGAAAGTATTGAAAACTTGTATTCTCAATACTTTCCACGAATTTCATTGATAACAAATAATTACTTTGCGTAATCGGTTACTCTTGACTCTCGGATCAAGTTTACCTTGATTGTGCCCGGATACTCAAGTTCTGATTCAATCTTCTTTGAGATATCCCGTGCGAGTAATACCATATCCGCATCTGTTACCTGCTCTGGAACTACCATTACTCGAATTTCTCGTCCCGCCTGAATAGCAAAAGTCTTATCAACACCCTTAAATCCATTGGCAATGTCTTCCAAGGACTTCAGACGTGTTGTATATGTCTCCAACGTCTCGCGTCTTGCACCTGGACGTGCAGCAGATATAGCATCTGCAGCCTGTACAATACATGCGATCAAACTCTGTGGTTCTACATCCCCGTGGTGTGCCTCAACAGCGTTGATAATCGTTGCCGACTCTTTGTACTTTCTACAAAGATCAACACCAATGGATACGTGAGAACCTTCCATACCTGCATCATGATCAATAGATTTTCCGATATCATGTAACAAACCTGCACGCTTTGCTACACGAACATCAAGCCCAAGCTCTCCGGCAAGCAAACCGGACAAATGAGCTACCTCAATAGAATGCTTCAATGCATTCTGTCCATAACTTGTTCTGAACTTCATCTTACCAAGAAGACGTATCAGTTCAGGATGTAAGCCATGTACACCGACTTCCAGGGTTGCAGCCTCTCCCTCTTCACGCATCATAGTCTCGACCTCTTTCTGAGCCTTCTCGACCATCTCTTCAATACGTGCCGGATGGATTCTTCCATCCACAATCAGCTTTTCAAGTGCGATTCTGGCTACTTCTCTACGAACCGGATCAAAACTTGAAAGCAAAACTGCTTCCGGTGTATCATCAATAATTAAATCAACACCTGTCATAGTCTCTAAAGTACGAATGTTTCGTCCTTCACGACCAATGATTCTTCCCTTCATCTCATCGTTAGGCAACTGTACTAAGGAAATCGTTGTCTCTGATACATGATCAACAGCACACTTCTGAATAGCTGTCACAACGTAATCCTTTGCCTTCTTATCTGCTTCTTCTTTTGCTCGTGTTTCTAATTCTTTGATCATGACTGCTGTTTCATGCTTTACTTCGTCTTCAACAGTCTTTAATAAGTATTCCTTTGCTTGTTCAGAGGTTAATCCGGAAATTCTTTCCAGTTCCTGAGTTCTTTTTGCTTCCAAATCTGAAACTTCCTGCTTCAGCTTCGTGAGTTCTGCCTCTTTACGTGATAATGAAGCTTCTTTCTTCTCTACGGCTTCGGTCTTCCGGTCGAGATTTTCCTCTCTGGAAAGAACACGCTTTTCCATGCGCTGAAGCTCATTCCGACGATCCTTGACTTCTTTGTCAATCTCATTCTTCGTCTTCATGGCTTCTTCCTTCGCCTCAAGAAGTGTCTCACGTTTCTTTGCCTCCGCAGCTTTCAGTGCTTCATCTATAATCTCTCTAGCCTTATCCTCTGCCTTACCAAGCTTTGCCTCTGCCACATTCTTACGATACGCAATAGCTAAAAACCAGGTAACGAGAATTGCAACCACGAGTATTACAGCGAAAATCACATACTTGATTGCTTCGTCTGACAACTCAGGAGCACCTCCTTATTTAGTTTTATTGCATAACTACAACACTTAAATATTATACTTTTTTTATACTAGTGTCAAGGAATACTTTACTTTTTTTATGCAAATTGTAAGAAAAAATAGATTACTTTTCTATATTTTTTCAATATTTTTTCTATATTCTGACACCGCTCTGCGAATATCCTCATACTTAAATCCCCGCCGTGCAAAAAAGGAATACATACGCCGCATCTGTCCTTCATCCGAAAAATCTAAGTTACCATAACGTCTTTCCAGTAAATCATAGATGGTTTCCGCTTCATCAGGCACCAGTTCCATGCATAATTCACGTGTCATCTCTGAATCTACACCTTTACCGGAAAGCTCCATTGTGATTCTTCGTCTGCCTTTGGCACGCATCTGATTCCGAATATACGATGAGGCATATCGTTCATCATCAATGTATCCATAGGACATCAGTTTCTCGACTGCCTCTGCAATCTCTGCTTCCTCATATCCTTTTTCTGTCAGCTTATCACAAAGCTCCTTCCGGGAGCGATCCCGGAAGGTAAGATAATAAATCGCTGTATCAAATGCACTGTATGTAGTTGGTTGCTTATGACTCTTCGCTCTCTGTCTGTTCTGCATCTACGCCAATCCCACACTTATTCCGTACCTGCTGCTCAATCTCTTCCATCACTTCTGGATTATTTGCAAGATAAAGCTTCGTATTCTCACGTCCCTGTCCGATCTTCTCACCATTGTAAGAGTACCATGCACCTGCTTTGTTGATGATATCGTGCAAAACAGCCAGATCCAGAATATCGCCTTCCTTGGAGATACCCTTACCAAACATAATATCAAACTCTGCTTCCTTGAATGGAGGTGCAACCTTATTCTTTACAACCTTGACTCTTGTACGGTTACCAACAACTTCTCCGCCAACCTTCAATGTCTCAATCCGGCGCACATCCAGACGGACAGATGCGTAGAACTTCAATGCACGACCACCGGTTGTCGTCTCCGGGTTACCAAACATCACACCTACTTTCTCACGAAGCTGGTTGATAAAGATAACCACACAATTAGACTTGCTGATAATACCAGTCAGTTTTCGGAGTGCCTGAGACATCAGTCTCGCATGTAATCCAACATGAGAATCTCCCATCTCGCCGTCAATCTCTGCCTTCGGTACAAGAGCCGCTACAGAGTCCACAATAATTACATCAACCGCACCGGAACGAACCATCGTCTCTGTAATCTCCAGTGCCTGCTCGCCATTATCCGGCTGTGAAATATACAGGTTATCAATATCGACACCTATATGCGCTGCATACGTTGGGTCGAGTGCATGCTCTGCATCAATAAAGCCTGCAATACCACCCATCTTCTGTACTTCAGCAACCACATGCAGTGCAACGGTTGTCTTACCACTTGATTCTGGACCATAAATCTCAATAATACGACCTCTTGGCATACCGCCAAGTCCGAGTGCCAGATCCAGACTCAGAGAGCCGGTCGGAACTACATCAATTCCCATATTTGCAGACTGATCTCCGAGCTTCATCACAGAACCCTTACCATACTGCTTCTCGATCTGCGCCAGCGCTGCATCTAATGCTTTCATCTTTTCTTCACTTGCCATACCATAAACCTCCATTATCTTCCATCTATGTTATCAAAACATATGTTCGTTTTTGTTTCTTCTACTATACTACACTTCTGTTCGAAAAGTCAACAAGGAATTCGAACATTTGTTCATTTTTATTTTCTAAATGTATTTGAAACAATGTGCTATAAAAATTGTACCCTATACATAATGCAAAGTAAAGCAATTATTTGTTGCATTTTGTTCGATTGTTCTAAATCAGATTCTCTGCTATAATTACGTTAAATATTTTCCGAAATCACTAAAAAAAATAACGAACATATATCAATGGGGTGTTACCATGAAAATAAGCAATAAAATATACCGTGATTACATATATAAGGACGAATCTGTACTACGTGCACAGTACGATCCGGAATTAGAATTTTATACAACCATCAAATCCGGAAACATTGAGAAGGTAAATGAGCTTTGTCAGGCAAAGATCAGCCACAAAAAAGGATTGGGCGAGCTATCCGACACCCCTCTGCAAAGCCTGAAATATCATTTTGCAATCACAATGGCTATGCTTGCCCGCTACTGTATCGAAGGTGGTCTGGATTTGTCCACTTCCTACAGCCTGAGCGATTTTTATATCCACACAGCAGACCGCGCAAATTCGATGGATGAACTCGATGAACTGCACACAACCGCATGCCTGGACTACACCGGCCGCATGAAAAATCTGCGAAAGAAAAAGATTACATCAAAACCAGTAGCCAGATGTATTGATTATATTTATGACCACCTACATACAAAAATCACACTTGCAAATCTTTCAGAACTGACAGGATTAAATTCATCCTATCTTTCCCGCCTTTTCCACAAGGAAACCGGTATGACTGTCAGCGACTATATCCAGCAGACAAAGATTGAAACTGCCAAAAATATGCTGCTTCACTCTTCCTATTCCGCAGCCGAAATTGCTTCGATCCTTGCATTTTCAGATCAAAGTTACTTCACAGAAGTATTCAAAAAACAGACAGGACTGACACCAAAGCGGTACCAGTCCCTAAATCTGAATGCCTCCGGTCTGCCTGACCGGTAAAATCTATGACATATATAATATGATTATATTATCCCCGTTTGACATAAGCCACTCGTCTTTCACATAATTATTGAAGATAGTCTGACCATTGATTTCCATGCACTTAAATCCAGACTCTGCATGTCCCGGATTTTTCACCTCAATATGGAGATGCTTTCCGCGGAAATCCTTCTCCACTGTAAATCCGTCCCATTCTGCCGGGATGGATGGTGCTATCCGCAATCCATAGAAATCCGGGCGCATGCCCAGAATACCTTCGACACTGCCAACCATAACTGTTGATGCAGTTCCCGTCAGCCAGTGCACATGGGATCGTCCAAAATGAGGACTTGCCTTACCCTCTGTAAATTGACCATAGCAATAAGGTTCAAGCTTTCTCACTTCTGCTTTATCATTCTGAGCTGCCGGTGAATTCTCCATATAATACTCAAACGCACGGTTTCCATGTCCAAGTAATGCTTCTGCCAGAATCAGCCAGCCCTGTGACTGTGAAAAGATTCCCGCATTTTCCTTTACCCCCTGATTATAGATAACCGCCAGAGCGCCATCAAATGCATGCGCATGGTACGGTGGATCCATAAGTACGGCACCAAACGCTGTATTTAACTGCGCATACACATTCTCCATTGCAGCTTCCGCCTGTGCCTTAGATGCAAATCCGCTGATAACCGCCCAACTCTGTGGATTCAACCACATATTTGCCTCCGGATCTGTTCTTTTACCGATTACTTCTCCTTTTTCCGTAAAGCCCCTGATAAACCGGTCTTCATTCCAGCAAAGATTCTGAATCACATTCCAGAGATCTTTCTGGCTCTTATCCAGATAAGAAATGTACTCAGAATCATTTTTATACTCAGCGAATTTACGAAGAATCGTCATTGCATAATAAAACTGCAATGCAACAAAGGATGACTCCCCATCTTTTCCAAGCCGCAGGCAGTCATTCCAGTCTGCATAAAGTCCTGCCGGCATGCCATGTCTGCCAAGATGTTTCATAGAGAAATCAATCGCACGTTTCAGATGATCATACACCGTACCTTCATCTTTATTTGCGTAAGGAATCACTTCATCCATAAATGCCAGATTTCCGGTTTCTGTTACATATTTATAAATTGTTGGAAAGAGCCACAATGCATCGTCCGCACGATATGCCGGATGTCCTGTCTCCTTCACATAAGAAGCATCGTCCGGTGTATCCTCATGTCCGGCATTGTGTGTGAACTTCACAAGTGGAAGTCCACCACCATTGGCAACCTGTGCCGAAAGCATAAATCGAATCTTATCTGCTGCCATCTCCGGTGCCAGATGAATAATTCCCTGAATATCCTGCACTGTATCTCGATATCCGTATCCGTTCCGAAGTCCACAATAGATGAATGATGCTGCTCTTGACCAGATAAATGTCATGAAGCAGTTATAGGCATGCCAGGTATTAATCATCGAATCAAATTCCTTGCTTGGTGTCTGTACCTGGAAATGCGAGAATTTCTCACCCCAGTAAGTCTTTAACTCAGCCAGTTCCTTCTCACAGACATCCGCTGGATCCGTATAGCTGTTCATAATAGCTTCTGCCTCATCATTTTCCTTTAATCCAAGGATAAACGCAATATTCTTTGTCTCACCCGGCATAAGCTCAACAACAGTAGAAAGCGCGCCACAAGAATTTTCATTATAACTTAAAGCATTTCCAAGATCTCCGTTTACCACGCCATCCGGATTGCCATAGCCATTACATCTTCCAATAAATACTTCCTTATCTCCACAATAGGAAGAAACATCTGCTCCGGCAAGTCCGAAGATCCGGTCTGTCGGACGCTTATCATCGACTGTCTCACCAGCTCCGAGTACATCCAGATTCCCATGCACCGTCTGGCGAATCCGGTTTTCTACAAAGCTTGTCCTGGAAATAAATAATGAATACTGCAGATTCACCTGATCCTGCTCATAATTGCTGTTGTTTGTAAATTCTGCATATCCGGTCAGGGTAAGATTTCTCTTTTCAGAACCATTGTTTGTTACTTTCAGATTCCATACTTCATATGTCTTATTCAATGGCACATAATACAATGCCTCTGTGTGAATATCACTGTAATCTGCCATAATCTTCGTATACGAAATACCATGATGGCACTCACTCTTATACGTATCCAGGCTCTTTCCTACCGGCTGCCAGGATGCAGACCAGTAATCTTTGCTGTCATTGTCTCGAATGTAAATGTAACGTCCCGGCTGATCGAAATTATTGAATACATAGCGCAGGATTCTGCCATTCGCACCAGACTTTGCGAAACTGTAACCACCTGCATTGTTTGAAATCAAAGCACCATATTCCGGGGAGCCTAAGTAGTTCGCCCAAGGTGCCGGTGTCTTGGGATTTGTAATTACATACTCCCGATTCTCATTGTCAAAATAACCAAACTGCATACCAAATCTCCTTTTCTTTTTTGTTTTCCATGATATAGTCAATGCCCATATACTTTTACTTTGATACCGTATCATTTAACCTGTAAATATATTATATCAGATTCTTGCATGCATTTGTATTGTTATTTTGATATTATTATGGTAATTTTTACGTGTGTAGAAATACATATATCTTTCAAAAATTTTGTAAGAAACCAGCAAAAGAAATGCCCCGCATGTTCTTTCAACATACAGGGCATTTCTTATATCTTACTAATGTCTCTTCTTTGAAGAAGCTGCCATCTCCGGCTGATCTGCGTTATGATTTGCTGTTGCACAAACCTTCGGCATAACTTTCTTTTTCTTCAATGGATGTTTTGGATTCTTGTCCATATCTCACACTTCCTTCCCTTACTTTACGTTAAGTTCCAAAGTCGATTGTGTATATGGTGTAGATTTATATGCACCGCAGCTACATTCTCATAGATTATTCAATAGCAATGTAGTTATTCTGCGCAATGGCTTTTGCTTCCTTCTTCGGAATTGACAACTGCAGGATACCATTCTCAAACTTTGCATGGATATCTTCCTGCTTAATCTCATCACCAACATAGAAGCTTCGCATCATGCTGCCTGCATAACGCTCACGGCGGATATACTTACCGGTCTTCTTGTCCTTCTCGTCCTTATCCAGACCCTTCGCAGCGGATATCGTAATGTATCCATCATGCAGCTGTGCATTGACTTCGTCTTTCTTGAATCCAGGTAAGTCAATATCAACTTCATAGGAATCATCTGTCTCACGGACATCTGTCTTCATCATGTTCTTCGCATGCTTACCATACAGCGGATTCTTCGCTGGCCGGAGTTCCTTGTCAAACTCCTTCTCAAAATCGTCCATCCAATCGTCAAACAAACTTTCTCCAAAAATACTAGGTGTAAACATAAGTCATATCTCCTTTCATACTTAAACAACCAATGCCTACGGTATTCTTTAAGCACTATCAGAGAAATCTGAGGTGTCGTTTGAATATCACAACTTTGCAATCTCTAAGGGATTTTCTCTATTTCTTCTTTCCTTTTCTTTTCCCTTTCTTGATTGTGACTATACTATACACCCGGTTATTAGCACTGTCAAGAGGTGAGTGCTAATTTTATTGTGAACCTTTTGTGAAGTGTGTGCCCAATATGTTTACCATTATTGCCGGATCTGTTCGAGTATAAATGGATCCTTGATCTTCTTATCTTCGGCAAAGAATAATATCTTTGTCAGCACTTCCGATGTCTTCGGATCATCGTCCACAAATGGCAGGAAGATCCGTCCGCGCCGCTGCGAATGCACCGGAAGTACATTGATCATAGGTCCCGCCTCCTGATGGACTACGCCACTGCCAAGATGCACGGTATAGTTCGCACGTGCGCCCTGAATCACCGCATGATTCTTCGTAAATGTAACATTTGTAAGCTTGAAGAGCGGCATCGTGAACTCCGCGATTGCCTTCCGCATCTCCACAGTCGAATGTGATGTCTCCGGATCTACGCCACCTGCATGTGCCACGCTCACTGCCAGATCCACGTCACGCATAACTTCCGAGAATATGATATCCGGAATCTCACGAATCTTTAGATCTTTGCCTGTCTTTCGATCAGTGAACACGACCCATTCCAGCGTCGGGGATTCGATATCTGCCGGTGAGAACCAGTCCGCCAGTGCATAGATCCTCGCTACGATATTTTCCTTGTAATATACCTTCTGCAAGCCTTCCTCGATGTCGGCAACCCAGTGTCTTGTTCTCAGGCACGCAACCGTTTTCCGCGGCTGAATCTGATTGCCCGCATAACGTAAGGAGTGCTCCATATTAAGCTCTTCTTCCGTCTTTACATACAGCTCACGGAACACCTGCTTAAACGGCTGGATGATCTGGTTGTCAAACACATATTTCTGAATCGTATGCCACATGCCCTGCTTATACATCTGAAATGGATGCGCCACAGTCAGTAATGTATCGCCGGATGGCTCGATATGGTGTGAACCTATAATATCCATGCCTTTCGCTGTGACAAATCCAAATACAACCTGTTCCTCCTGCGTATGATCTGACACACCGCCACCATCCATTACACGGAACACAAGTGCCGCCACCAGATCGTGAATCACAGGATTTTCCAGCATGCCCTGAATCTCCGCATACGTGTATGTCTCCTGACTCTCCATCGCATCTTCCAACATCGCCCTCGTGCGGCGTGCCTGCTCTGCCATCTGCTTCTTCGCCTCAGTGATCGCCACAATATATTCATCCTTTTTAAGCTTCGCCGGAACAGACTTCAGCTGCTTGCCATTTTTCTCCACAAGCAGGGCACATTTGCCGCCATCTTCCATCTCAAGCCATACGGATACTTCTCCGACTTCATGCGGCTTGAAATAGTCTGCCATGCCCTGTGCCACCAGACTTTCCATCCGTAGGATCAGTCTCGTCACATCCTGATAGCCTGCATTGATTGCCATATTCTGCAATGCAATCTGCACCGCAGCCGCCTCGCTGGCTCTCCGCTGGGCACCAAACTGTTTGCTCTCCTTCTTGAACTTCTGCAGGAACATATACCGTTCTTTGATCTGCGTCTCATCGGCAATCGGCAGGATTCCGACTGACATCAGCAGATCTTTATTCCGCTTTGCCTCGATCTCACCGAGCAGCTCTGTCTCATTATATTTGCCGAGTGCCGCATCCGCGTATTTTCTCGCTCTTGCATGTTTGGCACCATCGGAGATATATTTTGCCGCCTTATATATGAGCGTAAAATGCTTCTCTCCAAGCTTCTCGTAAACCTCCGTAAACCACGCCCGGTCAAATGCACCATCGTTTAATTCCTCGACCGAAAGCGGCGTATAGCGCGCGATCATCGCCGTCCGCTTGTTGTCAAACGACTCATTCATATGTGCCATGAAATAATAACATCCGGCTGTAAATCCATCCCAGCCAAGATAATCACCCACAATATCAATCCACTCCGGCGAATACATTGCCGCCTCAACTAAACGTGCCTCACTGATATCCGTTCCTTTCAGGTGCGCGCCAAGCGTCTGCGCACTGTCATTGACATCCGGCAGACACGCCTGCAACAGATGTGACAGGCTGTTCTTCTTGCTCACACTTCGTCTGACACTAGAGCTGTAACTGCTGTTAAAATACGTCGACCGTTCCAGCGTCTCCTTGCCGAGTGCCGACAGAATCCGCACAAAATACGCCGCGCCATAGATTCTCGTCAACCCATATACATACTGGGAAAATGCAGTCTCAGTATCGCCACGTGTAAGCTCCGCCTCCATGACAAGCCCAGCCATCGCCTGATACAGTTCTTTCGCAGTATCCACGCTCGCCTGATCCGTCTTGGACAGCTCCTTCGCCGGATTATGCAGCAGCATTTTCCGCACATGCTCCAGCCGATTGCCCGACAAAAAGCTCCACTCGTAACCTCTTGTCTGCACCTGTCTGTCCCGCTCGGTCATATACCGCACAATGTCAGACAGACACTTCAGGCTTACATCCATCCGGCTGCCCTCAAATGCCATCTTATACAGGTAGTCCCGGCTGATCAGCCCTTTCGTATGTGCCGCAATGTACGTCGAAAGCTCCGGCACGTGCATGATCTTACCGACATTTACCCAATAATAGCCATTTCCATCGTTCGCAACATCATGCGGGATCTTGAAATTAAAGCATTTCACAAGTGCATAATTATATGGGAAGAGATGCAGAAACTCCGTATCATTTTCTGTCGCCTGTGCCGAATCTGCCTCCACATCATTTGCACTTCCATATTCCGCATAGCCCGGCGCAATATACGCTGTGATAACCATGATCTGCTCCTGTGTAAGCACGCTTCTATAGCAAATGATTTCCTTCTTAGAAGCCGGATTTACTGTCTTCTTCTCCTGCACAAGCGCATCCTTGCGCGAAAGCAGATAATCCGCAGCCACAACCGCCAGCTTCCTTCTGTCACTTTCCGGCACATGTTTGTTATAAAGTTCGCGTAGGATCATCTGCATCTGCGACATGTAACCGTAGGTCGGCAGTTCCTCGTTATACCGGCTTCCATACAGATCATCCACAAAGCTCTTGCAATATTGCTTGAAATACGCTTTATCGGAATTATAGCCATTCACATAAATATAGATCTGCATGCACGCTTCCGGCGTCTGTATCTCTTTCCTGTAGAAATCCTCCCAGAGCTCTGGAAATGGTATGTCCCCACTCCAATATCCGAACCGTTCGCCAAGCATACGTACTTCGCCGTTTTCACTCTCATATTCATCGTTCTTATGTGCATCAAACAGTACGTCCAGTTCCCGAAGCACATGATGGATGTCGACCGTATCCGGTTCTGCCTTCTTCCCGGAAGTAAATTTCGCCTTGAGCTTCGCCAATACACCGGCACTCTTCCCGGCATTTCCTGTCGCAATCCCGCTCTCCGGGAAATAACGCCGGTATACATCCTTACATACTTCCAAATACGCAGAATCAAAGACCGGATCATACGCCGCATTTACATCATAGAGTCCGTATCCTTCTTCCGCATCTGCCTGTTCTGCATGCGTATTCCGGATCTCCCGGATCAGGATCTGCTCCTTCGTCGATATATTCGCTACCGTCTGCGCCATATGGTCGATCTGCGCCACACATTTTGCAAATGTCCGCTGTCTCTTCTCGTCCTTCTTCAACTGAAGCAGCAAATCCAAACCTGCCGTGCGCTTCTCTTCCTTCGCATCCGTAAGCAGTCTGCCGATCAGACCATCCAGCCTCTCCTCATCCATCTGATAGAGTATGGAAAGCACCGTCTCTCGGATGTCGGATTTCTTATATTTGAGCATGTTCTCAAGCTGCGTATAGTTCTCCGGTGCCAGCTTCATCTTCTTCACAAGCTTCGCTGCTTCCTGTCTCGTGTATGTCTCCTTGTCTGCTACCGCATCCACGAGAATCTCACGCTGGCGGGCATTTGCAGGCTCCCGGATCAAAAATAGCATCAGCGTATCCCTGCCGTACCGCGATACATCGATATCGCCCAGCATCTCCGCAATCTCTGTGATCTTATCCTCATCCCGAAGTGCGCTGGCACATACAGCAAGCCGGAAAATCAAGTCAGATCTATCCAGATATGCAACATTCCAAGGGAATACACACGGGTTGATTTCCAGCCGCTTGCCAGATATCTGACGCAGAATCCCCATTAAGCGATCATAGACCGCCAGACACTCTTCCCGGTTGTCAAAATATTTCCCAACATCCGCATAATTCATCTTCTGCAGCGTTCCGTTATAACGTCTGCCTTTCTCATAGACAAGATTAAGTATATACGACTGGAGATCCGGCATGAGACATGGCATGATCACCGCCATCGTGTCAAGCTCATCCGAAAACTGCTTCACGAATTCTTTTGCAATGCCATGTACATACACCCTGCCTAGGTGCATCGCCTCCATATACATGCCGAACACCATGCGCTGGTGTCGCGTCCCGGATAACGCAATTTCTCCCATGCGCTCACATGCATCGTCCACATCGTAAAATCCATAGCACCAGAGTGCCAGATAGATTTCCATCGCATCTTCGCTTCTAAGTGCCTGTGCTCTGGCATTCTCATCCTGCAAATAGGTATCGATGATATATAGCTGCTTCTCCTGAATCCGGTCGATCTTGCTCTCCTCATTTGCAATCAGTCCGGTCCATGTGGCAACCGCCCTAAGCACGGACGCATACCGGAGCATATCATTGTCCTTCACGACGCGGAATAACGTCTGAAATGCTTCCGCGGTTCCATAATCCATATTCTCGCAGATTGCCTGACGCAATCCTTCCTGCAGACGCGCAGCCAAAAGCAGCTTGCCCAGTGCCTCGTGCAGCCGGGTATTTCCGCTCATGCAGATGCCACGGATGATCTCCACAGACAGCTTCGTCTGCGTACTCTCGCCAAATAAGATATCCATGAGAATTGCTTCTAACTTCTCATTTCCGCGGTCTAGCTCCGCCTGAATCCAGTATTCCGATACAACCTGACGTCCATTTGTACTCTGATCCCGATAATAACACAGCACATCCTGCGGCAGCTGCTCCGTGTAGACTGACACGAGATCGGTTCCGTAAATTCCCATGTCATGATACGTGTTCATGATGTGGAAATAACGCCCCATAAATGCCCGGTAGTGCTTGATTCGCACCGTTCTTCTGTAATAAGACTCGCTCGCCTGCCATTTCGTAATGCTATCGATCGTGCAACAGAAATCCTCGACCAGATGCTCTGGTATCCATCCCGGCATCTGCTTTAATTCCTTCCGGAAGAACTCCGATGGCAGGCTGCCCGGTTTCGCCAAATGCTTATCCAGCCGCTTTCCGACTTCCGTCAGCTGCGTCACGCCGTTATATTTGCTGCATTCTACAAGCAGCGCCTGAATCTCCGCGCTGTAAGACGCCTTTAAAGCCTTGTCTGCCTCATTGCGCGCAAGCTTAAAATCATTCGCGATCTTCGCCTGCACTTCTAACTCCTGCTTCGTCTTCTTGTCTTCTGCCATATGTAACCCCTTTCACATATACATGTACGCTACCCCATATAAACCCTAAAACACTCTTTTTAGCCGTTCAACTACTTCTTTATTTTTCACTCCGTAGTTTTTCAATGAGTTGTCATCAAATGGATCATCCTCTAAAGATCGAATAAATAAATCTATATCTTCTTTTACAGCGTCAGGAAGATTTGTTATTTTTTCAAGCATCAGCTCTACCGCGATTTTCAACACATCTTTTTTATGCTTTTTTATATCATTGGAATCTACAGATTCCCCATTATCTTTTCTTTGCTTTAAGTCAAGATATGCCTTTGCTTTGAATAAAATCAAATACTCCGGTCGAAGCACAGAAAGTCCACCTACAACCACTTTCCCATCTAACAACACTCTATAATAATCATCATTAAGCAAAATCGCAGACAGACTGGATACCGTGTCATCAATATGAATCGGTGTGATTCCTGTCATTTCTCTCAGTTCAAAATTGTTTCTGCAAAACAATTCTACCATTTTAGGATATGAATTATCCTCCGGCTTATCAAATCTATAAAATTGTGGTTTTCCTCCGTTTGTTGCTTTATTTCTATATTTGCCCTCCTGAATAAAATCCCAGAATTTTTCTGCAAATTCGGGTGTCAACGCCTCCACAATCAAAACCATATCTAAATCTCTCGTCGCTCTGAAAGACGCATCATTACTCTCAAACATAATATCGCAGGCAGTACCACCAATAAGCACATACTGATCCTCATATTGTTCAAAATACCTTCTGAACGTATCTAACCCTTTTACCATACATACTCCTCAAGCATCTCATCTACAGAGATATCTACCCTTTCATCCTGTTTTTCCGCTTCCGTAAGGGATAATGCCACACTCATAGGATCCTCAGTTTTTTTATCCATAAAATCAATAAAATACCCTAGTTCCAAAACCAAACACCCGATTTCTTCTCCCTTGTGAACCTGTCGCATATTTTTTAATCCCACGCCCGCCATTTCTTTTTTGGTAATCGCATAGGTAGGATATCTGTTATCCGATAATAATGAATACTCACATAGTGCGGAAATCCCTGCTTTGTTCTCTAAATGGATATCTTCCTGCAATTCATATCTTGCAATAACTGGATTGCGAAGAATAGGCTTCATATCTTCCCACAATTTCTTTATATCTGTTGGGACTGTTATTGCCCTTGACTTTCCTTTCATACCCATGATATCCACATTCAGATATTCAATTTCGTCAAAGCATCTGCTAATTGACATCTTAGAAACTTTTAACTTTATTGCGGCTTCTGATACAGTTACTTCAACCCATTTTTCATATATTGCAACAAAAATCAATTTTTGTGTCAAATAAGAAATCAAATGTACCGGTGCTATCTCCCGCTCATTTATATCCGACAATAAAATGCCTATAAATGGTAAATAGACCTGCTTGTCCTTTAATACAAATGGGATTCCCTCTTCTACAAGTTTTTGCTTAATATAATATGTTGTTGTATTAAAGAAGATGGCACAATTTAAGCCAGCCAGCTTTTCAATTCTCGCACGATCCTTTCTGAGAGTTACCAATCCTACATCACATTTGGGTTGAATCGCAATCCATGATAACCCATTTGTTTTGACCATAAAAAATGCATATCTTCCCTGAAAAGCTAATGGTAACTTATCATTCAAATATTCCGTCTCTTCCATGAGAACATTTTGTCGTAATGTTTTTTCTAAATATTCTTTCATAATAACGCCTTTTTTAAATTTGTAACAAATTTTATGTTACAAACTCAAAATATCATATTTATAGAAAAAAATCAACCACCCATATATCTTCCTACCACATCCTGCCCGCCAACATCGTCAGACGGATAAATGTAACCGTATCGCCCTCTTGTAACTCCAGCTTCTCATCTAATTCCGTAAGTTCCGTGTCCCCTAAGAATACCCGGAACAAGCCATCCTGAAACCCAAGCATCGCCGTCTCTATGGACTTCCCAACATCCGGTGCCTTCTCACCATACACGATGCCAAAGGCAATCTTCCCAATCTGCGCCATATCGTCGATCTGTGCATTGGTAAGCACTGCTTCGCCCCGATTCATCGCCTCGATATATCTGCTCACACAGAGCTTCACCGTCTCTGCAATCAGCTCCCGCAGGCTGCCCGGTGCCACCGCATAGGTAAATGGCACCTGATTCACCGTATTCCTGCGCTTGCCAAGCTGTTTCATGTTCATGTATAAAACCATGTACTACCCCCGTTTAACCTTATCATTTGTATCCATTCACAATCATCACCTTATACATTTTTCACACATCTTCTCAATCCAATCGCGTCGGATAATATCCCGCTTCCACGCTTTCGGAATCGCATCATATCCATAATATAAGCCTGCCAGTCCACCAGCAATTGCCGCCGTCGTATCCGTATCATGTCCAAGATTTACCGCTTTTAAGACACAATCCTTATAACTCGCCGTCGTAAGCAAGCACCAGAACGAAGCTTCGATAGATTCTATCACATATCCGCCACTCTTAATCTCACTCTTCGGCAGACTCTGTAATATCTGCAAATTTCGAATACGGCTGAAATGCTGTAATTCGGTTCTGCATTCCTCTATTTGATCATAATAGGAAAATGCCGCATCTACACCAGCCTGTAACCAATCTGATATAGAACCACTTTGATTCATACATGATCGAACACAGAAATAATAAATTCCACACGCCATCTTGCTTCGAACATGCGCATGCGTAAGCGCAGACACGGCATGAATCATAGAAATCGCGTCTGCATCCGTCATCTTTCCTTCTTCCTGCAACTTTGCTAGATAAATACACACTGGAAGAATACGCATCAAAGAGCCATTTCCGTTGCTGTATTCATCCGATAGACCACAGTTTGTTACATCATTTGACTTCCTGTAATTCTGGATTGCCATATGGCAGGTAATCCCCTCATCAAACGTCTCACCAAATGGTGTGAACTCTCCCTGTTGTTCCCATGAGACAAAATTAGCCATAATATTATCCAGATTAATACCCTCTCGCAATACATCCAATGTTGCCAACGCCATGCTGCTATCATCGGACCAGCTGCCTTTCGGTACATTATATGTGCCGTGCCCGGTCATTCCCGTAACAGGTTTCTTTGATAGTTCTTCTCCACTCACAAACTCTACCGGCACACCAAGTGCATCACCAACGACTAAACCCATCATACCATCTAAATATGGATTTGCTGTGAGACGCTTCATCACTTTTCCCCCCTTGATTTAAGAATTCTTAATCCATATAAAACTGTCTCGCATTGTCATTTTCCACTCGCATTAAAAGTCGATAATATGTCCAACTTAACTCGCTACGCAGTGCGTAGCCATTTGGAAGGGTCAATTTACTGTGAACCTTTGCGACGTGTACACCCAATACGTTACTTCTCTACTAGAACTTCACAACCTTCGGTTCCTGTGTAAATGAAGAAAATATAGCTGTCGCATTCTTAAAATAAAATACTTCTGTGTTGCCATCATCCGCAGAGTACATCTTCTGCAGGGACGGATATGCGTCGAGCATCGACTGTCTCGCCTCTCTGCGGTCATCCTCAACAAGTTCGCCTGCGACACGCAGCCACTCGCCGTCCTTAAATGCGCAGATTTCTACCTTCGGATTCGCATGAATCTGCTTCGAAACTGCCTTCGACTTGCCTGTCTGGATATAGAGCTTTCCTTCAAAAATATGAGCCGTGCCAAATGGTCTTACTCTCGGCTGGTCACCCTCAACTGTTGCCAGATAATATGTATCAGCTTCCTTCAAAAATTTTGCCACCTGTTCCATGTGTTTGTCCTCCTATTTCTTAACTTTGTATTTATACTATTTTCCACAACATTTCTTATACTTCTTTCCGGAGCCGCACGGGCAAGGATCATTCGGATAAATTTTCTTCTCTTTGATTTCTGTTTTTCCATCCAATCCATTCGGAAATCCCATAACGGGAATGTGATCCGCATTTGAATCTAAATCCACGTTGAACCCCATTCCCTGCAGCTTTGGTCCTAATTGTTTCAACATATCTGCCGCATGACTGCTTCCTGCAGTAATCACAGGCGCTTTGTTAGAATCGAATCTACACTTTGCCATTAGTTCCGACGGCTTATTTCCTCGGTTTACGAGCATTCTCGTAGAATTGGCGATTGGCATATATAACTCCGCGATTTTCTCAAACTGCTTATCATTCTCAAATTCAAACTGATCAAAAAACCACTGCATAGTTCCATGTGGATCATCATATGTGGATACACGATCCCACAAATCCAGCAGAAGGTCTTCTGCCTCACCCTTACTGAATCCAAATTCTTTCATTATGAACGATTGCATACACTGATATTCTTTTGCAGAAATCAATGCTCCGGTCTCATAGAATTCATCAACTTCCTCTGCTGTCGGAATATAAAATTCCTTATCTGCCTGTTCATAACGGATATTCTGAAGTGCATCTGCATTTCCAGCATATACAGTGCTAATAAATGTGTTATGTAAAAGAATTGACCAACTGCGGTCTTCCGGAAAATGATTAAATATTTCTATGACCTCTGCCTGATCAAACTGCATGCCTTTCTTGATATTTACTACCTGCAGCATAATATCCATAGGCGTGCACGCATACATCTCTTCTGTCCAGTACAGGCATTTCCAAACCCAGGAAGCACGCTTCTGATAAGCCAGGAACTGCTCGTCCTTTGTCTTCTTCCACGCTTTGACCACATCACACGGAACGACATATTCATCCCTGTTTACTATGATGAAATCCATCTCATTCAATGTACCTATATCATCCGACTCATCCTCACTATATGAGGTTGGTCCATTGAACCCTCTCTCCAAAACGGCAATCTGTTTATCAGAAAGAATGGCGCCTCTGTAAAACATCACATCTAAATCCAAAAGTTTATCTACAACCTTCTGAACAAGTTCGTCCTTTCTAAATTTGGACAGCTTCGTAAGTCCAAGATCAGAACCATACAACTTCAATGATTCCTTGTCATATTCTTTTAACTTATCAAACAGGGTAACTGACTTATCAAATACAAGCATTCTTATCTCCTTCTCATCTTCCTTCGAGATTGTATAATAGATCATCAACTGTTTCATGGTAAGCAATCATACTTTTATTTGATTTTGGACTCAGTGAGTCCAAAATTGTTTTTTCTTTTTTAGGATGGTTCTTTTCCATCAAATCAACCTCCTGTAATTATGTCAATTTATTTATTCTTCAGGCATTCAACTGCCCAATTCATATCAACGATATAATCCCGCTTGCCATCGTCCTTTGAATCAACGTACTCTGCCTTGACTGCATCATACACTTTCTGGGAAAATGGGCTATTGCCCAATACGCCATTCTTCAACCGGATCACAAATCTTTCCGGCTTTCCCTTGGTGATCTCTAAGAATATATCTCCAACCTCCAGATCCGGATTCGTCTGCGACAAATGCGCCACAGTCATAACCTTCATGATCTCAACGACGCGGTCATCGAGTCCTATATCGAAGATATACGCTTTCTCCCGGAGCTGATTCTGAGAATGAACGACTCGTAATGTATAGTCCGTACTCTCCATGCCCGGAAGCATGTCACCATTCTCCATCTTGGCAAATGTGTCCAAAATCTCCTTCTCATCTTCCTTCGAGATTGCATAATAAATCATCAGCTGCTTCTCCATCTGATGATACAAAAGTCCGTAATTAATATAATGGACTTTCTTGCATTTCGGGCAGGTATATGCGAATAACTTGCCAGACAAAAGATCCTCCTTCGCCTGTGGGTTCAATTTCGTATTGATGCTCTGCCATATTGTAAAATCGCCTTCTGTGCCACAATCCGGGCATTTGATTTTCTGTGTGTTTTTTAGGGACATGGGGTTCTCTCCTTTTTCAGACTACTTCAAGTAATTTTTTCAATTGATCGGTAAAATGCTCTGCATGAATATACTCTTCATGTTTATCCATAATGTGTTTTATTTCAAACTGTGCCTCCTCTTCTGTCAAATAAGCCGAATACGACATAAACATAGGTTTATCTTTTTTTTCCTCAAAATAAATTGTCTTCTTTCCATCTTCAGATTCTTCAATTGATTTTATTCTTGCACTAAAAACACATTTTACTATATAAAAATTTCTATTCTGGTTGGCAAAACTAAAGACACACTTATCAATATATGATGCAAATAATTCTTGTCCAACTTGTGGTGCCTCAACATCTGCAGTACTTATATAATTTAACTTATCATTTTTTTTAATAATTTTTTTCTGAACCAAAAGTAAGTACATTTCTTCAATCACAAAATTAGGATTGGATTCATTTATTGCAGTTTTGGAATCAACTTCTATTGAAAATACATCTAATAACTCCCTAATTCGCTGATAGTAATCAGAAGACTGCTTAAATTGCTTTCTAATTTTTAACAATTGTTCAGATTGAAATCCTTTTTTTAATAACGCATCAAGCAATGCAACAAATTTTTTACTCTCATAAACTAAATTTTGCAATGTCACATTATCTAATAATTCATACTTATATGTTAATCGCATCTTATATTCTTCTAACACAAATTCAATATTGATTTTAAATAATGACATATCTTTTGATTCGAGTCTCACAAATTTCTTTGAAACAGTACGAATAAAATCAATTTTTTCAGCGTGACCATCTAAATTCAATTTCAAACTGTATAGATCATACGGTGGCGCTAACATCACTTTTTCTATAGTTTTATGTCTTTCTATCGGATACTGGCTTTCATTAATATTTTTAGTAATGTCTATAGAAGGGGAAAATGGCACTTTTCTTGGCTCTCCATATGTATCTATGTATTCTATTGCTTCAAGAAACTCTTTTCTCTCTTCTTCGTTTTTAAAATGTACAGTCAAGGTATAATTTTCATCCTTATGACTTAACATACTTCTTAATTTATTTCCCATATTTACCAATCCTTCTGAATATCTTCTATTACGAAAATCTTGCTAACCAGAATTAATTTTTTTAAAGTTATCATATCATCCTTTTCTCCAACAAAATTTTCTTCTGGTAACCCCATTATTTTTTCTATAAGTAAATTTCTATTATAATCGTCCGGAACAAATAAATATTTAATATCTTCATAATTGAATTTTAACCATAATTCCGAATAATTTTCTTTCATCAAATTGCTACTTATCTGCCAGCCTTTATTTTGTAATTCTTCATCAAATAAAATAACATCCACCTTGCTAATCTCTAACTGTTTCTGATCTGGTATATATCTCCACTCACATTCATCATGAAAATTTTTTCTAATTCGTACTTCTTGTGCATCTATTTCTCTTCTCATCGTTCCATATAGCGGCTTAATATATGCAAGTTTATTCAATAACTCATCCACAATAATGTCATCTATATCTTCCTTGTCCAATACGCATTCAAAAGACTGTCTAAATTGCTTTATCATAGCCGACTTTTCATTTATATATTGAATCGGTTGCAAATTATTGTCAATACACCACTGCTTTGTAAATGCAATTCCATAACTACCATACAATGATACATGTGTATTTTTAGTTCTTATTTGTTCCCTTTGATTATCACTTAGTTCCTTATCATCTTGTTCAATAATCTCAATAGGGAAAGCTTTTGTAATATTATGTAATGGAATATCACAGAAGCACTTTTGTAAAACATGAATTTTCTCAATTGCTTTTCCGTTAAAATGTAATTTTAAATAACCAATATCTTCTTCGCAATATCTTGGAACCAATGCTTTTTTCTCTAGGGATTCCACTAAATAATCTAATCTTCCAACAAAATTGAATAATGCATTTGCACTTTGTACATCATCAGGATTTGCAAGTGCTAAGTCAACTTTTTCGCCCATTTTCTCTCCTTCAACTATGTAAATAACACTTCACAACAACATCTATATGTTATTATGAAGTGTTATCCAAAACTTTGAATCCTACTTACAATTATTTCTATTTTACACCTCATTATCAGGATTATATTTTTGATTTTTTACAATACGCTTAAAATATGCTATCAAGAGATCTTTTCTCTTATTAAAGAAAGCCTCCGTTGGAACTTCATAATTATTAATAACAGTATGATTTTTTTGAAATAAATCTATTGCTTCCTCAAAAATCCATCCAGTCAAATTTTCTTCAGAAAAAGCTGTCATTGTATCTTTCATTGGTGTATTATGTTTTCCCCTATTTATGGCAACTGGTAACGGTATCATATTTCCTAAACCATTTGTAAAGTCCGTCCTATCAGTTAAATTATAATGAAAATACCTTGTTTTGTTTTGTTTGTCCATTCTACTCGCATCCATATGATCTAAATCTTGCTTTATTGCTTCGATAGCGTAAGTTCTTACTATATGCGATGCTCGTTTAAGTTTACCTGTATTTTTATCAAGATCATATTTTAAGAACAGATGCATAAATAAATTTTTAATTTTTATCTTACCAGCTCCATCACTAAACTTCCATTCACTAATCCACTCTTGAAATTCTTTATACACCTCTGATTCTTCGAGAACATTTGCATCAAATTGAATTATCTGATCTTCAACTTTTCTAGATACTGAAGTCCTTGAAATATTACACTTTTCTGCCAAGATATCAGATAAAAGCTTAGGGCTTTCATAATTTCTTGAAAGAATGGTTACTTTCCAAAGTACACATGCATCCTTCCATAATCCAGGATATTTATTTTTACACCTTTCCTCATTTAATACGTCTTCCAAATATATATCAAACGATGTTCCATTGTTAGCATTATTTGCATAATTATGTATTATGTCACATATTAATGATGCTACCACAACTGGATAAGGAAGGTTCATTGCTAATCCCAATGCTCTTTTTACAATAGATGCATTCAAATCGTTTTCAATAAATAATGACATCTGCGAATCTTCTGACACTTTTCGCATTGCAGTCATATCTATCCTATGTATTTTTAATAATATTTTCTGAATATACTCAATATAATAAAAGTCTCGATTAATTACCTCAAACGAATAGGGTTTATATGTCCGTTTATAACTAGATAAATAGTTTTTTATTAATTTCCGTTTCCTTTCATTCGTATTTTTGCTTGTATTACCAGTAAAAAACACTGTCATATATTCAAATATTTCTGGTTCTAACTCCTCATATTTGAAGAAAATATCTCGCCATCTATTATCAAGCATAGAAATATTTTTTAAGACTTGCTTCTGAGGTTCTCCTGATGTTTCAGTATATGTTTTGTAGAAATAATTTTTCAACAATTCCAAATCATTCACAGATTCTGATCTGTCATTCAATGTTTCAAATAACTTATATGCATCATCCTCATCCGATGATACTATCATACATAATTTGATATTCTCTAACATTTCATCTATTAAATTAATGTATCCACACAGCTTAATATATGAGTCAGCCGCATTTGGATTTATTACTTTATATAATTGTTTTATCTGTTCAAATATTCCAAACGCTCTTTGTACATAGGGGAATTCCACCTGCGTCTCATCATTTTCATCATAATCTTCTACCGATTCTAAGCAAAAAGCGGCCTCGCTTGCATTTGAAAATTTTATAACTATTTTTGCTAATGCTTCCTTAAAATATTTATTAAAATTATCATTTTCATAAGTAATTCCTAGTTCCTCGTTTTGTAGGAACGAATACATAGCAGCTCTACATTTTTCATAATAATCATTTGCTGAAATATCAGGATCTGCAATCCATCCTACTCGTTGTCTCCATTTATTTAAGTCTTTTAAATCAATATCAATACGCTGTTGATTTGCATTATCAAAAGCATTAGACAAATCACTATTAGCCCTTTCAATTTCATTTAAATTATTTTCTCCAATAAAACCTTTATAGCAAGCCTCCATAGCCTCCAAACTTGCATTGAAATCTCTGGACTTATTTCCTCTTGCAGCTTCATCGACTTTTTTTACCAATAAAATATATTTTATATAATTAAATAAAAATAAAGTCGTAAATCTTTGTTGCCCATCTACAACTTGATATTTCCATATTTTTCCAGAATCTTTCTCTTCTTGCACTCTCTCATCAACAAAGACAACAGCACCTATAAAATATTCCTTACTATTATCCCCATTCATCAGAGCCGACTCACGATTATCTCTATAGTCCTCAAACAAATCAGTCACTTTTTTTGCAGTCCATCTATATGGTCTTTGATAGAATTTCACTTTTATATTTAATATATTACCATTTGTAATAAGCGACTGAAGATCCTTTATTTCTGCAGTATCTAATAATTTCATTTCATTCACTCCTTCGTTCTTTTAATAATTTTTCATTCTAATTCTCTGCGAATAATTTGGTCTATCTATTACAATCTCTTCCATTTCAAGTTCTTCAATAAGTCTTAATAGATTTCCCAACATTATTTTAATATCTTTTCTATAAGGCTTCGGATCTGAAACAACTGTATTATGAAGGCTTGCAGACAATTCACCAAAATACATGCATCCATCGTTTTTTCTCAACGTATCAAGAAGCCACAAATATATATTACTCCACCTAAATATTTCTTTCAGTTTGTCTTTATTTCCATCAAAAAACTCATCAAGAAACGAAAAATATTCACCTGATTTTAGTTCAAAATCATCTGGTAGTTCATAAGAAAATAGAGCATTAATATGAGGATTAAACAATTTTAATATTGAATTATCCCAACTAAGTCCTTCTTTTCTTTCTTCCTTTTCAACTAAATCATACTGTTTCTTTAAGTTTGTCATGATATCCGAATCAATTAAAATCGCATCATTAAACAAACCACTTATTTTATCAATATCGTCAGGCTCAACATCGACAAACGCAGCCATTTCCATATTTCCCGATTTCCCAATATTCAATCCGGAATTAGTTACATTTGCACTCCCTACAAGACCTCTCTTGTTATCAACGATATATGTTTTAGCATGGAGATCAAATCTTACATAAACGTCCCAGCCATGTTCAATTCCATATCTTAGTATTTCAAAGTCTGTGCTACCTTTCAATATATCATCTAATCGAAATCGCACCAGCAACTTTTTCTCTTTCACTTCAGTATTTATTTGTGAATCCAGATACTTAAGTGTTTTTTCTTTACAATACGCAGTTATTATTTGAACCGAATCTATAGCTTTATGTAATTCCTTCACTACAGCATCCATAATCTCATTCGAAAATAAAATCGCCATATCTTCACCTACTTATTGTTTCTAGGATTCAGTTGTTCTGAAATATAACTATTTAATCTGTTGTACCAAGCAGTCATGAGTCGATCATTCTCAACTGACTGATATGTATCTGTTTTTCTAATTGACTGAATCAATGATGCTAAAAACAACTCAAACGTCGTCTTCACTTCAGCATTTGAATAAATCTTACTCAAAAATGATGTATAGAACTTATGAGTTGTGTTAATAGTAATAACGGTTGTTTTAAGAACAGGCTTGTAATCAAAAGCTGGACTTCTTTCACCTTTATCCGCATAAACAAAGTTTACAGAATTATTAATAAATGCTGTTCCTTGTTCATCTGTAGGATTTTCATATCCAAGTTTCTCTAGTTCCTCTTTACCTGTTTCTGCAACTATTTCTGGAGATGTTTCTTCCTCTTCATTTTCTTCGTCATCTTCATCAATAATAGCAGGATCACGTTCTACTGTATTTATTATATCCGTACTTGGACTTTGCGTATCTTCAAATGTTCTAGTATTATTTCTTGTTTCCTCATTCTGCGCATACATTGCTTTGATTGTAGGAATTATTGTTTCTGCTAGCTGATTCCAAATTGGCGAAATATCTACCTCATCAGGATCAAGATCTGCAACATCAACCTTTTTCAATTCTACATACTGCTTGTTATTCGCTACGCCAAATGCTTCATCAAGCTCTGGTTCAAAAATAATTTCACATCCCCACCATCTATGTTGCGGTTCATTAATAACATTATAAAAATCAAATCTCCTAAAATCGATTTCTCTTCTTGCTCTAATTACAGAAATTCCCTCCATTTTAGCAGCATATTTACCTAAAGCGTAATTACCTGGATTTGCTCCTTTAGGAATAGCCGTCTCATCATAAAACTTATCTTTAACAATCGAAAATCTAACTAAAACCGATGACTCAGCTTTATTACCGTTTTTATCAATATATTTAATTGGAATAGTTACCTCCCCTGTTCCAGTCCCTTTGGCTGTATATAATTCGAAAGGTTCTTCTATTCCTGATTCCTGCCCCGGCTTATAAATTCTCTTAGGCTCACTTTCCTTACAAAGAACACAGTTATCCTCCATTAAAAATAGAGGATCATTTGGTGCCACATCAATTGCTGCATCTGGATTTTCATCACACACAATTTTAATCTTACTTACCCCATCATGAATGAAATACCGAAATTTCTGTCCTAAACTAAATTCCAGTCGTTCTGTCAATGGTCCACGCGTCTTAGGATTTATTCTATCGCATTTTTTCCAGATTACTAATGTTCCAGATTTTGAAAAATCATACTGTTCAAGTATAGTCTGATAATGTATATATGATGCATACGGTTCAGGAATAATAGTTACTTCTGGATCTTCAATTTCAGTCTGCACGCCATCCTTTATCTTATTAATATCAAGATAAACCTTTTGCGCATTCTCAATACCATTTTGCCATGAATATACTTCTATTTCAGGGCAAGCATACAATGAAGCTTGCGGCAAACCAACACCGAATCTTCCCATTCCCTTTCGTGCATGTCTGGTAGATGCACCAATTCCTAAACATTTTTCAAGTGTATCTCCTGACATACCATCTCCATTATCTAAGAAACCTATCTCTGTTACAACCTTTCTACCCGATGTTGCAATCCCTTCCCGTAAAATCACAAAAATATTTTTAGCATTTGCCTCGACAGAATTATCAATAATCTCAGCTACTGCACTCTCAATATTCTTATATCCCGTATTCCGAAGGGCATCCCCCATATTTCTAATATCAACAATACTTGCTCCCATATGTACCTCCTAGATTCTCCAGTAATCATTAAAATGTGAAAATGCTGTTTCATTATCAAATGCTTGTAAATTATCATCGATATCTATCAGATCACATTCTTCATTTCCTCCCATCATTGGACCTCTTAACCCCCGACCTAGCATTTGACTATATAACACAATCGACTTTGTTGGACGAGTAATAAACACACATTTTATATTTTTAGAATCAAAACCTGTTGTAAGAACTTCATAATTAATTATTATATCTACTCCTGATTTTCTATTCTTAAACAAATCAATCGCATGTTTTCTATCCATTGGTTCCATATCTCCTAATACCAAACTATTTGGTATTCCTTCCAGAGTTAACATTGCTGCTAACATCTTTGCATGGTCAACTGAACAGGCAAAAACAATTGTTGGCTTCTTATCAAGATATAATTGTCTTAACTGAGACATAATTGCAAGATTACGTTCTTTGTTTCTAGCTAATACTTTTAACTGTTCATCCGTATATTCCTTATCGTCATATCCCATATCTCTTAATGCACTACTAAGAGTTTTTATATCTTTCTCCGAAAAATCCATCTTATATGTAAGTTTCTGCGGTTTCATCTTAGCTAAAATACGCCGTTCTTGAAAGTACTTAATTATATTAGTTTCTGCTACAGTATTAAGTGCTTTCAATCGCCCCAGGTTTATCTGATTTAATATAGTTGAATCAATATAAATAAGTTTATTTCCAAACATATTTGTCAAAAGGTTATTATCATATGTATCTTCTGTGGTTCGACCTGGCGTAGCCGTAAGTCCAATCAAAGCTCTATTTTCATATCCCGCAGGCATCCTCATTAAGCCTTCAATAACTTTTTGCGTCTTCTTTGCAGCTGCTTTATGTGCCTCATCGAAAACTATCAAACGGCAATCTCTCTTCAATCTTTCATACAGCGCAGGTTTTGAATCAGCTATCGACATCAGTTTTGAAAGGCCCAAAAATACTATTCCATTCAATGGCTGATTTATATTCTCTATCGTTTTGGTTCCCCATAATTTATATGCATTGATTTTTCCATCACCTAAATGTTTCCATACAGACTCAAAAGTATCATATGCTTGTTGTAATAACTCTGTTGTATGTGCTATCCAGATTACAATCCCTTGCTTCTTAATCGTAAAATTTATATAATTTGTGATAATATGCATCGTAGTCTTTGTTTTACCTGTTCCAGTCGGCATATGGACAAGCATTCTTTCTAACAAATGTTCCGAATTTAAGTTATTCAACACTCTCTGTTTAATATAATACTGATAATCAAGCAACTCATAGAACTGTTCGTCAGGTGCCAAAATCTCATTTTCTATTACTGTTGTATCTTTTTCTTTATCCAATACTGTTTCAGGCACATTCCATAATTTTAATAAATGTTCCGTTAACGCATTTTTTTTCCATGGTTTATTTGCAATAATTTCGATCACCTTTAACGGATCTTTCTGATTTCTTTCGTTTCCACTTAAGCACACATCTCGTATTTCAAAGATATCAGATTCCTTCATACTTTGAAGCAAATCTTTACGAAATTGCTTATTTCTTAGAATCGATGTACCATATAACGAGTTAATCATACTTACCATTTTTTGTTTGGTCAAAAGTGTATCCCCATTTGGCATCCACTCTACCAACAAATCAACCATATCTTCACCCAGATAGCCTCTCAAATCTGATTGGCTAAATTTTACCATGTAATCTATATAATCACTCATCTACAATCTCCCCCAAAGCTTTTATTAGTAAATCAATCTCCTCTTTCGTGGTAAATTTGCTTATTCCTATTCTTACAGTTCCTAGTGACGCGGTATCTTTTAAGTATTTATGTATAAACGGAGCGCAGTGATAACCTGTTCTAACTGCAATATCAAAATCCTCATCTAATATTATACCTACATCTTCTGAACTAAATCCTTCAATAATAACAGATACAATTCCAACATGTTTTCCTCGATTTGACGGGAGAAACATTTTTACTTTTTTTACTGAATCTAACTGTTTAACCAAATATGAAGTCATTTCCTGTTCCTGGTCAAAATAATCTTTTTGATCAAGGCATTCAAGTGCCGCGTTTAATCCCGCTATTGCTACAATATTTGAACTTGATGATTCATATCTCGTCTCATTTCCCGATGGCATTTCAAGGTTAAGTGAATCACTACCAGTTCCCCCCACAATAAACGTATCTAATGGCACTGCAGACACATTAATAAATCCCCCTATTCCAAAAGGGCCATACAATGTTTTATGTCCAGCAAATCCAATCAAATCCACATCCATCAAATCAGCCCTAACTTCAATTAACCCTAGCGACTGTGCTGAATCTAATACGTTAATACTTCCATATCTTTTTGCTTCCTTAAATATCTCCTCAACAGGAAGAATATACCCTGTAACATTACTTACATGTGTGCAAAACACCACTTCTGGTCTATCTTTCGAGAATTCGTATTTCATCTTCTCAATATCAATTTCCAGACCATCATCAAGAGGAAGTTCTTTGATAATTAGTTTCTTCTTCTTTGATAACTCATATAAGCTTCTCGCAACTGCATTATGTTCGTATGGAGATATATAAACGACTGCGTTCTGTCTTAGATCGAGACCATTAACTATTTGGTTAATGGCTATTGTTATAGACGGAGAAAACACTACAGCCGCTGAAGCATCGACACGCACCAACTGTCTTAATTTAGTTTTCGTATCGGAAATCATTTTACTCGCTGCTTGCGCAAGTTTATATGAGCCTCTTCCGGCGTTTACTGCCCCTTCTCTATTCATTTTATCCATTGCAACATACACACTTTCCGGCTTTGGAAAAGTTGTTGCTGCATTGTCTAGATAAACCATAGCACCATCCCTTACTTAATTATTTTCTCGATCATCTCAAGAAGAATTGAAACACGATCATTTACACTCAAATCATCATATTCTTCCAATGTATCTTCTATAATATTTCTTAACACACTGCCAGTGCTCTCATCAGCATGGCTATACAATCTACTTATTTCCTCTCCGTTTCTCCCGGTAAACAAAAGTTCAAACTCACCTGCAGAAGCCCCATCATGAACCGCTTCAATATCATTCTTTGTATTTGCTAATGCTTCTGAAAATTCTTCAAGAGAACCGGTATTCCAATTTTCAATATAAACATCCGTAACAGCTTTTACTACTTTGCTTGCAACATCCTCATTACTATAAACATTAAGCCTTTCTATGCACGACATCAAATTTGTCATTCTTGCATCATAAAGCCCTTGTTTTGAACGTTTGCTTTGTTTATCATACCACTCTTTTAATGTATGATATAAATCCTGCTTTCTTTTTGGTTCCCAAATATCATAGATTGTTGAAATTGCCTGTTGCTCAATCCAACTAAAATAATCATCAAAATAAGTTTTGCTCTCATCCAACATTTTATAAGTATCTTCCAGAGAATCTGTATCAAAAGCATCTGGGAAATCCACAAACAAAATTTCAAATGGATTATATTCAACTTTTTGCATCGCTTTCTTTAGTGCTTTTATTGCCCTAATATTTGAATCACGTGAAATATATTGTTCTAGATTCATAGTATTTCTTGTTGCCTGAGGTAATGCCCTGAACCATCTCTGCATACAAATAATAATATTTTTTATTCTATTGGAAGTTAAATTTCTATTTTCTTCCACCTGAAAAAGTGTATTTAGTTCTGCAATATATTTTTCCTTCTGAATGTCTTCTTTCGATACATACACAGAATAATCTTCTGGTTGTTCACACATATTCACTACTATTTCTGGAGTGATTTGCAGTTCCTTATTCGAAAAATAAACAATAATATCCTCTCGTCTATTTGCAAAAACATATGCTACATAAAAAGGTATTAACCCTACTCGCATACCATATGGTTCACTAATTAATTTTCTTACCAACATAGAAAAAGGGATCTTCTTATCACAACAGGAATCTACAAAATTATTTATTTCGTGTAAGATTTTTTTAATATTCTCCTTTGGAACATTAGTTACTACTTTTGTTACTGTAAACAGAGATCTATAGATCGTTGCCTCCTGATTTGAACCTGTATAAAAATCCATAGTATCAGTATGAGAAAGAACAGCCTGGATTATATTTATTCTAGCTTTCTTTGTTTGCGCAGTTCCAACTACAGCTCTATTAACCATTTCATTGTTTACTTCCGGTGCGAATGGATATAACAAATAACAGCACTCATTAACTGCTATTTCTTCATTACCCGCTTTTACATTTTTGACTTTTTGTCCATCAAAATAAAGAACTCTTGTTTCGGAATCCACCTTATATACTGTATTTAAAAGAGCTTCCAATTCCAAGGAAAGGTCATCCAACAGCAACGGTAATTCTTTTTTTAATATTTCATTATTGTTTGTAAATAAAAAATCATCTCTTATATCTCGAATAATTTCATAATCTTTTAATTGCTTTTGCGCTTTCAATCCCTTTTTAGGACACACTACAACTAATCTTCTATCTGCCAGATTAAGAACATGTTTATTAATTAGTTCCTGCTTAATTCTAGTGAAACTATATAAAGTAATAACCTTGCCATCTAAAGTATCTTCTCCAATCAATGCATCAGCTGAATCAATGTTCAAAAAATCATCCACACTCATAAACTCATTTGAAAAGTAACGAGTCATTGATTTTTCAGTATTATATTTTCTTGGGACGACAAAATATTTGCCTGTAACTTCCAGCAACGCTTTAGCATAATTTATATTTTCCCCTTTCAGTTCCCCTCGTCTACGTATTTCAGCTCTCAGCTCTGAACCTGCTCTGGTTTTAAAAATATAAGTATTTGTAGAACCCTTTCTATAAATAAACTCTTTTTCTTTTAGCTCATTTATCGCTTGGTCTGCATCATCAGCTTGTACAGCCAATTTGAGATAAGTTCCAGTTGCAGGAATTTCTTCTTCTTTATTTACAATTAACTCAATAGCTAATGCCTTAATAATTTTTTTCTGATCGTTGGTTTCGCATTTATCAAGTGCATATTCTGCACTCAACCAAATATTATGTACATACTCATTTGCAACTTCTTTTTTAAACAATGAACTAAAATAATCATAAATCAAGTCTGCGCCAATACTCCACTCCATATTTTCAGTATGTTCTGTCACAAATCTTGCCATACTATGAGGTTCATCGTTCGAAATAAAGGTAAAAAGTGTCCTTTCATTCTGAGCAACTTTTTCACTGATATTTAACAATAAATAAGCTGCAATTGGATTTAAAGGATAGCATCCTCTAAAAATGATGTTTCTAAATTCATTCTCTAAAAAGTTACTTTTAAACACCGGCAAAGACCAATATGCAAGAAATTTATCTTCACCTAAATATTTATCAACATGTGGAATCTGCTCAAGTTTTTTTTCGTCTTTAACTATAGCATTTTTTATTAATTCATAATTGTTTTTTGATGATGTTATAAAATATTTTTCAATCATCCTCCCCTCAATTCCAGTAAACGAATTAATCAGTTCTTGGGAAAGGTGTTTTCCATATTCTTTAATACTCTTATGAGCAACCATCGTAAAGAAAACCTTAGCATTTTTCGAATCTGTTGCTAATTCGCACATGTCCTGAAGCAATTTCATGTTTGCCCCAGTTGAAGCACCATTCTGGCTTTCAATAAACTTGCTAAACTCATCAAAGACAATGTAAATTCCATCATAGCCATACTCTTCTACAAGCTTCTCACTCGTGCTCTTATAAAGCGGAAGAACATCTGAAATCGCCATTGGATTAAACTCACTTCCAGCAGTTACTCTTGGATAAATTTGTCTAAAAATATCCAATGCATCCTTTGAGAATAATATTAAATCGGTCTTTAATCCAGACATACTTAAACCTCTTTCTGAGATTTCTTTTTCAAAGGACTCATATGTTTCAGTATAATTTTGTTTCCAATCTTCAATTCTATCTAACGCAATGGAATAGTATGTATTCGGCACTAAATCATTTAATTTATCTCGCTTAAGTGCATCATTCAATCCATAAAGAAATGCTTGATTTAGATTACCGGTGGTATCCGTTATTAATACCGGTAAAAAACGTCTATTTTCCCATGCTTTATTAATTTTGTTAGCTACATTCAATCCAACTTCATCAACATTTTTGACCTTATTGACAAGTTCTGTAACAATCTCATCATTTGTTTTTGTTCGCTCCATTGACAATATCGCTAATAGAACTAATAATAAATGCGACTTGCCTTTTCCATAAGGTCCTACTAACAATGTCGCCTGTTCTTTATTTTCAAGTACCGCAGTTAAATAATCCCCCATAAAATTAACAGAAGATTTTGTCGGAATATATCCAAGTACTTTTTCTGGTTTATTCAGACTTAAATATAAATTAACAGCTGTCTTAAAACTACTATTAAATTTAATAATATCATTTAATGAATTTAGCTTTGCCATTCTTCCACCTACTAATTATTCTTATAGTAATCATCAATAACTATCAATGGATCTAACCTCTGTGCCGGATAAATCATATCTAAACCGGCTGTTCTATCCACTCGAATATATCCACTTGCATCCAATCTATCAAAATAATCATTAGCCATTACCGCTGTCATGTTAAATGTCTTGTTCAATCCCCGCTCTCCGAATACAATATTCTCAATAGAAAGTCCTTCCTTTCCAATCATTCTTAATGCAAGTTCAAAAAGAATGATTTCTTCTGGAAACTGAGTTCTATTTGGTTGTTTTTTTATATATCGCCCATTCATTTTTTTTATTAATGATAACTGCCCAAATGGTGATATACTTTTATCTTCTGGATCATCCTTTTCCTTACTTTGACTGTACATATTCAATAGGACATCAACATCGTTACTGAGTGATTTTTCCGAGAATACTGTTCCAGCTGCATACTTTTTTACCTCTCTTAATAAGACGTTTTCAATTTCATTTTTTTCCATATCGTCAACATCGCATCTATTAAAAAACATGAACCATGTGGTAGCATCTTCAAGGTTCTTTGAAATAAAAGAATGCATAATCCAAAAACTAAATATTTTCTCCAAATAAGGATCGTACTTTGCAATAAGCTTTCCCATCTCAGATAATTCCGTACCAGAGAAATTTGTTAACCCCAGCGCCCGCATCCAATATCTAAGAGACTTTACCATATTACTTCCAATTCCGAATAAATCTGTGGCATCTTTTCTCGTAAAAGCATCCGGATTCTCTGGCAAAATCATAAGTGCCTTATTTATCCAGCCTTCTCGCAATGCAAATTTCTCATGTCCTTGTAATTTTATTTTCACTTTTTTAGTAACCATTTTATGTCCTCTTTATTGTTAAAACTTTTCTCATATAACATCCCGCATTAAAATGCCCTACACACTCTGTACATCTCCTGCATTTTTCATCACTAATACAGTATGTTATATCTCCCGCTCCATTATCTTTGACACTAATTGCATCATACTTACATACACTTTCACAGGCTTTACACCCAAGACACATTTGATATTTCGTCAACTGGCATTGTATTTTTCCCTCTGCCGCAGCAAGTGTCTTTGCCTTTGCAATATGTATGTCTTTTATTATTACCTTTAACTTATTATTTCCAATTCTTCCTTGCAAAACAAGAACAACCTTGCCCGCTTTATTCATTACATATACTTCTCCAAGCCTTTTATTTCCAAGTTCTTTATTTATGTAACCAAACGGCTTGAATAATTCATATAATTCCTCAGTGATTGGGCGCTGCAATATATAATTAAAGGCATTCTCGTCTGTTGCACACGGTTCAAAGGACACTACAGATGTTTGTGCTGCTGCCAAACCATTTCCGCCCTGCCGAGCTTTCCAGCCGCCTTCACTAATATACTCCTCTGGATCTGGTTTACCAATTTGCCTTGCGAAATCCACTAATAAATCATGCCAATGAGCATACTGATCATACATGTGAACTTTCGCTAAAAATTCTGACCACCCGCCATTATTAGGGCAACACCAGCATCCGACTCTTGTCCAGCCAAGTCTATATGCCTGATTAAAATCTATCTTTGTTGTCAAAATATACAACCAGACATCATAATCAATCCAATCAATAATTGGTGAAACGACTGTTTGTTTTGAAATCTTAGGGCTTTCACTTTTCCTTTCATATTTGCTTCTACTCGCAGACTCACTATGTCTAATTCCTTGAAAACTCAAAATATTGTTTTTGTCCTTAAATGCAGAAGCAATTGTTTTCTGAATTGCCCCAGTTTTGAATACTGTACAACACCATCTCATCACTCTGCTTGGTGGACCTACCACTTGACATAAGTCCTCAAAATTCTTCTCACGATTCTTTGCAGTCAAAATCCTAATTCCTTTTGACTCCTCATTTTTATTAAAACGTTTCTTATACTCAAGAGTGTATGGAAATTCAAGTGTTGTATCTCCAAAGATATGAAGTACTTTATTAGTTCCGAGTGCGCGATTAACTAAATGAGATGTGACTGTAGAATCTTTTCCTCCACTAAAAGAAACCATCATATCTTCTATTTTGTATTTATCTTGATACTGCTGAATATAATTAACTGCCTCTTCCGTAATATAGTTATATCTATCTTTATTTGCCTTGATAAATTTTGCAATATAATCATCAAAAAACTCATAATTTATGTCTTCAATAAAATTCTCATACTGTTCCTTTATTATCCGTATATCTTCAATTGGCAATTTATTTACTTTCGAAACAGAAAGCTTTATTTTTTTTCCATCTATAATATATGCACCGCTACCAAACCATACTGATGCGCACTGATATTCTTTTGGATTTTTCTTTAAAAGTATCGAGATTAAAGCATTTTCCTCTGGAAAAACAGGTCTAACATCTGTAGCAACATACTTACCTTCGTTTCCACAAATTGGACATACTTTCTCATATATTGGAATATTACAATCCTTACACCAATAAATTGTTGATGACATTTCAGTAGAACATCCACAATTAGGTTTTATACATTTATCTCCATTCATTGGAACCCTACATTTAGGGCAAATACGCTCAATCATATTCTCACCACAATAATTTTATAACCCTAATTTCGGTTAAACTGATTTAAAATCTTATAACAAACTAATTTATTGTACCACGAAATAGAGTTGAAGTAAATTTTCTATATTCGTCTTCAATTTCTAATTTATACAACAAAAAAATTCTCCAAATCTGCAATTACCTCTTCGACTTTATCTGAATCCTTATATAGTATAACAATGCCGAATAAATCATCCCATTGATATATCAAATCAAACTTATCATTAGCTATTCTATACTGCATCTCCCCAACATTTATAATGTTTCCACCATTCCGTTCAGAAACAGCTTTTACTAGATGGATAAATGCATCCACTTCATTATACAATGAATACATATCTTCTACATAAATCCATTTATTTGTTCTATCGATATGCTTTATCTTGTATTCGTATTTCTGCACGTTTCCTCACCAGTTCCCTTCGTCTCCATCCAATCCAATTACTTTCCTTAAGTCAACTGGTCAAATAATTTTTATTGCATATATTTCACCTTATGAAATGCCCGCTTCCTTCCGCATATCCCACACGTATAATTGCGGTAATACTTCGTGAATTCGCACTGTTTTTTTCTTTTTATTATCTGTCCACAATTCTCGCATACGAAACAATATTTATAATCAAGTCTCTTAGAGGCGGTGTAATTCTCCACGCCCTTCTCCTCTCCGGAGGTGGTTCGCTTTATGTGATATCCATATTTCTTATTCATGATATTCGCATATATGAGCCACAATCCGGTATGTCCCTTACAGCCTTTGCAAGTATGTAGGATCTCGTGGATCATAGTTTCCTTGCATGCTTGTTCGGATATACGCTCATCCTCGATCAGTCTGGCCGCAATCTGTATAATGCATGTTCCATCCGGATTTTTCGTGCACATTCCCCATCTTGTTTTTGCACGGCGGTTTATAACCCATGAGACAATATTTCCCGGCTCGATACCTGCGCCAAGAACTTCATCTATACACACCTTCTGTAGCATCTCAAAATTCTTCATATATACATCCTTTATTTCGTCATCACACCATCTTTTGCGTTTCCGTTCCTGATATAAGAAATTCCCAGATACTTCCCTTACCAGTCCCCATCGTTTCCATCCTCGATATCTTCCTCGATGGCATCATCCACACCGGTTGCATAATCATCATCCCGGTCGTACCGGTCCTGATCATAATCGCCATCCATGTAGACATCATCGTAGCCGCTATCGTAAGAATCATGCGAATGACTGCTGTTATACTTGCTGTTCGAACTGCTTGGCTTGTAACTGCTAGACGATGAACCGGAATTCGAACTACTTCCCGAACTATTTGATGTGGAACCGCTGCTTGTTGTAGAATGACTGTGCGAGCTGCTTGTTCCATAAGTAGCCTTTCTGCGCTTTCCGGGTGTGTTGTGCTGATAGCAGTAACCGCCCTCCGTCGATACCGTGTTATCGCATCCTGCAAATGCACACTTCGGATCTTCTTTTTCGGTCAAAGATACGAAGAATCCGATTATTGCGAACACTATGATAACTCCAAGTATTGCATAACCTGCTGATTTCTGATTATTATTTCCGCTCATAATGATAACCTCCGTGAATCTTACGACTCCATGCTTCTTATTTCCGTTTCTCTGTATCTCCATCTTACAAAAAGCAACTGTCATAAATAAGTACTTGCATTATGAACATTCAAGTATTATCTTCTATTTTTGTAACATAAAGTTATATCACAACCCCGTTGCAATGATCTACTTCATGCTGGATAATCTGCGCCACCCAGCCGGAATATTTCCCGTGTTGCCTCTTGAAATGCTGGTCGAGGTAATCGACTTCTATCTCCTGATATCTCGTACACGGGCGTGTCCCGTCGAGCGACAGACATCCCTCTTCCACCTGATACGCGCCTGTTTTCTTCGTGATAACCGGATTCACCATCGCGAATTGGAACGGTCCGCTTGCCACGACGATGATATTCTTCTTTACGCCGATCATATTGGCCGCCATGCCGACGCAATGATCCCGATTCGCCCGAAGTGTATCGAGCAAATCTGTTATAACTTGTTTATCTGCTTCCGTTGCATCCACCGATTTCTGTGCCAGGAACAGTGGATCCCGCATAATTTTCTTTACCATATGTGATCCTTTCAGTTCAATTACACATACAAAATTATTAGACCCATCCCTCTCTTACAAGTACATTTCCTGCAGCTGCTTAATCTCTGATTTCATCATATCTACCGTGCGCTCGGGAGCCACGATCTTCACTCCCGGAATTGCCATGATCCAGCTAAGGAACAATTTACTGACGGAGACCCGTACCCGGACTGTGAAATGCTCTGCGTCGGTCTTCATGAGCGGAATATCAGTTCCGAAACGGTCAATGATCACATTTGCGGCATGATTCTCACACAGAAGCGTTACTGTTTCCAGATTGCCATCGAACATGCCGAAAAGCCTGTTCGTGTACTCCGACATCTGCATTTTCGAGAATTCCTCTTTTCCTTCCCGCTCTTCATAGACCACGGATACATCTGCCATCTTATCGACACGGAAATGTTTGATCTTGTATTCTCTGTTGTCATATCCTACCAGATAGTATTTCTCGTCATCCCAGCACAGTGCCCACGGACTGACACTATAGTAAGCCCCGCCATGCTTCAATTCCATCTTCTTATCTGCCGTCCATGTGAAATATTGGAATTTAATCTGGCTCTCCTCATTTAACGCCTCGTGAATCTTATCCACGCTGTAATAGATGCGTTCGTTCATCGTCTTCACGCGTCCATTTACATTGACCTGACGTGCCAGCTTCTTCGCCTCGTATTTGCTTGCGTAGCTCTCAAGCTTCGCGATCAGCTCGTCGGATTTCTTCTCTGTGATGAATCTGGAGGACTGCACCGCATCTACAAGAAGTTTCAGCTCGACAAGCTGGAATTGCCGGCTTGCAACCTTATAATGGTAGGTCTTGCCATATTGCATGCCTATGATATCCAGACCAAACGTGCGCAGATTCTCGATATCGCTGTACAGGCTCTTCCGCTCTGCTGTGACATTGTATGCTTTCAGTTTCTCAACGATTTCGTTCAGTGTCAGGTCATGATCTTCGTCTGTCTCTTCGAGCAGAATCTTCATCAGATACATGATTTTTAGTTTCTGGTTGAGTCTTGGTCCCCGGACAATCTTCTTTTTTTCCTGATTTTCTGTTTTCTGTTCTGATGTGTTATCCATCGTGTTATCCCCTTCTTATAGTATAATCTATGACTCTTCCAAGCCGTTACCTGCATCAGCTTTGCGTTTATCTTATTTTACACTAAAATAGCAAAAAGTGATAGCTAGGAATTCAGATCAGCTTCTATCTCTCCCCACTTGACAAATATCCTCCCACCCGTTAGAATACAGAAAGTGTCCGGAATCCTACCGGACACGCAATCACATACCAAAACCCTTTACGGGAGTGGATTTTTTAAGAGAATTCTTTTTTCGCCACACAGTATATTTGCTGTGTGGTTTTTTTATGCAAGACAATCCTTCTTGCCCTGCCCGGCAGACGGTTTTGCTCTGCCCGCAGGCAGGATGATATACACAACAATTACGAAGGAGTGAAAAATATGAACCAGAATTTTATGAAAGAAAAACCAATTTTACCGTTGGTTATCTCGATGTCTTTGCCGATGGTTATTTCCATGGCGATCAATTCCCTATATAACATCGTCGACAGCTATTTCGTGGCGAAGATCAACGAGGATGCCATGACTGCAATCTCGCTTGTATATCCGCTGCAGAATCTGATGACTGCGATTGCGGTTGGATTCGGTATCGCGATGAATGCAAGAATTGCATTTTATCTTGGTGCGAAGGATCAGGAGAAAGCGGACGAGGCAGCGGTCACAGGCATGTTCTTAAGTGTGATTCACGGAGTCATTCTGATGGTTGCCTGTATGGCCGGTATGCCGCATTTTCTGAGACTTTATACGAAGGATGAAGCAATCATCGAGATGGGACTTATCTACGCCAACCGCGTATTCGTGTTCTCGGTCATCATCATGCTTGGAATCTCGCTGGAGAAGATCTTCCAGTCGGTCGGCAGAATGAAGGTTTCCATGTTCAGTATGATGTGCGGTTTTATCTCCAACATCGTACTCGATCCGCTGATGATCTTCGGCATCGGCCCATTTCCGAAGATGGGGATGGCGGGAGCCGCTTACGCAACCGGAATCGGACAGACGATCACATTACTTGTCTATGTGCTATTCTGCATCTTCCGTCCGTTGCCGCTTTCCTTCAAGCGTAAGAACCTGTCGTTTAACAAGGCATTGCTTGGGAATCTGTACGCCGTCGGCATTCCGGCTTCCCTGAACATGGCGCTGCCGTCGCTCATGATCTCCTGTCTGAACGGTATCCTGACGGCATTTTCGGAGAAATACGTCCTCGTGCTTGGGGCTTATTATAAGCTGCAGACATTTATTTACCTGTCTGCAAACGGAATCATCCAGGGTATTCGCCCAATCATCAGCTTCAACTACGGTGCCGGTGAGAAGAAACGTGTCCGGCAGATCTTCCGGACTACGCTCTGCCTGACCGCCGGTGTGATGGCGGTCGGTGTGCTGCTCTCCCTGCTCATACCGGGGCAGATGATCGGACTTTTCACCGACAATGAGACGACGGTTGAGATCGGTGTCAAGGCACTCACGATCATATGCATCGGATTTATCATCTCAGCGATTTCGGTCACCTGTTGTGGCGCACTTGAAGCCCTGCAAAAGGGAATGGCGTCCCTGCTGATTTCGTTGTCGCGTTATGCCGTTGTCATGATACCTGCTGCCTTTGTTTTAAGCCGCGTCCTCGGTGCCAATGGAGTCTTCTGGGCATTCCCGGTCACAGAGACCATCTCCGCGGTTGCTGCATATGCGATTTACCGCCTAATAAAATTGTAACCGGTGTTCCACGAGTGTATCGCCCACATACACAAGCCGCAGTGTGAAAAACCTTGGATCGTCTGACAGGATCTGCTTCAGGAATATGGCGTCTCCGCTCCAGGTCGGAAGCTCCGGCACCTGTGTTTTATCCACCCAGACCAGATCCCCCTCATTGCAGGTGATCAGCTCTCCGGTAAATCCGTCTGCCGTGAACAGGCACATCAGCTCTGGCTCACACTCGTTGCTGATAAATGTAATCAGCCCGCGGAACCAGTACGACGTAAGTGTCAGCCCTGTCTCTTCCTTTACTTCGCGAAGCAGACATTCTTCCGGTCCTTCGCCCTCTTCGGCATGTCCTCCGACACCGATCCATTTATCCTTATTGATATCTTTCTTTTTCTTCGTCCGATGCAGCATGAGGTATTTCCCATCCTGCTCGATATAACATAACGTTGTCATTCGCATAGTGATTCCACCATTTCTTTCAGCCATATACAGTCTTTATATTTGTTCATCGGCAGTAATTCGGAATTTCCGAACTACTCCACCCCGCGTTTTAACCGCTCCATACCGTCTTTTAACAACGCTCTTGGGCAGGCGATATTGAGTCGCAGGAATCGGTCTCCATCCCCGGAAAATCCACTTCCGGCGGACAGGAACAATCCCGTCTTCTTGCGGATGCGGTGTGCGATCTCGCGCGAACTTCCCGGAAGATCCTTGCAGTAGATCCATAACAGGTAGGTTGCCTCCGAAGAAAGAATCTCCACCTCCGGTATCTGTTCCTTCACATACTGAACTGCATATTGCTTGTTCTCGTAGATATAGGCACGGAGCGCATCTAGCCAGTCTGCGCCCTTGGTAAATGCCGCGATTGCCGCGTCAACCGCAAATGCATTCGGCTCTGCAACTTCATCAGTGTTGATCCCACGCCATACCTTATGGCGAATCACCGGATTCGGTACAGAGATGGCTGCCGTCTGCAAACCTGCCAGATTGAATGTCTTCGTCGGAGCTATACAGGTAATACTGTTATCCCGGCAGATATCGGATACCGATGCAAACGGAATATATCCGCATCCCGGATCTGTCAGATCACAATGAATCTCATCCGAAAGCACAATCACATGATTCTTTGCACATAATACACCGATTCGTTCCAGCGTCGCTTTGTCCCAAATCTTTCCAATCGGATTGTGCGGGTTACAGAGAATCAGCAACGTCGTCTGCGGATCTGCGAGTTTCTTTTCCAAGTCTTCAAAATCAATATGATATGCATTTCCATCAAATACAAGCGGACTTTCTAACACCTGTCTGCCATTATTCAGAATCGAGTTAAAGAATATATTATACACTGGTGTCTGCACCAGTACCTTTTCGGCTGGTGTTGTCAGCTTCCGCACAATCGACGAGATTGCCGGTATAACACCGGTACAAAACATCAGCCAGTCCTTCTCCATTGTGAAATCATGGCGGATCTTCCACCAGTCGATATACGCCTGATACCATGCATCCGGAATCTCTGTATAGCCGAAACAACCATGCTGCGCACGCTTGCTGATTGCTTCCATAATTGCAGGCGCTGTTTCGAAATCCATATCCGCTACCCACATCGGAAGCTCACCTTCTGCCACGTTCCATTTCATGGAATTCGTATTGGAACGATCAACTATTTTATCAAAATCATATGCCATAATATCTTCTCCATCTGCAATATTCATATCATTTGTCACCTCGCGATAGTGTGATGACCTACGTACACATCAACCTGCTTCATTATAGCCTTAATCTTACTTCGGAGCATGATCCCTCGTCTCTTTGATCTCTTTACAGATAATCTCTGTATCCGCAGGATTCACCCGCTCCGGCTCCATGATGAGCGTTCCGATGGAATCTGCCCGTATCACACCGGACGTCGGATTGATTACGCTGTCGATACCGCCCTGTATCTCCACATCGACGGTCGAATACTCAAACGCAAGCGTTGTATTGACGAACTTGCAGTTCTTCATCACAAGATTCTCAATATAACACATGCCCTGCAGGCTCTCGATCGTACAGTTAATCAGTGTCAGATTCTTCGAATTCCAGCCCAGATATTCGCCGGAAATCACCGAATCATAGACAGTCACATTCTCACTGTTCCAGAATGCATCCTTCGAGAGCAGCTTCGCATTGTGGATCTCCACATTTTTTGCTCCATCGAACGAATAATTTCCCGCAAGCTGGAAGTCCTGAATCTTCATGTTCTCGCAGTCCATCGCGAAATAATCGCCCTTTGCCATCACGTGATCGAGTGTCACATCTGTACAGTGCCACAATGTCTCTAAAGCATTTGGAAGGGCAACCTCTTTGAGCGTCAGTCTGCGACAGCGCCGGAAATTCTTCGGTGCCTCGATCAGCGCGCGCTCGACCGTCATATCATCGGTGTACCAGACACCTGCACGCGCCATTTCCGCCCATGTGCCGTCTTTCACCGCAATATTCTTACTGTACCAGAGCGGATATTTCCACTGGAAAATGCTCCCTTCCAACGAAATATCGCTGCTCTCCTTAAGCGGGGATTCTCCTTCCCCGAAAATCGTATCTTGAATGGACAGATGCTCCGCACCAAACAATGGGCGTTCGCCCTCGAAATATGTCTGTCTGATCTGCTTTTCCATCTTGTTTCATCTCCTGTATCAATAATTATTCTCTTACGTTATACCACCTACACCTACCTTTAGGTCAAGAGCAAATTAACAATTCTCATTTCTTTTATTGACAATATAGATTCCCACACAGACAAGTGCAAGCGAAATTATGCTCAGTACACCAAATGCCTGCTCCCGCTCATCCAACAGCCATGCGGATAAGATCACACCGAACACCGGATTCATGAATCCGAACACTGCCACCTTCGATACCGGATTGTATTTTAAGAGCAGTCCCCACAGCGAGTAGGCAACGGCGGACACAAACGCCAGATACACAAGAATTCCGATAGCGGATGCTGATACCGCACCCATCCGTCCGCCAAGCAGCAGGCCACACAGGATCAAAATAATGCCACCCACGATGAACTGATAGCCGGAAAGCATCACCGGATTATGCTTTGCAGAATATCGCTTCAGGAACACGGATGAAAATGCGTAGGCAATCGTCGATAACAGGATAAAGCCCTCTCCATTTGCCTGCATATGGAAGTCTACGCCATTTAAGTTAATCAGCACGACGCCCGCAAATCCGATCAGACAGCCGATCATCTGTCTGGCATGGATCGTCTCCTGCCGGAACAGACACCCCGATACAAGGATTGCGACAAACACATTGACTGCCTCTATGATCGACGCCTTCACGCCGCTTGTATGTGCCAGTCCGATATAGAAGAACATATACTGTGCGACTGTCTGCAGAAGCGACAACCACAGAATCTTCCCTGCCGCGCCCTGCTCCGGTTTCAGAAACCGCCGCTCAAGCATACTTCCGAGCACGATTGCCAGTATGCCCGCAAGCAAAAAACGCATACCCGCAAATAAAATTTGCGATGCCGTATCCAGAGAATTGATCTCCCACAGCTTATAACCGATCTTGATACACGGAAATGCGCTTCCCCACAGGAAGCAGCACAGCATCGCACCAAGCCATACTACAACCGGTTTCTGCATCCATTCTGTTTTTTCTTGTTCGTTCTTCATCGTCTACTCTCCATTTTATCCCTGAATGTCAATGTCCTATATCATCAACGATTCCATATTATATATCATAGTTAAAAAAATGCCAACCAAAATAAGTTTCCACCAAATCCCAGCCGGCAAGCCTTGATGAATCCTAACCGGATTGGTATAATAACGATATGAGTAACGTAGCAGTCATAGCAGAATTTCATCCATATCACAACGGACATCACTATCTCTTCGAGGAAGCGATGTCTCTTTCGCATGCCGATCACGCGGTCACGCTCATGAGCGGGAATTTCCTACAGCGTGGCAGTATCGCTCTGTGGGACAAATACACGCGCGCAGAAATGGCAGTTGCAGATGGATTCGACCTTAGTTTAGAGCTTCCATTTGTGTATGCGACCGGAAGCGCCAGAGATTTTGCGGATGGTGCTGTCGCAATCTTAAGTAAGCTTCACGCGATCGACTATCTGGCTTTCGGCGTCGAGCAGGCAGAACCGGAAATGTTTGATGAGATTGCAGAGATTCTGGTTGAGGAACCAGAGAATTATCAGCTTGCGTTAAAGCAGGCATTAAAAAACGGTGCTTCCTATCCAAAAGCTAGGCAAATGGCGATTGCCACGATCTGCGGGGATTCGGCAGCAGCCCTTCTGGAAACACCAAATAATACGCTCGCGCTCTCGTATCTGTGTGCGATCCGAAAGCTGAACGCGCATATCAAACCAATCTTTATCAAACGGATCTCGAACGACTATCATGACACCGATCTGCAGGCACAGATCAGCTCCGCAACAGCCATCCGGACAGCCCTTACCGAAGGAACGGACGTTTCAGCACTTGCCTCACAGGTGCCACCGGCAACCTATTTGCGCATGGAGACACCCGACCACACCTATCTGTCGGATGCGATGCTGACACCATTTGTTCAGGCATGCAGGCTGCGGGAACCGGATCTCTCGGATATCTGTGATATGTCCCCTGCGCTTGCGGATAAACTGCAGCGTACACCATATACAATTGACTATGAAGTACTTGTCGAACAGTTAAAGACAAAGGATATCACAAGAAGCCGGATTGCCCGTGCACTCCTGCATCTGCTGCTTGGGTATACCGAGTCCGACCGGCAGAAGTTTATCGATTCCGGCTATGCATGTTATGCAAATATACTGGCGCTGAAAAAGGAATCCAGCAGCTTGATCCGGCAGCTACATGAATCATCTAAGATTCCAGTCATCACGAAGAAAGCTGATTTTGACACTATACTTTCCGCATATCCTGCCATTGACACAGAACTCGCACGCACCATGTGGCAATACGATCTACGTGCAACTGAACTTTACAACTGCATCTACTATAATCATTACGGCATCACACGTCCGAATGATTATACAAGAAAACTCCCGGTTCTATAACACCTTCCACGTTCATACATTTTATTATGGAAGATATGGGAGTTTTTCTATGCTATTTTGTCTGATTATTTTTCTTCTGACACTCATCGGGGAAAATCAGGTCGTAGTCACCGGGGCACGTGCCGGACTTATGCTCTGGTTTCACGATGTCCTGCCCCTGCTTCTTCCCTTTATGCTCTTATCAAACCTCTTCGTCCTCAAAATCCGCACCAAAAAAACAGGCGCCGCCTATGCGATTCCTGTCTTATTCCTGCTCGGACTTCTATGTGGCTATCCGCTCGGTGCAAAGATGGCTTCCGACTTCACGAAGGAAGGCTATATCAAGCCATCCACCGCCACGATACTGCTCCCTCTGTGTAATAACATCAGTCCAATGTTTCTGTCCGGCTATATCGGTCACACTGTGCTGCAGGATCGGTTTCCGTTCTGGTTTCTGCTTGTAGTTCTCTATGTGCCGTATGTGCTTGTCACATCCATCGTATTTCTTGTTTTTCATGTGATCAAGAAAGATAAATATGCATCCGCATTCTCCAAACTGCATCCTGCATCCAAAGAAGCTGCCATTACCAGTCATTTATCACCCCCATCTGTACATACCTCTAAATATCCCCAGAAAGGTGTATCTCAGCAAGCCATATCCATGCAGACAAACGATCTGCTGTTACAATCCGTCATTCAGATCACCTATGTCGGTCTGTACATCATGATCTGTTCCATCCTGTTTGCACTTGTCTGCGCCATCCCGGACCTGCCACAGGATGTATCGACCGTCCTGTGCGGCATACTCGAGATCACTCAGGGAAGCACCGTGCTTGCCGCAAGTGCATTTCCCCTTGCAAGCAAAACAGCCCTGATTCTTGCGTGTACCTCGTTTGGCGGCATCTCTGCCTTTCTCCAAACCTTACAGGTCACGAAACAATCCGGGCTGTCCATGATTTATTATTTCGTTGTCAAATGTATCTGTGGATGTATGACTGGTTTTGCAATGTATCTCTTACTCGTCTAAGAAATCATCAAAATCATCGTCGTCATCCTCTTCCTCGTCACGCTCGCCGTATACGTCGATATCGTCATCGTCCTCTTCTGGCTCTTCCTCATCCTCAGCGGCTTCCTCCTGATAGCTTGGAGCTGGCTGTGGTGCCGGAGCTGGAGCTGGAGCTGGCTCATTTGAGAATGCGCTGTCAAGATCATCCGTCTCCTCATAAGACATGTTAGAAGAAGCAGTGAACATATTGATGTTCGTATCCATCTCTGTCATATTTGTCTCGATCACATACGTATCGTTCTCCAGAGACTCGATCAGAACACGGTAATTTTCCTTCTCCATGTCATGAATCTTCTGGAAGATATCACGCATTTCTGTAAGCTTGTCCTTTGTATAATACATTGCACCCAGACGGATCTCATTTGCTTCCTCAGAAGCTTGATCTACGATCTGCTGTGCCTGATTTCTGGCATTCTCCAGAATCTCGTCTGCACGAATGTTGGCAAGACGTGTGATCTCGTTCTGTTCAATCATACGATTTGCCTCATTTACGGACTCTGTAATAATCGCATCGGAACGGGTTCTTGCATCGGCAAGAATCATTTCCTTGTTACGCATAATCTTCTTACAACGTTCAATCTCGCCCGGAAGCTTTAACTCTAATTCATCCAACATAGAGAGAAGCTCTGGCTTCTGTACTGAAATCTTTGTCTGTGACAATGGCATTGGCTTACAATTTTCAATGTATACCTTGATCTCCTCGATCATACTTTCAACGCCTTTTTTACCCATCTTAAGAATCCTCCTATGACCTCTTTATATCCAACTCATTCATTCGCTCGATTAATTTGGGAATAATGCACGCGGGAACAAATTCAGTCAGGTCAACACCATACCTTGCATATTCCTTTACCACGCTGGAACTCAGATACGAGTACTGCGTGCTTGTCGACAAAAACACAGTGTCGACATCCTTGGCAACCATGCGGTTGCTCTGTGCCATCTGCATCTCTAAATCAAAATCTGTTAAGGCACGAAGTCCCCGGATGATCACGTTCGTATTCTTCTGACGGACGAAGTCCACCAGCAAACCGTCAAACGATTCTACCGATACATTTTCAATCTCGGAAACTACATCTTTCAACATATTAACACGTTCTTCCAAAGAAAACAATGGTTTTTTCGATGTATTATTCAAAACTCCGACAATTACATGGTCGAATATCGCCGCTGATCTGCGAATGATATCCAGATGTCCAAGCGTAACCGGATCAAAGCTGCCCGGGTAAACTGCTATGCTCATACGTTCTCCTTCTGCATCAAAAAGACATGCTTGTTCGTCTTATAATGCTTATCTTTTGTTATTTCAAATCCAAGTGCATCCACATACGAGAAATCCTCGTCCAATGCGGCTTCCACTACAATCAGGGTATCTGTCGTAAATTTCTTTGTGGAAAGCACCTCTAATACTCTGCGCTCCAGTCCCTTGCTATATGGAGGATCCATAAAGATCACATCATAATCAATTTCCGGCAGGGATGAGACAAAACTTACCGCATCAAACTTCCGCACCTGCGCCTTATCTGCAAGCTTCGTGAATTTCAGGTTATCCTCGATACATGCGGCTGCATTTTTTGCCTGCTCGACAAAGGTACAGCTCTCTGCCCCACGGGACAGCGCTTCAATTCCGATGCCGCCGCTTCCTGCAAATAAATCCAAGAATTTTGCCTGCGGCACATACCCGGTCAGCATATTAAATAATGTCTCTTTGATCCGGTCTGTCGTCGGTCGCGTCTCCAGACCTTCTATCGTTTTTAACGGCAGACTACGTGCCGTTCCAGCTATTACACGCATATTCTTCTTCCTTTTACTATTTATTTTAGAATGCCTGGACTATATGCCATGTTCATCCTGATCAGTTTTCTCCATGCATCTGCTTTTTGAGCCATTTTCCTGTCTCAGAATAATCCTCGTCTGTCCAGCCAGATGTCTTTGTACAGGACGAATCAATCAAGGATGACGTCTCTGCCTTGTTCGATAAGTTCCATGCAGCATAAGACAGATTGTTGGAATCAATCAGATCAAACCATTTTGCTGCCTGATCGTAATCAATCGCACCATTTCCAGATGCATCGCAGATGGAAAACTCACTGACAAAGATCGGCAGTCCTTTGGAAAGCGCCGTTGTCACTTTGTTCCGGATGTTATCCGTATGTGTTGCCGCATAGAAATGAACGGCATACATGATATTGTCATATCCGGTAACAGGATCTTCTGCCGCAATATCTACATCCTGTGACCATGTTGGTGTTCCTACGATGATCAGGGCATCCTTCGCATTCTTGCGGATAATCGGAATCACCTCTTCCGCATAGGATTTTACGTCTGCCCATGTCGTTCCACCATTTGGCTCATTACAGATTTCATAAATCACATTATCATAATCTTTATACAGAGAAGACATTTCTTCAAAAAATGCCTTTGCCTCTTCTTTATAGGTCTGTGGATTCTGGTCACCTAATACATGCCAGTCGATAATAACATACATACCAAGGTTCGTTGCTGCATCCACACCCGTTTTCACCAATTCCTTTAACTGCTTCTGGTCACCACCGGTGCAATATCCGTTATTTTCACCGGAATACATCGCGATACGAATCAGATTGGCTCCCATATCATCACGCAGACTCTGGAACGCATCCTGATTCACATATTCCGGGAACCACGCGATACCATGTGTACTGACACCCTTTAACTGATATTTGTCTCCATTTTTATCAACAATATCCGTTCCCTTCAATGTAAGCTTGCCATGATTGTCAACTGGGGTACCGCTCTCCGGCTCTGTCTTTTCCTTCGGCTTCGTCTCTTCCTTTGCCTCCGTTGCCTCTGTTGTTGAAGACGCACTGCTTCCTTTGTATTCTTTTCCATCTACATACAGCACGGCGCTGTCACAGATGGCCTTCAGATCTGCCTGTGAAGGCACAGTTACGATGACGCCGATATCCTTCAGATTGCCGTTTGCTGGAACCTCTGCATTGTAATCCACACACTTTACCGATAATGTCGTTCCATCCAGCTTGAATGTTCCATTCCATGAGCTATCTAATGTCGTCTTATCTGGCACCGTCATCCGAATCTCCCAGTTTTTCAGTGCACCGCTTGTCTTGTTCGTGATCGTTGAATCGAGCTGTCCGCTGTATCCGTTTGCACTCTCCCACGAATTGCTGTTGGTCACTTTGACAAAACAATCCTGTGTCGCCTGCGCCTCTGTTGTTGCCGCTTCTGTCGCATCCGAGGCTGTCTCCGGCGTTGCCCCTGTCTCCGTCTGGATTGCCTCCTCGGAGGTTACCTTCTCGACGTCATCCTTCGGTTTTCTGCGCACCAGCACTACGATCAATGCCGCGATCACGACAACCAGCACTGCGATCACCGCAATCCATACCTTATTATTATTTTTCTTCATTGCTTCACCTGATTCCTTCCCCTGTAACCCTCTTACTTTGTACGTTTTTCCTGTATCCAGATATATAATCGGTGCAGGTCAACCTCATCGTATGCCTGTCCTCTGGCACGCTCCGACTCAATCTGATATTTCTTCTTATTCGTCTTGATCACGAGCAGATACGCAAGATTCGTCTTGCTTGTCTGTCCAAGTGTAATCGGTTTGATATCTACACTTTTTATATCATCCATCGCAATCTCGATATGGCGCTTCTTATCATGATATGTAAATTCCCCGTTCTCAATCGCGGCGATTCCTTCGCCCTCAAAGCGTTCCCATTTGTCACTCAATACAAGCACAAATACAACGATGCACAGAAGCAGTGCCGCAACACTTACCATATTCGAAACAAGTGCTGCTTCGATCAGCTTCGCACATACGGTAGATACCAGTCCAAATACAACAATACATGCCACCAGAGTAAAGAAAATGGCTCTTCTCCAGCGTGTAATATACCCTACTTTTACTTTCATGTCATTCCTCTTATCTTATTTAATTAAACACGTGCCTATTATATGCTTTTTTGCCCTTTTCGGCAACCGTTTTCATAGGAAATCTGGCGTTTTTTCTATAACACGGTCTCAGAGATTCCTCCCCGGTTTCTGCGGACCGGCTGTATCGTCTTTCCGTATTTTTTGAGCATGTCCTGTGCAAGCTGCAGCATATCCGCATGATTGTAGATATCCGCAAGCTCAAACAATGCATCGCCGCTCTGTCGGATTCCAAAGAAATCTCCCGGTCCTCGGAGTTTCAGGTCTTCACTTGCGATAAAGAATCCATCGTTGGAATTCTCCAGCACACGCAGACGTTCCATTGATTCTTCGGATTCTTTCCCATTGATGAAGATACAGTATGACTGCTTCTTTCCACGTCCGACTCTGCCCCTCAGCTGATGCAGCTGTGCCAGTCCAAACCGCTCTGCATTTTCCACCATCATCACGGTTGCATTCGGGTTGTTGACACCCACCTCGATAACCGTTGTCGATACAAGCACGTCAATCTCACCTTCCGAAAACCGTTTCATGATCTCATTTTTCTCTTCTGCCCGCATCTGTCCGTGCAACATCTCGATCCGTGTGCCTGCTGGCAGATTCGCCCGCATCGTATCGACATATTCTGTAACATTCGTCACGTCAAGCGTCTCGCTTTCTTCCACCATCGGACAGACGACATAGACCTGACTTTGTTCGGCAATCTGCCCTGCGATAAACTGGTATGCCGTCTGGCGGTAATTCGTGCCAACCACACAGTTTTTGATCGGTTTTCTGCCCTTTGGTAACTCTTTGATGATCGAGATATCCATATCTGCATATAAGATAATGGCAAGCGTCCGCGGAATCGGTGTCGCAGACATGACAAGCGTATGAACACCATACCCTTTGTCTGATAATTTCTTTCGCTGGTTGACGCCGAACCGGTGCTGTTCATCGGTTACAACCAGTGCCAGATCTTTGAATTCCACCTTATCTTCCAGCAGCGCATGCGTACCGATCACAATATCGACTTCCCCCTGCTGGATTGCTTCGTAAATTCTCCGCTTCTCTTTCAGTGGAGTCGAGCCAACGAGACATGCCGTGCGGATATCATACTGTGCAAACTGCTCCGCCAACTCCTCGTAATGCTGTCGCGCAAGCACCTCCGTCGGTGCCATGAGCGCACCCTGATACCCAGCCTTCGCACAGGCAAGCAGAGCTGCAGCCGCAACGACCGTCTTTCCCGATCCAACATCTCCCTGGATCAGGCGGTTCATCACACCATCGCCACCCATATCTGCTAAGATATCCTCGATTGCCTGCTGTTGCCCCTTTGTAAGGGAAAACGGAAGATTCGATATGTAATCCGCAACTGCCTTGCCCTGTACGATCTTATGCAGATTCTCCTGTAACTGCGTTGTCTTCTTCATGGATGCCATATCATAGAGGAACTGATAAAACTCGTCAAAAGCAAGTCTGCGGATCGCATTTTTTAAGACAGCCTGATTCATCGGAAAATGAATGTTCTCATACGCCTCCGATAATTCCATCAGACTGTGCTCTGCCCGTACCTCCTCCGGTACATAATCGTCCATCTGACAGATCAGCTCCCGTGTTGCCATGATGGCTTTCTGGAATGTCTTGTTCGAAAGTCCGCTCGTAAGCGGATAAACCGGCTGCATTTCCTGCTGCATCCCGGCATACACCGGAAGTTTATAATACTCTGCCTGCTCCATGACACGCATGCCATTTTTTACTTTGACCGTTCCAACGAAGATATACGAATCCCCCTTGTGGAACACATTTCTTAAAAATGGCTGATTAAACCATGTCATATGCATCGTCATATCACCGTCACTGACCGTCAGGATTGTAAGCTTCAGACTCCGCACCTGCTTGACAGTCACATAAGAGGTGATCATCGCCCGGATCGCATGCCGCTCGCCAACTGCTGCATCCCGGATACACACCGGTTCCTCGTAGCTTAGATAGTTACGAGGATATGTATGCAGCAGATCATCGATCGTAAAAATGCCAAGCCGCGCAAAGCTTTCTGCCGTTTTCTCTCCAATGCCTTTAATTGTCTGGATACTGTCTTCTTTTCTCATATTTTTCTTTCCATCTTCTATAACAAAATCCTGACAAAACACACGTTCTGTCAGGATTTATACATGAAATTGTTTTCCGACAATTTCGTTGATTCACTTTATTCCAGAGACAAAATGTAATAGTAGATTGGCTGTCCGCCTGCATGCGCTTCGACTTCAAAGTCCGGATACGCTGCCTGCACAGCTTCTACCAGTGCATTTGCCTTCTCCTCCTCGACATCGCTGCCGTAGTAGATGCTCAGAAGCTCGGAATCCTCATCTGCCATCGCACCAATCAGATCCTTTACCACCTCTGTGATATCCTGTCCAACCGCCTGGATACCTACATCGTCGATACCCATATAATCGCCGGTCTTGATCTCCTTGCCATCGATGGAAGTATCACGCACGGCATAGGTAACCTGTCCACTCTTCACTGCAGTAATCGCATCTTCCATGCCAGCCTGATTTGCCTCGGCAGTTGCTGTCTCATCAAACGAAATGAGCGCACTGATACCCTGTGGAATCGTCTTGGTTGGAATCACAATCACCTGTTTCTCTTCCTCAATCTCGGCTGCCTGATTGGCTGCTAAGATAATATTCTTGTTATTCGGGAATACAAATACAGTTTCTGCATTTACCTTGGAGATTGCATCTAACACATCCTCCGTACTTGGATTCATCGTCTGTCCACCCTCAATGATATGATCGACACCGAGATCCTTGAAGATATCATTCAAGCCTTCTCCGACGGAAACTGCCACAAACCCAAATGGCTTCTTCGGCTCTTCCTTCGCAGCTTCCTGCTCGGCAGCCTTCTTGCGATCCTGCTCATGAATGACCTTTTCTTTATGCTCCTCACGCATATTGTCGACCTTCATGCTTGTAAGGGAACCATACTCCAGACCTTTCTCAAACGCAAGTCCCGGATGATTCGTATGCACATGTACCTTCACGATCTCATCATCCGATACAACAACGAGAGAATCACCGATTGAAGTTAAGAACTCCTTGAACTTTGCCTCGATCTCTGCATTGTATTCCTTCTCAAGCATAATGATAAACTCTGTACAGTAACCATATTTGATATGGGATGTATCAATCTCTTCCGAAGACATCGTCTGTGCCTTCGCTGCACCGCCGGATGTCACCGGCTCTTTGATCTCTTCTTTTCCTGTCAGGCCGTTGTATGCACCCGTCAGAAACTCCATCAGTCCCTGTCCGCCAGAATCAACCACACCTGCTTCCTTTAATACTGGCAACAGCTCTGGTGTCTGCTTTAACACTTCGTTACCATGATCGAGAATCTCCTGTCCGAGTGTCTCGAAATCCATGTCCATCTCAGAAAGCTCCACTGCCTTCTCTGCGACGCCCTTTGCCACAGTCAGGATTGTACCTTCCTTTGGCTTCATAACTGCCTTATATGCCGTCTCTACGGCACGTACGAAACCATCTGCAAGTACCGATACTGTAATCTGCTTCTTGCCCTTGATCTCCTTGCAGAAGCCACGCAGAAGCTGGGATAAGATAACACCGGAATTTCCTCTTGCTCCACGCAGGGAACCGCTGGAAATCTTCTTGGAAAGCTCATCCATCGATGGGTTCTCCAGTGCACTTACCTCTCTGGCTGCCGCCATGATCGTAAGTGACATATTGGAACCTGTATCGCCATCCGGCACCGGGAATACGTTCAATTCGTTGATATAATCTTTATTTCTCTCTAAGTTGTATGCGCCAGCAATAAATGCTTTCTGTAACAACTGGGCATCAATTACCTTTGTAGCCACTTTGTCTGTCCTCCTGATCTATGTTATTAATCTATCACACGAACGCCCTCAACAAAGATGTTGATTGCCTTCACCTTCATACCTGTCATCTCTTCGATGGAATACTGTACGGTACTGATCAGATTGTCACATACCGTCGAAATGCTGACACCATATGCCACAATAATGTGAAAATCAATAGACAGCTCATTGTTCTCACCGATGACTACATTGACACCCTTACTGATACTGTCGCCCTTTAAAAGCTTCGCAATACCATCCTTCATGCTGATGGTTGCCATACCAACAATACCGAAGCACTCCAATGCAGCGTGTCCGGCATACTGGGCAATAACTTCATTCTCTATAATGATTTCACCGTTTTCATTCGATAAATAACCCTTCATGCGTTTACCTCCGTTTCCGTAATAAGCCAGACTGATTCCGGCTGTTTAAAGTCATATAGTGACATTATACCCTTTTTAACAGGATTTAGCAACTTTTACCTGCTATGCAATTCTATTTATTTGTCATCTCTGCGTATCAACGGACGGCATAAAAAAAACAGCATACTAATATGCTGTTTTTTTACCATCTGCTTAGGCTCTCTCAACCTTACCAGACTTCAAGCACTGTGTGCAAACATAAATCTTCTTAGGAGTACCGTTAACTACTGCCTTCACAGACTTGATGTTTGATTTCCACATTCTGTTTGATCTTCTATGAGAATGGCTCACATTGTTACCGAAATGAGCTCCTTTTTCACAAATACTACACTTTGCCACCGTTAGCACCTCCTTGACAAATATTAAGCCCTGCCTGCATATTTCTTCTTTGCGGGCTCACAACATAGGCTATTTTACCAAATAACTTTTCAATATGCAAGAAAAATTTTCATATTTTTTGATTTTTTTTAAAATTTTTCTATTTCACCCTATTTTATCATAGATAACTGTATCCGATGCTTGTCCAGATCGACACTCATTACCGTCACATCCACGATATCTCCAACCGATACAACCTCCAGCGGATGCTTGATGTATTTGTCTGACATCCGGGAAATATGCACGAGTCCATCCTGATGCACACCGATATCGACAAACGCACCAAAGTCGATCACATTCCGCACCGTTCCTTTCAGCTCCATACCCGGTTTTAAATCTTTCATCTCCAGTACATCGCTTCGAAGGATCGGCTTTGGCATCTCCTCTCGCGGATCTCTGCCCGGCTTCTCCAGTTCCTTCACGATATCGACAAGCGTCGGTTCACCGATTCCAAGCTCTTCCGCAAGCTTCTTCGTATCCTTTGTTTTCTTGCTGATGCCTTTCATGCCGCCATGCTTGATATCATCCTCGGAAACACCGATTTTCTCCATCAAAGCCTTGGTTGCCTCGTAGCTTTCCGGATGAACGCTTGTCGCATCCAGTGCTTCGCTTCCGCCATGGATACGCAGGAAACCGGCACACTGCTCGTATGCCTTTGGTCCAAGCTTCGGCACCTTCAAAAGCTCCTTACGGTTCTTGAAGCTGCCATTTGTCTCGCGGTATGACACGATTGATTTTGCCAGTGTTTTATTGATACCGGACACATACGAAAGCAATGCCGGGCTGGCTGTATTCAAATCAATTCCGACTGAGTTTACACAATCTTCCACAACATTGTTAAGGGCATTGCCAAGATTCTTCTGGTTCATGTCATGCTGGTACTGTCCGACACCGATGGATTTCGGATCGATCTTCACTAGCTCTGCGAGCGGATCCTGAATTCTTCTTGCAATACTTGCCGCACTTCTCTGCCACTCATCGAAATCCGGGAATTCCTCGGTTGCTTCCTTGCTTGCAGAATAAATCGATGCGCCCGCCTCATCCGTGATGACATATTTTAAGTCCACGTTCAGTTCCTTCATCAGCTCGACGATCATCGCTTCCGACTCCCGGCTTGCGGTACCATTTCCGAGAGAAATAAGTGTCACATGATATTTTGCGATCAGCTTCTTCAACACCTGCTTCGCCGCATCATAGTTTTTCTGTCCCTTTGTCGGGTAGATAATGACGGTATCAAGCACTTTTCCGGTCTCATCGACAACTGCCAGCTTGCTTCCGTGTGCAAATCCCGGATCCCAGCCAAGTACAACCTGTCCGGAGATCGGCGGCTGCATCAAAAGCTGATGGAGGTTCTTGCCGAATACGCCGATGGCGCCCTCCTCTGCCTTCTCCGTCAGTTCATTCCGTATTTCACGCTCGATGGAAGGCGCGATCAGACGGTCATAACTGTCTGTAATTGCCTCATAGAGATAGCTTGCACTATCATGCTTCATATTTCCGATAATCTGCTTTACAAGCCAGAGTAAAATTTCCTGTCTTGGTGCCTCGATCTTCACTGTCAGAAATTTCTCTGCCTCGCCACGATTGATTGCTAAAATCCGGTGTCCAACCAGCTTTTTGATTGGCTCTGAGAAATCATAATACATCTCATAGACCGAATCTGCTTCCTCGTCCTTCGCCTTTGCTACAAGGCTTCCGCTCTCCTTTGTCATCGCACGAAGCTTCGTCCGGTAATCCGCATCATCCGCATACACTTCTGCGAGAATATCCTTGGCTCCGTCGATGGCATCCTGTACGCTTTCCACGCCTTTTTCTGCATCAACAAAAGCGGTTGCCTCTTCCTCGATCGTCCTTGTTGTTGCCTGTGCACGTAAGATCTCTGCAAGTGGTTCCAAGCCCTTCTCCTTGGCGATTGTCGCTCTTGTCCGACGCTTTGGACGGTATGGACGGTACAGATCCTCCAATGCTACCATCGTCATTACTGCTTCGATCTGTTTCTTTAATTCGTCTGTCAGCTTGCCCTGCTCCTCGATCGTTGCAAGTACGGACGCTTTCTTCTCCTCTAAGTTCCGCAGATACACAAGACGCTCAGACAGCGCACGTAACTGCTCATCATTTAAGGAGCCGGTCACTTCCTTTCGGTATCTTGCGATAAATGGAATCGTTGCACCCTCGTCGATCAGTTCAACCGACTTTTCTACCTGACCTTTTTTAATCTGCAATTCATCTGCGATTACCTGTAATATATCCATGTTGTCTCTCCTGTTATTCCTTATAAAATTCCGGGATGAAGCTTTCTTTTGCCACTTCCCCTTCCTGATAAAACGCCTGCTCCACGCCTAAGTTCACTGCATAATCAAGCAGTTTGCGGTACGATTTCCGGCGAACTTTATCTGCAAGCTCCGGGAACCTTACCCCGATATCACCAACCGGTGTGTACTGGCTCATCATACTGATATAGATCCGGTTTCCATACGTCTCGTAAAGATATCGTATAATCTTCTCTGCTTCTAACAGATGCTTTGGCAGTAACATATGCCGTACGATCACGCCACGTCTTATATACGCATCCTCCGCATCAAGGACAACCTCACCACACTGGCGCACCATCTCCGCAATCGCAGCCTTCGCCACCACCGGATAGTCCGGTGCGTGGGAATACTTCGCCGCCGTATCCACATCCATATATTTCATATCCGGCAGATAGACATCCACCAATCCATCTAACATACGCAGAGCTTCCACCCGGACATAACTGCTTGTGTTATAGATAAATGGCAGGGAAAATCCTTGGTCCTTCGCCTGTCGGATTGCCTGTGCCACCTGCGGGATAAAATGATCCGCAGTGACCAGATTGATATTCGCCGCGCCCTGTGCTTCTAAATCACGAAATATCTGCACAAGCGCTTCCACTGTGATCTGCCTGCCGGTGCCGCCATCCGAGATTGCGTAATTCTGGCAATACACGCAGTGAAGCGGACACCCGGTGAAAAAAACCGCCCCGGAGCCTTTCTCTCCGGAAATACACGGTTCCTCCCACATATGCAGAGCAGCCCGTCCGATCCGCATGGCAGCGGTCTCTCCACAGACACCGATCTCGCCGTCCGCACGATTTTTCTTACAATCCCGCGGGCAAAGCGTACAGGCTGACTGCTCTGTATCTTCTATCTTATTCTTTCTCTGACTATTCTCTGTATTATCTATCATTTAACTCATGTTCCCTGTGAATTTCCTGTCTGTGCGGCCGTTCAATCGTGATATACCACTTCACCACAGACGTTCCGATGATCACCACATATCCGATCACGCTCAGGTAATCCGGGATCTGATCTAAGAACAGGAATCCCCATAATGCCGTAAAAAGCACAATAGAGAAATCATACACCGAGATTTCCCTTGCCGGTGCATACGAATACGCCTTCGTGATGAAGATCTGGCCTCCTGCAGCCGAAATTCCCGTACAGATCAGAAACAGCCATTGAAGCCCGCTCATCGGCTGATATTGGAACACGAAAAAAGGCAATGTCACTACACAGGAAAAGGCGGAGAAGAACAATACGATAATCATACTATTTTCTCCGCGTTGTCCAAGCTTTCTGACAAACGTATACGCAAAACCGGCGCCAAATCCGCCGAGTGCCCCGATCAGAGCCGGCACTGTCTCCATGCTCATCGTCGGCTTCACAACAAGCAGCATTCCGACGAATGCTGCAATTACGGTCACCCAGTCCAGCTTACCCGCAACCTCCTTCAACACGAAGAACGAGCAGATAATCGCAAAAAACGGTGACAGCTTATTGAGCATGGAAGCATCTGATATAGAAATATGATCGACCGCATAAAAATTACAGATCAATCCACACGTACCACCGATGGCACGACAGAGCAGATACTTCAGATTTCCCTTTCCGATTCGAAATGGCTGATGTGCCTTCACCAGTGCAGCGATTGCGATAAGCATCGCAACCAGATTCCGGAAGAAGCATTTCTGCATCGTCGGCACATCTCCGGCTAGCCGGATAAATAAGCTCATAAGAGAAAAGCAGAATGCAGATAACAAAATACATACGATTCCCTTTTTACTTTTTTCCACGTCTCTCACTTCCTGCCTGATTTATCCTGTTTATTAACGACAATATACAATTTCGACGTCTTCGACTGCCTTCGCGATCAGAGGCTCAATCTTACCGACAAGTGCCTTCTCTGATTCTAAGATCTGCTCCATCTTCGGCTTTGTCACCGGATGCTGTGCTACAAATGTTGTACAGCAGTCTTCATATGGAAGAATGGACGTCTCATACGTTCCGATCTTCTCTGAGATATCAATGATCTCCTGCTTATCCATACCGATACATGGACGGAATACCGGAAGCTTATCGATTGCGCTGTCGATGACGAGCAGACTCTGTGTCGTCTGGCTCGATACCTGTCCGATACTCTCTCCGGTGATCAGGCACTGGCAGTCTTCTTTTAGTGCGATCTCCTGCGCGATCTGATACATGATCCGCTTCATGATGATCGTCAGTTCATCATGCGGACAATTGTCATAGATGGCAAGCTGCACATCGGTAAACGGCACCACATGAAGTTTGATCACACCTGAATACTTCGACACAATCTTCGCAAGATCGATAACCTTCGTCCGCGCCTGCTCGCTTGTAAATGGTGGCGCATGGAAATACACCGCTTCGATCTCCACACCACGCTTGGCAATCATATATGCCGCAACCGGACTGTCGATACCGCCGGAAAGAAGCGTCATACCCTTACCGTTCGTGCCGACCGGAAGTCCGCCCGGTCCCGGAATGATCTGGGAATAAATATAGGTGACATTTCGCACTTCCACGTTGATGAATACATCCGGTTTATGAATGTCGACCGTCATATCTGGATAGGCATCCAGAAGATCGGCTCCAAGATCACAGTTTAACTCCATCGAAGTCTTTGGAAATGTCTTATTATTTCTTCTTGCATTTACCTTGAATGTAAAATGCTTATCGTTATATTCTTCTGCCACATGCGCAACGACTGCCTTGGAGATTGCCTCGTAGCTCAACTCCTCCACAACCTTGACCGGGCACACACCGACGATACCGAAGATCGTTGTGAGTACCTTCATGACATCCTCGTAATCGTAATCCGAGAACGCCTCGACGAAAATACGTCCGTATTCCCGGCGTACCTCAAACTTGCCCAGTGGCTTTAAGCGTGCACGCATACGCTTGCACATAATTTCCTCGAAGACGTAACGATTCTTTCCTTTCGTTCCGATCTCCGCATATTTGATCAAAAACATCTTATACTGCATCGTAATCCTCATTTCCTACTACCATAGTTGTTTTATTTCCATCGTTTCACTATAACAGAAATAACGAGGAATAGCAATTATTTCTTCCGTGTATAGCGCCGCAGCATTGGAAGGGTTTCCTTTAATACTTCCACGCAATAATCCACTTCTTCCTTTGTGTTCCACTCACAGAAGCTGAACCGGAGTGTCGACTCCAACTGCTCCTGTGACAATCCGATTGCGGTCAGGACATGGCTTACCTGTGGTTTGTTCGATGAACAGGCAGAACCTGCTGATACATAGATACCCTTATCGCCGATCGCACGCATCAAAACGGCAGCGCGCACCCCTTCAAAGCTGATACTCGCGATATGCGGTGCCTCACCGGAATGGTCATAGACACCCTCGATCTTCGTTACCTCCGATACTAGATAATCCCGCACCTCGCGTACATGCTGCATCTTCGCCTCATGGTCGGTATAGATCATCTCTGCGGCAAGTCCCATGCCTGCGATTCCCGGTAGATTCTCCGTACCGGAACGCATGAAATTCTGCTGTCCACCTCCGTAAATGATCGGGCGGATCAACGTCTTGTCCTTGATATAGAGTGCTCCACTTCCCTTCGGTCCGTGAATCTTATGCCCGCTCACAGAGAGCAGATCCACGCCGAGCTGCTTCGGTGTGAATTTTAATTTGCCATATGCCTGTACCGCATCGACATGCACAAGTGTCTGCGGATTGTGCGCCTTTACCAGCTTTACAAGCGCCTCGATTGGCTGGATACTTCCGATCTCATTATTTACATACATGCAGCTGACTAATATCGTATCGTCACGCAACAGCTTCGAGAGGCTGTCTAAATCTACCTTTCCGTCAGAACCGACTTCCATGAAACTGATCTCGAAGCCTTCCTTCTGCAGGAACTCCACCGTGGAAAGCACTGACGCATGCTCGATCGGTGTCGTGATAATATGCTTGCCCGCACGGCGGTGTGCCAGTGCCGCTCCGATTAAAGCAAGGTTATTTGCCTCTGTGCCGCCGGATGTAAATACGATCTCCTTCGGCATACATTTAAGCGTCTTTGCGACCTGTTCTGTCGCGGTGCGCTCATAGTCTTTCGCCGTTAATCCCTTCTTGTGCTGGGACGATGGATTTCCATAATCCACGTCCAGCAGTGTCATCATCAGTTCCTTTACCTCTGGGAATACAGCTGTTGTTGCTGCATTATCAAAATAACATTCCATAACTTTTTTCCTTCTATCAATCTGTGCTGAACAAATTTCTAATTTTCTCTACTGCTCCATTTGGAACATCAAAATAGATAAAACTGCAAGCCCTGCAGTCTCTGTCCGCAAAATCCGGTTTCCTAATGTGATAATCTTCGCACCAGCTTCCTTTGCTACATCAATTTCTTCTTTTGCAAATCCACCTTCCGGTCCGATAAAAATTCCGATATTCGCGCCGTCTGGAAGGTTTGATGCCTGTGCAATTATCTCCCTTGCGTATGCAATTCCATCCGCACTCTCATACGGTACAATCAGCAGGTCAAACTTTCCTGCATATTGAAGTGCTTCACGAAATGACATAAATCCGGTGACTTCAGGAATTATACCTCGTCCGGACTGTTTCGCCGCAGACTCCGCAATCATCTGATAACGTTCTCTTTTTTTGTCTTTCTTCTTATCTTCAAGTTTCACGACAGTCCGTTTCATCATAACCGGAACAATCCCGGCTGCTCCAAGTTCTACCGCCTTCTGGATGATAAATTCCATTTTATCTGATTTTGGCATTCCCTGAAACAATGTGATATTACACGGAAGTTCTGCTGCATTCTGATTGATATCTACGATATTTGCATATACCTGCTCTTTGGATATCTCCGCGATCTCACACTCATACTCTTTTCCAGCACCATCACACACAGTAATGGTATCTCCGATTGTCAAACGCAATACATTTTTTATATGGTTCACATCTTCTCCCATAATCGTAATACCAGTCTGTGCATCCTGACATCCTTCCACATAAAACCTTGGCATAGCGAATATTTACCTCCTGCTTTTCTGCATGTCTCCTATCATACCTTATCTGATAACGTTTTGAAAGAATATTTTATATATTCTTACAGATCTGTTGTTTCCGTTATACAAATAGATTCATCTTCCTGTTTATTTAATTCACTTTTCTGCTCATTTATCTTTTTCTCCACCTGTACACAAAATGGACACACACTATGCTCCACTGTGTTATAGTAATGTTTTCCCTTTTCACATTTTATGATCATTTGTCTCACTCCCGCTTTCCACTATCCCAATCGAAATTCCTGTGATTCATCACACAGCCATACCCGGTTTCCGGTCTCCGCCTGTACCTTATTTCCTTTTCCAAGATAGGCACCTTCCACATAGACACCATTTTTTGAGCAGTCCTCCACTTCATAGGTGTCATCGTCAAGCCGTCTTACAATACAGTGTTCCCGGCTCACGTTGGATTTTTTCAGCACGATCTGACATTTTTCGGCATCTCTGCCAATCGTCAGACTTTCACCATCTTTCATGCGGTAGATGATTCCAAGCAACTCGCCCTTTGTTCCAATGATTGCACCATTATTTTCCATGCTTTTCGCCAGACTCCGTGTGACTGTCGGATCTATATCCTCCTCTGCCACCTGTATCTTCTGCTTGAGCTGAAACTGCATCTGCACCGTTTTATAATATTTCCGGCTGATTGGAAGCGTATCCTCCCCGACAACGGCCTCATATCCATTGATTGCTGCAATCGCGGCCTTCCGTACAAGAAAGCTCTGATGGATACGCACAAATCCATGTTGTAACACCTTATGTTCAATATCCGCCAGCTTTCCATAAAATGGAATCACTTCGTTTTTTGTATGTAACAACAGCACTCTGGCGCGGCTTTCTATATAGCGGATTGTGGCAATCGGAATACTGCGCACAACCGACTCTGATTTCACAAGAATCGTACCAGTCTGCGCCCGTCGTTTCATATATTGCCGCAGACAGTCTGGAAGCTGTGTCTTCATATCTTCTTTTAAGACATATCCCTGTGCCTGCACATGATAGCCTTCATACACATGATCTGACTCATCTGTTACAAACAGCAGATCAACATCCAGATTTTTCTCCCGTATCTGCTTTGCCAGCTGTAACCCACTTGTATTTTTATATTTCATTTCCATTAGCAACAGATCAAACGGCACTGTACTTGCCTGTATCTCCTGTTCCAATGTCTCTGCTTCCGCATATTCAATATAGCTTAATTCTTCTTCCCGGAACAATGTGTCCGTCACAATCTGTCGGATTACCGTCCGGTCTTTCGTATTTTCATCACAGATTCCAATTCGCAACATCGTTTTGTCCTCACATAAAAAAATCGAGTATTTACATACTCGATTTTTATTTTACCATGTTCTTTTATTTTTTCCAATATTCCTGATAGGCTTTTCTGACTTCTTTGTCGTATGTCCTGCCGATCGGGATTGTCTTTCCATTCTGTACTTCCAGCGTTTCCACACCTAAATAAGTGATATACGTCAAATTCACAACATATCCACCATGCACACGTATCATATTGTCTCCCAGCATTTTGCGGATGCCTGCCAATGACTTGTAACTGGTGTATTCCCGGAACCGCGTCACGATTTTAATGGTTCTTCCACACTTCTCGATATAAATAATATCCGGACGATTGATAAATACATGATGCCCGTCACAGATAATCTCCAGTGATTTCCGCGCCGTATCCTGCTTTACCATATTAACGGCTTTTTGCATTGCAAGCTCCATGACTTGATCTGCATCCTTTTGCCGGACAAAATAGCAATGATTGGTCTCATACACATCCTTGATTGCATTTTCATTCTCGGTCAGATAGATAATCTTACAAAATGGAAATGCTGCATTGATCTGCTTGGCAATCGCCACCCCCCGCAAGCCGCTCTCTGGATAATCCGTATTCATGATCAGGATTTCACAGTCAAATACCATATCTTCGATATCAATTTTTATTTCGTTTGGAGTATATGAATGAATTAAGAATCCTTGTTCCTCTGTATATGTTTCCTGTAATATTTCCTTTACTTTGTGCCGTATTTCATAACGGTCATCGCAAATTCCAATTTTCATCGTTTGTTCTCTTCCCCAGTCCCAAATATTCATTTTATAAATAGTATCATAAAAAATACCATCAAAACTGAATCCTGCTAATTTGGCTATATATTCGGTATAATTTACGTTTTATTTACAAATATGGATTGAACACATCTTAACAAAAGCGAGGAATCTCAAACAAAAAATGCAAATAATATACAAAAATTTGTAAAATTTGGTATATCTTACGCTTTTATGCAAACAGGAGCGCGAATTACATCGCGCTCCTGTTCAGATAAAATTCAATTGTCGCCTGAAACACCGATTTCTGTGTAGCAGGATCTTCGTAAGAAAAATATAGCTTGTACCTTCCATCCTCCAGCCCCGAAGTAAGCGGAATATACAATGTAAAGGAATCATCTGCAAAATGAAACTCTGGCGGATATAAAGTTGCATAGTCCCAGTAACCCGATGTATCATCCGCATCATAGATTGCCCGGTATATTCCATAGTCGGAATCATATCGTTCAAAGGTATAGGAATAGATCAAATCATCTGTCACCTGCGGCGTATCCCCCAGAATGCTGTCATAATACTTTAAGCAGAGTTTTACGCAGTCTCCCTCATATGCAACCGCCGCCAGACCATCTGCGGATTCCATCCTGTATCCCTGATTTCCATCCTTCATATATTCAAATGCATCAATACTGACGCGTTCCGTCTCCGAGGACGTGATATTCAGGATCGCATCGGATTTTTCCTGCTCGGCAAGCTCCTCCTTCGTTGGCACATGCATAACCATCGGATTGTCCGCCTGTGTCGTTTTCTCCGCCTCTGTTGCTGCCTGTTCAGCGTCCGTGGCAGTCTGTGCATCCGCCATCGTTGCTGTCTGCGCCTCTGTCGATGCTGCATTCATTTCGGTTGCTGTTGCCGTCCCTGCCTTCTTCGCTACACGCCCCGCCATCCAGATTCCTGTCACTACAAGCATAATTACGATACAGAAAGCTACACCAATCAGAAAGCCCCGTTTCTTCGGCAAATCCCGCTTTGAAATCCGGGATGCTGGGATCACATACGGCTCCATCTGCGCATTCTGCCCCTCTCCGGCAAGCAATGCCTCCCGCATTGCCTCCACCGTCTGGTAGCGGTCCTCAATCTTTACTGACATCGCACGCATGATCACCTGCGACATTGCACGCGGGATCTCCGGGTTCACCTCACAGACTGGCTTTATCGTATCCTCCAGTACACGTCCAAATGATTCCTCCGGCTTCTCTCCGGTCGCCGCAAAATAAAGTGTCGCACCAAGCGCGTAGATGTCTGTCCACGGTCCCTGTTTATCCTTTTTTGCATACTGCTCTGGCGGTGCATATCCCGGTTTTAAGACAACCGACATCGTCTGTTCCCCATCGAGATACACCTGCTTTGCCGCGCCGAAATCGATCAGCTTGACGGTCAGATCCTCACAGATAAAAATATTCTCCGGACTGATATCTCGGTGAATCATGCCCGCCTTGTGAACAACTGCAAGTGCGTCCAACACCGACAGACAGATATGGAGGATATGATCCGTATCCAGCCGTCCTCCATGCTCCCGAATGTATTGTTTCAGCGTACAGCCATGCAGATACTCCATGACCATATAGGCAGTATCATTTTCCTCCAGATAATCATAGATGCTTACAATATTGGGCTCCGACTGAAACCGCGCCACATCCTGCGCTTCTTTTAAAAAGCGAATTCTTCCCCGATGGTATTCCCGCTGCTCCTGTCCAACCGGCACACAGACCTTCGACGAATCTGCGCTCCGCGTCGCAATCCCGGACGGATAATACTCCTTGATTGCAACATACGACTGTAAGAGCGGATCCCATGCACGGTATGTGATTCCGAATCCACCTGCCCCGATCACCTCTTCAATTTTATATCGCTCTTTTAAAATAACACCCGGCTTTAAACACCGGGTGTTACTCATACTGCGATTTGACGGACTTTCAATCATTCCGCGTTCTCCCCATTTGTCGCAAATTATTTCTTTCTTCCGATCACGGATACCCAATCATTCATATGCACAACATCGATGACTTCAAATCCATTCGCCTTCATCGCATCTGTAACATCGTTTTCTTTCACATCCAGAATTCCAGATGTAATAAAATATCCATCGTCCTTCAAATATGGGCCGATTACCGCAGAGAGCGGCACGATCACGTCTGCCAGAATATTGGCAACAACGATATCATACTGTCTGTCTACATCAAGGTGCTGTGTCTCCTTGATCGTCGAACGGTCAAGCTGGAAGGTTGTTCCCTTTCCAATGTAATTATCTGCAAGCAGATTGCCACACGAGAACTTGATCTTATCTTCGCCCATATGATTGAGTTTCGCATTTTCCTCACTTGCCCGCACAGCCAGCTCATCAATATCCATGCCATGTACAAAGCCTGCTCCAAGCCTTGATGCGATCATGGATAAGATACCACTTCCACAGCCGACATCAAACACCATATCGCCCGGCTTTAAATATTTCTTTAACTGTCCGATACAAAGTTTCGTCGTCTCATGCGATCCGGTACCAAATGCAATCCCCGGATCGATCTCGATCACGATGTCATCTGGCTTCGCATCTTCCACCGTCTCCCATGTTGGTTTGATGACAATATCATCATAGAGACGGATCGGATGGAAGAACTGCTTCCAGTTGTTCATCCAGTCTTTGTCCTCTGTATTCGAGAGTGTTATATTCTTGCTGCCTACCGGTATAAACGCTTCAAGGCGGGTAAGCTCTGCAGCTATATCCGCCCTTAACGTTTCTATATTGAAAGAGTCATCTATGTAGCAGGAAACCTTTGCCGTTCCATCATCCACGCCATCAACCAGCGGGATATCCACAAACATAGCAGCCTTATCTTCCTCGGTAAGTGGCACATGATCTTCTATCATCACACCTTCCACACCCTTTTCATCCAAGAATGCAGAGATGAGATCAACAGCTTCCACCGTTGTATCGATGGTCAGTTTTGTCCACATCATTTTACCTTACCTATAATCCTTTTTTGAACCCTTTCTTTCTCTTATGATCGCCAAAAATCGAAGAACCGGACGATGCCGCATCCGTAGAGGAACGTGCATTTACTGTTGTATTTGCATACTGGTTCAAAATCGATTTCTGCTCTTCTGTCAGCTTATCTGGTACCTGAACAACCAGTGTGATGTAATGATCGCCTCGTACTGTCTTGTTACGAAGTGTCGGAACACCCTTGCCCTTCAGTTTTACCTTTGTATCGGTCTGTGTACCTGGCTTAATCTCCAGTTCATAAGGTCCATCAATCGTTGTAACTGTGATCTTGCCTCCCAGCGCTGCCTGTGTAAATGTAATCGGCTCAGAAGAGTAAAGATCATACTCCTGTCTCTGGAATCTAGGATCCCGGTCAACAAGCACGGTTACAAGCAGGTCTCCACGTTCACCGCCGTTGATACCCGGCTCGCCCTTTGCACGAATACGGATACTCTGACCATTGTCAATACCTGCCGGAATAGCGACCTGAATCTTCTTCTTACTCTTTACATAACCAGAGCCTGCACAGTTGCTGCACTTATACTTGATAATCTTTCCGGAACCGCCACAATCCGGACATACGGATACGGTTCTTGCCATACCGAACAATGACTGCTGGGTATAAACAACCTGACCTTTTCCGGCACATTTGCTACAAGTCTCCGGCTGATGTCCCGGCTGCGCTCCTGTACCATGACAGACCGTACATTCATCCTTGAGCGGAAGCTCCAGCTCTGTCTGTGTACCAAATACAGCGTCTGTAAAACTTACACGCACTGTTGTCTTGATATTTGCACCCTTAACCGGACCATTGGACTGTCTCTGACGGCTGCCGCCACCGAACATATCTCCGAAGATATCTCCGAAGATATCTCCCATATCTGAGAAGTCAAATCCACCGAAGCCGCCCGGACCACCGCCCTGCTCGAATGCAGCATGACCATACTGGTCATACTTTGCACGCTTCTCAGGATCGGACAGTACAGCATATGCCTCTGCAGCCTCTTTGAACTTTTCTTCCGCTTCTTTGTCTCCCGGGTTTGTGTCCGGGTGATATTTCTTCGCTACCTTACGGTAAGCTTTTTTCAAATCCGCCTCGGAGACACCTTTTGTGACTCCGAGGACTTCATAATAATCTCTTTTATCAGACATCTGCACTCACCCTTATTATTCGTAATCTGCTTTTATCAACTTGCTCCCCGTCTTAACGCTTAGACTTCCTTGTAGTCTCCATCAACTACATCGTCTGAATAATCTGGTGTGCCTGTGCCTGTACCAGCGTTTGCTCCAGGACCGTTCTGCTCATAGAGCTTTGAGAACAATTCCTGTGCGCTGTTCATCAGTGTTTCCTTACCAGCCTTGATCTTCTCTACATCGTAGTCTGTCATGGCATCCGGATCTGTGCTCTCGATGATATCCTTCAAAGCCTTCAGATCAGCCTCTACCTTTGTCTTATCTGTTGCAGAAAGCTTATCTCCTACATCGGAAAGTGCTCTCTCTGTCTGGAATACCATAGCATCGGCATCATTACGAACCTCGATTGCTTCCTTACGCTTCTTATCCTGTGCCTCGTACTCAGCAGCTTCCTTAACAGCTCTATCGATATCCTCATCAGAAAGGGATGTTCCGGATGTGATTGTGATATGCTGCTCACGACCTGTACCAAGATCCTTTGCAGATACATTTACAATACCGTTTGCATCGATATCGAATGTAACCTCGATCTGTGGAACACCACGTCTTGCAGGAGCGATACCATCCAGTCTGAAACGTCCAAGGCTCTTGTTATCTCTTGCGAACTCACGCTCACCCTGTACGATGTTGATATCAACGGCATCCTGATTATCCTGAGCTGTTGAGAAGATCTGGCTCTTGTTTGTAGGAATGGTTGTATTTCTCTCGATCAGGTGTGTAGCGATACCACCCATTGTCTCGATAGAAAGTGTAAGTGGTGTAACATCCAGCAGAAGGATTTCGCCGGCACCTGCATCACCTGCAAGCTTACCACCCTGAATAGAAGCACCGATTGCAACACACTCATCCGGGTTGATACCCTTGAACGGATCCTTGCCTGTCAGCTTCTTAACCATATCCTGAACAGCGATGATACGTGTAGAACCACCGACCAGAAGTACCTTATCAAGCTCTGCTGCTGTCAGATCTGCATCCTTCAATGCTGTCTGTACAGGAACTCTTGTCTTATCTACCAGATGTGCTGTCAGTTCATCAAACTTTGCACGTGTCAGATCCATATCAAAGTGCTTTGGACCATCCTGGGTAGCTGTGATGAATGGAAGATTGATGTTTGTTGTTGTAGCGGATGAAAGCTCTTTCTTTGCCTTCTCTGCTGCTTCCTTCAATCTCTGCATAGCCATCTTATCTGTTGAAAGGTCTACGCCCTCAGCCTTCTTGAACTCTTCGAGCATATACTGTGTAATTGCGTTATCGAAATCATCACCACCAAGCTTGTTATCACCGGCTGTAGCAAGAACCTCGATGACACCGTCGCCAATCTCAATGATAGATACATCAAATGTACCACCACCAAGGTCGTATACCATGATCTTCTGTTCTTCTTCGTTATCCAGACCATAAGAAAGAGCTGCTGCTGTAGGCTCGTTGATGATACGCTTTACATCAAGACCTGCGATCTTACCTGCATCCTTTGTTGCCTGTCTCTGTGCATCTGTGAAGTATGCAGGAACTGTGATAACTGCTTCTGTAACCGGCTCACCGATATAGCTCTCGGCATCTCTCTTCAGCTTAGAAAGAATCATAGCTGAAATCTCCTGTGGAGAATACTTCTTACCATCGATGTCTACCTTGTAATCGCTACCCATATGTCTCTTGATAGAAGCGATTGTCTTATCTGCGTTTGTAACTGCCTGACGCTTTGCTGCATCACCAACGACACGCTCGCCGGTCTTTGTAAATGCAACAACTGAAGGAGTTGTTCTTGAACCCTCAGCGTTTGTGATAACGACTGGCTTACCACCTTCCATAACAGCTACACATGAATTTGTTGTACCTAAGTCAATACCAATAATCTTACCCATAATATTTTTCCTCCTAATTATTATCCTTTAAAATATACTAAATGATTTATTGTAAAAGGTTAATTTGCAACCTTTACCATGCTGTATCGCAATACCTGATCCTTGTACATATAGCCTTTCTGCATCTCTTCGGCTACAACGTTCTCTCCGTAATTCTCATCCTCTACATGTGTTACCGCATTGTGGTAATCCGGATCAAATGGCTTGCCTTCTGCATCCATCGGCTTTACGCCAAGTCCCTCAAGTGATACCATAAGCTGCCGGTAGATTTTATCGACACCCTGTTCAAATGCCCGGTCCATATCCTCTTCCGGAATACTGGAAAGTGCACGTTCCAAGTTGTCAACAACCGGAAGCAGCTTCTCTAAAACTTCCTTGGCTCCGATATCATACATCTTCTTGGATTCCTTCTCGTTACGCTGGCGCATATTCTCAAACTCTGCCAGCAGGCGCTTATACTTTTCTTCGTTTCCGGCTGCCAGCTCCTTCGCTTTCTCAAGTTCCAGCTGAAGGGCCTTGCTGCCTCTGCGGTTTCCCTTGGATACCGGCTTCGGCTTTGCAGCTTCCACTTCTTCTTTCTTGTCTGCCGGAACAGTTTCTTCCTCGTTCACCTTCACGTCGGTTCCTTCTGTTACCGGAGCATCATCCACAGCCTTTACTTCCTCGACTGTCTCCGCTTCTTTATTTACATTTACATTTGTCTTATTGGCCATTCTCATTCACCCCTTCGCCTTTCTTGAATATCTCATCGAGTTCAATTGTCAGATTCTTCAGTGTGCTGACAACCTTCTTATAATCCATTCTCTTCGGTCCCAATATTCCAATCGTTCCCTTTGCGCCTTCCGGCATCTGGTAGGTCGCTGTAACAAGAGAGCAATCTTTCAGGCTTGGTGTCTCATCTCCAATATATACCTGAATTCCGGATTCGTTTGTCTTTCCGGTCGTCTCTTCCAGCAAATGTGATACTTCATTTTTATCTTCCAGCTTTTCAAGCAGCTCACTCGTCTTGGAGATATCTCCAAGCTCCGGATACTTCAAAATGTTTGTCGCACCGCTGGTATAAACCTCAAGTTCCTGTGCCTCATGTATCGCTTCCACAATTCCCTGAAAGATCTGGTCTAATATCTCGCCATACCCTCCGGATTGCTTCTTCATCGCCTGAATCATCTCTAAATTGATGTCTTCTAAGCTTGCACCCTGTAAGAAGGTATTCAATAAGATATTAAATTTCAGAACATCTTCATTATCAAGGCTTACATTGATGTGAATCATCTGATTCTTAATAATGTTACCCTCAACCACTATGACGGCAAGAAGTGTTTTTTCATCAACAAGGGAAAGCTGGATAAACTTGACTGTTTTCTCATAATTTGGTGCTGTTACCATCGTTGCATAATTGGTATTGTACGCCAGTACCTTTGCAACCTGCTTTAAGAGCACCTCCATGCGATCCACCCGCTCTAACAGTGTGTCACGCTCCTGCTTTGCAACCTCTGCAAACTCTTCCTTTTCATCCATCAGCTGATCGACATAGAACCGGTATCCGGCATCTGTCGGAATCCGTCCTGCCGATGTATGCGGCTGAATAATGTATCCCATTTCCTCCAGATCTGCCATCTCGTTACGAATCGTAGCGGAACTTAAATTCAGATCCGTGTACTTTGAGATTGTTCTGGAACCTACCGGTTCCCCAGTCTCTAGGTAATTGGAAATAATGGCTTTCAGGATTTTTACCTTACGCTCATCTAATTCCATCTTATCACCTCTTTTATTTATTAGCACTCATATCTATCGAGTGCTAACCCTATTGGTAGACTACCACTACATATAGTAAATGTCAAGGAAAATTATCATAATTTTGTGAAAAAATTGTGTATTTCCATGTATAAGAAAAGAGTGCGGAAAACCGCACTCTTTAGGGGAGAAAAATCACGGATGATTGTAAATTTTATTTGTTATTTGCGTTTGGATTTTCCATCAATGTAACATCGACGGTTTTCTCCACATACGCATCGTCTTTCAGGTATTCATATGTGATTGGCACTGTCTCACCAACTGCATAATAATTCAGCTTTTCTGTCAGTTCCTCAGCACTGCTGATGGATTGTCCATCAATCTTTGTAATCACATAATTTGCTTTGATACCTGCCTTCTCAGCGGCACTCTTGCTTGCAACATCTGTGACAAGCACGCCCTCTGGAATACCATATGCTTCTGACACATCGGAAGATACGGTTGCACAGGAGATTCCAAGATAACCTTTCTCGCTCTCGTCAACCTTTTCACGTGTCTGACGGTTCATCAGATCATCCAGACGATCCTGTACGGCTGTAATTGGAATTGCATATCCCATACCTTCAACCGTTGTATCGGAATACTTCGAAGAGTTAATACCAATAACTTCGCCCTTCATATTCAGAAGTGCGCCGCCACTGTTACCAGGGTTAATGGCTGCATCGGTCTGAATGAGCGGTGTTGTATTCGTGCTGTTTGTACGATCCTTTGCACTGACAATACCGGTTGTAACGGATTGTCCATAGCCAAGTGCATTACCGATGGCTACGACCTGTTCACCGACCTTCAGGGAATCCGAATCTCCAATCGTGGCGATCTTGATCTGATTCATCGTGGATTCCTTTATATCACTGAGCTTTACAACAACGATTGCAAGGTCCGTGTCGCTATCGGTACTCTTTACCTGTGCCTCGTAGCTCTCACCATCTGCAAACGTTACATTTACGGTTGTGGCATCACTGACAACATGGTTGTTTGTCACCATCAAAAGCTCGCTGTCATTCTCACCGATGATAATACCGGAGCCGGAGCCTTCTGCCTCATACTGCTGTGTATAACCAAACATACCCTGCTGCTCCACGATTGCCGAGATGTTAATGGCAACAACGCTTGGCATAACATTTTCTGCGATTGTGGAGACATCCATGCCATTTCCAACCGAAGCGGTTGATGTCAGGCTCAAAGACTGGGTTGTCGCTGCCGATGTTGTGGAAGCGACCTCTGTCGTTGTGTTTGTAAGTGCATCAAGCTTCTTGATCTGGTTTCCCGCGATTCCGTAGAATGCACCACCTGCAACACCACCAAATACGGCTGCACTTGCAACAACTGCCACGCCCTTCTTCCAGAAGGTACGCTTGTTATGTGGCGTCTTCGGTGATTTTGCTTTCTTGACTCTCTGTTTCTTTGCTTTCTTTACCTTTGCCTTTGGCTGTTCTGCGTCTGCATTCTGGAAACCATTCTGATAATAATTGTTCTGTCCATAATTATATGCATTCTGATTCGGCTGCTGGTAATTGTTATTATAATAATGCTCGGTACCCTGGCTCATCTGCTGGGCACGTTCTGCCATCGCCTGCATATATTCCTGTGTACGCATATCACCGTAGTAAGTACTTCCATACTGCTGTGCCTGTGTATAGGCATCCTCCTGTCTATGCTCTGCATTCTGTTCTGTTTGCTGTTCAGTACGCTTCAAATTATCCGTATTACCATCTCCGGTGTCATACGGTGTCTCCGCATGTGGTGTCTGATCCACATGTTCATTTTCTCTGTTATTCTCAAATTCATCCATCATATCAATTCCTCCATTCGACATAAGTTTTATTACTTATCTTTGTTATGGCTTAATCATAACCCCAAGCTATGGTTAAATTTTGAAGAAAATGTCAAGAAAATGTGAATTCCATTTATGGTGCCTGCAAACCTTGTTTTAGCATTTGCAGATTTTCTTCCATATAAGACAGGTATGTGCATCCTTTTTCTATGTCGTCCTTCGTCACGGACTGCATGGACGACAGATGCAGAATTTTGGGTTGCATCTCTGCGGATTCCGCAATCGTATTCGCGAGGCTGTCGGTACCATTGTCCACCACATAGATGGCTTGCAACTTGTACTCCTGCAGCTTCTCCGCCAGATAGGTAACTGTATGCACACTTGCCTCCACATCTGCAGAACAGCCCGAATATGCGGCAAAGTAATGAATATCATAATCCTCTGCCAGATACAGGAACGGGAACCGGTCGCCGACCAAGATCGTCGTCTGTGTGGCTGCGTCCCGCATCGTCTGATAGTCATCATCTAACGCTTCCAGCTTTCCAGTATATGTTTTAGCGTTTGTCACATACTGTTTTGCATTGTCAGAATCCAGTTCCGTAATAGCATCTGCTAACGTCTCGGTGCAGACGATTGCATTTTTCAGGGATAACCACACGTGCTCATCGTAATGGTCATCCTCTGCAGCATTCTGTCCATCCGTATTGTCTGCTTCGCCCTCTGCATGGTCTGCCGGTTCTGCTTCATGGTCATGGTCTTCATCGTCATGATCGTGATGATGGTGTTCTTCCACACCCTCTAACTCCACTTCATTTAACGCGCGGTTACCAACCAGATCTAACAGACTGATTGCAACAATATTTTCATTTCCGGACTCCACAAGCGCATCGCTCACCCATGTATCGCTCTCGCCACCGACATAGACTAACATCCGGCAATTCGCGATCTTCATGATATCCTGTGCGCTTGGCTGGTAGCTGTGTAAGTCCACACCGTTATCGACCAGCATCCGGCATGTAAATGTATCTGTGTCTCCAAGGATTTCCCGCACCCAGTCATACGCTGCAAAGGTCGTACATAGGATCACATTTTCGTCTTTGTCCGCCATTTGCACCGGCTTGGCACACCCGGAAAGCAGGGACAGACAAAGAACAAGAGCAATCCCGATTGATTTTAAATGTCTGTGCTTCATCATCGCCACCTCTACTCTCTGTGCAGTGCGATTCCGATGATGCTGAATATCACAAATAATACGATGTCAATCGCTACGATCGTCGCACTGACCGGTGTCGATGCCGCGATGGAAATGAGGATTCCCACGCCAGAGGATACCACACCATACACAGCAGAACAGATAAACACACTCTTATAATTCTTAAATACACGCATTGCGGAAAGTGCCGGGAATATGATCAGCGCCGATACCAGAAGTGATCCGACGATATTCATCGCAACTACGATCACAACGGCTGTGACTACCGCCATCAGCACATTGTAGGCGCCCGTATGAATACCGGTTGCGCGTGCAAAATTCTCATCAAATGTCACCGAGAAGATCTTGTGATAGTACAAGATGTAGAACACAAGTACCAACAGCGACATAATCAGGCAGATCCACACATCTGTATTCGATAATGTGAGTATGGATGCCGCGCCAAACAGTGTCGAGCACACATCCCCGGATACATTCTGCGATGTTCCGGATACATTCATGATCAGATATCCAAATGCCAGCGATCCAACGGAAAGCATCGCAATCACGGCATCTCCGTTGATCTTCGCATTCTGTCCAGTCTTCAGCATCAGGATTGCTGCCACAACCGTGATCGGCAATATTATAAGTGTATTGTTCGTCATCCGCAGCACCATCGCGATTGCCATCGCAGCAAATGCCACATGGGACAGTCCGTCTCCAATATAAGAAAAGCGTTTTAACACAAGTGTCACGCCAAGCATGGATGCACAAAAGGCAACCAGCACACCAGCAACTAAGATCCGACGGACAAATGGATATTGCAGGTATTCAACTAATGTATTCCACATATCTATACTCCTTCTTCTCTTGTCGTTGCGTAATCCGCATACTGTCTGCCGATTGCGCTCTTCAAATACGCTTCCTTGGAATCGAAAAACTCTGGTTTATCACTCACATGCAGCACCTTGTTCGCATATTGTGCGGCTGCCTGTGTATCGTGCGATACCATAATGATCGTGATACCTTCCCGGTTCAGCTTCTGGATCAGCTCATACATCTCGGCTGTCACACGTGGATCCAATCCCGCTACCGGCTCATCAAGCAACAAGAGCTTCGAGGTTGCACAGAGTGCCCGCGCAAGCAACACGCGCTGCTGCTGTCCACCGGACAGATCGCGGTAGCATTTCTTCATGAATGGTTCAATCTCCAGCCGTTTCATGTTCTTCTGTGCGATTTTCCGCTCCTCTTTGTTATAGAATGGACGCATGCCACGTTTCGACAAGAACCCTGACAAAACGATTTCCTGCACGGATGCAGGAAAATCGCGTTGTGTCACAGTCTGCTGTGGCAGATATCCAATTTCATTTGCTTTCAAATCTTCGCCTCTGACAAGCATTCCCTGCATAGGACTTTTCAGTCCCAGAATCGCTTTCATCAGAGTACTTTTTCCGGAACCGTTTTCTCCAAGGATGCAGAGATAATCTCCTTGTTCGAGACGGAAATTCAGATGTTCAACCACTGGTTTTCCTTCGTATCCAAGGGATACATCTTCACATGATAGAACCATCGCGGTTCCTCCTTTCTAATTCTCCTTAATTAGTTGAAATATACAAGTTCTTCTTCGGCTGGTTTGGCCGGTTCGATCTTCGTGGCACGGATCACAGGTCCTTCGCCCTCAAACTCCGGATAAAATTCTTTGTCAATGGTTCCCGTAACTGTTACCCACTGTCTGTCCTTCAGATGCTTTGCCAGATCGGAATAGCACTTAAATCCGATAAATGCGACATCTTCGGCACAGCAGGTCATCGCAAATCTACCTGGTACGAATTCGTTTGCCTTGTAGCTTTTCGGCTTGTGTACCATCGCCTTAAATGTGATCTGCTTTCCGACGTATTTGTCCGGATTGTCGCAGGCATCAATATAGAAGATACCATAATCTTCATCCTCGAGTGTGATACTTGGCTTGTCGATCTCATATGGCAGATCTAACTCCTCATCACCGACATCGGCTGCGCCATCCTTGTTCTCGAAGATCACCTGCGCACGACGATTTACCGCACGAATGCTCCGGCGGTACTCCGCACGCTTTGTATTCTCATCGCATCGGTTGAAGATGATCATATCTGCGCTCGATAACTGTTCCATCATCATCGCTTTCATATTTGCTACATATACATCAAAGGTGGATGCATCGACAAATGTGATTACCTGTACGATTGTCCAGCCCTTTGGCACGCGGATGGAAAACAGCTTATCCATCTTCCATGTACCGTTATACTCGATCATCACACGGGTCGGCTTATACTTATCCTGCAGGTCAAGCAGATATTCGGTATTTAAGTTGGATTCCTCCAGATATTCCACGAAGATATTCTGACTCTTCAGATACTCCTCATCGTACTCCTCGATTCCCTCTTCGCAGACAAGCAGAAGGGTCGGTTCGCCTTCTGTAAATCCACGGTCAATCAGAGTTTCGTTCGCAAAGGTTGTCTTTCCGCTTTCCAGAAAGCCCATAAACATATATACCGGAATCTCTTCTACTTCCTTTGTTGGTCCCATACTCTATTTCCTTTCTTCTCTATCCTTTACGCAAAGTGCCGGGATTATGCAACCCCGAACAACTCTGCCAGCTTATCTTCCTTCAGATTGCTTCCGATGACACAAAGCTTACCTGTGTAATCAGCTGCGCCCTTACGGATCTCATATTCGCCCGGTGTCAGGTCGAAGTGAATCCACTCGCCGTCCGTATTTGGAACAATACCCTTGGCACGCAGGATGATACCATATTCGTCTGCGTTGTCAGCCAGTGTCTTCAGGATCTGTTCCATATCGGCATCTGCAAACTTCTTAGCAGTCTCCTTGCCCCAGCTTGTAAATACCTCATCTGCATGATGATCATGATGGTGGTCATGGTCGTGGCAGCCACATGTACATCCAGGTCCATGCTCGTGATGGTCGTGATCATGATGATGCTCGTGTTCCTCATGCTCGTGATCATGATGATGTTCATGCTCCTCATGCTCGTGATCATGATGATGTTCATGCTCCTCATGGTCATGATCGTGATCGTGGTGATGATGCTCTTCCTCATGCTTTCTTGCAATCTCAACTGCCTCTTTGATCAGCTTATCGAGCGTATTTGCATGTTCCATCGCATCCAAGATTACCTTACCGTCGATGTCATCCCAAGGTGTTGTGATAATGGCTGCATCCTTGTTATGCTCACGCAGCATAGCAACTGTATCGTTTACCTTCTTCTCCGGTACATTCTGTGTACGGGAAAGTACAATCGTTCCAGCACTTTCTACCTGGTTGTTGAAGAACTCACCGAAGTTCTTCATATACATCTTGCACTTTGCCACATCAACAACGGTTGTTGCACTGTTGATTACAACATCCGCATCCTGCTTTGCATCTTCAACTGCCTTCATAACATCTGACAGCTTACCAACACCGGATGGCTCGATGATTACACGATCTGGTGCATAATCCACGATTACCTTCTTCAATGCTGTACCAAAATCTCCAACAAGGGAACAGCAGATACAACCGGAATTCATCTCTGTGACTTCCACACCTGCATCCTTCATGAAACCGCCATCAATACCGATCTCACCAAATTCATTCTCGATCAATACAAGCTTCTCACCCTGATATGCCTCGGCAATCAGTTTCTTAATCAATGTTGTCTTGCCTGCACCTAAAAATCCTGAAAGAATATCAATCTTTGTCATCTCTATTGCCTCCTAAAAATTATTTCTATTTTTGTCAACTTTATATAATAGCACATTTCTATTATTTTTTCCATATGCTATACATCCTTATTCTTCAAAGTCACTTCCATCTGGTCAAACGGAATCTCGATTCCCTGCGCATCAAATGCATATTTGATTGCTTCCTGTATCTCCCATTTTGCCTTCCAGTAGTTCTCTGTCGCAACCATACAGCGGACACCCATCTTGATGCTGCTGTCCCCGAAGGAATCCACGAACACATCGACTTCCTTCGTCTTATCATAATACTGGTTCTCCGTCACAACCTGATACAGCGTATCCTTCACCTTTTTCAGATCAGAATCATACGCAACGCCGATTGAGATATCCAGTTTTCTTATTCCTGCTGCTGTCACATTGACAAGCGAATGGGATGTAATGTTTCCGTTCGGAATCACAATGATCCGGTTATCGTATGTCTGCAGCTTCGTGTAGAAAATGTCGATCGACACGACCGTACCTTCACACTGCTTGTCGTTCTCAATGATATAATCCCCGACACGGAACGGCTTGAGTATCAGGATCAGCACACCGCCTGCGAAGTTTGCCAGACTACCCTGTAGCGCAAGACCGATTGCTAAACTGGCAGTACCAAGAATCGTAACTAACGATGTCACCTGAAATCCGACAATAGATGCAGCCGTGATAAATACGATAGCATAAAAAGTGAATTTAATCAGCGATAACAGAAAAGATGCAACACTTTCCTCCATGTTTGATTTCTTGAAGGATTTGCGTATCATCTTCACGATCAGCTTCGACAGCTTCATGCCGATATACATACATATAATTGCAAGTACTAACTGAAACCCTTTATTTAACGCCCAGTCTCCAAGCTTGCTCAGATACTCTTCGATCTTGGACGATTCAATGTCTTTGATGTCTTCCAATCAAGTCCCTCCTTTTTATGTTCATATAAGTAAATATTCATTTATCCATAAAACTTCACAGGCTGCCCTTCTCACGAAGGACAGCCCGTTTCATCTTAATTATTTGCCAATTTTCTTCTTGAATACGCTGATAGAAAGTGGTGGTACTGTAACGGAGATATAATGTTCCTGTCCGTCACACTCTGCTTTCTTCGCCTGTTTCACTGTCTTGTTATTTCTGCCCTCGCCACCATAACGGTTGTTATCGCTGGAGAAAATCTCCTGCCATCTTCCGCCGGATGGAGTAGCAAGCTTGTATGCTTTGTGTTCCATCGGTGTGAAGTTACAGATGATCAAAAGCGTATCGCTCTCCTTCTTACCTTTTCTAACATAAGAAAGAAGGCTTGTATTTGCACTATTACAGTTGATCCATGTGAATCCTTCCGGTGAAGAATCAAGCTCATACAATGCAGGTTCCGTCTTGTAAAGTTCATTCAACTCTTTAACGTACCCCTGCATAAATACATGTGCATCAAACTCGAACAGTGACCAGTCTACTTCCGCATTCTCGTTGAATTCCGTAAACTGCGCAATCTCCTGTCCCATGAACAAAAGCTTCTTGCCCGGATGCGTCATCATATACCCATATGCCACACGCAGATTCGAGAATTTGTCTTCGTATCCGCCCGGCATCTTCGCAATCATAGATCCTTTCTCATGAACAACCTCGTCATGGGAAAGTACGAGAATAAATTTCTCGCTGTATGCATATACCATACTGAACGTCAGATCGTTGTGATGATATTTGCGGTACAACGGATCAAGCTTCATATAGTTCAGGAAATCATTCATCCATCCCATATTCCACTTGTAATCAAATCCAAGTCCGCCAGCCTCAACCGGATGCGTCATCATCGGCCATGCGGTTGACTCCTCCGCAATCATGATAACTCCCTTGTGCAGTTCATGCATCTTGCTGTTTAATTCCTTAATGAAATCAATCGCTTCGAGATTCTCATTGCCACCATAGATGTTCGGCAGCCACTCACCATCGCCACGTCCATAATCCAGATACAACATGGATGCGACCGCGTCAATCCGGATACCATCAATATGATATTTCTCCGCCCAGTAAAGAGCATTCGCAACTAAGAAATTCCGGACTTCATTGCGTCCGTAATTGTATATATATGTCCCCCAGTGTGGATGTTCCCCACGCTTAGGGTCCTCATGCTCATAAAGTGCTGTGCCATCAAATCTGCCAAGTCCATGCTCATCCTTCGGAAAATGTGCCGGAACCCAGTCTAAGATCACGCCGATTCCCTTGCTATGCAGATAATCAACAAAATACATAAAATCTGCCGGTGAACCATAACGGGAGGTCGGTGCATAATATCCGGTTACCTGATAGCCCCAGGACGGATCATACGGATGCTCCATGATTGGCATCAACTCGACATAATTATAATTCATCATCAACAGATAATCTGCAAGCAGGCTCGCAATATCGCGATAATTGAAAAACTCTCTGCCATCGGTCGGACGCTTCCAGGAACCAAGATGCATCTCATAGATTGCCATCGGCTGTGCGTCTGTATCTTTCGTCTCCCGCTTCTCCATCCATGCGGTATCTTTCCACTTATAGGAAATATCCACGATACGGGATGCATTTGCCGGACGGACCTCGCTGCTGAACGCATATGGATCACTCTTCATGAATACCTGTCCGGACTTCGCCTTGATCTCATACTTGTATATCTCGCCAACGAGCTTACCCGGGATAAACAACTCATAAATACCGGAATAATCCAACTTCCGCATCGGATGCCGTCTGCCATCCCAGTTATTGAAATTACCAACCACCGATACTCGGTCTGCATTCGGTGCCCATACAGCAAACAGTACACCTTCCACACCATCCACGGTCATTGGATGTGCACCCATCTTCTCATAGATGCTATAATGTTTTCCCTCATTGAACAAACTGATATCAATCGGATCAATTACCGGTTCGAACACGTACGGATCAAAATATGTCACTTCGTCACCATTGTCAAACCGGACGTTCAATTTATATTCAAATGGTTTCTTATCTTTTATAACCACAGAGAAAAAACCCGGCACACGCTCCGATACAAGCGTGTACTTCTTCTTCGTGGATACCTCAATGGCATTCACAACCTTTGCCCCCGGCAGATATGCATTGATATACAGATCATCGATACACTCATGCATACCAAGAATATGATGCGGGTTGTTATGAATACCCTGGACCAAAGCATCGACTTCCATCCAGTTTATAGCAAAAACTGCTTTTCTTTTGGACATGTCAAATGTGTCTCCTCTCTACAATTTATGAATGAAGATTCCACTTCTTAGCTTTGGTTCAAACCATGTTGACTTCGGCGGCATCAACCGTTTTGCATCAGCCACTGCAAAAAGCTCTTCGATGGATGTCGGATACATCGAAAATGCCAGTTTCATATCGCTGTCTGCGCGTCGTTCCAACTCTGACAAGCCTCGGATTCCTCCAATAAAATCGATTCGTTTATCCGTTCTTGGATCTTCGATCCCAAGCACTGGTGCCAGCAGATGATCCTGTAAAATCGAAACATCAAGTCCATCCACCGGATCTTCGGATAGTATATGTGATTTTGCACGTAACTTATACCAGATACCATCCAGATACATGCCAAAGGCTGCCTTTTCTTCCGGCTGATACGCTTCCGTAACCGCCTCTACTTCGAAATCTGCCTTGACCGCATCTATAAATGCATCCGCAGTATACCCATTCAAATCATGTACAACACGGTTGTATGGCAAAATCTTCAGCTGGTCATGTGGAAACAGAACCGACAGGAAATAATTGTATTCTTCCTCTCCGGTATGGTTTGGATTTGCATTTCTGCGTTTGATTCCAACTTTGACCGCTGACGCTGCACGATGGTGTCCATCTGCAATGTAGATCTGTGACATCTCAGAAAATACATGCTCAATTGCCGCAATATCCGCTGCATCTGTTACCAGCCATACGCGATGTGTAATTCCATCCTCTGAGACAAAATCGTTCTCTGCCGGACGTGCCTTAATCTTTGTTACGATCGCATCAATGGCTGCCTGCGCCCGATAAGCAAGAAAGATCGGACCCGTCTGTGCGTTGCACGTATCTACATGCGTGATACGGTCAATCTCTTTATCCTCCCGTGTATTCTCATGCTTCATGATGACACCGGACTCATAGTCCTCGATGGATGCACATGCCACAATTCCGGTCTGCGATCTTCCATCCATCACAAGCTCATACAGATAATACATCGGGGCTGCATCTTCCACGTAATCGCCACGTTCAATCATTCCATCCAGCAATTCTTTTGCCTTTTCATATACGCATGGTGCATAAGTGTCCACGCTGTCATCAAACGCCGTCTCCGCCCGGTCGATGCGAAGGAAAGAAAGTGGTTTTCCTTCCACTGCTTTTTTTGCTTCTTCCCGGTTATATACATCATATGGCAGTGCTGCCACTTCACTGACAATTTCTCTTCTCGGTCTATACGCTTTAAATGGTTTAATAATTGCCATGTATCTTCTCCTCTAAGTATATCGCCTCTGCCTCCCACGGACAGTTTTATCCACGAATTGCCTTTACCGCCGCATCGATGGACTTCTTATACTCTTCCTCGGAAGAATTGTTGAATACAAACAACTCCGGAATATTGTCCGGCTGCTTGAAATTCTGTGTTGCAATATACTCATCCCAATGTGCAAGCTTCCATGCATCACGGTCAGATGCACGCTTGATCATACGCTCGTGGCATACTTCAACATCTGTATGTACCCATACTACAAATAATTCTGCATCCTTTTCCTTTAATTTTGCACGCAGATTGTCAAGATATTCGTTATCACGGATCTCTTCTGTGAACGGGGCATTGATCAAAACTGTGTCGTTGTACTCCAATGCTTCAAATGCAAAATCAAGGACTGCATAATACTCATAATCACGAATCTCTCTCTGGAAGAAATCAGATGAACGATTGTACTCTTCGCCAGCCACCTTGAAAATCTGCTTGGACAATACAATCAGGGTATCCTTGTCCAGATATACGCAGTTTGGAAGTGCTTTTGCAAGCTTACGGGAAATAAATGTCTTGCCACAGGCTGGTGGTGAAGTTACTAAAATCAATTTCTTCATGGTTGGTGCCTCCTATATATGTACATAAAAATTCTCTATATGTTCTACCTCTGTATGCAACGCATACAACAAGAACCTAATTATTACAATATTACCACAAAACAAAAGAACAAACAAGCATTTCCATTCCGTTTCGTCATGAAATATGTCTGTTTGTTCCTTTTCTTAATTTTATTTACCTGCTACGCAATCGCGCAAATTACTTCTTTGTAATGTAACCCTGTGCTTTGAGAAGCTCTGCACATAATACAGCACCACCGGCAGCACCACGAACGGTATTATGAGAAAGTCCAACGAACTTCCAGTCATAGACAGAATCCTCACGGATACGTCCAACGGAGATGCCCATGCCATTCTCATAATCCACATCCAGAGTAACCTGTGGACGGTTATCCTCTTCCATATAACGGATAAACTGCTTTGGAGCACTTGGAAGTCCAAGCTCCTGTGGAACGCCCTTGTAAGACTCCAGCTTCTCGATCAGCTGTTCCTTTGTCGGATTTTTCTTGAACTTTACAAATACAGCTGCTGTATGTCCGTTCAATACCGGTACACGGATACACTGGCATGTGATAACCGGGCTTGTCGCAGGAACGATTTCACCCTTCTCCTCATCAATATGTCCCCAGATACGAAGTGGCTCCTTCTCGGATTTTTCTTCCTCGCCGCCGATAAACGGGATGATATTTCCAACCATTTCCGGCCAGTCCTTGAATGTCTTTCCTGCTCCTGAGATTGCCTGATAGGTTGTTGCAACAACCTCGTATGGCTCGAATTCCTTCCATGCAGTAAGCACTGGTGCATAAGACTGGATCGAGCAGTTCGGCTTTACAGCTACAAATCCTCTTGTCGTACCAAGACGCTTCTTCTGGAACTCGATAACCTTCATATGCTCCGGGTTAATCTCCGGAACTACCATCGGTACGTCCGGTGTCCAGCGGTGCGCGCTGTTGTTAGAGACAACCGGTGTCTCTGTCTTTGCGTATGCATCCTCGATAGCTTTGATCTCGTCCTTAGACATATCAACAGCACTGAATACAAAATCAACGGTAGAAGCAACCTCTTCTACTTCGTTTACATTGTGTACGACCAGCTTCTTAACCGCTTCCGGCATCGGTGTATCCATCTTCCAACGGTCACCAACTGCCTCTTCGTAAGTCTTGCCTGCACTACGTGGGCTGGCTGCCACTGTCACAACCTCAAACCATGGATGGTTCTCAAGAAGTGAAATAAATCTCTGTCCAACCATACCGGTTGCACCAAGAATACCTACCTTTAACTTATCACTCATTCTATTATCCTCCAACTCCTGTTTACTGAATTACACGTACTTTCAATACGCCATCGATACTGGAAATAGACTTTACAGTATCTTCATCTGCCTTCTCAGAAATATCAAATACCGAGTAAGCATAATCACCCTTTGACTTGCTTACCATGTCAGATACATTGATGCCCTTGGAAGCAAATGCACCAGTAAACTGCGTGATCATATTCGGAATATTCTTGTGACATACACAAACTCTTGCTGCTTCCGAACACTTGCCGGCATCGCAGGCCGGATAGTTTACGGAATTTTTGATATTACCATTCTCGATAAAATCAACGATTTCTTTCACTGCCATCACTGCACAGTTATCCTCAGATTCCTCTGTGGATGCGCCAAGATGTGGCAATGTGATTACGTTATCAACTCCGGCAATCTTTGCATTTGGGAAATCTGTTACATACTTAGCAACCTTTCCGCTTGCAAGTGCCTCGATCATATCATCATCATTTACAAGAATATCTCTTGCAAAGTTCAGGATCTTCACGCCATCCTTCATCATGGCAAATGCATCCTTATTGATCATGCCCTTCGTAGAATCAAGCGCCGGTACATGTACAGTAATGTAATCACACTCTTTATAAATATCTTCTACATTCTTGATGTGTTTTACATGGCTGGAAAGTCTCCATGCTGCATCGACAGACACATATGGATCATAACCATATACTTCCATGCCAAGACGGAAACCGATGTTCGCTACCTTGGCGCCGATTGCACCAAGACCGATGACGCCGAGCTTCTTACCCATGATCTCGCAGCCGGCATAGTGTTTTTTCTGCTTCTCAACTGTCTTTGCGATATTCTCGTCTGATGCATTCTCCTTTACCCAGTTATAACCACCCATCAGGTCTCTGGATGCGAGCAAAAGTCCTGCAATGACAAGTTCCTTTACACCGTTTGCATTGGCGCCCGGTGTATTAAATACTACGATTCCTTTCTCTGCACACTTGTCAAGTGGGATGTTGTTGACACCCGCACCGGCACGTGCGATTGCAAGCAGATTATCGGAAAGCTCTAAGTCATGCATAGCTGCACTTCTGACAAGTACCGCGTCTGCTGCTGCAAAATCGTCTACTACTTCATATGTATCATTGAACAAATCCATACCGCAGGCTGCGATCGGATTCAAGCAATTAATCTTAGCCATTTTCTTCTCTCCCTTATTATGAGTTCTTCTCCTCGAAGTCCTTCATGAATGCAACTAACTTCTCAACACCCTCGATTGGCATTGCGTTGTAGATACTTGCACGCATACCACCGACCGTTCTGTGTCCCTTCAGGTTTACAAAGCCTGCGGCTGTTGCTTCCTTTACGAACTTGGCATCGAGTTCCTCGTTGCCTGTTACGAACGGAACATTCATCAGGGAACGGTCTTCCTTTACGACTGTTCCGTGGAACATCTTAGAAGAATCTAAGAAGTCATACAGGATAGCTGCCTTCTTCTCATTATGGATCTTCATTGCGGAAAGTCCGCCCATTTCCTTTACCCACTTGAACACCAGACCACAGATGTAAATGCCGTAGCATGGAGGTGTGTTGTACAAGCTGTCATTGTCTGCCTGTGTCTTGTACTTCAGCATTGTCGGGCAGTAAGTCGGAACATCGTCACGGATCAGATCCTCACGGATGATTACAACAACGACACCGGCTGGTCCTACGTTCTTCTGTACACCGAAGTAGATCAGACCGTAATCAGATACATTGACTGGCTGTGACAGAATATCGGAAGACATATCAGCTACAAGGATCTTGCCCTTTGTGTTCGGAAGCTTCTTGTAAGTAGTTCCGTAAATTGTATTGTTATGGCAGATATACACATAATCTGCATCCTCGGAGATCGGAAGATCAGAGCAATCTGGAATATAGCTGAAGGTCTTGTCAGCCGATGATGCAACGACATTTACCTTTCCGTACTTCTTTGCTTCTTCGCATGCCTTCTTTGCCCACTGACCGGTAATGATATAGTCAGCAACACCGTTTTTCATCAGGTTCATCGGGATTGCAGCAAACTGCTGTGATGCACCGCCCTGCAGGAACAGCACCTTGTAATTGTCCGGAATATCCATCAGATCGCGAAGGTCTTTTTCTGCTTCTTTGATGATGTTATCGTACACTTTCGAGCGATGACTCATCTCCATTACGCTCATACCGGAACCTTTGTAATCCAGCATCTCATCTGCTGCCTGCTTCAACACTACTTCCGGTAATACGGAAGGACCTGCTGAAAAGTTAAATACTCTTGCCATTTTTCCTCTTCCTCCTACTTATTATCTAAATCCTGCTGGTCAAAACAGGTTTCCAAAGCTGCTCCTGCAGCAACCATTGGCCATACCTTATCATCCTTACCGATGATACAATCAATCACAACCGGCTTATTTAACTCGATTGCCTGCTTCATGGCATCCTCAAACTCCTGAAGATTTGTAGCTCTGAAACCGGTCGCTCCAAGTGCATCCGCTACCTTCACGAAGTCAACCGAATCATCTAAGATTGTATTCGAATAACGCTTATCGTAGAACAATGTCTGCCACTGACGCACCATACCAAGCACATGGTTGTTGATTACAACCTGGATGATCGGCACATTATAACGGCTTGCCGTAGCGATCTCGTTCATATTCATACGGAAACATCCGTCTCCCGCAATGTTGATTGCCACACGGTCCGGACGTCCGTACTTGGCACCGATACAGGCACCAACGCCGTAGCCCATTGTTCCGAGTCCACCGGATGTAAGAAGCTGTCTTGGCTCTTTGAATTTATAATACTGGGCTGCCCACATCTGATGCTGTCCTACATCCGTTGTAATTGTTGCATTGCCCTCTGTCAGCTCATAGATCTTGTTGATAATCGCCGGTCCCGAGAATTCATTCATATCTGCATGATCCGGATACTGTTCTTTGAGTGCATCAATCTGTGCTCTCCACTCCGGTTTCTTAGACGCCTTGATTCTGGTAGAGATCATCTTCAGTATTTCTTTGGCATCACCGACAACACTTGCATCAACTTCCACATTCTTATTGATCTCTGCAGCATCAATATCAATATGTAAAATCTTTGCCTGATTTGCAAACTTATTTGCATTACCTGTTACACGGTCTGAGAATCTCGCACCAATGACAATCACAAGGTCTGCCTGATTGATACCGAAGTTTGAAACCTTGGTTCCATGCATACCGATCATTCCCGTGTAACGGTCATCCGTTCCCGGAAATGCACCCTTACCCATCAATGTATCACAGACAACTGCATCAATTTTCTCTGCAAATTTTTTCAGTTCCTTGGACGCATCTGCCGCAACAACACCACCACCGACAAGAATCATCGGCTTCTTCGAGTTCTCGATCATCTTAATCGCTGTGTCGATATCCTCTGCACGGATTGTCTTTGTCACGCGCTCGATTGGCTCCGGTGCCTTCGGCTCATAGTCTGCAACATTTGCAGTAACATCCTTTGTAATATCGACAAGAACCGGGCCCGGTCTGCCTGACTGCGCGATTTTAAATGCACGGCGGATTGTATCTGCCAGTTCATGTACATTCTTTACAATAAAGCTATGCTTCGTGATCGGCATAACTACACCTGCAATATCAATCTCCTGAAAGCTGTCCTTTCCAAGAAGAGAAACACCTACGTTTGCAGTGATTGCAACAAGCGGAATCGAATCCATATATGCGGTTGCAATACCGGTTACAAGATTTGTTGCACCCGGACCGGAAGTTGCCATACATACGCCAACCTTACCAGTCGCTCTTGCATATCCATCTGCTGCATGGCTTGCGCCCTGCTCATGGGATGTCAGGACATGGTGAATCTCATCCTGATGCTTATACAATGCATCATAGACATTCAGGATCGTTCCTCCCGGATATCCAAATACTGTGTCAACGCCCTGTTCTTTCAGACATTCAATCACTATTTCTGATCCAGTTAATTGTTTCATAAACTTCTCCTTATCTACATACAACTTGATTTATCCTTTTTCTTCCTGTCAGATAACCAATATCTGATAGGATAGCACATTGTTTTGAATTATTCAATATATTTTACTTCAACTCCAAAACTGCACCGCGGTTACCGGATGTTACCATCTTTGCATATCTTGCCAGATATCCGGTTGTTACCTTTGGCTCTCTTGGTGTCCATGCTTCTTTCCGCTTTGCAAGCTCCTCGTCGGAAACCTTCACATTGATCGTACATGCATCGATATCAATGCTGATGATATCACCCTCTTCAATCAAAGCGATCGGACCTCCAACCGCTGCCTCCGGTGAGATATGTCCGATAGAAGCGCCACGGCTTGCGCCTGAGAAACGGCCATCTGTAATCAGTGCTACCGAAGATCCAAGTCCCATACCCGCAATCGCAGATGTCGGATTCAACATTTCTCGCATACCAGGACCACCCTTTGGTCCTTCGTAACGGATAACAACAACATCACCTTCCACAATTTTGCCACCCTTAATAGCCGCAATTGCATCTTCTTCACATTCAAACACACGTGCCGGACCTTCATGCTGCAGCATCTCTGAAACAACCGCAGACCGCTTGACTACAGAGCCATCCGGTGCGATATTTCCCTTCAATACGGCAAGTCCGCCGGTTGAGCTGTATGGATTTGCCATCGGACGGATAACTTCCGGATTCAGGTTCTCATGTCCCTTTACCGCCTCTCCGATTGTCTTTCCGGTTACTGTCATACAATCTTCATTGATCAATCCTGCCTCACAGAGCTGGTTGATAACCGCATACACGCCGCCGGCCTCGTTCAAGTCCTCCATATATGTCGGACCTGCCGGTGCTAAATGGCAGAGATTCGGTGTCTTCGCACTGATTTCATTTGCCATGGAAATATCAAAGTCAAATCCGATCTCATGTGCGATTGCCGGGATATGAAGCATGGAGTTAGTAGAGCATCCAAGTGCCATATCCACTGTCAATGCGTTCATGATAGCATCCTTTGTAATAATATCTCTCGGACAGATGTTATTCTTGTACATCTCCATAACGGCATAACCGGCACGTTTTGCAAGCTTCAGTCTCTCAGAATATACTGCCGGGATTGTTCCGTTTCCAGGGAGTCCCATACCAAGTGCCTCTGTCAGACAGTTCATAGAGTTTGCGGTATACATACCCGAACATGATCCGCAAGTCGGACATGCATGGCACTCGAAATCGTTAACATCCTCTTCGCTCATCTTGCCAGCCGCATAAGAGCCAACTGCCTCGAACATAGATGAAAGGCTTGTCTTATGTCCTTTCACATGACCGGCAAGCATCGGACCTCCGGATACGAATACGGTCGGTACGTTGACTCTGGCTGCTGCCATCAGAAGTCCCGGTACATTCTTATCGCAGTTCGGGATCATGACAAGTGCATCAAACTGATGTGCAATTGCCATACACTCGGTTGAATCTGCGATCAGGTCTCTTGTTACAAGGGAATACTTCATTCCGATATGTCCCATTGCGATACCATCGCAGACAGCAATTGCCGGGAACATCACAGGTGTTCCGCCTGCTTCAGCCACGCCAAGCTTCACGGCCTGTGCGATCTTATCCAGGTTCATATGTCCAGGTACGATCTCGTTGTAGGAACAAACGATACCGACCAATGGTTTCTTCATTTCTTCTTCTGTCATTCCAAGGGCGTTGAACAGGCTTCTGTGTGGTGCCTGCTGCATGCCTACTTTAACATTATCACTCTTCATTTTTGTCTTCCTTTCTCTTCAATTTGTTCAGACAATTTCGAGATTTGCATACCTGCAACATATATTTCGATTCCATTCATCTCACTACCTCGAAATTGTCTGGCAAAGTATTATCTCTTAATTAACTACTAATTCTTCCTTAACCACTTAGATTCTTTCTACAATCTTGTCGCCCATCTCGTTACAGCCGACAAGGGTTGTGCCTTCGGACACGATATCGCATGTACGGAAGCCATCTACCAGTACCTGCTTGACTGCGTTCTCGATCGCATCTGCCTCTTTGTCGAGGTCGAATGTGTAACGGAGCATCATCGCTGCGGAAAGAATCGTCGCGATCGGGTTTGCCTTATCCTGTCCGGCAATATCCGGAGCTGAACCGCCACTTGGCTCGTACATACCGAATTTTGTTTCGTTCAAGGATGCAGATGCCAGCATACCGATGGAACCTGTGATCATAGATGCCTCATCGGATAAGATGTCACCAAACATATTCTCTGTTAATACAACATCGAACTGTGCCGGATCTTTGACAAGCTGCATTGCACAGTTATCAACAAGCATATGCTCATATGTTACTTCCGGATAATCCTTTGCAACCTCTTCCACGATCTTTCTCCAGAGTCTGGAAGAATCAAGCACATTTGCCTTATCAACACTTGTTACCTTCTTGCGGCGCTTCATCGCGATATCAAAGCCCTTGATTGCGATACGACGGATCTCATTTTCGTTGTAAGTCAGTGTATCAACGGCTGTCATTACGCCATCGACTTCTTTTGTCTCTCTTGCACCGAAGTAAAGACCACCGGTCAGCTCACGCATGATCATCATATCGAAACCACGGTCTGCAATCTCTTCCTTTAAAGGACATGCACCCTTTAACTGCTCATAAAGATTGGCTGGTCTTAAGTTTGCAAAAAGTCCCAACTCCTTACGGATCTTCAGAAGTCCGGCTTCCGGTCTCTTCTCTGGTGGAAGCTTGTACCAAGGTGATGTGCTTGTGTTACCGCCGATGGAACCAAGCAATACTGCATCGCTTGCCTTTGCTCTTGCGACTGCTTCGTCAGTAAGTGGAACGCCACATGCGTCGATCGAGCATCCGCCCATCAGAAGCTGCTCATAATTAAATGTATGTCCAAACTTTTCTCCGACTGCATCTAACACCTTCATTGCCTGTGTGACAACCTCCGGTCCGATACCGTCACCCTTGATTACTGCAATATTACAATTCATGATTCATCCTCCAAATAATAATTTATCCTGTCTGTTTCTTACCGGTCGAACAAATGCTTTCTCTTCTTAAAGTATACAATGTTACAGATCAGCATCACGATAGAAACAGCCATTGTTCCATAGGTGGAGCTTGCGATATACTCTGTAAGACCATCCACGATGCTTGTAACACTCGCAATATATGCGATTGATATAATCAAACCTGCTACCTGCATGCCAATATACATTGCAGGACCGCACTTCTTGAAATCCGCAAGCATAAATCGTGTGACAAGTGCGAAAATGGCAATCGCGATGTAGCATATACCAATAATCGTATCCACACCCTTCAAGCCAGAAAAATAACTATATACCCGATCAGTGTTCTCACCATAAATTCTGCCTGTAAGAAGCTGGAATCCATTCCACAATCCAACAAGAGCGGAAACAAACAGCTGGAAATAAATTACGAAATGAAACCATTTCATTCCAAGCTCTTTCTGTGGCTGCTGCGATGTCTGATTGTACATGTCCTGCTGGTTGTACATGTTCTGCTGTGGTGCCTGATTGTACATTCCCTGCTGGTTGTACATGTTCTGCTGTGGTGCCTGATTGTACATTCCCTGCTGGTTGTACATGTTCTGCTGTGGTGCCTGATTGTTTGCCTGTGCGCCTGCACCGGTATAAGCTCCACAGACCGGACAGGTCAACTGTCCGTCCGAAATCTGATTGCCACAATTATTACAAACTCCCATATATTTTATCCTCCCAGATGAAATTAGTTTTCTTTTGCATTGATATAGTTGATCAAACCGCCCTCTTTGATGATTTTCTGCATGAATGGAGGGAATGCCTGTCCCTTGAACTCGGTTCCTTTTGTCTTGTTGTAGATCATACCACTGTCAAAATCAACCTCTACCATATCGCCTGCCTCGATTCCCTTGGCAGCTTCCGGACACTCGATAATTGGAAGTCCGATGTTAATTGCGTTACGATAGAAAATTCTTGCAAATGTCTCAGCGATTACGCAGCTGATACCAGATGCCTTGATTGCAATTGGTGCATGCTCTCTCGATGAGCCGCATCCAAAGTTCTTATTTGCAACCATGATATCGCCCGGCTTCACACGCTTTACGAAGTCCTTGTCAATATCCTCCATACAGTTCTTTGCAAGCTCCGCAGGATCTGAGGAATTCAGATATCTTGCAGGAATGATTACATCTGTATCTACATTGTCACCATATTTATGTACTGTTCCGTATGCTTTCATTTTTGTTCCTCCTTATGCCAATTCTGCCGGGCTGCTGATCTTACCTGTAATCGCGGAAGCTGCTGCAACTGCAGGGCTTGCCAGATATACCTCTGAATCTACGTGTCCCATACGTCCAACGAAGTTACGGTTGGTTGTGGATACAGCTCTCTCGCCAGCTGCCATAACACCCATATGTCCGCCCAGACATGGTCCACAGGTTGGAGTTGATACGATCGCACCTGCCTCGATAAATGCCTTTGTCAGACCTTCCTCGAGCATCTGTAAATAAACCTCCTGTGTGCCAGGGATCACGATAACACGCACACCCTTTGCCACATGTCTGCCCTTGATGATATCGGCTGCAATACGCATATCAGAGATTCTTCCGTTTGTGCAGGAACCGATGACTACCTGATCGATCTTGATATCGCCAACTTCGTCGATGGTCTTTGTATTCTCTGGAAGATGTGGAAATGCAACGGTTGGCTTCAAGGTTGAAAGATCAATCGTATATTCCTCATCATAGACTGCATCAGCGTCTGCCTCGTACTTTGTATATGCCTTTGTCGAATGCTCCTTCATGTAAGCTTCTGTCTGCTCATCCACTGGGAAGATACCATTCTTTGCACCTGCCTCGATTGCCATGTTTGCAATTGTGAAACGGTCGTCCATTGTCAGGTTCTTGATACCCTCACCAACAAACTCCATAGACTTATAGAGTGCACCATCTACACCGATCATACCAATGATATGAAGGATTACATCCTTACCACTGATATATGGTGCTTTCTCGCCTACGATATTAAACTTGATTGCAGATGGCACCTTGAACCATGCCTTACCTGTCACCATACCGGCTGCCATATCCGTACTTCCGACACCTGTGGAGAATGCACCAAGGGCGCCGTAGGTACATGTATGTGAATCGGCTCCAATACATGTCTCGCCTGCAACGATCAGTCCTTTTTCCGGAAGCAATGCATGCTCGATTCCCATCTCTCCGACATCGAAGAAGTTCACGATCTCATTCTCGCCTGAGAACTCACGTACACATTTGCAATGCTCTGCACTCTTAATATCTTTATTCGGTGTAAAGTGATCCATAACAAGTGCAATCTTGCTCTTATCAAACACTTCCTTCTTATTAAACTTTTCCATCTCGTGAATGGCAACTGGTGTTGTGACATCGTTACCAAGCACTAAATCCAAATCTGCCTCAATCAACTGTCCTGCTTCCACACTTGCAAGACCTGCATGTTTCGCAAGTATTTTCTGCGTCATGGTCATACCCATAATCATTTCCTCCTGATTCTGCTTATAATAGTAGAATCATACCATATTTCTTTCTATAATTACAATATATAATATGAATATTGTTTATAACTTGTAGTTATGGTTTGGATATGATATATTTAATCAAACTACTATTTATAGGATAATAAGAATATAATTTTGAAACGTGAATTGCTATATAAGGAAACGAGGGGATATTATGTTTGATAATCTGAATTATTACAGAGTTTTTTATACGGTTGCCAATACCGGAAATATCAGCAAAGCCGCCGATATGCTGTTTATCAGCCAGCCTGCGATCTCAAAGGCGATCTCCAAGCTTGAAGACGGACTGCATGTGAAGCTCTTTCTGCGCTCTTCCAAGGGTGTGACGCTGACTGATGAGGGACAGGTTCTATACAACCATATCGAGAAAGCATTCTCAAATATCTCACAAGGCGAGGATGAAATCCGGCATATCCACGAGCTTGGTATCGGACAATTAAAGATCGGTGTCAGCACCTCGCTTTGCAAGCACATCTTACTGGACAAGCTGCAGACCTTCATCTTGGAAAATCCACACATCAAGGTTATCATCGACTGTCATTCCACAGTAAACACCCTGAAGCTTCTAAATGACGGACGTATTGATATCGGACTAATCTGCAAGACGGATATTCCTGCCGGTTTTGAATATCAGGATGTCAGCACGATTCATGACATCTTCGTCGTAAATGAAACGTATCTCTCCAACCTGCACCTGCGGGAACAGGAAGAGTTTGCACAGGAACCGACAAACCCGTGGCTCTTCGCCGGAAATCTGACCGGTATCATGGGAAATCTGGATGAGGACGTTCCCGCTTTATCTCCGATAGCTCCTGTGTCTGCGGCAGATAAATCGGGGTTTGCCATGAAAGATATTTTGGAGAAATCCAATCTCATGTTGCTGGAGAAGAATAATATCACCCGTACACATATCGATGATTATCTGGAGTCCGAAGGCATCCATCCACAGCAGATCCTCGAAGTAAATAATATGGATCTACTCATTGATTTTGCAGCTATCGGTATGGGTGTTGCCAGTGTCGTACGGGAGTTTGCGACGGACTATCTAGCTTCCGGGCAGATCTTAGAGCTCCCGATCTCCCACCCGGTTGCGGAGCGTACTGTCGGGTTCGTGTACCCGAAGAGCCGGGAGAAGTCAGAGGTGTTAAGGAAGTTTCTGGGGATGTGGGGATAACCCAAGCATGCAGCCACAAGTCGCGAAGCGACTTGCCGACTATGGTGCTTCGCACTTTTGTATATAATAACCTGAGCACGCAGTCGCAAGATGCTTCGCATCTTGCCGGCTATGGTGCTTCGCACCATAGAAACAGAAAAAGACAGCCATGTGTGGTTTTCTGCGAGCAGAACCACGCATGGCTGTCTTTTTCTATTTCTGCGTTGCTCAGGTAATTACATCATTCCCATGCCGCCGCCCATGCCACCTGCTGGCATAGCTGGAGCATCTTCCTTGATGTCTGCAACAACAGACTCTGTTGTAAGGAATGTAGAAGCAACAGATGTTGCGTTCTGCAATGCTGTTCTTGTTACCTTTACAGGATCGATAATACCTGCTTCGATCATATTTACATACTCTTCCTTGTAAGCATCAAATCCAACACCAACCTCAGACTCTTTGATCTTGTTGATGATAACTGCGCCTTCAAGACCTGCATTGGCTGCGATATGAGCAAGTGGAGCTGTCAATGCCTTTGCAATGATTGTTGCACCAGTCTTCTCGTCACCTTCCAATGTATCGATCAGAGCATTCAGCTTCTTAGAAGCATGGATATATGCAGATCCACCACCTGCGATGATACCCTCTTCTACGGCTGCTCTTGTAGCGTTCAAAGCATCTTCCAGACGAAGCTTTGCTTCCTTCATCTCTGTCTCAGTTGCAGCACCAACACGGATAACTGCGACACCACCAGCAAGCTTTGCCAGTCTCTCCTGCAGTTTCTCCTTATCGAACTCAGATGTTGTCTCAGCAAGCTGTGCCTTAATCACATTAACTCTTGCCTCGATATCTGCCTTTGCACCACAACCATCAACGATAACTGTATTCTCCTTGGCAACCTTGACGCTCTTTGCACGTCCAAGCTGATCCAGAGTTGTCTCCTTCAAATCATAGCCAAGCTCCTCAGAGATCACTGTACCACCTGTCAGGATTGCGATATCCTGCAGCATCTCTTTTCTTCTGTCACCATAGCCAGGTGCCTTTACACCTACGACTGAGAATGTACCACGCAGCTTATTTACGATCAATGTTGTAAGAGCCTCGCCCTCGATATCCTCAGCGATGATCAAAAGCTTCTGTCCACCCTGTACGATCTGCTCCAGAAGTGGAAGAATATCCTGAATGTTTGAAATCTTCTTATCTGTGATCAGGATATATGGGTTATCCAGCTCTGCAACCATCTTCTCCATATCCGTTGCCATGTAAGCACTTACATAACCACGGTCAAACTGCATACCTTCTACTAAGTCAAGCTCAGTCTTCATTGTCTTAGACTCTTCGATTGTGATAACGCCGTCCTTGGAAACCTTCTCCATTGCATCTGCAACGAGTTCGCCGACACCATCATCACCAGCAGAGATCGAAGCTACTCTTGCGATCTGCTCCTTACCATTGATAGACTCGCTCATCTCTGAGATTGCATCAACGGCTGCATCACAAGCCTTCTTCATACCTTTACGAAGTACGATTGGGTTTGCTCCTGCTGCTAAGTTCTTCATACCTTCGTTGATCATTGCCTGCGCCAGAACGGTTGCTGTTGTTGTACCATCACCGGCAACATCATTTGTCTTGGTTGCAACTTCCTTTACGATCTGTGCACCCATATCCTCAAATGGATCTTCCAGAGAAATCTCCTTTGCAATTGTCACACCATCATTTGTGATGAGTGGTGAACCAAATGACTTTGCAAGAACTACATTTCTTCCTTTTGGTCCAAGTGTTACGCTAACTGTATCTGCAAGCTGGTTTACGCCTGCTTCCAAAGCCTTTCTGGCTTCTGCTCCATACTTAATTTCCTTTGCCATTGTATTACGCCTCCTAGTTTTTTTCGCATCTTCTAATGATAACGGCAATACTTTCTTTGTACCCATACTGCCTTACCTGCTACTGAACGATTGCAAGAATATCTGCCTGCTTTACAATGATGTACTCATCATCTCCAAGCTTTACTTCTGTTCCTGCATATCTTGAATAGATTACTTTATCGCCAGCCTTGACTTCCATTGGAACCTTCTCGCCATCTACGACAGCGCCAGGGCCAACTTCAACGACCTCTGCATACTGTGGTTTTTCCTGTGACTGTGTTGGAAGAACGATACCTGATTTTGTCGTCTCTTCTGCAACGGACTGCTTTAATACAACTCTGTCTCCTAACGGTGTTAACTTCATAATATACCCGACCTCCTAATTTTTACTTTTAGCACTCATATTGATTGAGTGCTAACATAATTCTTATTGTACTCATTTTTCTGAAAAAATCAACCCCTAATTTGTAAATTTAACCAAATGGACACAATTTGCCGGACAGCCTGTATATAATGTATGATTCCTATCCTGTTTTTATGCTATTCCGTTAGGATTCTATGATCGTATGGTTCGTCTTGATGATGCCCCGTGGCAGCGAATCCTTCGCATTCTTCCACGGCTCGTCCTTAAACCGGTAATCAAACTTATCAATAAACCAGCCGATATCACCATTTACACGCTCCATACCCGCAAAATATGTCTTGTTCAAAATCTCCTGAAACTCCGCATAGGCATCCTTCGGAAGCTTCACACTGCCCTCATCATACAGGATTCCATAATGATAGGTACAAAAGCCCTTGCAGTTTGCAAACTTCTTACGGAACTCCGGCTCCTTCTTCCACAGATGAAAGATCGTATCAATATACCGCATGGACGTCTCTTTCATCCGGTTACAGATGAAACACGAATCCTCCAGCCGTTTGATATAATCACTGACCGAAGAGCTTGCCTGCTTCTTAAAAAGTCCTCCCGATACAACTGGTTTCCCTGTACTGAGCGCTTTCAGATCCCGGATTGTCTTATCCGTATGTGTCTTTAACATCAAGGCAAGCCCCAGCCGGTTCTTCTCTGCATAAAGCATCCGTACATGGTGCGCACAAAAGCCCTGCTCGTCTGTCATCGCACGGTTATCATCCTCCATATAGCTTGGTCCCATCGTGTAATCGATTGCATTCCGCTCCAATTGCCGGTTCATCTCGCAGATTGGACATTCACAGTCCGTCGTAAATGCGTCATTCACCGGAATCGTATACAACTGTTCTTCCATTTTTTGTTCCTCCCTTTTCTTGTATCTCATTCAGACGGAAATTTCCCATCTTATTGCGCAAAAGAGAGCACAGCGATCCCGTTGTGCTCTCTTTACTTAGTTTACAATATAATCTCCTGTCTCTGCATCCCGCAGGAAATACAGTTTCAGATAATTCCTGTAATTACGTAATTTCCCTTCATAGATGATTTCCAGATCATCACACATCCGAAAATCACGCGGGCAGGTCAATCCCGGTTTCTTCATAATCAGTGAAATTCCCGCCTTACGCAGAACATACGACACAAACTGTGAACAGAAATAATTGTATCGCCGTTCCACCGATCTCTGGCACATCACACCTAAAATTCCAAGATAATTATATCGATAAAATGCTTTTTCACTCTTAAATTGTTCCAGTATTTCCATGATCTTTTCATACTGTTGTTTGGTCACACGCAGTCTCCCGATTCTGCATGTTGTCTGGACATCACGCCCAAATACCCCCGTCGTGATATCCTCATTGATAAATCCGCAGTCAAACGGATTATGTAAGTGCTTTCTTGCGAAGCTATACATTTCCTTTAGTTCCACATCCATCGCCAGTGATGTATGCGCATATGGCTCCCGCGTCCATAGCTTGATCACACGTGACGGAAGTGTCTGTGTCTTGGACAACACAATATAAACACTGTAATCTTCCTCTTCTGGTTCATACACGTGCAAAGGAATGCCTGTCATAATATTATTTGCATCCATACTAAATCAATCTGTTATTACAGATTATGCTCCATCTCATTTATTGTTCTTAATACTCTCTCGAATCATATCCTTCAGCCTCAGCGCCTCATCCTTCATACGGGAAGATGCCGACCGCGAAGTAATCACCATTGACAGCAGGCGAAGTGCATCTTCGTTCTTTCCAAGCCTGCGTGCCAGATCTGCAAGTAGATAATTCAGTGTATTTTCATCCATTCCCGCAATCGGGAAAGTCTCTGATGAAATTGCTTTCAAAAATCCCTCATACGCATTTTTTAAACATTCTCTTTCATCCATATACAGGGAGCGATTTTCCTCCAGTGTGATACCTTCCGGTCTCGCTGCCAGATACTGCCGTTTTCCACGCAGTACCCATGCATATTTCAGACAGGTATATGCCCGTTCACTGTTTTTCGCTTTTTTCACCATTGCTGTGATCAGCGCCAACTGGTAGCGCGTGATCGCGTCATCATATGTAAAGATATCCTTCTGGATTGCTGGCTCTATACCATTGAACTTCGAACCGATCTGTTCGCTGATATCCCGGATCTGCCGGTTCATCAGCTTGCCAAAATATCTGCCAAGCGCAGAATATCCACACTTCTCGCAGGTAATCACATCATACTTGATTGGATCTATATGATTATAAATCGGTCGAAGATCCGTATCTTTGCTTTCCAGCCGGACCTTTCCAGCTCGCACGCATTTCGTCTTAAATGTCAGATTACAAATCGGGCATTCATAAGTCTTATCAAACAGTGCTTCTTTCTCCAGCTCCTCCGGTGACTTTGTCTCCTTTTGTTCCGCTGCCCCGCGGCGTGCGGCTGCTCCGGAATCATTATCTAATATCTTTGATTCGTCAAAATCACCAAGGCCAAGATTTCCGATTGTGGAAAAAATGCCCATCTCAATCCTCCTCTGCCTAACACCCCTGTTACTTCTCTTATTTGCCCGGCTTGTATGAACTCTTTAATGAGACAATCCGGTTAAATACCAAATGATCTTCTGTCGTATCTTTCTCGTCCACACAGAAATATCCATGACGCAGGAACTGGAACTTATCACCCTTGACAGCCTCTCCCAATGCTGCCTCAAGCTTACAATTCTTTAAAACTGTCAAAGAATTTGGATTGTAGTTCAGGGTACCATCTTCATTGAGTTTTCCCTTTTCTTCATCCACAATATTCTCGTACAGACGAACCTCTGCATCCACTGCACTTTCTGCAGATACCCAGTGGATCGTTCCTTTGACCTTTCTGCCCTCAAAACCGGAACCACTTCTGGTCTCCGGATCATAGGTACAGTGGATCTCCGTTACAACTCCATTTTCATCCTTCTTGTAATCCACGCACTTTACGAAATAAGCACCCTTTAAGCGCACTTCATTTCCAGGGAACAACCGAAAATACTTCTTCGGCGGCTCCTCCATAAAGTCTTCGCGTTCAATATATAACTCTCTTGAGAATGCAACCTGACGCTTGCCAGCAGATTCATCCTCCTGATTGTTATCGATATCAAAATATTCGACCTGACCTTCCGGATAGTTATCAATAATGAGCTTGATTGGATCTAATACCGCCATCATACGGTTTGCCTTCAGACGCAGGTCCTCACGGATACAATACTCAAGCATTGCATAATCCGCAGAGCTCTGTGACTTTGATACACCAACCAGCTCCATAAACATCTTGATGGATTCTCTTGTAAATCCACGTCTCCGAAGTGCAGCAATTGAAACCAGTCTTGGATCATCCCAGCCATCTACGATGCCATCTTCTACCAGCTTCTTGATATAACGCTTTCCAGTCACAACATTGGTCAGATACAGCTTGGAGAACTCAATCTGTCTCGGTGGGTTCTTGTATTCCAGTTCCCGTACAACCCAGTCATAGAGTGGTCTGTGATCCTCAAACTCCAATGTACAGATAGAATGGGTAATTCCCTCCTCGGCATCCTCGATCGGATGTGCAAAATCATACATCGGATAGATGCACCACTTATCACCGGTATTGTGATGTGTCATACGTGCAATACGATAGATAACCGGATCACGCATATTGATATTCGGACTTGCCATATCAATCTTCGCACGCAATACCTTGCTTCCATCCGGATATTCTCCGTTCTTCATACCCTCAAATAATTTCAGGTTTTCCTCTACGCTTCTGTCACGGTATGGGCTGTTCTTGCCCGGTTCCTTCAGTGTTCCACGATACTCGCGGATCTCGTCTGCAGACAGATCGCAGACATAGGCTTTTCCTTTCTTGATCAGCTTGATTGCTGCTTCGTACATTGCATCAAAATAATTCGATGCGAAATAAATCTTATCTCCATAATCAGCGCCCAGCCACTTGATATCATCAATGATGGATTGCACATATTCTGTCTTTTCCTTTGTCGGGTTCGTATCATCAAACCGGAAATGGAATGTTCCGCCATACTCCTTGGCAAGACCATAGTTTAACAGAATTGATTTGGCATGTCCGATATGCAGATATCCGTTTGGTTCTGGTGGAAAACGGGTTACAACCTCTGTATATCTTCCTTCTGCCAGATCTTTATCTATCTCCTGTTCAATAAAATTCTTTGAAACTGTTGCTTCACCTTCCATGGACGTACTCCTTTTTTTCTAGTATTTCTCTATCATAGCATTGTATATGCATTTCGTCAATTTACTCTTTCGTGTCTGTCGGTGCAGACGCATCCGGTGCCGCGCTGTTTTGTGTACCATCTGCAAATACGCTGTCCATCTGGGAATCATAATTTGTCATGATCTTGTTATTGATTTCCATGGAACGCTTCTCATAATCCTCGTGCGCGAGTTCTTTTTCTGATTTCTCCACATAGGCTTCGCCACCACCCATGCTTGTCTGGAAATCACGATTGACTTCCTCTACCAGTGCATTTACCTCTGGTGTAAGAATCGAGCTGTCTACCTTCGGAATCTCGGATGTCTGCTCCAGATCGGATGGATCTGCCAGCTTCTCTGCTTCCTGTACCGTTGGAATCTCACTGCCTGTACTTCCATCGATTACGGCATCTGCCAGTTTCTCATCCGCCGTTTCTGCCTGCGGTGCTTCCAACTCCTCGGAAACCTCTGGCTTATCCAATCCAAGTTTCTGCAAAAGCTCTGGATTCACATCTTTATTTGCATTGGCAAGCTGGGCGATCATATCTTCCGCATCCAGCATCTCTTTGTTCTGCTTATTGATCCGTCCTGCAAAGATTACAAGACATACGACCAGAATTACGATAATCACAGCAGCTCCAACCATAATTCCAATCACAAGTGGATTTGTGAACGGACTCTTCTCTGTCGGAACTTCCACCGGTGCACTTGGCGTTGCCACAGTCGGGGTTGCCGGAACCAGTACTTCCTCTGACACGATCATCGGTACATAGCGTAAAAATGCCTGTTCCTTTGCATCGTACTCATAAAAGCCTTCCTCGCCCTCAACATTGATCGCATAAACAAGATACAAATCCTTATCTGCAATATCATCAGACTGATAAGCAACGACCGAATTGTCTCCAATCTTCAAAGTCGTCTCCTTAAATCCATCCGGAATTGCAACACCATCTGGAACTGCAGTTATAATATAACGGTTATACTGAGAAGAATACTCCTGATATGGAGTAAATACATCCTTTTCCGCATCCATAATAAACCAGTGGTTCTCGCCATCCTCGTCTTTCAGACATACCACTGTGATATTCTTATTTGGGGACTCGTAAGAAAGTACATCCCAGTCCTTATAAGTTGTCGTACCGGCAGTAAAGCCTTCCGGTGCTTCCAGACCATCCTCGTTCATCACAAATGAATATTCTTTTCCATCGATCGTCGCAACCGGATCTCCGACATCCTCGCCCGCCTGTACATTGATCGTATAAACCTTAACCGCACCATTTTCCGCAGTAACGGTTACCCGTACAGTGTTCTTTCCTTTCTGGATCGAATTGGCACCAGAGACACTTGTTGTCGCGTTGCCATCTGCAGCAGATGCACTGACAACCACACTTGTAACATCCTCATCCACCTGTAACGAGTATGTCGTACGGTCTGCGGAAAATGCAGGTGTCAATGTACCCGGAGATACCTGCAGACTTGCCAGATCGCAATCTGCCGATCTGCCATCATCCTCTGTCGTCTCAGTTGTCTCTCCGGCCTCTGTTGTTGCATTTCCATTATTGGTATCTCCATTGTTCGATGCGGTTGCAACCGTTACCGTTGCACCTGCATGGGAGATTGATATGGCATTGCCGTTGATATCATAAACATCACTTCCGCTTGTTGTGATACTTCCGCTACCATTTGCAATGGCTGTAAAGGAAATCGAAAACGAACCCGCAGAGGTTCCACTTGCCGTTACCGTTCCGCCGCCGCCATTGACGATGGCGCTTCCACTTGCGGAATTATATTGCAGCACGCTCGAATTGTAGGACACATAGATCGTGTATGCGGAAATATCCGAGCCACTGACGGATATCGTTGCAGTAACGTTATTTCCCACGCTCACGGTGCTTGCGCTCAATGCAATCACTACATTTGCCGCCTGTGCATCAATCTTTCCAAATTGCAGGCATAAAATGAATGCCGTTAAAATTGCCAGTCCACGTTTCAAAAATTGTTTCATGATAGTCCTCCTGCTTTTTCCTGTCGTTTCTCATGTATGTTACTGGATTGTCTCCAATCCAACAATATGCCGCTGTATCTTGACGATATCCAACGCGGTTACTTTTCCATCTCCATTGATATCCGCGATTGCAAGCACATCACTGTTTAACGCGTCCAGACCAACGATCAGACGCTGCAGCTTGACAATATCCAAAGCCGTGATCTTGCCATCACCGTTCAGGTCGCCCTTCTTGCCACCCGCAGACGGTGTCGTCGGGTTGTTCGTTGCCGTGCCCCGCACGACTGTTAATTTATAGGTTCTGGTCGCACCACTCTGCGCCGTTACCACAAGGCTGATCACGTTTGTTCCCTGTGACAGACTCACCGTTCCTGCGCCGCTCACACGTGCATTCTTATTCACCGGTGTCGCTGTGATATTGATCTTATCTACGGAAGCGGACACAATCAGAGAATAATCCGTCGTATTGTTCACCGCATAGGACGGTGTCAGTCCGTATCCCGCAATGGAAAGCGTTTTGAGCCAATTATTGGGATTTCCGGAATCCGCAGGTTTTGAAACTGCCTGTGACGGCAGGCTGGAATAAACCGGAATCTCAAACATCATCGAAGAATTGAGCAGATTATTGTTTTTATATGCATTGTAGCTTGTCAGACACTCCGTTGCCGGTGACTGGATATTCGTCATGTACTGATGACTGAACAGACTGCTCTTGTTTGTCACGTTAAATTTCTGTGTATATAACGTATTCTGTCTGACATTGATATACGATGCACCGAGATACTGTGCACCGCCAATGATAGACTTTGCTGCGGTGTTCCACGGACGTCCATATGAACCGCTTCCGGCCGCCCATTGCAAGCCCTTTACCGCTGCATTGCCATTTGGCGTGTCAAATGCTCCAATGTTGTAGAAGTTATAAATGCCCGGATATGAGGAATTCGTTCCAGAACATGCAGTTCCAATCTTAGAACCCATCTCCAGACGGATACGGCTCGCAATATGATATGGGCTGACACCGGACTGTGCCGCTGCCTCCATAATGATCTGTGCATAGGTGCGGCTGTCACCTGCCGGTTTTGTCTGCGACATAAAGGTCCCCTTCAAAATCGCTTCCACACCAGTCTCATTCTGTACGCCCTGCTGATAAGACAGGCTCTCAAATGCAAAAATATAATTTTCATACAAGTATGTACGTGGGTCCATATAATAAGCAACCAGTTCATCCGATGCCGCAAACCATGTCTTTCCATCGAAGGAACTCCATGTGTCCGTTGCAATGTTATAACCGATTGTCGTCGATCTCCAGTTATAATGCGGATACGAGCTTGTTCCATAGATCAGATTCTTGACCTGTCCGGATTTGGATACCTCATTAGCTACAAGTGTATTCCAATCCACTCCGGTCTGAACCGCCCGAAATTCCCAGTTTGGGTATTTCTCATGGATAGCGCGCAAATAAGGCTTATAGCTGTCCGGGAACCCCTGCGCCGAAAGCTTTGCCTCAAAATCAGCATCCCCACTCGGTGTCGAAGGCGTCGGTGCTGCACCAGCCACCACGTATTGGGAACTCACATATCCAGTATAGCTGCCCCCATTATAGGTGAGCGTTACCTTATACCAGCTGGAATTGGATGTATCCTGTATCGTCAGTGCCTGTCCACCATTTAAATAAATTGTATTTCCATTGGAATCTTTTATCGGCGTACCACCGGGTGTCTCACGAAAATAAACCCCAGTTACACCAGATTTTATAGAACCTTCCGTTGCTGCTGACGCATGCAAAACGGGTATATATTGAAAAAGCAGAACAACCATGCAGATTGCCACTACCGTTGCTATCCATCGTTTTTTTGTCATCAAACCACACCTTTTCTGAATTTGAGCCTAGTTATACAAGGGTAGTATAACACAATATATTGATGGTTGCAGTAATTTTTTGGCTTTTTTTGTGATTTTTCACAGAATTTTCTGAATTTTTGTTTTCAACATTCCCTCTTGACAGAAAACCAATAATAAAGTATTATCTCTGTTGTGCTTTATACAAAGCAAGCTGGTATGGCTCAGTCGGTAGAGCGTCGCATTGGTAGTGCGGAGGTCACGGGTTCGATTCCCGTTACCAGCTTATAAAAAAAGAACTTCCTTTGTAAGGAAGTTTCTTTTTTTGTCTAATTCTATTTCCTTGATAATTTCCCACGGATACGCTGCAATGCATTGTCAATCGACTTCTCTGTCTTTCCGAGCTGTTCTGCGATCTCCTCGTAGGAAAGTCCCTGCAAATACAGTTTTAACACCTGCTGTTCAAGCTTGCTAAGCTCTTTTTTGATACGAGCATTCCGATCTTCGATCTGTTCGCGTGCAATCAATAGCTTCTCCGGGTCTTCTTCCCGGCTTGTGGAAAGACGTTCCTCCAGCATGAAGTTGTCACCCTCCTCGCTGTTCATATACAACGATACATAGGAATTTAACGGCACATGCTTCTTGCGGTTCGAGTTTGTGATTGCATTCTGAATCTGTCTGCGGATACAGACACTGGCAAAGGTGGAAAAGCTGGCTGCCTTGTCCGGGCTGTAATCCCGGATTGCCTTAAAAAGCCCAATCATCCCCTCCTGCGCCAGATCCTCGGTTTCCGCGCCGATCAGATAGACTGTACGCACTTCCCGTTTGACCAGATATCCATACTTTTGCAACAGGAACTCTGTTGCCTCATCCTCACCAGCCCGTCCAAGCGCAAGTATTTGATTGTCGTCCATCTTTGTATAATCCAACGCTTCTTCTCCGTATTTTTACTGCATTCTCTGCCGCACAACCTCATAGGCAAGCACGCCGGCTGCCACGGATGCATTCAATGAATCTATATCGCCCTTCATCGGGATCGATACAACATAATCACATTTTTCTTTGACAAGGCGGCTCACACCGCTTCCTTCGTTTCCGATCACAAGACCGATCGGTCCGGTCAGGTTCGCCCGGTACATCACCTCACCGCCCATATCAGCGCAGGCAAACCATAGGCCTTTTTCCTTTAGTTCTTCGATTGTCTTGGCAATATTTGTCACCTTGGCAACTGGTGTATAGTGGATTGCACCTGCCGAAGCCTTGACTACCGTTGCAGTCAGTCCGACTGCCCGGCGCTTCGGAATGATCACGCCATGTGCCCCACACAGATTTGCAGTACGGATAATCGCACCTAAGTTATGCGGATCCTCAATCTCATCTAAAATAAAGATAAACGGATCCTCGCCCTTTTCCTTTGCTTTTTCTAAGATATCATCCACTTCCGCATATGAAAATGCCGCTGTAATTGCCATCACACCCTGATGCTTCCGGTCTGGAGACATCTGATCAAGCTTTTCCTTGCTCACAAAATTTACGATCACATCTTTTTTCTTCGCATCACGTAAGATGGATGAAATCACGCCATCGCGCAGACCATCCTGAATATACAGCTTGTCGATTGTTTTTCCGGCACGAAACGCCTCTAACACCGCATTTCTGCCTTCAATCATATGGTCGTCCTGCGGTTCCTGTTCATTTATAATATTCTTATTCTCACTCATTTTGTTTTCCTTTACTGTTCTTTGCCCCCGAGATACTGTTTAATCATACCATTCACAAAATACTGCAGTCGTTCCATATCCCCTTTCAGATACAGATATCCATACAGGGCTTCTAATCCCGTTGCTTTGCGGTACTGTCCCATCGTGGCATTCTTCGCCTTGGAATGAGTATTCGTATTTCTGCCACGCTTGTAGACATCCAGCTCATCCTCTGACAGTTCTTCCATGATCTGATCGATATAATCTGCCTGATTCACCGCCTTAACGATCTTGCTGACCTCCACATGATACTTATGCGGCTGCATATTGGAATGTGTGACAAAATATTTCTTCACAAGCAGATCCAATATACTGTCACCCATATACGCAAGCGCAAGTGGCGAGTACTGATATGCATTTACCTGTTCGGTCTTTACGCTCTCTTCCATCTTACACCTTCTCTGGTATCCTCCAGAATGATTCCCTTCTCTGTGAGCAGATCACGGATTTCATCCGCTCTCGCAAAGTTCTTTGCCTTTCTGGCTGCCTGACGTTCCTCGATCAGATTCTCGATCTCCTCGTCTAAAAGCATCTCCTGCTCCTTGATATCAATACCAAGAATATCCATCAGCTGTTTCATCGTATCATAGATCTTCTGCGCAAATGCCTTGCTTGTTACACCAGCCTCGACATTTGTGTTTGCAAATTTTACAAGCTCAAAGATAACAGAAATCGCATCGGCTGTATTTAAGTCATCTTCCATCGCATCTTCATAGCGCTTTACAAACGCTGGAATCTCCTCTGCCAGCTTTGTCTCTGCCTCGGTCATATCTGCAACTGTACTGTTGTTGATTGCTTCCTCTACCTTTGATGCTGATGTGCGGATTCTGTCCAGTCCGTTCTTAGAGCTTTCCACAAGCTCTGATGAGAAATTAAGCGGACTTCTGTAATGTGCGGAAAGCATGAAGAAGCGGATGACCTGCAGATCGTACTTTTCTCCAATCTCTCTTACCGTGAAGAAGTTTCCAAGTGACTTGGACATCTTCTCGTTGTTAATCTTCAAAAATCCATTGTGCATCCAGTACCGTGCAAACTCTGTATCATTGGCTGCCTCACTCTGCGCGATCTCATTCTCATGATGTGGGAAGATCAAATCCTCTCCACCGGCATGAATATCAATGACATCGCCAATATACTTCTTCGACATAACCGAACACTCCAGATGCCAGCCTGGTCTTCCATCGCCCCAAGGAGATGGCCATGATGGCTCGCCTTCCTTCTTCGGCTTCCAGAGTACAAAATCAAGCGGATCTTCCTTCTCATCCTCACCGGAAACAAGAAGTTCACGGTTTCCGGCACGCAGATCGTCAATATTCTTCTTAGAAAGCTTACCATAATCAGAGAACTTTCTCGTACGGAAATATACGGTTCCATTTACTTCGTATGCATAGCCCTTCTCAATCAGCGTCTCTACCATTGCGATCATGTCCGGGATTTCCTTCGTTGCCTGCGGATGTGTCGTTGCTTCTTCTACATGAAGCGCTGCCATATCCTTCTTGCACTCTGCGATGTAGCGCTCGGAAATCACAGACGCATCCACACCTTCTTCATTCGCGCGCTTGATGATCTTGTCATCGACATCGGTAAAGTTTGACACATAGTTTACTTCATAGCCCTTGTACTCAAAATATCTGCGCAATGTATCAAACACGATCATCGGTCTTGCATTTCCGATGTGAATATAGTCATATACGGTTGGTCCACAGACATAGATACCTACCTTGCCCTCGTTGATCGGATGAAATTCATCCTTATGTCTGGTGAGTGTATTAAAAATCTTCATACCTGTTTGTTCCTCCTGCGATCGTTCCATTTTTCTTTTTCAAATATGTCATGCAATCCGCGGTTTGTCAAGCAAAAGCTTAGTGTGCAAACTGTGAATTGTACAGATTCGTGTAGAAGCCATTCTGTGCCATAAGCTGGTCGTGGTTTCCCTTCTCGATGATATTTCCATCCTTCATAACTAAGATTACATCTGCCTCGCGGATTGTTGACAATCTGTGTGCAACAATAAAGCTCGTTCTGCCCTGCATCATACGGTTAAATGCCTTCTGGATCCGGATCTCCGTACGTGTATCAATGGAAGAAGTCGCCTCATCTAATATAAGCATCGGCGGCAATAACAGCATCACCCGTGTGATACACAAAAGCTGTTTCTGACCCTGTGAAAGATTGCCGCCATCCTCAGCGATCACCGTGTCATAGCCCTGTGGCAGACGGCGGATGAAGCTGTCAGAATGTGCAAGCTTCGCTGCCTGTACGATCTCCTCATCGGTAGCATCCGGCTTTCCGTATGCAATATTCTCACGAATCGTACCACTCTTTAACCATGTCTCCTGCAATACCATACCATAGTTTTCTCGCAGGCTGTCTCTCGTCATGTCACGGATATCTGTACCGTCAACCGAAATAGATCCGGTATCCACATCGTAAAACCGCATCAGCAGATTGATGAGTGTACTCTTTCCGCATCCGGTCGGTCCAACGATTGCCACACGCATACCCGGCTTTACAGAGAGATTCAGGTTCGTGATGAGCGTCTTATCCTTTACATAGGAGAAATTCACGCCCTTAATCTCGATTGCACCCTTCGTATCCGTTAATACATGGGCCTGCTCCTTCTCCGGTACCTGCGGCGTCTCATCTAAAAGCTCAAATACACGTCCGGCACATGCCATCGCATTCTGAAGCTCGGTAATGACATTCGATATCTCGTTAAATGGTTTCGTATACTGGTTTGCGTAGCTTAAGAAGCAGGTAAGCTGTCCAACAGTAAATCCGGTCGAAATCACGGAAACCGCACCGATGATACCGACTGCCGCATATACAAGGTTGTTGAGAAATCTTGTACATGGATTGACAATGGACGAATAAAAGGTTGCTGACATGCTATCTTTCTCCAGACGGTCATTGATCTCCCCAAAACGCTCCAACGCTTCATCCTCGTAGCCAAATGCCTGCACAATCTTCTGCTGCCCGATCATCTCGTCAACAAGCGATGTGATATCTCCACGCGTCTCAGACTGCCGGTGGAACAGATGATAGGTACGCTTCGCAATAAACGATGCTACAAACAGGGAAAGTGGCGTCAATACAATTACAACCAACGCGATCGGTACATTTACAGCTATCATAAATCCAAGCGTTGCAAGAATCGTTACGATTCCGGTGAACAGCTGTGTAAATCCCATCAGAAGTCCGTCTGCAAACTGGTCGATATCCGACACGATACGGCTCACGATATCGCCATGCTTGTGCGAATCAATATAGGAAAGCGGAAGCTCCTCCATATGATTAAATACTTCGATACGGATATCCCGCACAACGGAATATGTGATATGGTTGTTAATAATATTCATAAACCACTGTGAAAGCACTGTCACAACGGTTACCATCACAAATGTATAGATGATGTCCTTGATTCCATCGAAGTCAACCAGACCTTTTCCGACGATCAAGTCGATTGCATCACCGGTCAGAATCGGTGCATACAAGGTTGAGGCAACGGTGATCATCGCACAGACAAACGAAAGGATGACCAGAATACGGTATTTCTTGATGTGTGTCAATACACGCTTCAACACAGCTTTATCAAAGCCCTGCAGCTTCTTTTTCTTATCCTTAGACATCTGCCTTCACCTCCTTGTTCTGGGATGCGTAGATCTCCTGATATACCGGGCAATTCTTCATCAGTGTATCATGATCGCCTATCCCTGCGATCTTACCATCGTCCAAAACGACGATCTTATCTGCATACATGATGGAGGATGCACGCTGCGATACGAGGAATACGGTCGTGTGATCCGTCTTCTCCTTGATGGCTTTCCGGAGTGCGGCATCTGTTGCATAGTCAAGAGCGGAAGAACTGTCATCAAGGATCAGGATTTCCGGCTTCTTCACAAGCGCACGTGCAATCGTCAGTCTCTGTTTCTGCCCACCGGACAGATTCTTACCGCCCTGGTTCAGCACAAACTCGATACCGCCCTCTTTTTGCTGTACAAAATCCTCCGCCTGTGCGATTGAAAGTGCTTCCTCGATCTCCTCTTTCGTTGCATCTTCCTTGCCCCAGCGGATATTATCTGCGATCGTTCCAGAAAACAGCACTGCCTTCTGTGGAACGACACCAATCTTTTCAATCAACTGTTCCTTCGGATATTCTTTTACATCCACACCGTCGATCTTGATGCTTCCCTGCGTACAGTCATAGAAACGTGGGATCAGATTCACAAGTGTGGACTTACCAGAGCCGGTACCTCCGATAATACCAATCGTCTCGCCACGTTTTACCTTCAGCGATAAGCCCTCGATAGAAGATTCCTTTGCCTCCGCATACGTGAGACCTGCATCGACAAACTCCACCTTCGGAATCGCTGTACCGCCGGCTGCTTCCACGGGTGCAGTCTCATATGTCTGGCTGCTTGTCGTCTCAAAGATTGCTCCAAGACGGTTTGCACAGGCAACTGCCTTGGTCTCGGTAATGATCAGGTTGGCAAGCTTTACAAGTTCAATCAGAATTTGTGACATGTAGTTTACAAGTGCGTAGACCTGACCCTGTTTCAAGATACCGAGATCTACCTGCTTTGCGCCGCCCCAGATCAGGGCTACAATCGACAGGTTAATGACTGCGTATGTCAGCGGATTTAAGAAAGAAGAAATCTTTCCGACGAAAAGCTGTCCTTTCGTCAGTGCTTCCGTTACCTCGGCAAACTCCTCTTTTTCCTTCTTCTCCTGATTAAATGCACGGATGACACGCACACCGGACAGATTCTCTCTGGATTTCAATGTTACTGTGTCAAGCTTGCTCTGTACTTTCTTATACAAAGGAATCGAAACAAGCATGATTCCAAATACGATCACGATCAGAACCGGAAGCGTGATGAAGAACACACGCGATGCCTTCGCATTCACAGAAAACGCCATGATCGTTGCACCGAATACGATAAACGGTGAACGCATAAACAGACGCAGGAACATATTGATTCCCGTCTGTACCTGATTGACATCACTCGTCATACGTGTGATGAGCGTCGCACTACCGAGCTTATCAATCTCTGTATAGGAAAGTGTCTCGATATGCTTGAACAGATCATACCGGATCTCCTTTCCGATTCCCATTGCCGTTTTCGCTGAAAAATACTGTGCTGTGATGGAACATCCAAGTCCAATTACGCCGAGTCCAACCATGACAAATGCCATCTTATAAATATATGGCTTGTCATTTCCCGCAATACCGTTATCAATGATTGCCGCCATAACGAGCGGTACCAAAAGCTCAAAGGCCGCTTCTAACATCTTGAATAATGGTGCTAAAATTGCTTTCCATTTGTAATTCTTGAAATACTGTAATACCTGTTTCACGTTTCTTTCCTTTTTCTCTTTCCCTTATTTTATAGTTGACCTATGATACAAATTCCCTTAAACTATTATAGACAAGGATTTTTCTTTTTCAATACAAAATCCAAAAAATGTAAAGGAGATTCATACTATGGACGATAAAAACAGATCATTTTCAACCGATAATACCGACGACGATGACTATGTAGACATGGTGTTAGATGATGGCACAGAGCTTCATTGCAGTGTCATTGCCATCTTCCCAGTCGAAGGTCAGCAGTATATCGCATTGCTTCCGGACAAAGTCATAGAAGGCTACGAAGAAGACGACGTCTTCCTCTACCGTTACACAGAGAAGGAAGGTGACGACGTCGAACTTGGCATGATCGATTCCGAAGAGGAATACGAGATCGTTGCCGATGCGTTCGACGAGCTTTTAGATAACGAAGCCTACGAAGATATGTAAGCTTCTCTATTCTGTAAGGTCATAGATTTCCACTGTCTGTGTTTCAAACTGGAAGCTGTAAATGTATGACCACTGCGTCGTTCCGTTCAGACACAGATCGACATTTCCATAAAATGTACAATTATCATTTGCATCCAATGAAAATCCATCTACTGTCACACCGTAGATGGATGTTTCTTTGTCTGACAGTTCTTTCATCCGTAAACAACTGTCAATTACCATCTGCCGCACATCATCGAGCGTCGTTTCTTTCTTCACAAGTGCATCTGTGAGCGTAATTTTCTTATCCTGAATCCGGTCATAATTGTAGCTTGCAATATCTCCATAGCCACCGACGAGCGGATACTCGACATAGCGTACAACCACTTGTAAATACTGATTCGTGCTATATTCCGTTGTGCGGATCTCCGGGATGATCTCTTTTCCATCTTTGTCTTTCTCATAAATTGCCCCCGGTCCATCCATGATGTCCTGATTCAATTCTTCGATCACCGCACTGTCATGCGTCGATGTAAATTGCAGAAGTTCTATCGCATGTCCGTCCAGTTCCGTATGTACTGCATACGTCAGGGAAGAATCCTCCGATGCATAATTTACCGCTTCGGTTGCATCTTCCTTTGCTGCACAGCCAATCAGGCACAGACAGCTTCCAATCGCCGCAAGCACCATAACCATTTTTCCCTTTTTTAAGATTCCTTTTGCCATGTAATATCCTCCACAAACCGGCTCTTATCTTTTGCCTTTCCTGCGATTGTTCTCGGTACATAGATATGCAGCGCATGTCTTGCCCGCGTCATCGCCACATAAAACATCCGCCGTTCCTCTTCGAGTTCCGCTACCGTTTTTGCCTTTTTATACGGCGTAATCTCTTCCACTGCATCGAGAATGTACACCGTGTCAAATTCCAATCCCTTCGCACTGTGCATCGTCATAAGATTGACACCCTTCCGCATCCGGTTCTTCTCCTGCTGTCTCGCAAGCTGCTCTTTGTATTCATCTATAAATGTAAAAAGCTCCGCGTAGCTTTCCATATCTTTAATCATATATCCAAATTCATCTAAAACCTCATACATCTCCGATGCATCAAGCTGGCGGTATTCCGCGTAATCCTTAATATACGTGTCATAACCGATAAAATTCCGTATGAAATTGAGTGCCGGATACGGACGCAGCTTCCGAAGCATCTTTACATCTGCCATCAGCTTATCCAGATTCTCGACGACGGACTCCTTATTGCGGAGCCGAAACCGCAGCTTATCATAATCAACCGGATCTTCAAGCAAGGCGTCCCGGCTGATATAGCGCGACGGTTTATTTATGATTCTTAAAAATGTCGCCCGCGAGGTATCGCCCATCGCAATCCGCATATAATCCAGCACATACCGCACTGCAAAATGGTCAAACAGATTCGGCAATGCATCACTCAACGTATATGGGATATTATATTGATTGAGCTTATAGGCAAGCCGACGCGGCTGTAAATTTGTCCGGTACAACACCGCTTGTTTTTCATATGCGATTCCAGCCTGATACTGTTCCCGAATACGCCGTATGATACACTCGTTTTCCTCCGCCTCATCCTTCACGGTATGCATCTGTACAATCCCAGGTTCTTTTGAAACTGCTTTTAACTGCTTCTTATATCGCGTCTGGTTCTTCTCAATTACCTGCGTTGCCGCCTGCACGATCCGGTAATCGGAGCGGTAATTTTCTCCGAGGTACACAATCTCACAACTTGAAAAATCCTTGCGAAACTGCTGCATGATCTCTGGTCTTGCGCCCCGGAATCCATAGACGGACTGGTCATCGTCTCCGACGATACATGCATTTTGCCGTGGATTTGCCAGCATCCGAAAAATCTCATACTGAATCCGGTTGCTGTCCTGAAACTCATCTACCATGATATATGGAAACAAACTTCTACATTTATCCAAAATATCCGGTCGCGCTGTTAATAGTTCATAGCAAAGTACCATCATATCGTCAAAATCGATCAGCTTCCTGCGTTTTAACTCTGCATCCAGCCGTCGGTACAATTCCCGGAATGCATGTTCTGGCATATCCTTACTGTAATAATTTTCCACATCCATCATGTCGCATTTGACAAGGCTTACCTGTGAAACAATACTGCTTACAATCTCTTCCTTGTTCTCGTAGCTCAGCTCCATCGTATGTAAAATCTGCTCGATGATCCCCCGCTTTTCTTCCTCGGAAATCACACGCAGCATGGATTGCCCATATGCAGTTTTTAAAATCCAATAAAATATGGAATGAAAGGTTCCAAATCGAACCGGATATTCCTTTCCGGGTGTCATCGCACGAAAGCGTTGCTGCATCTCCCCTGCGGCTGCCCGTGTAAAGGTTATAACAAGAATATCTGCGGGTGAAACACCCGCAGATTCTATCAGATACTTGATTCGTTTTGTAATTACAGTTGTCTTCCCGGAGCCCGGTCCTGCAATCACCATCATAGGTCCATCCACATGCGAAACCGCCTTGGATTGTGCCTCGTTTAATTTCATATTATGCATTCGCTCCACAGCACTTCTTATACTTCTTTCCGCTTCCGCAAGGACATGGATCGTTACGTCCAACCTTTGGCGGCTTTACGATTGTCTTGGAAGACTTCTGGATCTTGTACAGTTCCTTTCTTCTCTCAGGAGTCAGGATCTTATCCCACTGTGGAAGTGTATACAACCACTCTGCGTTGCAGTCTACCATGTTCATATAAAGCTTCTCTGGATCATAACCAAGCGCTACCTGTGAATCTTCTTCCAGCTCATCGACCTTGTTTGGCACGATCAGACTGTCCTCGATACCATCCAGAAATCCGATCATCAGCTCAATGCTCATATCGTACTTCTCAGCCAGTTCTTTGACTGTACCGCCCTCGATCTCAACCGGATTCTCAAGAATCTTCTCATAGATTGCCTTTTCTCTCTGGAAATAATCAAGCCAAAACTCCTTTCCTTCTGGAGTTCTGTCATCAAGACTATATGCATGCTCACGCCATTCTGTTAATAAACTCATAACCGTACCTACACAGTGTTATCCTGTGTTTTCCTTTCATTTTTTCATCCAATCTAGTATAGCAAACCAGCCTTTATTTTTCAAGACCGATTCTTTTTGTGATTTTGCAGAACCTTTCCCAGCCAAAGCACCACATAAATGAGTATCGGCACTATGATCATCAGCGCAAGACTCGGCATAAAATATTTGCTACCCGTCACGCCGGTCACAATCACCAATACGATCAGTGCAAAGATCACAACCAGTCCCACCCACGCCATTACACGTAAAATCGGGCGTCTGCGTATACTTTGTTCATACGTTTCTGTCTTTTTTTCTTCCATGCTCTCTCCATCGCCGCAGCGTTTTGCTTATTCATATCGAAGTGCATCGATTGGATTCAGGTTCGATGCCTTGACCGAAGGAATAAATCCAAACACAATTCCAATCACCATAGAGAAGATTACTGAGATTGCAATCGCTGCTCCGCTGATTGCAACCGGAACCGATGCAACATCAGAAATCAGATATGCAAGTCCCACGCCAGCGCCAACTCCAATGATACCACCCATGCTTGTAAGCACAGCTGCCTCTGTCAGGAACTGCATCAAAATCACTGATTTTCTAGCTCCTAACGCTTTCTTCAGACCTATCTCTCTCGTACGTTCTGTCACAGATACCAGCATGATATTCATAACGCCGATACCACCTACCAAAAGAGAAATACTTGCAATCCATATGAGCTGCTGGCTTGTCGATGCACTGACCTCCTGCATTGCCTTCGCAGTCTCCAGAAGATCTTCACTCTTATACTTAAATGAAGAGCTGCTGCTATCTTCATCCGTTCCGCCTTCCGAAACATTCTCACTGCTTGTGGCTGGCATATAGGAATTCATGATATCCGCCGTTTTCTTTCCTGCATTTGTCATGGCATCTGTACCCGCCGGCTTCACAACCAAGTTATATGGCTCATCAAACGAGAAGATCAAAGGCCAGTTGACATCTGTGATAAACACCTGACCGGAGGATGTATTTCCATAGTAGGTATACCAGTCATTCATATTGGTAACCTTCGGAGTAAACCCATCAATCTGTTCAACAACACCGACAATAATAAACGGCTCGCCCTTGATCTCCATGGTCTTACCGATCGGATTCTCACTTGCAAACAATGTATTCGCTGCAACGGTATCCAGAATTACGCCCTTGGTATAATTCGTCCAGTCCTGATCCTCAAACAGTCGCCCGGTCTGCACGGTATATCCCATCACACGGAAATAATCCTTATCTACACCATAAACCGGTGCATTGCCCAGATCCTTTGTTCCGCTGTTGATACCTTCATAAAGTGCGCCATACCGGTAAGATGCAACAGCCGTTACCTCATCCACTGCCAGAATCTCATTTTTTATATCATCTGTGACCATTGGCATATTCTCCGGTGTAGAAGAATCACCGGATGTATAGGTCCATTCACCCTGATACAATTTTACATTTACAATATTATTTCCAGAGCCGACCAGATTCTCTTTGATCTGCTCACTGGTTCCCTTGATTGTTGATACAATCGCAATAATTGCCGCAATACCAATAATAATACCAAGCATGGTAAGAAGGGAACGCATCTTATGTGCCCAAATACCTTGGAACGATAATCTTATATTTTCTAACATAGACTGATTTCCTTTCTTATCAATTATACAGATCATCCGTCGACTTCTGTACAGTCTTTACGCCTTCCACTGCCTCATCGAGATATGGGAATGCAATATAATCCTGCATCGTCAGACCACCAAGTATCAGAACAGCATCTCCGGATGTCTTATTTCCAACCTTAATGTAGGTTTTCTTCAATCTTCCATCAACATCCTTCATGACATAGTAATTGCTTCCTTCCTGTTTCATAAATGCCTTCGACAAATAGAAACCGCCACTCGTGTCCTCCGAACCGGAATTCAGTGTAATCTCCATATACATATTCTGACTGACATCCGTGGAATCAGTTAACGCAATCTTGATTGGATAATAGGTTTCCACCTTGCCATTGTAATTCGTATATCCATCCGCCGGGAACGTAGAAATCTCTGTGATCGTACCTTCATAATTCATACCGGTATCATAGCAATACATCGATACGGTATCACCAACCTTGACCGTTGACATTGCAAGCTCACCGATCTGGCTTTCGACCAGATATCCATCTGCCGCACTGACAACAAGAACCGGATCTCCGCTCGAAGCTGCTTCATCCGCAGTTATCACGCTCTTTACCACGCCATCGAAATTCGCCAGTACTTCACCGGTTGCGTTCTGCATCTCTTCCATCTGAAGCTTGACCTGTGCAATCTCGTACTGTGTCTGCATTGTTTTGATTTCCTGTTCTTTCTGCGCGATCTGATTCTTCAATTCCTCTCTTGTCGGAGGCGTATCTGCATCCGGATCTGTATCCGGATCCGGCTGTGGCGCATCTGAACCTGTTGCAACCGGAGTCGCCGGTGCCTCTGTTGTCGGAATATCCTCTAATGGTGTAGTTGCTTTTAACTTCTCGAGTTCACGCTGTGCATCAATAATCGACACGCGGGATAACTCCAGTTCCGATCTTTGCAGTTCTAACTGTAAGTCGTTGGCAGTTGTATCATACACAAGCAGCACATCACCTGCTTTCACGCTCTGACCTTCCGTTACCTTGATCTCCGATACGGACTGTGTCTTTCCTACATAGACCTTCTGCTCAGAATTCACAGTCACATTTCCACTCAATGTACTGTTATCCCACATATCCGAAGCGTCATATCCAATATCACTGACCGCATACACGCCTGCAGTCTTACTATTCTGATTCTTCTGCTTCAAGGTGCGGAGTGCAAAATAAATACCACCGAGCACAACCACGCAGGAAAGAACGATAATAATTATTTTCTTTGCCTTATTCATGCTCATCACCTCCGGTCACCGGCTGGGCATCTCCCTCATACAGCTCACCATCAATGATTTTTACAACTCGATCTGCATAAGACGCAATCTCGTCAGAGTGCGTAATCATAATAATCGTCACTCCCTGCTTATGCAGTGTGTCAAACAGCTCCATCACCTGTAAACCTGATTTGGAATCAAGTGCTCCCGTCGGCTCGTCGGCAAGCAGAATCTTCGGATCTGCCACCATCGCACGTGCAATCGCCACACGCTGTTTCTGTCCACCGGAAAGCTGTGTTGGCTTGAAGCTGACACGATCCGCCAGATCAACCATCTCCAGCATTTCTTTTGCCTTTTGTTTCCGTTTCTTGATCGGCACCTTCGCATACTGTAACGGAAGCGCTACATTGTCAAGTGCACTCTGTCTTGGCAGCAAATTAAAATTCTGAAATACGAATCCGATCTTCTGGTTGCGCACTTCGGAAAGTTCTTTATCTTTGCACTTCTCAATCTCCACATCATCAAGCAGATAGGTTCCTGAAGTTGGCTTATCAATACATCCGATGATATTCATCAGCGTGGACTTACCAGAACCCGACGGACCCATAATCGCCACATACTCCCCTTCTTCTACACAGAGATTGATATCTTTCAGTACAGGCACTTCCATCGTGCCCTGAATATAATTCTTATAGATATTTTTCAATTCCAGTAACACTATTGCACCACCTCGCTATCGCTGTCTGGCGCAGATTCATCCTGTGGTGCAGCTTCTTCCACGGATCCATCAATACCGTCCATATTCGCACCATCATCAATATTATTTATGCTGCCATCATCTAAAATACCATCATCCGTGTAACCATCGATATAGCCATCATCTGTATATCCATCATCGATACTTCCATCATCATAAGAACCATCGTCATAAGCGCCGTCATCATAAGAACCGTCATCGATGACTCCATCATCCCCTGTATCATCGATCATAACATCCTCATAGTTATGTGTGACCTTCATACCTTCCTTGACACGATCCTCTGGATATGCAATATAATCATCCTCCGTCAGACCAGACAGAATCTGATACCGCATCATATTCTCATCATACTCACCAAGTTCTATTTTACGCTTCTCGATGTATCCCTTTGCATTTTCTGCCCATATATAGGCACCATCGTCCTCCTGCATGATATAATATTCATCCAGCCACAGACCTTCCTTCACGTCACCCTGTCCATAGTCTGCTTCCACATAGACATGCTGACCGAGCATCAGACCATCCGTGCTGTCCAGGCTGATATAAAATGGATACTTCGTTGCAGTTGTTCCGCTCGATCCCATATAATAACCATCATTATTTCCGTTATCCGGATGTTCCAGATCGATCTTTGTCACTGTACCAGTCCATGTCGAATCATCGACTCTGGAACGAACGATCATGCTCTGTCCCTCTGACATACTGCGGACTGTCAGTTCGCTTGCGGTTGCCTTGATTCGGTAATCGCCCTTTGCCATAATTGTGATATACGCGTTGCTTGTCGAATCTGAACCATTATCCGAATTACTATTGCTGCTATCATCATCCGAGCTGCTTGTCGAATTGTTCTCATTGATTGTCTTGATAATACCATCCATCGGAGCAACAACCTTTGTATTCTCCATAGAGAGCTTCTGACGATCAATCTCCAGCTGCTTTGCACTTGCATCATAGTTGGCCTGATTGACCTGTGCCTGCAGATTCTGGATCTGTGCGCTGTAGCTTAACTGCTCCTCCGCTGGTGCCGCCGCCTTCTCTGCCGTAAGCGATGCGATCTGCTGGTTCAGTGTCGCAATGTTATTGTTGATGCTTGTAAGCTCCAGCTCCAACTGACGAAGCTGTAACTCCATGGACTCGGTATCGTACTCAAACAGTACGTCACCTGCCTTGACTTCATCTTCTTCCTTCACATACAATTCCTTGACCTTCTTGTCACTGTCACGGTTTACACCCTTGACCTCCTGTGACTCGACCGTTCCCATATAGCGGCTTTCTGTCAGGTCATATCCTCCATTTAAGTCGGATATCTTTGTGGCATATACCAACTCTTCGTTTGACGCCTTTTTATTATGCAGAACATAATAAATTGCTCCGGCTGCGCCTGCAAGAACAAGCAGTACTACAATTAAAATGATGATTCCCTTTTTCTTCATTCCCATACCTCTTACTTTTCTTTTTTTATCAGGTGAAACCAATCCTGTATATGCTTTTCATATCCGAGATTCCCCGGTTTATAGAATGTTCTCCCTACTAACTGATCCGGCAGATACTGCTGCTCCACATAATGATTCTCATAGTCATGTGCATACTTGTATCCAACGTTGCCAAGCTTTTCCGCCCCGGAATAATGCGCATCCCGGAGATAGACCGGCACCTGACAGTTTCCAACCTCTTTCACTGCCTGCATCGCATCGAAAATCGCATTGACTACCGCATTGCTCTTCGGTGCACATGCCACATAGGTTGCCGCCTGCGCCAATATGATCTGCGCCTCTGGCATACCAACACGTTCCACTGCCTGTGCACATGCGGTTGCCACCTGTATTGCCTGCGGGTCTGCGTTGCCGACATCCTCACTGGCACAAATCATAATTCTTCTGGCGATAAATGTCACGCTCTCCCCTGCGTATAACATCTTTGCCAGATAATACACGGCGGCATCCGGATCGGAACCACGCATGCTTTTTATAAACGCGGAAATAATGTCATAGTGGTTATCTCCGTCTTTATCATATCGTATGGAGCGCCGCTGAATGCACTCCTCCGCCACAGGAAGATCTATCACAATCTTCCCCGTCTCCGGATTCCGCTCGGTCGACAGGATGCCAAGCTCAACTGCATTCAGTGCATGTCTCGCATCGCCCTCCGACATATCTGCCAGAAAATCAACTGCCTCCTCCGTAATCTCCGCGTCATAGCTTCCCATACCCTTTTCGGTATCGGTCACTGCACGCCGGATCAACGTCTTGATGTTCTCCTTCGATAACGGTTTTAACTGAAAAATAGAAGAGCGCGATATTAACGCAGAATTCACTTCAAAATAAGGGTTCTCCGTTGTCGCGCCTATCAGTATTACCGTTCCATCCTCTACAAACGGGAGAAGATAATCCTGCTGCGCTTTGTTAAACCGATGAATCTCGTCCACAAAAAGAATCGTCTTCTTGCCATACATTCCGAGATTATCTTTTGATTCCTTCACCACTGCCTCGATATCCTTCTTCCCGGCAGTCGTCGCATTCAGTTCCTTAAATACCGCGCTCGTCGTATTGGCAATCACCATCGCAAGCGTTGTCTTCCCCGTCCCTGGTGGACCATATAAGATAATCGAGCTAAGCTTATCTGCCTGTATCACACGATACAACAGCTTATCCTTTCCAAGAATGTGCTCCTGCCCTACTACCTCGTCCAATGAAGTCGGCCGAAGCCGCTTTGCAAGCGGGGATTCGCCCTTCTTCATGTTTGTCTCTCTCATATAATCAAATAAATCCATTTGCTTTTACCTAGATGATCTCAAGCTTGCGAATCAGGCTGTCAAACTTCATGATATCAATCGGTTTACACATGTACTCCTCATAATCATCACTCGCATAACTTGCATCAAACCCTTCATCAAGTGCACTGATCATAATGACCTTACAGCGCTTGTCTCTTGGTGTTCCAAGCTTCCGCTCCGCATCCCGGATAGACGCCAGTGCCTTATATCCATCAATCTTTGGCATCATAATATCCATACAGATCAGATCGAACCGTTCGTTCGTGCTGACCGCATTTACAAATTCATCCACGGCCGCGATTCCATCTCTTGCCAGTACGACTTCGCCATACTTTGACAACAGCTTCTGCATAAATTTTCCACTTGCCAAATCGTCCTCTGCTACTAATACTTTCATAAACTGCCTCCCAATCCTATTCTAACGCTTATTTTTTTATCTGAAGTAACTGCATCCATTTCTGAATATTATCCATATATTCTTCCTTGAACGACTTCTTGTGATAAGAAATTCTGCGTTCCAATATATGACTCATCGCCATACCCGTTACATTGTTTGCCAACACAGGCGCCGAAATGACGTCTGAGATTTCTCCGGCGTCCATTGCTTTTTGAAACAAGTCTCCCAGAAATGCCAAACGTTCTGTGATGCACCATGCAATCCTCTCCCGCGTCTCCACGATATGTAACAGTTCTTCATACTGAAGCATCAATGTGGAAATCGCATAATAGTTATCATAATAGGTTGCATACGCTTCCAGATAATCGATCAGTTTTTCCACATAGGTTGCATCCTTTGCCTGCACCGTCTGACGAATGCCTTTGTCAAACTTTGAATATGTTTCGACCACCTCCACGAGCACTTCATCAATGCCGCCAAAATATTTGTACATGAGTGCCTCTGACATATTTTCCTTCAGGGCAAGGTTTTTAGTTGTAAGAGCTGATAATCCGGATTCGCTGATAATTTCGATTGCAGATGCAATTATTCTATCTTTTCTCGATACAAAGCTGTCCCCCAATAGTATTCCTCTCCGTCCTATTTTTTACATACGTTCATTCTATGCCATTTGCCTGTTTTTGTCAATAAAATACAAAAATAGGAGCCATCGTTTTACACGGTGACTCCTACTTTGTTTCACTCAATAAATATAACAAATCCCAATTCAAAATTCAGTATAACAATGCATGCAGAATCTATAAAATATAGGTACCCTGTTACTTGATTAAGCTAAACTACTTGATAACAGTTACGTTTGTAGCTTGTGGTCCCTTCTCGCCATCAACAACATCAAACTCAACCTTCTGATTCTCTTCAAGGTTCTTGTAACCTTCCATGTTCAGTCCTGAGTAATGTACGAATACATCCTTGCCGTTCTCGTCTGTGATGAATCCAAAGCCCTTCTGGCTGTTGAACCACTTTACTGTACCTTTTGTCATGACAAATCCTCCAATTTTTAAAATCGCATTTCTATCTGAAAATGCGTCTTAACAATAGCACACACACGTGCATTCGTCAAGCATTTATCCTACAATATTTCCCAATTCTTTATCGTAAAAATAGACCGCATCTGACAGAAATTCCGTGTCGGGAACTACAAATTCATTGACTTCCCGCAGTGTATTTTCTAACATTTCCTTTTCTTTTTTTGCATCTGTAAGACACAATAACAGCTCGTTCACACTCGACGGCACGATGTAGACACTTTTTCCCATCTGCTCTGCAAACGAGGCGACCACATCCTTGTAGAGCAGCATCGTCGCACCATAGATAAACTGCCGGTTCGATAGGATATAGACCTCCGGCTCCTCCGGATACACATGTTCCTGTGGAAACCGTGTCCGCAAAAACTCATCCAGCCGCATAAGAAATGGCGGAAACAACCGGATCGTGTTCTCCTTTGCCATACAGTACAGTTCTTCCACTGTACATGCGCTCTTCTCCATGCTGTCATAGTCAATCAATGCAGACGCAATCCCCGCCTCGTCCATCTTTACAAGATAGCGGAACGTAATTGCCATATCATGAAACGGAATATACGGGCAGTTTGCAAGCGTCTCCTGATTGCGTTCGTAATTCACCAGACGCAAAAACACACGGCTCTGCATCTGATCCAGATCAACTGTCAACGGTTCCTGCCTTTGCAGGCAGTCTTCCACCCGTCTGTATTCCTTTGCGACCAGTTCTAACACATCGGAAAGTGATGCCTGCTGCCGCACCATATACTGATAATATTGTTCCAGATAAATCGTTGGGGATACATAATCTCCCTGCAATAAGATCACAAGTCCGACATGCTCGACGCCATTGTTATGACATACCGTCTCCAGCCGGATGCTCTCGATCTCATACTGCAAAAGATACTCTGCGATACCGTTTACCACGGCATTACAAAAAGATTTAAAATCCATACGCTCCATATTTAAAACTCCTTTATTCTAAATAATTCACGTAGGAAAATTCAGACCGGACATGTCTGAATGATGACATCCCCTATTATATTTTCTTTTTTACAAAAGCACAACCACTTACAGCGAAGTTTTCAAAAATGCAACAAATAATTGCATTTCTTTATCGGTTCCAATGCTGATACGCAGATAATTGTCAATCCTTGGCTTATCAAAATACCGTACGAAAATCTTATTTTCTCTTGCCTTCTCAAATATTTCTTTCGCCGGAATCGTCTTGTGTGTCGCAAATACGAAGTTCGCACTTGACGGAAGCACAGTAAATCCAAGCGCCTCGATCTCCTTTACAAACCATGTTCTCGTATCGACAACCTTCTTGACCATCTCCTTAAAATAGTCATCTGCCTTGATCGAGCAGGTTCCAAGCTCGATGCTTGTCAGATCCATCGTATAGGAATTGTAGGAATATTTGACATCGTTTAAGTAACCGATCAGTTTCTCATTTCCGAGCGCATATCCGATACGGAGTCCTGCCATCGAACGGGACTTCGAGAATGTACGGACAACAAGCAGATTGTCAAATTCCTTCAGAAGCGGCAGTGCTGTCTGTCCACCGAAGTCGACATATGCCTCATCCACGATCACGATCACATCCGGGTTGTGGCTTACGATGTCACGCACAAATTCAACCGGCTCTGCGATTCCGGTTGGTGCATTCGGATTCGGGAATACAACGCCTCCATTTTCCCCATAATAATCGGACGCTTTGATACGGAAGTCCGCATCGAGCGGCTTCGTCTCATATGGAATCCGGAGCATATCTGCCCACACATCGTAGAAGGAATATGTAATATCCGGGAAGAAAATCGGCTTTCCCGAATTGAAAAATGTCATAAATGACATTGCAAGTACATCGTCGCTTCCGACACCGACAAATACCTGATTTTTATCCACACCGTGATACTCTGCGATTGCATCAACCAGCTTTGTCGCTGCCGGATCCGGATACAGACGCAGATTTTCTAACTCTACCTGCTTATTTAATACCTCAGGTGCCGGTGGATATGGATTCTCATTTGTATTTAACTTGATAATGTCCTGTTCCTTTGGCTGTTCGCCCGGTACATATGGCACAACCTTTCGTATATTTGCTTCCCAGTTTCCCATAAGTCTCGTTCCTCCAAACTATTTCAGTCTCTTTAAGATCTCCAGTGTATATTCCCACGTTCTCTGCACGCTGTCAACATGCAATCGCTCGTTCGGTGTGTGGATGTCATACATCTGCGGGCCATACGACACGCAGTCCAGATCCTTCATCTTATCCATGAAAAGTCCACATTCCACGCCCGCATGGATCACATCCAGCTTCGGCTTCCCGCCATATAACTCCTCGTAGACAGCGACCATCACATCGCGCAGCTTTGATTCCTGCTTATACTCCCATGCCGGATATGTCCCGCTCTCCGTGTACTGTCCACCCAGATGTTCACACAATGTCCGGATCTGTAAAGCAAGCAGATTCTTCTCACTGCCTACACTGCTCCGCACCGAAAATCCCATCTGTACTTCCTCTTCCTTCATGGTAAGAATTCCAAGATTGAGCGACGTCTGCACGAGTCCCGGCATCGCATCACTCATTTTCTGCACGCCATTTGGAAGCAGTACGAGTGCATCGATAATTGCATCGCCGCTCGCACGGTTCATCACCTGTGCCACCGCTTCTGTACATTCTTTTATCTTCAATGTCACATCCGGATCACTTACCTGGTATTCATGGCTGATCGTCGCCTGCAGCGTCTGCACCGCCTGCTTCACAGTATCCTTTGCTTCTGCTTCCACGACAAACACTGCCTGTGCCGCACGTGGAATTGCATTATCCTTCTTGCCACCGTCGATCAACACGAGCCGGATGTCTGCCGCTGTCTGTATCGCCTTTAACGTTCTGCCTAGCGTCTTGTTCGCATTCGCGCGCTGCTTGATGATCTCCATGCCAGAATGTCCACCGAGCAGTCCATCCACACTAAGCTGCATACAGACCGGATGCATCAGATTACATGCTTCCCACACAATCGGCATATGGCAGACCGCCGTCATACCTCCGGCACAGCCGACCAGAAGCTGTCCCTCATCCTCCGAATCAAGATTCAGCATATACGATGCCTGCAGATCATCGGTTGTAATCCCTGCCGCACCAAGCATGCCGATTTCTTCGTCGACCGTAATCACAACTTCGAGTGCCGGATGCGGAATATCGGAAGCATCCAAAATGGCAAGTGCAAACGCAACGGCAATTCCATCATCACCGCCAAGGGTTGTCCGGTCTGCGTGGATCACATTTCCCTCGAGCACCAGATCCAATCCCTGCGTATGGAAATCAATCTCCTTGTCGTCTGTCTTCTCGCAGACCATATCCATATGTCCCTGTAACATCACGACCGGCGCATCTTCGTAACCGCTCGTCGCCGGTTTCTTGATGATGACATTTCCAAGTGTATCCTGTCTCACATAGAGATTCCGTTCCTTTGCAAATGCAACCAAATAATCGCTGATTGCCTGTGTGTCCGAAGATTCGTGCGGAATCCCACAGATCTCCTCAAAATAATGAAAGACTGCTTTCGGTTCTAACTGTGCAAGCACTGCCATAGTGGCTGCCTCCTTTTTTCACAATTACATGCATATTATTTTTTCTTTATAGTTCTTACTTTCTCTTCAAATGCGGCAATGAAATGTGCCACCTTCTCCTCTGTCCTAAGGTGTGCGTCGAGATAAACCAGAATCTCGCGCAGGGACTTCTGAGGGGAATACTGATAATTGTTCCGGATCACGCCGATATCCCAGCCCTCGGCTGCCCACGCCTGATTTGCCGCTGTAAGCAGTGCATCATCCTCGCAGATGACCTTGAGCTGTGTATCCACACTATAACTATATGGAGATTTCACATCGAGATAGATGCGTGTCTCGCCAAATACATTCTCCGCTGCCGAAGAGGTTGCAGCCAGAATATCATAATAGCCTTCCTCCACTGCAAACTGTTCAAGATCCATATCATACGATGCGAGATCCCGGATTGCAATCGCGAAAGTTACATCCTTCTTCTCGCCCGGTGCAAGCTTCACCTTCTCGAAGGCTTTCAGCTCCTTCTCCGGCTTTGCAAGTGTGCTGTACGGATCATGAATATAGATCTGTATGACTTCGCTACCTGCGACCTTACCGGTATTCTCCACGGTTGTATGAACCTTGATCGTATCCCCATCGACTGCCGCATCCACCAGCTTGCAGTCAAATGTTGTATACGACATGCCATAGCCAAATGGATACCTTGGACGGAGCTTCTTCTTATCATAATACCGGTAACCGACGTAGATACCTTCGCCATACGATACATGATACCCATCTCCTGGGAAATTCATGTATGTTGGCATATCCTCGATCCGCTCCGGGAATGTAATCGTCAGTTTACCAGATGGATTTACCTCACCTGCGATCATATCGGAAAGTGCCTTTGCACCTGCCATACCCGGAAGGAACGTTGCAAAGACTGCCTTTACATTGTCTGTATCAATCTCACGCATATCGATCGGTCCACATGTGTTCAGAACTAAGATCACGTTCTTGCCAGCCTGTGCTAACCGCTTTAACGCTGCCAGATCCTCATCGGCAAGCGCAAGTGTCTTCCGGTCATTTCCTTCCATGCCCGGTACGATGCCGATCATAACCACATACTCTGCCTGCGCTTCGTCAACTACATCGAAATACCGTGCAAACTCTGCCGCTACGTCCCCGTGACGGCTTGTATCAATCCCGGCAGAACCGGAGCCACACTCTAACATCTGTGCATGTCCGCTGCCAAGCAGTGCGATCTTCGTATGCTTTGCAAGCGGACATGCTGCATCATTCTTAAGCAGTACAATTCCCTCGCAGGCTGCCTCGTAGGCTGCCTCGTCCGTCTGCTTTATGATTTCATCTACCGGAAGCTTGTCAACTTCTTCCTTCTTATAGTTTTCTGTAATCCACTTGATTGCAGTAAGTACACGTTCGCATGCCTGATCGACCTTCTCCTCTGACAGTGTAGCTGCTTTCACTGCATCATAGATTGCCTGTGGTTCGCCCGGTCCCGGCATCGCGAGATCCGTTCCGCCAGCAAGTGCCTTTGCAGGATCTAAGACAGCGCCCCAGTCCGACATTACCATACCGTCAAAGCCGAAATCCTTGCGCAGCTTCTCCTCTAATAACCATGCACTCTCTGTACAGCGCACACCGTTGATCCGGTTGTACGCATTCATGATAGACTTCGTGCCACCCTCTTTTACGCACGCACGGAAGCCCGAAAAATAAATTTCCTCCAATGCACGCTTCGAGATCGTCTCATCGATTCCTACCCGGTTTGTCTCCTGGCTGTTCGCCGCATAATGCTTCACGGTTGCAGAGACACCATAGCTCTGGATGCCCTTGACGATTTCCGGTGCAAGCTTCGATACGACACACGGATCCTCAGAATATCCCTCGAAGAGACGTCCATTTCTCGGATCACGCAGAATGTTGACATTTGGTCCGAGCAGGAAATGCACGCCATAGACACAACACTCTAATCCAAGTGCCTCACCAACCTTGCGGATTACCTCCGGATTCCACGTACAGCCAAGCAAAATGCCCGGTGGATAACAGCCCGGTGCATAATCCTTACCCTGCAGGCGCACGTCCATATGCTTCTTCACCCAGCCGTATAACACCTTCTCATCTTCCGAAAGCTTCTCCGGCTCAAAATAATGCTCAATCACATGTACAAGCCGCGTGCTTCCAATCATATTGACCGGCTTGCTCGTATCTGCGTCGATCTGCTTACGCTCCTCGGCATTCGACCAGTCCTCATACTCGGTCATATCGCCGAATACCTGCTCTAGATTCATACCGGTTGCACCGTCCAGAAGCTGCATACGCGGCACACCGAGACGGTCGATTCCATAGCTTCCGAAGAAGGTCGCACCATTTACCAGATGCGACTTCTCCTCGAGCGTCATATTCTTTATAATTTCCTGTATTTCCATTCCTTTTCCTCCAGTATATAGATAGCTTTATGCAGCCAGTGCAAAATATGCGATCACGGCGATGCCGAGGATGATACGATACACACCGAACACCTGAAAATCATGCTTTTTGATATAGCTCATTAGGAACTTGATCACTACAAGTGAAACAGCAAATGCAACGGCACAGCCGACAATCAGGATCACAAGCTCCGAGCTTGTGATTGCCACACTCATCTTAATTACCTTCAAAAGCGAATATCCAAACATAACCGGAACCGCTAAGAAGAATGTAAATTCAGCAGCTGCTACACGGGATACACCGATCAGGAGTGCTCCTATGATCGTCGAACCGGAGCGGGATGTACCCGGTACAATGGATAACACCTGGAAAAGACCTATCAAAAACGCAGTCTTATATGTGATATCTTCCAGCTTCTCCACCTTCGGTGTCCGCGTCTTGTTCCAGCGTTCCACGATGATAAAAACGATACCATAAAAGATCAGGGCACCTGCGATCACATACGGCGTCTCGAAATGTGCTGTGATATAATCATCAAACAGCAGTGTCACGATAGCACCCGGGATGCAGGCAACAACAACCTTAAACCACAGGGAAAATGTCTCCTTCACACAGACCGGTTTTGACTTATCTTTCATCTGAAATGGCCACATTTTTTTCCAGAACAACAGGATAACTGCCAAAATTGCGCCAAGCTGAATGACAACAAAAAACATCTCCTTGAACTCTTTGGATGCCTGAATCTGGATGAACTCATCCACCAGAAGCATATGTCCGGTACTGCTGATCGGAAGCCATTCTGTGACTCCTTCTACAATTCCTAAAAAAACAACCTTTAAAATTTCAACTATACTTAACATGGTTTCCTCCGGCAGAAGCGTTTGTATCCGAAACGCCCTGCATTTTTGATTTTAATATTTTATGAATTTTTCTTTTTCTTGATCTGTTCTTCCATCGCCTGAATCACAATCTCCAACGCTTTTATGCGCGCATATTTTTTATCGTTGGATTCCAGTATATGCCAGGGCGCATACGTCGTATTTGTCTTTTGCAGCATCTCATTAACCGCATCCTCATAGAGATCCCATTTTTCCCGGTTTCGCCAGTCCTCGTCCGTGATCTTCCAGCGTTTCTCCGGGATATTCTGACGAAGTGTGAACCGCTCTAACTGGGTATCCTTGTCGATCTGCACCCAGAATTTCACGATGACGGCACCCCAATCATCAAGTTCTTTCTCGAACTCATTGATCTCGTTGTACGCCCGCTGCCAGTCGTTTTCCGAACAGAAGCCTTCCAGACGCTCTACCATCACACGTCCATACCAGGTACGGTCGAAGATTGCAATGTGTCCGCTCTTCGGCAGTCTGGTCCAGAAGCGCCACAGGAAATGCCGGTTTTTCTCGTGTGGTTCCGGGCTTGCAATCGGGTGAACCTCATAACCGCGTGCATCGAGAGCCGCAGCAATCCGCTTGATATTACCACCCTTTCCGGCGGCATCCCAGCCCTCATAAGCGATGATAACCGGAATCTTCTCACGATATAACACATTGTGCAGTTCCGACAACCTTTTTTGCAGCTTTTCGAGCTTCTCCTGATATTCTTCCTCGGTAAGTTCCTTGTTCAAATCCACATCCGCAAGCTTCGGGATTGGAGAAAGCGGGAACAGATTCGGCAGGATCGGTACTGCACGTCCACTGTTTGCAAGCGCAGTCTCAATATTCTGATTGATACGCTCTAAGATCTGCAGCTCTGCCCATTTCTTACTCTTTGCATCAATGGCATACCACGGTGCATACGACTGGTTTGTCTGCTCCATGTAAGTCTGATAAACCTCTGAACATTTCTTATGCTTTTTGTTCTGCCACAAGTCCTCCTCGGAGACACGCCATGCCGTGTTCTCATCAGCAAGCAGCTCCTCCATCCGCTTCTTCTGCTCATTCTCATCAATATAAAAGAAGAATTTCAGGATCGTGTAGCCGTTATCCGAAAGTGTCCGTTCAAACCGATTGATACTGCAGATCTTCTTTCCAAACGCTTCCTCGTCCAACTGCTCATGCACACGGTCTCTCACGATTTCTTCCATCCAGCCGCCATCCATGAACGTGAACTGTCCATTCTCCGGAATCCGCTTGAAATATCGGTATAAAAATGGTTTCCGAAGCTCGGTCGGCTCCGGCTGATCCATTGTCTCAACATGGAAAAAACGCGGATCCATGTTCTTAATGATCTTGCTTAACACACTGCCCTTTCCGGCAGCCCCAAATCCCTCGAACAAAACCAGTACCGGAAGCTTCGCTTCTTTGACCTTGATCTGCAAGGTGGCAAGCTTCTCTCTCGCTGCGGACAGTCTCTCCTTGAGTTCCTCGTCCTTCGGTTTCGTGATTGATGCGATCGTTTTCTCCATAGGCATCCTCCTTCTTACCTCTTACGGCAAATCAACAAAATGGAACTTCTTTCTTCCCTGTGCATAATCATCGACGATATGTCCATCGCCAAACAGCTTATATTTGTAACTGAGCAATCCCTCTAACCCGACTGGACCTCTCGCATGTAATTTACTTGTACTGATGCCGACCTCTGCGCCAAATCCATAGCGGTAGCCGTCGGCAAACCGTGTGGAACAGTTCTGATATACGCCTGCTGAATCAACCATTCGCATGAAATGAAGTGCCGTCTCCTTGTTCTCAGTCACGATGCTGTCCGTGTGATGGGAACCATGCCGGTTGATATGGTCGATTGCCTCATCCACCGATTCCACAATCTTCGCCGACAAAATATAATCAAGATACTCGGTATCATCGTCCTTCTCCGTCGCAGGTACACAATCTACCAGCGCCTGAATCTCCTTCGTTCCACGAAGCTCGACGTGCTTTTCTTTAAGTGCCTGTGCCAGCTTCGGAACCAGCTCCTTCGCAATATCCTTGTGTACGAGCAATGTCTCTACGGTATTGCAGGCACTGACATACTGTGTCTTCGCATCTAAGATAATTGGAATCGCCTTCCCGATATCCGCATCCTTATCTACATAGATATGACAGATGCCATCCGCATGCCCCATAACCGGGATATTCGTATGACTCATAATATACTGCACAAATGCATTGGACCCACGTGGGATCAGCAGATCCACAGAACTCTGACAGGTAAGCAGCTCATTGATCTCACTTCTTGCCTCGAGCTGCAGCATACAGTTTTCCGGAAGTCCTGCTTCCCGTACCGCCGCATAGATCGTATCAAATAAGATCTTATTGCTCTTTGTCGCCTCACTGCCACCCTTTAAGATCACACAGTTTCCACTCTTGATACAGAGTGCGGATATCTGCACAAGTGCGTCCGGTCTTGCCTCGAAGATCACACCGATCACACCGATCGGACATGTCTCACGGTACAAGGTAAGTCCCTCATCGAGCTCTCTGGCAAGCTTCGTCTGGAACAGTGGATCCGGCATCTGCACCAGATCATGAATACCATTTATGACATCGCGCAGCTTTCCTTCATCGAATTTGAGACGCTTTAAGACAGGCGCTGCAATCCCATCTTTTTCTGCCTGTTCCATATCCTGTCTGTTTGCGTCAAAGATCGCATCCTTGTTGTCCATCAATGCTTTCGCAACTGCCAAAAGCGCCTGGTCACGAAGCTCACCGGTTGTTCCTGCCAGCTTCGGACTTGCCAGCTTCACAAGTCCTGCCTGTTCTTCTATCGTCATATGCTCCTCCTTGCTGTGTGTTCCACAAAAATCACAGAACTCACACATTGTATTTTCTTATTACTATCGTATAAAATTCGTCTGGTTCGAGCGGTCTGCCGTCGGCGGTACAAGCCCCTTCTCCTTACCAGCTTCTAAGCATTTCAACACCCACGCCATATTGTGTCCGAGGTTCCGCATCGTCTGCATACCCTCGAGATCCTTCGCCGCATCCTCTGCATTTCTTCCATGCACCTGATTCCAGTAGGTCGAACCGACGGTAATCATCTGCGTGATACCGAAATATTTGTTCAGCACATCAAAGGTCGTCGCGGTGCCGCCACGTCTGGCTACTGCCACCGAAGCGCCCGGCTTATGTGCAAAATGCTTACCGCTGCTGTAAAATACCCGGTCTAAGAACGACTGGATCCGTCCACTTGGATGCGCATAGTAAACCGGCGTACCGAATATGTATCCATCCGCGGCTTTTGCCTTCTCCACAAAGGCATTTACCGCATCATCGGAGAAGATACATCCGTTCTCTGTGCACTGTCCACAGCCAAGGCAATCCGCGACCGGACCTCCGCCAATCTGGAAAATCTCATACTCGATGCCATCTTCCTCGAGTGCCTTTCCGACCTCGGTCAAGGCTGCCATCGTCGTTCCATTGATATGGGAACTTCCATTCAACATCAATACTTTCATTTTATTCCACTCCTTATTCTAACTGACTCTATATTAAATTATTTATCCAAGTGCCACATCGAGCACCATCATCAGCGCAAAGCCGATTGCTGTACCGATCGTTCCGATATTCGTATGCTCGCCCGCCTGTGCTTCCGGGATCAGTTCCTCCACAACAACATAGATCATCGCACCAGCTGCAAAAGACAGGAAATACGGAAGAATCTTCGTCATCTGCGCTGCAAGCAGGATTGTCAGAAATCCAAACACCGGCTCCACTGCGCCGGATGCCATACCACACAGAAATGCTTTCGGTTTTCCCATACCTTCGCCCTTTAACGGCATAGAGACAATCGCGCCCTCCGGGAAATTCTGAATCGCAATACCAAGTGACAGGGCAAATGCACCCGTAATCGTAATTCCGGCATTGCCTGCAAGCGCACCGGCAATCGTGACACCGACCGCCATGCCTTCCGGTATATTGTGCAGCGTGATTGCAAACAGCATCATCAGTGTCTTACTGATCTTCGTATGTACACCCTCCGGCTTATCACTGTTTAAGTGCAGATGCGGAATCAGGGTATCCAATAACAATAAAAATGCGATGCCAAGCAAAAAGCCGACCACCGCTGGCACCCACGCGATGCCGCCCTGTGCCTCCATCATATCGATCGAAGGAATCAGAAGCGACCAGACCGATGCAGCGATCATCACGCCGGACGCAAAGCCGAGCAGCGCTTTCTCAAGCTTCGGAGCGATCTTTTCTTTCATAAAAAATACCATTGCCGCGCCAAGTGTTGTTCCTATAAAAGGTATGCCAAGGGCAATCAATATATTCATATATGCCTCCTTATTTCATAGATATCCATATTATATACAAAATAACCGGAATCGGCAACAAAGAATAAAGGATTGCACGGTCAAAACCAATGCAATCCTTCCTTGGGGATTCAGATATAAGTAATACGCATTTATTTGTTCAATTCCGTCACAAGCATCGGCAATGCACGCTCAAAGCATACGCCATACCAGTGTCCGTCGTCTGTTTTCTTAATACTGTCCACAACGAAATCAGCAGCCATCTTTGCAGCTTCGGAAATCGTCTTTCCCTGCATCATCGCACCTGTAAAAGCTGCCGCATAACAATCGCCGGTTCCATGTGAGCTCTTTGGCACCTTCTCTGTGAAATAATATTCTGCTTTTTTCTCTGCGCAGTCATATACGACAACTCCGATCTTATCATCTTCAAAGCTGATGCCTTTTAAAACAATCTTCTTGCAGCCAAGCTTCGCAAGAGCCTCTAAAATCATCTGTACATACGCTTCATCCTGTCCTTCTAACCGCAGTTCACAGCCAGTCATAAATGCCGCCTCTGTAATATTCGGAAGGATAATATCCGCACTGCCACAGAGCTTTGCCATCTGTGCAACAAACGCATCATCAAATCCATAGTACAGGCTTCCGTTATCTGCCATCGCCGGATCCACGATCAGAAGTCCGTCTTCCTTCACAACACGTTTTTTCAGATCATACACATATTCAATCTGCGTGATACTGCCGAGGTATCCGGTGTACAGGCAGTCAAAGCTGATGTTTTCTTTCTCCCAGTGATCCATAATGCCGGGAATATCCTCCGTCAGATCACGGAATGTATACCCGGTAAATCCACCTGTATGTGTAGACAATACCGCCGAAGGCAGTATGATAGTCTCTACGCCACATGCCGAGATGATTGGAAGTGCGACTGTAAGGGAACACTGTCCCATACATGAAATATCCTGAATTGTCAAAACTTTTTTATCTGTCATGTTAAACACCTCTTTTTTATTTTCTCTAACTATATAGTCACTTTGACCTTGTGTAAATCTCCAATTGTAAAATATCTAGAAATGTCAGATTTACAAAATCATAAATATAGTTTATACTTTTCAACAGAAAACATCCGATTTTATATTAAATAACGGCATTTTCATCTAAAAATGCCAGAACACAGAAAAAGGAGCTTATCATGTTAACCTACTCTTTCGATAAACGCGGCGGTCAAAGCCTGTATGAATACCTTTATAACTGCATGAAAACTGACATTATAAACGGTGTTTTATCCCCAAATGAAAAGCTACCATCCAAACGTGCATTTGCAAGCAATCACGGCATCAGCATTGTCACGGTTGAAAACACATATGGACAGCTGATGGCAGAAGGATACATCTATTCCAAACCCAAAAGCGGATTCTTTGTTTCCCCGATACAAAGTCAGATCGTTTCTGTAAACAACGAATCTGACCTTATTGAAGCACAAAAGCCATACGTCCATGACAATTCCATCAATCTGATTTCCAATCATACAGCTCCGGAGAATTTTCCTTTTTCTATCTGGGCGAAGCTGACTCGTCAGATTTTGAGTGAGCAAAGTCCGGATCTGTTAGTGCCTCCACCTGCCGGCGGTGTACCGGAATTACGTACAGCCATTGCCAGACATCTGCACGAATTCCGCGGCATCAACGCATCCCCGGAGCAGATCATGATCGGTGCCGGAACAGAATACCTGTATGGCCTGATCGTACAGTTGCTTGGACGGGATCTTGTCTACGGACTGGAAAATCCGAGTTCCAAGAAGATCCGCAGCATCTATGAGGCTCTCGGTGTGAAGGTTGCACCGCTCGAGATGGACGAGGAGGGGATTCAATTAGATGCCCGGAACCTGACGATTCCCGACATCATCCAGATATCTCCATCCCACCATTTTCCAACCGGCATTGTAACTTCTGTGAGCCGGAGATATGGACTTTTGCAATGGGCAAATGAATCGAATTCCCGCTATATTATTGAAGATGATTTCGACAGTGAATTCCGTCTGCAGGGAAAGCCGATTCCATCCCTGTTCTCAATGGATACCACGGACAAGGTTATCTATTTTAACACCTTTACCAAAAGCCTTGCCTCCACGATCCGTATCAGCTATATGGTCCTTCCCAAGTCCCTGCTTCACCTGTATTACAACAAGCTTGGCTTTTATGCCTGTACGGTATCGAATTTCGAGCAGTATACACTTGCAGCCTTTATACGGGATCAATATTTCGAGAAACATATCAATCGTATGCGGAACCACTATCGCAGCCTGCGTGATGAGTTGATTGCAGGGTTTAAGCAAAGTCCAATTGCTGATAGGATTACAATCAGCCAGGAAAATGCAGGGCTGCATTTTCTGCTGCATATTGACAGCAAAAAAAGTGATCAGGAATTACAGGCGATGGCTCAGACACACGATATCACACTCGCATTCGTCTCCGATTATTACAGCTATGATTTCAAATCCGATATAAGCCGGTACGACCACACCGCGATCATCAACTATTCCGGACTTAACATGGACGATATCCCGGTCGTAATCGAACGGCTCAGCAGTGCCTGGAGCGATTTGCTATGATGCCTGCAGCATCATTTCAATTATTTGAACGGTTCCATATATATATTTGAAAATGTATATTTTCTTCACAAACAACAAATGTTATACTTATGTTATCTTTATACGCAAACACAAAGGAGGATATTATGTTCGCTTATAATCTCTGGCAATGGATTGCCTTTTTCATCATCTACTGCCTCATCGGATGGATCGGTGAAAGCTTATATGTGTCATGGGAACACAGGAAATGGGTCAATCGTGGATTCCTGCATGGTCCGTTTCTTCCGATTTACGGATTTGGTGCTGTGATCATTCTGATTTCCACCATTCCGGTCCGCAATAACTATTTTTTAATTTTCCTGTTCGGTATGCTTGGTGCCACCCTGCTTGAATACTTTACCGGATGGGCGATGGAACAGATCTTCCATGTCAAATACTGGGATTACACCTACGACTTCTGTAACCTGCACGGTTATATCTGTCTTGGCTGTTCTCTCACATGGGGCGTCTGTGCACTGCTTCTGACCGGGCTTGTGCATACCCCGATTGAAAAACTTGTTTTATCCCTTCCTGCTGTACCTCTGATGGTCATCGATATCATATTCGCGGTTTATTTTATCTGGGATATGATTACATCTGCACAGGAAGCATTTGATTTAAAGAAGATCATCCTTGAAAACGAGGAAGTCCAGCGTCTGCAGAAACGTCTTGATGTGATACATGCCTTTGCGGAGGATGACAAGACAAAGTTCCAGGATTATCTGAAAGAGAAAGGATTGGAATTTAACAAGAGCAAAGAAGAACTCACCGAAGAATTCCAGAACCGGCTCCAGGCAGCCAGAGATCGTGTTGATCACCGCTCCCAGAAGATGCGCAAGCATGCTACACGTATCTTAAGCCGTAACCCGGGTTCTGTATCCTTTAAACACAAGGCTGAATTTGAATCCATCAAAGAACGTATTAACGAGCTTAGAAAAACGAAATAATATAAGAAAAAGAAAATCCAGGCGTTCCTCTTATGAGGATGCCTGGATAAATTTTACGAATTCTTCCCGCGGAATTGGCTTTGAAAAATAATATCCCTGAATATATTCACATTCAAGCTCCGAGAAAAGCTTCAACATCTCTTCTGTCTCCACGCCTTCCACTACAATCTTCATCTTCATTGCCTTGATCATATTGATTGCATTCGTCAGCACAATCCCAAGCTTCGGATTGTCATATAATTCCGAAAATGTCCGGTCTAATTTAATAATATCGAATGGTAATTTTACGATACGCTGCATATTCGAATATCCGGTTCCGAAATCATCCAAAGAGAATTTCATCCCCATGTTGGTCAGATCTTTGATATTATCCTCAAGTGCCTGCTGCGAGATGGATGCAGCTGTCTCTGTAATCTCCAGATTCAGCTGTTCCGGCCGTACTCCATAGCGGGTTAAAATCTCCATAATGTGATTCGCAAGTTTCGGCTGCATGCACTGTACCACAGACAAATTCACTTCGATATAGGACATTCCAAGCTTCTTATATTCGTCGCTTGCAATAAATGCACACACCTGTTCAAGCACGAAATCACCAATTTTGTGGATTGCTCCACTCTTCTCCGCTACCGGTATAAATACCTCCGGCGAGATAAAACCATACTTTTCATCCTTTAGCCGGATCAAAGCTTCCGCAGAATGGAACTTTTTCTCCTTCACAGAATAAATTGGCTGATAGTATACCTCGAACCGTTTATTTGACAACGCAGATTCAATAATCGTATCCATATCGTGCATCATATCATAATGTAGCCGCTTCAACAGTTCTGAAGCAGTCATAATGTCACCAGTAAACGGAACTTCCTGTAAAGTATCTCCAAATGCCATCAAAGTATCCACATCGGAGATATCCTCCGGGCAATCCGCAATACAAATATTAGTAATAAAATTGACCGACATCTGATTGATCACAAAACAGGCTTTCAAAGAGCGATTTAGTTCCTCTGCTATATCCGGAGCATGGCCCGACAGCGTATCTTCCAACACATATCGGAATTTTCCTTGTCCCAGATAATACATCGCAGCCTTTAACTTCTTCTCTTTATCCAGACGCATCATATATTCCGAAATCCCCGCCATCACCTGCATGCATTTCCCATATCCAAGCAATTCACGCAAGGATGCATAGTTTGTAATGTTGACCATAATGATATGTATCGGCTTTCTCGTCCTGAATGCATGCCGCATATCATCCATATACGCCGTCATCTTATCCAATCCGGTTATCATATCCAATCGTTCCTCCGGGCGCTGCAGCATCAGAGAAATAAACATCAGACCGATTGCCATGCAAAGCATCTCAACGACTGCTGTAGGATAAAAGAACCGTATGACGGCATTTGCAATCGCCGCTGCAAATACGATTCCCAAAGGAACAAGATATCTTCGCCGGAACATTTTCCGGAATATACCCAGATAAATCAGCCCATAGATTACATATATTACCGTACACACATATATTAACGAAAAATATCTGCCTCGTGTATACTCACACTCCGCATTGATATAAAAAATCCATTTTGTTGCCGGGCTGACGACAATCATCGCAGTTATCGCAAATACCGGAAGTAATGATAAAAAGGTAAGAAATCGTTTTGCCTTAAACAGATGCCACGTATCTGTCATAGATACTACATATGCAATATAAAACGGCATTGCAAAACTAGACAACACCAGATATCCCATATGCACTGCATACTTGGTAACCATCTGCTGTACCCCCAGATTATCCAGATATCTTGCCCATACATCAAACAGTACAGCCAGCCATGCAACTACCAGCACTTCCATAAATGAACGATTTACTTTTCCTTTCACCATTCGTCTGAGAATTGTCGTAATGATTAAAATAGAGATAATTAATATCGCACAATAGTCATACATGACATCTTTGTAAATATTTGCCATAGCCTCACTTCTTTCGCTTCTATATATTTCTTTCATTCCGGATACAAAAAATGGATCACATCCTCTGCCTGCATCTCCTGCAGGTGGTATGGATCTGTCTCCTCGTCCGTATACCACCGCATACTGACAGAATCCTCCAGATAGAAATACCCGACTCCGCACTCCGGATATCTCGAGTACCACGCCGGATATTGTCTCTGCATCACCTGCTCAGCAAGCTTCACCGCCTCACTTTTTGTGCCATCATCGAGATACGTCCCGCAGATGCGCACGCCCGGCGGGCTTGCATGTACAAGCAGCACACTTCCATCCGGGCAGCGTCCCAGACTCATCCAGACATGCCCTTCCATACTGCATATATCACCCGGTCGGTAGTCTCCCTGCACCAGATAGCCCCAGCCACGTGCCGCACAGGCGCGTGCCATCTTCGACGCACCAACCACATAGCCGGTTTCGCCATTTCTGGTATGAAATACATTATACAGCAGCCAGCCGATATAACCGGAACAGTCCAAGCCATCATGACTCTGATATCGCGTCTGATCAAAATCATATTGTTCCGTCTGCCACGCCGCGTATTCCGCCCATCGCTTCGATACACCAAGTGTGACAGCTTCTATCCCGGCACCTGCATCATCCTGATTCCATCCTCCGCCCCAGATATACATCGTCTGGCCAACCGGAAGCAGTGATGTCCGAAGCAGCCGCTCCATCGAAAACTCCCGCAAATGCTCTGGCTGTGGTCTGTGCAGTACGAGACACGTCAAAAGCCATATTGCGAAAAGCAGGATGCCTGCAGCACCCTGCCTGATGCGCTTTAAACTACTCATATACCCTCTTTTTTACCCATCTTTCATTCAAGCATATGATAGAGGCGCTGCGCAATATTACTCTCTTTTACTTACAAAGTTCTGCTACAACCGCATTAATCACCTTGCCGTCTGCCTTACCCTTTAACTGTGGCATAACGGTCTTCATGATCATCCCCTTATTCTTCGTAGCAATCACATCCGCACATTTCTCTGTCAGGAATGCCTTTACCTCATCCTCGCTCATCAGAGATGGCGCATACTCGTTAATGACATCGTAACGTGCCTGATACTCTGCAAGCAGGTCTGTACGCTCTGCCGGGCAGGTATCGATCTGCTCTTTGGCTGTCTTCAACTCCTTTAAGATTACGCGGTCTACCAGTTCTTCCTTGATATCATCGCGGCAACCCTCGTCGATAGCTACCTTCTTTACTGCGGAAATCAGAGAAGAAATGGAATCCTTTCTTGCCTTATCTCTTGCCTTCATAGCGGCGATCATGTCTTTCTGTAATGTTTCTAACTGCATAATTTTATTCCTCCTAAAAACTATTACTCTTCGTTCATCTTTGCCAACTTCGCAGCCTGATCCGCTGCGATACATGCATCGATGATTTCCTGAATGTCTCCATTCATGATCTTGTCTAATTTGTATAATGTCAGTCCGATCCGGTGATCCGTCACACGTCCCTGTGGGAAGTTATACGTACGGATCTTCTCGGAACGGTCACCCGTACCAACCTGACTCTTACGAAGATCTGCTTCTGCGTCGTGACGCTTCTGCATCTCAATATCTAACAGTTTTGTACGAAGCAGGGCAAATGCCTTTGCCTTGTTCTGAAGCTGTGATTTCTCTGTCTGGCTGTAGATCACGATTCCGGTTGGAATATGCGTCAGACGTACCGCAGAATCCGTTGTATTGACACACTGTCCACCATTACCGGATGCACGCATGACATCGATACGGATATCCTTATCCGGGATATCTATCTCATCCACTTCCTCTGCCTCTGGAAGAACAGCAACACTGGCGGTACTTGTATGGATTCGTCCACCACTCTCTGTCTCAGGCACACGCTGTACACGGTGTACACCACTCTCGTATTTCAATACGGAATACGCACCATTTCCGGTTACCATCGCTGTAACTGACTTCATACCTCCGATACCGATTTCTTCAGCTTCCATCAGTTCAACCTTCCAACGACGACTCTCCGCATAGTGCACATACATACGGTAAAGCTCTGCTGCAAAAAGTGCTGCCTCATCGCCACCGGCACCTGCACGGATCTCTAAGATGACATTACGCTCATCGTTCGGATCTTTCGGCAGAAGCAGGATTTTAAGTTCGTTCTCGCACTTTTCCACCTGCTGCTTCGCTGAAGAAAGCTCTTCCTTCAGCATCTCACGCATCTCCTCGTCGCTTTCGCCCTCCAGCATGGATAAGCTATCCTCGATCGTCTGCTTCGCTTCCTTATACTCCTGATATTTCTCTACGATTGGTGCTAAATTTGCCTGTTCCTTCATCAGATTCCGGAAACGTTCTGCATTGCTTGCCACATTCGGATCTGAAAGTTCATTCTGCAATTCGTCCAAACGGGCTACCAAATCCTCTAATTTATCAAACATGTTTTTATCCTCCAACTATCCTCAATTTCGTTCCATACGGACGAAATCATTTTTCTCTTCTTTATTGAACGCAAGACTTCAGATACCGTGCCGTCACGATCCGGTCAAGCCCTGCATAATCTTTGATTCCTTTTATATCCGTATATCCGTTCTCTACAAGGAGTCCCCGAACAGCGTCCAGCTGATCCTGTCCGATTTCAAACAAAATATATCCATCTTCATAGAGATACTCCCTCGCTTCCCGAATAATCTTATCATAAAAATACAATCCATCCGCTTTTCCGTCAAGCGCCAGATGCGGCTCAAAATCACGCACCTCCGCCATAAGCTTTGGAATCTCATCCGTCCGGATGTACGGCGGATTTGATACTATCATATCATATTTTCCTTCGATCTGCATAAATAAATCTGTTTGTATCACTGCACAATCTGCCTGTAACCGTTCCCGGTTCTTCTTCGTCAGGGCGATTGCAGCGTCCGAAATATCTGCAAGCTCAACCAGATCTCTACCATGCCGGAGCTTCGAGAAACTGATTCCGATACAACCACTTCCGCAACACAGATCTAACACCCGGCGTTTTCTGCCATCCGGGGTATCCTTCCAATTTTCCGCGATCCTGCAGGCTTCTTCTACAAGCAATTCCGTCTCCGGTCTTGGAATCAGAACCTCCTCTGCTGTGGCAAACTCGTATCCCATAAATTCTTGTGTTCCAAGAATATACTGGCACGGCTTATGTGTCATACGTTCCGTGACATATGCATGCAGCCTCTGTGCCTGTTTCTCCGTGACTTCCTCTGCCATACGCAGAATCAGTGTTGAATATGTACAGCCCGCCACATCCATTGCCAGAAGCCGGATATCACTGTCCGCCTCCGGAATATCTGCCTGTCTCAGGCGTTCTAACTCTTCTTTCATCAATGCCTGCCACGTCATAGTTTTCCTCATTTCTCGCTCTTTGCCTGTTCTTCGAGATATGCACGCCAGTCTAAAACCGCCTCCACCGAAGCGATCGCAACCTCAACCATATCCTCCGTCGGCTCCTTGGTCGTCAGTCTCTGGATCAGAAGTCCCGGTTTACTGAGCAGATTAGCGATCCACGACTCACTGTTTCCTGCAAACCGGATAAATTCATAAGAAATTCCTGCAATCACTGGAACAAGCAGGACACGCAGCAATAACCGCAGCCACATGGCATCTACTGTAATACACATAAACACCAAAATACTTACAATCATAACGATGAACAGAAAACTCGTTCCACATCGCTTATGAAACCGCGATGCCTGCATGACATTCTCCACCGTCAGCTCATTTCCATGTTCCAGACAGTTGATTGTCTTGTGCTCTGCACCATGATACATATACGTCCGCTTAATATCTTCCATACGTGAAATCGCAATCACATACCCAAGAAAAATTGCCAGACGGATCACGCCTTCAATCAGTCCGATCAGCACATGGCTTTTTATCACAGCATCTAACAGCGATGCAATCCACGCCGGAAGCAACATAAAAAGTCCGACTGCCAGCACAATCGAAAATGTAACGGTCCCTGCCATCTCTGCTTTCTCCGCACGTGATTCCTGTTCTTTCGTTTTTTCTTTCTTCTTTTTCTTTTCCTTCTTCGGCGCTTCCTCTTCCTCGTCCTCAAAGAACTGTGCCGAATACATCAGTGTTTTCACACCGATAGTGAGCGACTGTACAAAACTGAATACCCCTCGCACAATCGGCAGATTACAAACTGCCGGACGGTCGGAGGTTCCTGTACACCGATTTGTCTTTACTTCTATTTGCTTATCTGGTTTTCGGACAGCGACAGCATATCGGTCATTGTTACGCATCATGACACCTTCCATAACTGCCTGTCCGCCGATATTTATTCTGCTCATACTCCACCTTTTTCATACATATGAAAATAGGCTTGCTACATTATTGTAACAAGCCTATTCCATGTCATTTCCGTATTATGCCTGAACACCGTACTTACGATTGAACTTATCGATTCTACCACGAGCCTGTGCAGCCTTCTGCTGACCTGTGTAGAATGAATGGCACTTTGAACAAATTTCAACGTGAATATCTTCCTTTGTTGAACCTGTTACGAACTCGTTACCACAGTTGCAAACAACCTTTGCCTGATAGTACGCTGGATGGATTCCTTCTCTCATTTCTTTCACCTCTTAAATCATACTTGCTACCATGTGCTAGACATAGCAGACTGTTTATTACACAACATACGGATTTTATCATACCATATCAAGAAATTCAAGCATTTTTTTGATATTTCTGATAATTTTTGTCACATTTATTCCGGCTGTTTTCCTATCTTCTTCCATATGGCAAAATCTTCTTTACCATCTCGATAAATTCCCGGTTATTCTTTGTTCTTGCGAACAACTTCAGGATTTCATCGGTAAATTCTTCCGACTTTGCAGAGGTCAGTGCCTTATGGATCATGTTGACTGCCTCCTGCTCCTCTGGAGTCAAAAGCAGATCGTCACGTCTCGTACCAGACTTCGCAATATCGATTGCCGGGAAGATTCGTTTCTCGGATAATTTCCGGTCAAGCACCAGCTCCATGTTGCCAGTTCCCTTGAACTCCTCGAATACGACATCATCCATACGGCTTCCGGTCTCTACCAGTGCCGTTGCAAGAATTGTCAGGCTTCCGCCCTCACGCATATTACGTGCCGCACCGAAAAACCGCTTTGGCATATGCAGTGCTGCCGGGTCAAGACCACCAGACAACGTTCTTCCACTTGGTGGTACCGTCAGGTTGTACGCTCTTGCCAGTCTTGTGATACTGTCAAGCAGGATCACAACATCCTTGCCATGCTCGACCAGACGTTTTGCACGCTCGATTACCATCTCCGATACACGCTTATGGTGATCTGGAAGCTCATCAAATGTCGAATAGATAACCTCAACATTTTCACCCTCGATAGACTCGCGGATATCTGTCACTTCCTCTGGACGCTCATCGATCAAAAGCACGATCAGATGCATGTCCCGGTTTCTTGTGCTGATACTCTTTGCAATCGCTTTCAGCAGGGTTGTCTTACCTGCCTTTGGAGGCGATACGATCATACCTCTCTGTCCCTTTCCGATCGGAGAAAGCAGATCCACGATACGGATAGCGACCGGAGCACCTGTCTCGTCAAGTGAAATACGCTCATTCGGGAAAATCGGTGTCAGATCCTCGAATGGTTTCCGCTTTGCTGCGACCGATGGCAGCATACCATTCACATGACGGATAAACAAGAGTGCCGAGAACTTCTCGCCTTGTGTCTTGTTCCGCACCGGACCTCCGATGATATCACCTTTCTTCAAACAGAACTTCCGGATCTGTACCGGCGATACATAGATATCACGATCACCTGGCAGATAGTTTGCACTACGGATAAATCCATAGCCCTCAGTCATAACTTCCAGAATACCATTTGCCTCCGAACCACTGTCTAGCTTCGGATTGTATTCCTGTCCGTCAAATACCTGAATCTCCGCTTCTGTCTCGCCTTCCTCCGGCTCAATGTTCCGAAGCTCCTGATAATTTTCTGCCGGATTCTTTATGCGGTTCGCCTGTCGTGTATCCGGACGTACTTTTGCCATTTCCTGGTTTTTGCGCTCCGCAGCTTTCTTCTGCTCGGCTTCTTTTTTCTTCGCTGCCATCATCTTCTCCATATTTTCCAGAAGCTCGGCAAGCTCGGCTTTTTTGAGTGTTGAAATATTGCGGATTCCTTTTTCTTTCGCATACTCCCGCAACTCAGCCAAAGACATTTTTCTAAATTCCATGCGTGTCTCCTTTTTCAAATAACCTACTTTTATGTTGCATTTTGTACTTAACTATTTGTATTCTCTAATTCTGGGGCATCTCACTGAATAATGAAGTGATACTTTATACCTTTAGAAAGATTATATTTATCTTAGCACACTTAATGAAACTCGTAAACCTTTAATTTTGCTTTTTTTCTTGATTTTTGCTTTCTGGTAGCGTAAAGTAAAAAGGACACAATAGGAGGAACGTATCATGGAAGGGTTATTACTATACAAACTGATGATTTTATATATGCTGGATCGGACCGATTATACGATGACGAACTCTCTGATCTCGGGCTTTATTGTTGGAAAAGATTACACGAGTGTGTTCAATCTGCACGAGTCCTTAAGCGAGCTGATCAACGATGAGTTCATCTCCACGGACACAATCCGCGACACGATTCATTATAAGATCACAAGCTCCGGCGAGGAGGCACTCTCCTATTTTGAGAACCGTCTGCCTTACGCCATCAAGGAAGATATCTTAGAATATCTCAAGGCAGAGCGTATCAACGTAAAAAAAGAGTCCGAAATCTATGCGGACTACTTTTACAACGATTCGAACTGGTACACCGTACAGTGCATCATCAAAGATCGAAAGGAAACCTTGATCGATCTGAAATTCGATGTCCCAACAAAATCACAAGCCGAAACCATTTGCAACAACTGGCGCAGCAAAAGTTCCGGCATTTATGAATATCTTGTCAATCAACTGTGGATGTCTGAATAGAATCCTCAATCAAGTTCCAAATCTCCTCTTTTCCCTGTTTTGATACAGCGGAGAAGGGAATTATTTTTGTCTCTTTTCCACATCCCAGTGTCTCTCGAATCACTTTTATGTTCTTGTCTTTCTGACTCCGCTTGATCTTGTCCAGCTTCGTCGCAATGATAACCGGCTCATATCCATTTGCCACGATCCAGTTATACATCGTTACATCATTTTCTCCCGGTGCATGCCGGATATCAACCAAAAGCAATACTGCCTTTAACTGTGTCGACGCATGCAGATACCGTTCAATCATCTTGCCCCATTTGTTACGGATTTCCTGCGATACTTTCGCATAGCCATAACCGGGCAGATCAACAAAATACAGATTCTTGTTGATATTGTAGAAGTTGATCGTCTGTGTCTTTCCGGGCGATGCCGAAGTCCTCGCCAGCGATTTCCGGTTCAATAAACCGTTGATCAGCGAAGACTTTCCAACATTTGATTTGCCCGCAAAAGCAATCTCCGGGAATGTATTTTCCGGCAATTTACTCGTAATGCCGCATACTGTTTCTAATTCTGCTGATTTGATAACCATTACGCGATTGAATCCTCTTGCTTTATACGCTTACGGGAAGCGTTTTTCTTCGTTCTTGGTTCGTCTGAGCGCTCAATGATCGGACCTGCAACGCCATCCACCATATCCTTTGTAATACGGCAGCTGACAACGGTATCATCAGAAGGAATCTCATACATCTGTTCCATGATCGTCTTCTCAATGATCGCACGCAGTCCTCTCGCACCGGTCTTTCTTGTCATAGCTTCCTTCGCAATCTCACGAAGCGCATCTTCATCAAAGATCAATTCGACACCGTCTAATTCAAACAGCTTCTTATACTGCTTACAGATGGAGTTCTTTGGCTCTGACAAAATCTGTACCAACGCATCCTCATCCAGAAGATCCAACGTAACACTGACTGGCACACGTCCGATAAACTCTGGAATCAGACCATACTTTACAAAATCCTCTGGCAATACCTGCTTTAAAATCTCGCCAACCTTCTTGTCGGAAGAACGGTCTGCGATCTCTGCATTGAAACCGATGGATTTCTTACCGATACGGTTGTCAATAATCTTCTCCATACCTTCAAATGCACCACCACAGATAAAGAGAATATTCGTCGTATCAATCTGAATAAACTCCTGCTGTGGATGCTTTCTTCCACCCTGTGGTGGAACGGAAGCAACCGTGCCCTCGATGATCTTCAAAAGTGCCTGCTGTACACCTTCACCCGATACGTCTCGTGTGATAGATACATTCTCAGACTTCTTTGTAATCTTATCGATCTCATCAATATAGATAATACCATGCTGTGCACGCTCGATATCATAATCGGCTGCCTGAATCAGCTTCAATAAGATATTCTCTACATCTTCTCCGACATAACCAGCCTCAGTCAAAGCAGTTGCATCTGCGATTGCAAACGGAACATTTAAAAGCTTTGCCAGTGTCTGTGCCAGATATGTCTTACCGGAGCCCGTAGGTCCGATCATGATGATATTACTCTTCTGAAGCTCGACATCAAAATCCTTCTCTGCCAAAATACGCTTATAATGGTTGTATACGGCAACCGAAAGCACCTTCTTTGCCTGCTCCTGTCCAATCACGTAATCATCCAGAAATTCTTTGATTTCCTTCGGTTTCAAGAGATTGATTTCTGAATCGGAAGGCTCATTATCAAATTCATCCTGTATAATCTCAGAACAAATCTCAATACACTCATCACAGATATATACATTCGGTCCCGCAATCAGCTTGCGCACCTGTTCCTGTGATTTGTTACAGAACGAACATCTCACTTTTTTCTTATCGTCTGAACGATTTGCCATTCTAATTATCTCCTAACTCATGTGAAGCTTTTTGATTAAACTTCCTTACAATTCTCGCCAAGGAATTCGAGTGCCTTTCTGGAAGCGATATCCTTCTTGATATTCTCCAGCTCTGGTGCACCGATCATATCTTTCAGTTCCTCTGGCTTCATCTGGTACTGTGTAGCCATATCCTGGATCTCAGCATCTACATCGTCATCACTTGCAACGATATTCTCAGCAGCTGCAACTGCTTCAAGAACAAGGCTTGTCTTGATTCTTGCGATTGCATCTGGCTTTACACGCTCTAAGAACTCTTCCTTTGTTGTTCCCATGAGCTGGAGATACTGCTCCATCTGAAGTCCCTGATACATCATTCTCTGAGACATCTCATTCATGATTCTTTCCTGGTTGTACTTAATCATTGCCTCTGGAATCTCAACCTCAGCTGCCTCAGCGATCTTCTCAACTACCTTAGACTGCTTCTCGCGCTTTGCCTGCTCTTCCTTCTTTACTTCCAATGTCTTCTTCTTGTCTTCCTTGTACTCAGCAAATGTCTCAAAAGAAGAAACATCACTTGCGAACTCGTCATCAAGCTCTGGAAGCTCCAGAGTAGAAATTGCAAGAAGCTCTACCTTAAATACAGCTGGCTTACCCTTCAGATCTTCTACATGATACTCTTCTGGGAATGTTACGTTTACATCGAACTTATCGCCAATATTCTTGCCAACGATCTGATCCTCAAATGTATCAATGAAGGAGTGTGAACCAAGTGTAAGCTTGTAGTTCTCGCCCTTTCCACCTTCGAATGCAACATCATCTACAAAGCCTTCGAAATTGATTGTAACTTCATCATCCATCTGTGCAGCTCTGTCTGTTACATCGATCTTTCTTCCGTTTTCCTTCTGATCCTTCAGGATCTCTGCCATAACGTCTTCGTCTGTTACTGTTGTATCGATCTTCTCGATCTCAACACCCTTGTAATCACCGATCTTGATTTCTGGCTTTACAGCTACAGTTGCTGTAAAGATGAAATCCTTACCCTTCTCGATCTGTGTTACATCGATCTCTGGGTTTGAAGTGATCTCTTCCTCACAGTTCTCGAGTTCCTTTGGATAATACTCATTTATAAGCTGATTTGCAGCATCTTCATAAAAGATAGCAGCACCGTACATTTTCTCGATGAATGCCTGTGGTACTTTTCCCTTACGGAATCCAGGTACAGAGAATTTACTCTTCTGCTTGTTGTATGCAGAAGTGATTGCCTTTGTAAACTCCTCAGCTGGTACTGTAATTGTTAATTTTGCCATGCTTCCGTCTAATTTTTCTACTGCTAAACTCATTTGTTTTTTTCCTCCTTAACTTGCAACGCCTACTATCCATTGTAAGCACTATTCTCTGCATTATATCATAAGATTTTTCGCAAGTCTATATATTTGCTCAAAAAAAGAGCTTGTTTCTATATCTTATGCAATAATGTTTCCCATTATCACCGATATAGAAACAAACTCCCTTACATGGTCTTACTTAGCGCATATCCATCTGGTCAGATTGATTACTTACCAGACATCTGCTGCTCCTGCTTCTTGATCATCTGTCTGACCATCTCGCCACCGATTGAACCGCTCTCACGGGAAGTAAGATCTCCGTTGTAACCCTGCTTCAGGTTTACACCGAGCTCGTTTGCTACTTCCATCTTGAACTTGTTCATAGCTTCCTTAGCCTCTGGTACGCTTGTTGTGTTGTTTGAGTTCTTCATAATTATCTACCTCCATACTTTTAAATTAAGACATGTTTGTCTTACTCTTATTATGTTCGGTATGCGAAGAACTATAACTGTTAATTTTTAGAAACTTTTTCTCTTTTTGATCGTAACTACGATTCCTGCACCTGCAAATACAATTGCACATACAAGCAATACAATTGGTGTTGCATCACCCGTCTGCGGAGAACCAGTCGCTCCCATATATGTATACTTCACTGGGTTCTTTGACGTGTTCTGTCCACCATTTGCTCCGTTACCACCCGGTGTCACATTTGCATTCGGTGCCTTTGGTCCCTCCGTTGTACCCGGTTGCTCTGTCGTACCTGGATTTTCCGTTGTGCCAGGATCTTCCGTTGTATCATCACGCTTTGTCGAATAGAACCATGCGAGAATGACCATATCCTTTGTGACATTTGTATAATCCTGATCCCAGCCTTCAAAGGTGTATGTGTAATCCTTTGTTGGTGTCTTCGTCGGTGTTCCCTCTGGCGGTGTTGCAGAAGCACCCTCTTCTACAGTCTCTGTCTTCAGGATATTTCCATCGCCGTCCTTCCATACAACCGTGTAAGTCTTCGGCTGTGTCACACGATACAGTGCGTAGGTTGAGAAACGGTCTGTATTGATAATTACATAATCATGCGTCAGTGTAACCTCACTTGCATCTGTCCAGCTCTTGAACAAATAATCCGTTCCCTCTGCATGTAGCGATGCTACCTTGATGTTCTCACCTGCCAGATCCTCCAATGGGAAGGAGATCGTCACAGGCTCATACAGTCTTGTCAGATTCTGTGAATACTCTAAGTTTCCAAACTCATTATATACATTTTTCACGATGTATAATCTTATATAACGAACAATTTCTGTCCGGCTGCCAAGCTTATCTGCGAAGATTCCCTGCTCTTCGGATGTCACATCGCTTACCTTAATGTAGCTTGCATGCAAAGCAATATCGATCCGGCCACCATTTTGAACGATTCGAAGATCATCATCCGTTACATTTCCCTTGTAGTAGCTGTTGTTGTAGATCTTATCCAGACCATCCACAGCAATCTCTACATCGCCATCATCCAAAATCACATCCGTAGACAGACCGGAAAGTACAAAGTTGATTCCTCCGGTTGTCGAATAGGTCTCTGGATAGGTGATCATGCCATCGGCAACTGTCACGGATGCCTCTTTCGTCAGAGTACCGTTTGTTGCAACGATACGATATGTTCCATCGGATACACCGGTGAACATATACCGTGTATTGTCTGCGCTTGTTACAACCTCACCGCCGACAATCGTATTGCCACGGTACAGGTTAATGTAGATTGGCTTATCCTTCACATCATCTGGCAGTGAATCGTTATAAGCTGCCGTACCGTAGATCGTAGTCGTCGAATTGCCAGACAGCGTCTTAAAGCTTCCTTCGATCACACGCTCCTCAGAAGAATTCAGTGTCGCTGCATGTACACGGTAATTATATACCGTATCTGGTGTCAGCTTGCTGAAATTGTAGATTATCTCAATTCCGCTTGCAGTATCTGTCTTATTGACAAGTACGGTATCGTAGCTTGTCTCAGTCGCTTTCTTATACTCGATATAGCACAGGCTCTTTGACAATGGGTTTGTTCCCTGAATTACCTGCGCCTCGATATGTGCTGTTGTATTTGTGATTGCTGTTACCGGTGTTACTTCCAGTCCAAGCGGCTCAAAGCTTACCTCTGCGGACTTGTTGCCTGCATTATCATAAGCAACAATCGTGTAAGTTGCACTGCCATCTGCCTTGAAGCTTCCCTTTGCCACGCCATCTGTATCTGTTACCGATACAGCGTTGCCATTTACGAGTACCCGGTCAGTATCTACACCACTGATCAAATCAATTGCCTGGAAGTTGATTGTTACATCTCCATTTGCATCAACCACAGAATCTGTGATCGTCACAGCCGGTCCATCAATATCAACCTTTGCATCCTCAGAAGCAGTATCACTCTGACAGCCCGCCTCGCTGACTGCCCACGCTTCCACTGTCACATCACCCTGTCCGTCCAGTGCAAATGTATAACTCTCTCCAGTAAAACTATCCTGTGATTCATGCTTTCCACTTGCGTCTGTATAAATCACTTTGTAATATGTCTTGACCGGAACCTTATCACTTGTTTCCGTTGTTGACTTGATTGTTACCTTCGGCTTATCCTCGATCAACCAGCCTGCATTTCCAATCGCACCATTATCGCCCTTCGCGATTGATACGCTTGGCTTGTCTGGTCTCTCCGAAGAAATATGACTGTAGGTTACCTGCTCGGTAGACTGATTACCTGCAATATCCGTTACAACTAAGATATAGGTTCCACTCTCTGTTACATCATAGCTTTCTGTCCAGCTCTTCGCGCCAGCGGCAGACCATGTCTGGATCGGCTCACTGCCTGTGCTATCCTTGTACAGTGCGATGCTGTCAATACCACTTTCCAGCTCACCCTCTGTCGCTTCCATCGTAATCGTGACATCGGACTGGAACTGTGTCTGGCTTTCTCCATCATCAGACAATGTCACTGCCGGTTTGATGCCATCGAAGAGGAATGGACCCTGCTTCTCTACATCTACCGTATTGCCAGCATTATCCTTTACCACTGCCGAGATATAATACTCACCCGGTGTGTAATTATTTGATGCACCACCTGTAATGATCTGGTGGAAGGTATAATCTGTAATCTTTGCATTCTTTGTCGCATTGGCACCATACGCAGATGTCGTAGCTGTCACAGTTGTACTTGGTGTCTCAACACTCCATGTCACTTCATCCAGTCCACTGTCGATATCCGTTGCTGCGATTGCTGCATCCAATGTATTGTACCACTTATCTGTCAGCGCAGCCTCTCCATTTCCCTGTACGCTCAGCGCAGCAGTTGGAGGGGTTCCTTCAACCATCCACTCATAATATTTATCTGTCAGACTTGCATCAGTGTTCGTTGTATAACATACCAGCTTTGTATGTGCAGACTCCTTCTGCTTTGTATCGGTTGCCCATACAACCAGCTGTCCGGCATAGCCGCTTCCTACCAGAAGTGTTGCCTCATACAGACCATTTCCCTTCGATACCATCTTTGTCTGCATCGTCGTGGTCGGAACGGTACTTGCGTCCTCACCTGCGAAATAATAATGCAAGTAATCACAAGGGCTTTCGTCTGAACGGTATGTAACTGTCAGTGTCATACCTGTGACATTGTTCTGCGAATGATAATATGTACCAAACCCAAGCTGATTTACAAAGCCGGTCGGTTCCACTGTATGGCTTACATAAACCGGAATCTTTGTATCTACAATGATCGTCTCCTTCACTGTGTAGATTGTAGAGATTGCATTGGTTGTCGAATTGTACAACTGGAACCGGATGTTCGTGTAAGTACCATCTGCCGTAATACCTGCGGACTGGTTCTTGAACAACGCTTTTGCCTGTGCACGTGTCATCGTGTCGGAAATATCAACCTCGCCATCACTCAGGATTCGAACCATATCATATCCGTTCGTTGCCACGATCGTATAACTTGGATAATATCCACCAACCGCAGTCTCCTTGATGGAGAAATGTCCATCGGAGCTTTCTCTTGTCACCGAGAATTTCGGTGGATTTGCAACAACTACTTCATAGTTTCCGTTGCTTGCAAAGGTTGGACGGATATAGTAATACGCATTTGCCGGGCTGCTATAAATCTTGCGGTTTGTCTCCCATGCATCCTTGTTATTCAGTCCAAGATATCTTGTCATAAATGTATTCGGATCTGCCGCATATGCATTCTGCTCTTCATTGTTATTTCCCTGTGCAATATTATCTGGATTCGTAATCGTCAGTGTACATTCCGGACTATCCTGTCCAAACAATACAGAATCCACATCATATGCAACCTCCACGTTCAAGGTACGCTTCGTTACAGTAGCTGCGTTTGCCACATCGAGGTGTCCCTCTTCTACATTCAGCAATTCATAGCAGTTTGCATTATTTCCAGATAATCTTGGTGATGTCAGACGGATCGTCTTTCCAGTTCCGACATCCTTGCCCTTCACACTTCCTGTATCAAGCATCTTTGCGGTTGCATCGAACGTTACCTGAATCGCATCGTTTGTTATACAATCCGGTACACTACCGTCCTGTGCTGTGACAGACGCTGTCGTCTGCACCTGGATAGTATCCGAATTATCATACACCTTCGTCAAAGTTCCTCCTGTGGAAGCATCCTTGACTTCTCCAATGATAACCGGAAGCTTTTCAACAGCAAACACAAGATTAAAGGTTGCTGTCTTACTTGTGTCATTCGTATCTGTCACCGTAAATGTATAGCTCTGTGCATCCGTTGTCACATTGTTCGGTGTACCTGTTATCGTATAAGAATTTGCCGATTCGTTTACAGAAAGTCCATAAGTACCAAGTCCGGTTGTAACCGCCTGCATACCATTTGTAAACTGGATGGACTCACTCTCTGCGCCATCTTTCTTGTACTTTGCTGTAATGACATGGTTCATAGCTGTACCGTACATGCCTGTCACAGCCGCATCACTGCCATCGACCTTATTGCCGTCGACATACAGCTCAATTTCCTTATATTTCCACTGACCGATCAGCTTAACCGGTGCAACATTCGTTGCATCTGTCAGTGCACCACTTTCTTTTACAAGTCCACTGTCAGTCGTCGCAGCCATCGTTGCTGTCTGGGATGGATCAATAATCGTATCCGTGCCCTCGATCTTCCAGCCTGCGAAATAATATCCTTTATTCTGAATATAAGCACTCTCATCCAAAGTCATGATAGAGACTGTATCGCCATATGCAAAAGCTGCACTCTCAACAACTGCATCGGCTGACTCTACCGGATCAAGCACACCTACAACCGATGGATCATACAACTGGTATGTCAGCTTCATGTCCTTGATTGGCTCCCAACCTGCCTTTACCGTAATCGTGTTCGTACGGACATCAGAAGATTTCACCTCGATACTCTGACCGATCGTCTTGTCTCCAAGACTGATATACTTATATCCTCTCTTATAGAAATGATAGGTATCGTCTGATCCCGGTACGGCAAATGTCATCACCTGTTCGACATTACCGGTATTTGTCTCATTTGTCGGTATTGTAACACTTGCGACGTCTCCCTGATCACCACAGTCAGAAAATGCAAGTGTATATGCGGTTCTTGTAATCTTTACAAATACCTGATAGGTTCCATTTTCTGTCGTGGTCATCTGGTTGCCTGCGATCGGCGTTGTACACTGTGCATCGCTGTACAGATTTCCGTCTGTTGTAAAATATTTTGCATCCAGACCAAATCCCTGCAGAATTTCTGCATTATCGCTCATCAAAGTAATGGTAGAGTCTGCAACTGCACAAGCCTTTGAAAAACCGGCAATTGTCTGAGATGAGGTTGTATATGCATAGTATGTAACATTTGCTGTTTCTGCATCCGCCGTTCCGTCGTCTGCGGCATCGGCATTTCCGTCTGCATCAAGCAGCTGGATTGGATCTTTCACTCCATCCCCGCTATTCATCACACTGGTTGCATCCGTAGCAGTGTTCGTGAGTGCTGCATTTGCATCATCACCATTATTTACAGCGGATGACGTCAGGAACAGCGACTGCGTGATCAGAAGTGCCACAACCATAATTGATGCGACCATCTTCTTGCCATTTCCGCGTCCCCAGCAGATGACATGCGAGATTGCAGTTACAACCGCAACCAAAGCAAGCATCGGATAGACTAATATCCGGTGTTTCTTTCCGATATCCAATAATTTACTTACCAGCTTGTCTTTAAAGTTCATAGTTACACCTCTCTACCTTATAAACTCTCTATATCCTCGATACATTTTCCATAATAATTCAAGTCAAACTATACCTGTCCGCAATTATAATTCATTGTACCATACTGATATGTAAAATCAAATACTTTTTATAAAATTCCTACAAAATATTGGGGTTCATTTAGAAAAAATGACTTATTTTGTATCTTCGGGTGCTGGCCAAAGCTCCTACTGATACCACGACTGCTTCCAGAGCGGAACATATGAACCTTCATAAAACGATGACAGGTTCTGATTGAGATATGCGAGTTCCTTTTCATATTCGCTTCGGCTCATCCCTTTGTAATAAAAAGGTTGTTCCTCCACGATCGAAGGGTTACGGAATGCATCATACTCAGCCAAACTCTCATACTCAAGTTTTCTTGGAATGTCCTGTTCTTCTCCCATACAACTCCTCCTTCCATCCTTACCTTATAATTAAGATGATAAGAGGTTTGCATGGGATTTTCAAGACATTTTGTAAAGTGCAACAAATACGCGCATTTTGTGGATATTGTGGATAACTATTCCGGATAAACAAGTCTCTCTTCCGAAATATTCTCCAATACTTCCGTCAGATACTTCTTGCTCAGATATTTCGCCATCGGCAGGTTCATATCGAGATAATTTCCGCAATCCCGCGCACACGCGCCCGGTACATCGCCCTCGAACTCGCTCATAAATGTATACAGTTCCTTCAGCAACGGCACGATATCCTTCGATTCATACTCGCCTGCCAAGATCAGATAAAAGCCTGTCCGGCATCCCATCGGTCCAAAATAAATAATCTTCTCTCCGTATTCCTTATGATTCCGGAGAAAAGTTGCTGCCAGATGCTCAATCGTATGCACCTCTGCTGTATTCATCACCGGCTCATAATTTGGTCTCGTCATACGCAGATCAAATGTTGTAATCACATTTCCGCCGACGTTATCTTTTCTTGACACATACACGCCCGGCAACAAATTCAAATGGTTCACTGTAAAGCTTGCTATTTTCTCCATGTTTTTACCTGCTTTCTTATTGATTATATATTCGACATGTGATTCTATTTATACATGGAATCACATATGAGATTAACTCTTATTCTATGCATTCGCATATCCTGCAACGATTGCCTGCACGAGCTTTACGCTGTGCGCGATTGCCTTCGCCTCAAAGGTTGGATAATCCTCCGTCGCACTGTCATCTGCTTTATCTGAGATCGCTCGGATAATCAGAAACGGAATCTGATTCAGGTAAGCAGCCTGTGCGATCGCTGCACCTTCCATCTCAGTACAGTCGCCTGCAAATGTATTCAGGATAAATTCTTTCTTCGCCTTATCAGAAATAAACTGATCGCCACTGACCACGCGTCCTTCAAATACATGAATATCCGGATTCACGCGCTCGCAGCACTCCTTCGCCAGCTTTCGCAGCTTCTCATCTGCAATAAATGTCGATGTCTCCATCCGAGGAATCACGCCCGGCTCATATCCAAAGCCTGTCGCATCCATATCATGCTGCAGTGCATCAGTCGAAAGCACAATATCGCCGATATCAATCTTCGCATTTAAGCTTCCTGCAATTCCTGTGTTGATCACAGCATCCACATGATACAGATCACACAGAATCTGTGTGCAGATTCCCGCATTGACCTTTCCGATTCCTGAGCGGACAACGACAACCTCTTTGCCATTCATCGTTCCCTTGTAAAATTCCATAGACGCCTTTGTCTCGACTGTGACATCCTGCATAGTTTCCTTTAATTTTGCAACTTCTTCATCCATTGCACCGATAATTCCGAGCATTTTTGTTCCTCCTTAATTCCAATATAATTGCAAAATGGATATTTCTATCTTCCATATTTATATTTGAAATCCAATTCTATGCGATGTATTGAAACTACGAATTACTAAATGTTCTGGCACACATTATCTCGTCACACGAAACCGCCGCCAATTCGCCATCCGTGGCTCAATGGCGGCTTGATTGAACATCGTGTTCAATCATTTCTGCTTATCTTCCAGAACATTAAGTAATTCTAAGTTCCAAACATATGCATATTCTTGAATTTCAAATTATAAATATGGAAATATGCATGTCCCGTTTTGCAATTATATATTTTCTTCCTCTTACTAAAAATGCGCGAGAGATTCTCTTGCATTTTCTATCTTATTACATAAACTTTCGTAGATTGTTGTGATTCCGGTATCGTCGTAGGCTGCTTCTGGCAAATCTGCAACATAGAATTCGTTCAGAATATACATTGCCAGTTCCTGCAGCTTCTCGCCACGGCCACTCTGCTTATGTTCCACCATCTTCTGTCCGGCTGTGCGGATCAATGCATGCCACGCCGTGACAAATTCCCGGTTCTTCTCCGGGCATCGCAAGCATGTCCACTTTTTCACCTTGATCTTCGCAAGGTTCTTCTTGGCACATTCGCCTGTCTGCAAGAAATAAGAGAAATCTCCCTTGTCATCATAGACTCTTCCAAGCGGGAACAGCCGACAGATTCCCGGTCGCACATCATGAATCCGGCACCGCCCATCTGCATCAAGATAAGCACATCGATCCTGTTCTTTCATGCTGAGATTCGGCAAGATCAAGCCATCCACGATATTCAGCTCCACATTTCCGGTTGCAAGGAGCTGTTCGAATGTCAGCTTCGCTCCCTCCGAGAAATTCTTCAGCAGCCAGATATCATACGGATCTAAGATAATGGAATTCCCCATGCCTGTGCAGCATTTGAAACAGCCATCACACCCAGCCGTATCCGCTTTCACCATATCATTTTCTCTATATGTCCGTCCATCGGATATCTCTTCCAGACTACATTCACGTATCATATGTAACTCCTTTTTCTGTAACTTTTTCCACGTAACGATAATAGCATAGTTTATAGGTGATTTTCAATAACAAAAACCACCGCATATCTTACGATACACGGTGGTTCTAAACTCTTATTTACTATTTACTTTTGCAAGTAATCAAATTACTTTGCAGCAAGCTCAGCCTTGATAGCCTCTGTCAGTGCTGGAACGATCTTGTTCAGATCACCAACAACACCATAATCAGCTACATCAAAGATTGGAGCGTCTGGGTCCTTATTGATTGCAATAATGATATCAGACTCTTCCATACCAGCTACATGCTGGATTGCTCCTGAGATACCGATTGCGAAGTAGAGCTGTGGACGTACAGTCTTACCTGTCTGACCAACCTGAAGCTCCTTTGGCTTCCAGCCTGAATCTACAACGGCACGTGAGCATGAAACCTGTCCGCCAAGTACGTCTGCAAGATCCTCCAAAAGCTTGAAGTTCTCAGCAGAACCAACACCACGACCACCAGATACAAGAATCTTTGCATCCATGATATCCTTGATGTCTGAAACAGCCTTAGAAATCTCAAGGATCTCTACATATCTGTTATTTGGTGTGAAACCTGGGTTGTAATTGATAACCTCAGCCTTTGCACCCTCAACCTTGTCAAGCTTCTGCATAACGCCTGGACGTACAGTAGCCATCTGAGGACGGTTGTCCGGACATGCGATTGTAGCGATTGTGTTACCACCAAATGCTGGACGAGTCATAAGAAGCTGATTGTGCTTCTGCTCTTTTCCAGGGATTGGGTTAACAGGGAAATCACCGATCTCAAGTAATGTACAGTCAGCTGTAAGACCTGTCTGAACTCTTGCTGAAACTGTAGGACCAAGATCACGACCGATTGCTGTTGCACCAACCAACATGATTTCTGGCTTGAACTCATTGATAACTGAAGCAAGTGCGTGTGCATATGGCTCAGTTCTGTAATTCTTCAACTCTGGATCGTCTACTACGATTACCTTATCTGCACCGTAAGCAGCAAGCTCATCTACAAGTCCTGAAACATCAGAACCAACCAATACTGCTGTTACTTCTGTGCCTAACTTCTCTGCAAGTCTCTTTCCTTCGCCAACAAGCTCGAAAGAGATTCCGCTTAATACATTATCTACCTGCTGTGCAAAGACGAATACGCCCTTGTACTTTGCTAATTCTTCTGCATTCATTGCTCCCATTTTATTCACCACTTTTCCTTTTTAATTAAATTACGTGCTTATCCTTCAGTTTACCAACAATATAGCTTACTGGATCTGCGTCTTCTGGAGCCATCTCTCCCTGACCCTTCTTAACCTTGTCAGAAGCTCTGGCAATCTTTGTTGGAGAACCATTCAAACCGATGTTTGAATCATCAACATCTACAAGATCTGCTCTACCAAGAGTTGTGATCTCTGCATTGACTGCATCGAAGATTCCACCTGGTGTCATATATCTTGGATCATTTAATTCAGAAAGTGCTGTGATAAGACATGGCATCTGAGCCTTTACCATATGGTAACCGTCATCATACTGACGCTTAACGATTACGCTGTCTCCATCTACCTTGATCTCCTGTGCATAAGAGATAACTGGAAGTCCAAGGTGCTCAGCGATCTGAGGACCAACCTGAGCTGTATCACCATCGATAGCCTGACGGCCTGTGATGATCAGATCATAGTCAAGCTTTCTGATCGCACCAGCGATTGTTGTAGATGTTGCCCAAGTATCAGCACCACCAAGTACACGGTCTGTTACAAGAACACCCTTGTCAGCGCCCATAGCGATTGCTTCCTGAAGAACATCTGCAGCCTTTGGAAGTCCCATTGTAAGAACTGTAACCTCAGCGCCATACTGATCCTTCAGTCTAAGAGCTGCCTCAAGACCAGCCTTATCATCTGGGTTCATAATTGTGAGCATTGCTCCTCTATTCAATGTACCATCTGGGTTGAACTGTACGCCACCCTTTGTATCAGGTACCTGCTTAATACATACGATAATTTTCACGATAAGTACCTCCTTACTTTAACAAGTTTGCTGAGATAACCATACGCTGTACTTCTGAAGTACCTTCGTAGATCTCTGTGATCTTAGCATCTCTCATCATACGCTCAACGTCATACTCCTTGATGTAACCATAACCACCATGAAGCTGTACACACTTTGTTGTTACTTCCATAGCAACCTCAGCAGCATATAGCTTAGCCATAGCAGCCTCTACAGAGTAAGAAACCTTAGCGCCACTCTGATACTCATCTTTCTTTCTTGCAGCCTTGTATACAAGAAGCTTAGCAGCCTCGATCTTTGTAGCAAGATCAGCAAGTACAAACTGTGTATTCTGGAACTGGGCAATTGATCTACCAAACTGCTTTCTTTCCTTTACATAGTTTACAGTTGTCTCAAGAGCGCCCTCAGCGATACCAAGTGCCTGAGCAGCGATACCGATACGACCACCATCGAGTGTGTGCATAGCGATATTGAAGCCCTTGCCCTTCTGTCCAAGAAGTGCATCCTTAGGGATACGGCAGTCTGTGAAGATCAACTCATATGTAGAAGAACCACAGATACCCATCTTGTTTTCCTTTGTACCAAATGTAAATCCAGGTGTTCCCTTCTCTACGATAAATGCAGAAATCTCTTTCATCTTTCTGCCACGCTTCTCGATGATACCTGTAACAGCGATAACGATATATACGTCAGCTTCCTTACCATTTGTAATGAAGCACTTAGAACCATTCAGTACCCACTCGTCACCATCAAGAACTGCCTTTGTCTGCTGTCCCTGTGCATCTGTACCGGCACCTGGCTCTGTCAGGCCGAACGCACCGAGCTTCTTACCAGATGCAAGATCCGGAACATACTTTGCCTTCTGCTCTGGTGTACCAAATGTTACGATCGGGTCTACACACAGAGATGTATGTGCAGATACGATAACACCTGTTGTACCACAAACCTTAGAAAGCTCTTCTACACACATAACATATGTGAGAATATCACAGCCCTGTCCGCCTAATTCCTTAGAAACAGGAATTCCTAAGAAACCATACTTTGCCATCTTGTCTACAGTCTCTCTTGGAAATCTGTGCTGCTCATCAATTTCCTGCGCAAGAGGCTTTACTTCGTTCTGCGCAAAATCCTTGAACAGAGTCTGCGCCATTTCATACTTCTTGTCTAAAGTGAAATCCATTCTTTCTATCCTCCATAATAGATTGTTTATTACACCCGCACGTGGCTAACAGCCACATGCGGAAATTGTACGCTTATTACTGAGCGTCAACAGGTGTCTTTGTGCGATCTGCGTTGTATACATAGAAGCCCTTGCCTGTCTTACAGCCGAGGTTTCCACCACGTACCATCTTACGAAGCAATGGACATGCACGATACTTGCTGTCGCCTGTTTCCTTGTACAGAACATCCATGATTGCAAGGCAGATATCCAGGCCCACGAAATCACCTAACTCAAGTGGTCCCATTGGGTGGTTTGCACCAAGCTTCATAGCTGCATCGATACCGGCGATATCAGAAACACCTTCCATCTTGATGAATGCTGCTTCGTTGATCATCGGGATAAGGATACGGTTTACAACGAAACCGGCAGCCTCATTTACCTGAACAGGTGTCTTGCCGATCTCTTCAGAGATCTTGATGATCTTATCAACAGTCTCCTGAGGAGTATTCACGCCTGCGATAACCTCAACAAGTTTCATTCTGTCAGCAGGATTGAAGAAATGCATACCGATCATAGGACGTGTAAGACCATTTCCAATCTCTGTGATAGAAAGTGAAGATGTATTAGAAGCGAAGATACACTCTGGCTTTGCAATCTTGTCAAGCTCAGCAAATGTTGTCTTCTTAACTCCCATATCCTCAAATGCAGCTTCTACGATCAGATCGCAGTCTGCACAGAGATTTTCCTTCAGACCAGGTGTGATGCTTGCAAGAATCGCATCTACCTTCTCCTGTGTCATCTTTCCTTTTTCTACAAGTCTAGCGTAGCCTTTCGCGATCTTATCCTTTCCGCCTTCAGCCCACTCCTGCTTGATGTCGCAAAGTGCAACTTCGTAGCCATCAACCATAGCAAATGCCTTTGCAATGCCCTGTCCCATGGTACCAGCACCAATAATGCCAACCTTCATGTTTATTTCCTCCTTAAAATTTTAATTACTTTTATTATTTGTTCTGGAATGGAACAACCTTTAACTTCTTCTCCTTGTCTTTCTCAAGGAAGTTGCCCATGCCAGCCTTCTGGTCTTCTGTCTCGAAGCAGTCACCGAAGAGCTTCTCTTCGATTACAATTGCTGTATCCATATCTACCTGAAGACCATCATTGATTGCCTTCTTGCAGTTTCTGACAGCGATCGGAGCATTTGCTGCGATGCCTGCTGCCATCTTCTTCGCTGCCGGAAGAAGCTCTTCCAATGGATATACAGCGTTTACAAGACCGATTCTGTATGCCTCATCAGCCTTAATATTTCTTGCTGTGTAGATCATCTGCTTTGCCATACCAGCACCTACCAGACGAGCGAGTCTCTGTGTTCCACCAAATCCAGGTGTGATACCAAGACCTGCCTCCGGCTGACCGAATACCGCATTCTCAGAACAGATACGGATGTCACAGCTCATAGAAATCTCACAACCACCGCCAAGTGCAAATCCGTTGATTGCAGCGATTACCGGGATTGGGAATGTCTCGATCTTACGGAATACATCATTTCCCTTCTTACCGAATGCTTCGCCCTCAGCCTTTGTAAGTGTAGACATCTCTCCGATATCAGCACCTGCAACAAATGACTTCTCGCCGGCGCCTGTAAGAACTACGGCTCTTGTTGTATCCAGATCGATTGCATCGAATGTAGCCTCAAGCTCATCCAACACCTGACTATTCAACGCATTCAAAGCCTTTGGTCTGTTGATCGTTACAACGCCTACAAAGCCTTCCTGCTCATAAGTAATAAATTCCATCTTAATCTCCTTAAACTCTATCCAAGTATGTTACGCGGCTCAATTAGTCCTCAATCTTAACGATTGTAGAGCAGCCCATACCACCACCGATACACAGTGTAGCAAGACCTGTCTTAGCGCCTCTTGCCTGCATCTCATGAAGCAATGTAACAAGGATACGGCATCCGGAAGCTCCAACCGGATGACCAAGTGCGATTGCACCACCGTTTGGATTAAGCTGCTTCTCTGTATCAATACCAAGATCCTTACCAACTGCGACTGACTGTGCAGCGAATGCCTCATTTGCCTCGATGATATCGAAATCTTCGATCTTCATGCCTGTCTTAGCCATAACCTTCTTTGTTGCAGCAACAGGTCCGATACCCATGATTGAAGGATCAACACCTGCAAGTGCACCTGCAACGAATGTAGCCATAGGCTTAACACCAAGCTCCTTCGCCTTCTCCTCAGACATAACAACGATTGCTGCTGCACCATCGTTGATACCAGAAGCGTTACCAGCTGTAACGAATCCGCCTGGGTTGATTGTACGAAGCTTAGCCAGAGTCTCAACAGTTGTTCCAGGACGAGGACCCTCATCCTTCTTGAACTCGATCGTCTCTTTCTTCTTCTTAACCATAACTGGAACGATCTCTGCGTCAAATGCACCAGACTCCTGAGCTGCTGCTGCCTTCTGCTGGCTGTTTGCTGCAAATGCATCAAGCTCTTCACGAGTCAGACCCCACTGCTCACAGATGTTATCAGCTGTCTTGATCATGTGGTAATCATTGAATGCATCCCAAAGAGCATCGTTTACCATTGTATCAACGAGCTTGCCATTGTTCATTCTGTAACCAAAACGAGCGTTCATAGCTGCGTAAGGAGCCATAGACATGTTCTCCATACCACCTGCTACAACGATGTCAGCATCGCCAGCCTGAATCATCTGAGCTGCCATGTTAACACAGTTCAGACCAGAACCACAAACTACGTTTACAGTAACAGCAGGTGTCTCGATAGGAAGTCCAGCCTTCAGAGATGCCTGACGAGCTACGTTCTGTCCAAGACCTGCCTGGATTACGCAACCCATATATACATGATCGACCTGATCTGCAGGAACGCCTGCTCTGTTCAGAGCCTCCTTGATTACGATAGAACCTAACACTGGTGCTGGTGTTGTTGAAAGTGCACCACCCATAGTACCGATTGCTGTACGACATGCGCCAGCTAAAACTACTTTCTTTGCCATGTTGAAAATTTCCTCCATTTCGTTTTATTGTTTCTATCTGTGCCGATCATGCATATGTCGACACGCCTAGATAGATAATATCATAATTTCCATGGTTTCGCAATAAAAGAAACCTTTACTTTTGTTTCTTTTTATGTACATTGCGTATACTTTTTTTGTTTTTTGTATTCATTTGCTGCTTCTGGTTTTGCCCCTGCTTCTGTGCAGAATTTTTATGTTGCACATTCGAACGATTTCCAGATTGTTTATTCGATGCGCCATATTGAGATTTTTTCTCATTTGCAGCATTCTTCATCTTCCGCGGTTTGATCAGACAGTTCTTATCGAACCCGATCAGATCCGTCCGTCCTGCTTTCACAAGTGCCTCATGCACCAGATCGTAATTATCCGGATTCCGGTACTGGATCAGTGCACGCTGCATCGCCTTTTCATGTGGAGAATTTGGCACATATACCTTCTCCATCGTCCGCGGATCCACGCCAGTGTAATACATGCAGGTTGATATCGTCGAAGGTGTCGGATAGAAATCCTGCACCTGTTCTGGCATATAACCCAGATCCCGCAGATATTCCGCCAGTTCCACCGCTTCTTTCAGAGTGGAACCCGGATGTGACGACATGAGATATGGTACCATATACTGCTTCAATCCAAGTTCCTCATTGATCCGTTTGTATTTCTTGCAAAATGCCTGAAAGACTGCATTTTCCGGCTTACCAAGCTTCATCAGTACCTTGTCAGAGATATGTTCCGGCGCCACCTTCAGCTGCCCGCTGACATGGTATTTGCAAAGTTCCCGAAAGAATGTATCATCCTTGTCCGCCATCAGATAATCAAACCGGATACCCGAACGGATAAATACCTTCTTCACCTTCGGCAGACTTCGGAGCTCCCGCAGTAATTTCAGATAATCGGAATGATCCACAATCAGATTCGGACATGGCTTTGGGAACAGACACTGACGGTTCGCACAGACGCCGTATTTCTCCTGTTTCTTGCAGGCGCGCTGCCGGAAATTCGCCGTCGGGCCGCCCACATCATGAATATAGCCCTTAAAATCCGGATCCTTCGTCATCTCTTTCGCTTCTTCTATAATCGAAGCATGACTGCGTGTCTGCAATGTCCGCCCCTGATGAAATGTAAGCGCACAGAAGCTGCACCCGCCAAAGCACCCCCGGTTGCTGACCAGCGAGAATTTGATCTCCGATATCGCAGGGATTCCACCCTGTGCCTCATAAATCGGATGATAGGTCTTCGTATATGGAAGCGCATACACCTCGTCCATCTCCTGCTCCATCAGTGGTTCCGCCGGTGGATTCTGGATCACATATTGATAATCCTTATATTTTTCTACCAGAATCTTCGCGGTGATATGATCTGTGTTATCATATTGGATTTTAAAGCTTCGCGCGTAATTTAATTTGTCTTCCTGCAACGCGTCATACGACGGAAGCTCAATATAGTCTTCATACAGATGTTCCAGATTTCTTGCTTTGTAGACCGTTCCATGAATAAAACTTAAGTCTTTGATGTCGATGCCGCTTTGCAGCGCATCCGCGATCTCCACAATGGCATGCTCACCCATACCATAGATCACAATATCCGCCTGTGCATCAACGAGAATCGAATGTTTCAACTTATTGGACCAGTAATCATAATGTGCCAGCCGGCGCAGACTTGCTTCGATACCGCCTGCCACAATTGCCGCATCCTTGTATTTCTTCCGGATCAGATTGCAGTAAACGATTGTCGCATAATCTGGTCGTTTTCCCATCTCGCCACCCGGGGTGTATGCATCTGTATGCCGTCTTTTCTTGGAAACAGTATAATGGTTCACCATTGAATCCATATTTCCGGCGCACACCAAAAAGGCAAGCTTCGGCCTGCCATAAATCGCAATCGAATTTTCATCCTTCCAGTCTGGCTGTGAAATGATTGCCACTTTATATCCATGTGCCTCTAACACACGGCTGATGATCGCCGGTCCAAAAGATGGATGATCCACATAGGCATCTCCGATCACATAGACAAAGTCCGGCTGTTCCCAGCCCTTTAATTGCATTTCCTTCTGCGTGAGTGGGAGGAACCGCTCATCATATGTATATTCCACACCATGTTCACGCAATGTTTTCTTCTTATTTTCCACGTATTTCTATCCTGTCTCTTACTCTTCCAAGGTTCTTCCGTCCTTGATATAATAATGGGCTGTTCCTGCACCTGTCGCAACAACCTGATCCGGATTCTTGATGTTCACAACCGGGACACCAATCTTATCCATAATAAGCTTGTCCATACCAAATATCTTGCTTCCGCCTCCGGCAAGGATAATACCATGCTCGGATATATCGGAAACCAGTTCCGGTGGTGCCGCCTCCAACATCTCCCGAACGGAATCCAAGATCTGATCTGTCTCCTCCTGACACGCCTCGATCATCTCAGAGGATTTGACTGCCATCTTCGTTGGAAGTCCGCGCACCAGTTCCTTTCCACGTGCATACCCGATCGCATCCTGTTCCCGCGGATACACAGAACCAATGTCCTTCTTCAACTGTTCGGCAGAGCTTTCGCCCAGCAGCACATTATGACGTTTCCGCATATAACGGATGATTGCCTCATCGAAATCATCGCCACCAATCTTGATGGAACTGCTATGCTGCACACCGCCTCTTGCTACGATTGCAATATCCGTCGTTCCCGCACCGATATCCACAACCATCGCACCAACTGCCGACTCAATATCCACACCGGCACCGATGGCTGCCGCAAATGGTTCCTCAAGCACATACACATTCTTTGCACCGGTACGGTATACTGCATCACACGCTGCACGCCGCTGTACGTCCGTGACACCACTTGGCACACAGACGCAGATGTTTGGTTTGCCCCAGATCTTTCGTTTTGCAATCGCTGACTTCACATAGATCTTGAGCATACGCTCCGTCATAATATAATCGGAGATAACACCATTCCGGATCGGACGTGTCACCTCAATATCCTCCGGTGTCTTTCCGAGCATCTTTTTGGCTTTATTTCCAACCGCAATGATCTTTTTACTTTTAGCCTCATATGCAACCACCGATGGCTGGTTGACTACGATTCCTTTGTCTTTTATGTATATGACCGTATTCGATGTTCCAAGGTCTATACCGATATCTATATTTACCACGTTTTATACCTCTTATCTTCTGGTTTCTTATTTATCATCCCGTCTATTGGCTTATCACATAAAAAGCCGATGCTTAAATTATAAGCATCGGCTCTGATTTTTTCAACGATTATTTAAAATCTTCACTTAGTAAATATTTCCGGCTGGAACCTTTTGCCTTCTCACGATCGTCACATTTGAGCATTGCCTCATCGCAAGCCTTGAGCATACGATCGATATTTCCAGACTCCATTGCCATCAGGAGATTCTTTACAGTGCCTTCTACAGAATCATCTGTCTTAAAGCCCTGCTGTTTGAAATATCCCTTTGCAATCGCAAGCATATCCTGTGTAGAAATGCCTTCCATATTGATCTGGTGTGTAAACTTATCCTTGGCATCTCCAGTCGCTCCAAACAAGCGGTTGATAGACTCAGTTGCACCTGTCAGAATCACAACAACATCGTTTGCATCCTTGGCTGTAAGTTTCATCAGCTCTGTCATCTTATCTGGTGCGATCAGACCTGCATTTTCAACAACCATACATCCACCGGCAAGCTTTGACATTGCATCTGCAAGTTTAACCTTGTTCAATGCCTGTGCCTTGATCTTCGCGATCGTCTTCGCCTTGCAGATTCCCATATCATAGAAGCTTCTTGCGAAATCTTCTCCGACACTGGTCAGACCAAATCCGTGATCACCCATCATACATACGTTACGATTCTCCTGATCAACAGTAATGGCATTGAATGTATCCACGAGACTCTTTCCGGATTTCTCCATCTTTGTATACTTTTCAAGGTAAGATGCAGCAAGTGGAAGTTTTCCTTCCTCCGCTGGCTGTGTCAGGTCGATCTGAATGCTGTCTGCCTGCTCTGCCGCCTTCAGCGCTTCCTCTTCAGCCTTCTTTGCAGCCTCTAAAATCTTGCGGGCTTCCTCAGCCTTCGCCTTTGCTTCCGCCTCTGCCTTTGCAGCTTCCTCGGCTGCCTTCTTGCGAGCCTCTTCTTCTGCCTTTGCAGCAAGTTCTTCCGCTGCCTTCTTCTTTGCTTCCTCTTCGGCTTTCTTCTTTGCTTCCGCCTCTGCCTTCTTCTTAGCTTCTTCTTCAGCCTTCTTGCGTTTCTCTTCCTCAGCCTTTGCCTTTGCGGCTTCTTCCGCTGCCTTCTTTGCATCTGCCTCTGCCTTCTTACGAGCTTCCTCAGCTGCCTTTAGTGCGGCCTCTTCCGCCTTCTTTGCTTCTTCTAAGATACGCATAGCCTCTTCGGCTTTCTTACGGGCTTCTTCGGCTGCTTTCTTTGCTTCTTCCTCAGCCTTCTTACGGGCTTCTGCTTCGGCTTTCTTCTTGGCTTCTTCCTCTGCCTTCTTCTTTGCTTCCGCCTCTGCCTTCTTCTTTGCTTCCGCCTCTGCCTTCTTCTTTGCCTCTGCTTCGGCTTTCTTCTTTGCTTCTTCCTCAGCTTTCTTCTTTGCTTCTGCTTCGGCTTTCTTCTTGGCTTCTTCCTCAGCACGCTTCCGATTCTCTTCTGCACGCTTTGTTGCTTCTTCTTCTGCCTTCTGTGCCTGTTCTAAGATACGCTTTGCTTCTTCGGCTTTCTTCTTTGCCTCTTCCGCCTTCTTCAAAGCTTCCTGCTTTGCCTTGGCTCTTGCCTCTTCCTCAGCCTTCTTGCGGGCTTCCTCGGCTGCTTTCAGACGTGCCTCTTCCGCTTTCTTACGTTTTTCTTCCTCTTCTGCCTTGAGGCGTGCCTCCTCGGCTGCACGTTTCTCAGCGGCTGCAGCTGCACGCTGTCTGGCTGCTGCTTCTGCGATTCTACGCTCCTGTGCAGCTGCCTTTTCTTCTGCCTCTTTCAGCTTCTTTCTTCTGGCTTCTTCTTTCCGCTCAGCTTCCTCAATAGCCGCCTTCTTCTTGGCTGCCTCTGCCTCCGCTGCCTTCTTCGCCATCTCTTCCTGCGCCTTTTTCTTTTCTTCCTCTGCCTTATTCTCAGCATCGCCATACTGCGCAAGCTTTGATATCTCTGCACCCAGAGCATCCTCATCCTCATCGCCAAGATCGTACATACTCTTCACATCATTGGTTGGAGTACTCCGGTTTGGCACAATGCTGATGATATCATCTGCATCATCCTTGGATGCTTTGTTCTCCTGTGCTTTCCACTCTACACCATCGGAAATAATCGTTGTATTTCCCTGTTTTGTAAAGGATGCTTCCTCTTCTGCATCATCCCCATTGATTACCTTTACATCGCCACTGCCACCGGATAATTTTGTAGGACGCAATCTTGCTTTTTCATCATCCTGAGCCTTTTTCTTCTCAGGTGCTTTCTCTTCCTGCTTGTTACCCATGTCAATATTGAGACCAAGTCCTCCAGATGGCTCTGTAGCTCCAAGGCTACCGCCCAGTCCTCCAAGTCCTTTGCTCTCTGTCTTGCCACCTGACAGTCCGCCACCTACTGGTGCTCCAAGTCCGCCGCCAGCCGGCTTATCTAAGGATTTTCCAGACTTATCTGCCTGAATGCCAACACTCATGCCAAGTCCTTCATCACTTGCCTTCTTTGGCTCTTCCTTCGCAGGTTCTGCTGCCTTTGCAGGTGCCTCTTCTGGTTCCTCGTCCTCCAATTTAATACCAAGTTCTGCAGCTTTCTTACGACGTTTTTTCTCTTCGATTTTCGCAAGTTCTTCTGCTGACAGAGTTTTGTATTTTGGCTTATTGTGGTCTGCAGCAGTTTCTCCCGCATCTGCAGCTCCAGACAATTGCATTGCTTCCTGCTCTTTTTTCAATTTTGCAGCCTTGGCAGCTTTCTCCTTTTCTACCTGTGCTCTTACCGCAGCAATCAATGCTTCTCTTTGATCAATAGCCACTCCCATTGCCTCCTTTCAGTCATACCTTCTCTCGGTCATATCTTCTCGTCAAGAATTATCTGTATTCTTTCACACGTTTTAGCAAATTCTTCTTAACAGAATCTATCTTCAAAGATGCTTTTAACTCATCTCGTGAAGGTCCTTTTTGTACCGGCTGTTCCTCTTTCTTCTCGGCCTGTGGTGTTGTTGGAATCGAGTCTATGCTGATTCCAAGTGATGCAAGTAACGCTTCTGCCTCTCTCTGCATCTGCTCTTCCTTCTGCATGTTCTCTGTCATCTTATCCTGTGCTTCTTCCATGATCTCGTTGAAATTGTTCTCAACGATTTTCACTTCTTTGTGATAATCCGGGAATAACGATGACTTGAATACCGGGAAGTCCAACTTCTTTTTTTCCGGTTTCGTTGTAAATGGAGCTACATGGAATTCCTCTTTCGGTTCTTCCTCCGGCTCCTCGATTTCTTCCTCTGTCTCTGGTTCTTCTTCAACAGCTTCTTCTACTACTGTCTCCTCGATCTCCGGTTCTGACTCGGATTCCACCTCTGGCTCCGGTTCTACAACCTCTGGCTCCTCAATTTCTTCCTCAACCTCCGGTTCTTCTTCGACAGTCTCTTCAATCTCCAGTTCTGTCTCCGGTTCTTCCTCAACAACATCTTCTACTGTCTCTTCGATCTCCAGTTCTGGCTCGGTTTCCACCTCTGGCTCTGGTTCTACGACCTCCGGCTCCTCGATTTCTTCCTCTGCCTCTGGTTCCTCTTCGACAGTCTCTTCAATCTCCAGTTCTGCCTCCGGTTCTTCTTTCACAGATTCTTCCACCGTCTCTTCGATTTCCGATTCTGGTTCGGCTTCAATCTCTGGCTCCGGTTCTACAACCTCTGGCTCCTCGATCTCTTCCTCAACCTCCGGTTCTTCTTCGACAGTCTCTTCTGCTATCTCTTCGATTTCCGGTTCTTCTTCCACAGTTTCTTCAATCTCAGGTTTCGGTTCCGGCATCTTCATCTCTCCGAATTCATCATCCACAGTTTCAGAGAAATCGTCAACCTCATATTCTTCCTCAAAATCTTCCGGCGCCAGTTCCACTGTCTGGAATTCAAACGTCGGTTTCTTGGCTGTTGTCACTTCTGCTTCCTTCGTCTCGGTCTCCTGCGTCACATGTTCCTTGGATGCAAGTTCCTCGATCGTATCCGCTTCTGCTTCAAAAACATCTTCTTCATCTACTACGACTACATCTTTTGCAATTGTCCCTTTTCTACGTCTCATATCTTCCGCCTGCCCTGTTGTCTCTGCAATCTCTGATGAAATGTCACTATTTGATTCTTTCGGTTCTTCCGATGGTTTTACATCTTCCGATTCCGATGTTACTTCTTTTGTTTCTTCTATATCAGCATCCGTTGTCTCAGATTCTTCCTCGTGTTTCTTTCTCTTCCGTCTCTGGAAAAATCCCTTCTTTTTTTCTTTTTCCGGTTCTTCCACTTCTGTCTCAGACGCTTCCTCTGCCGTTTTTTGTTCTGATGTTTCTGTCACAGATGCTTTCTCTGCTGTTTCTTGTTCCGTCACAGTTGTTTCCTCAGACGTCTTCTGTTCTGTCTCATCCGCAACTGTCTCAGGCACTTTCGTTTCGGTTTCCGTTTTTTCTTCGGTAGCAGGTTTCACTTCTGCCTCAGTCTTTTCAGCTTCCACCGCTGCCGCAGCTTCTGCCTTTTCCTGCTGCTTTTGTTTTTTCAGCAGTTTCTTTTCTTTCCGTTGCTCCTCGCGTTCCTGCTTTTTGAGCATCTTCTGCACTTTCTTCTCCGAACCGGCAGGTGTATAAGTATCCTCATACATGATCGTAATCTCTGCCTCTTTCGGATGCATCCGCAGATCATCGGCAGCAAGCAGCTCCTGTTCTTCTACACGAAGTGCTTCCATATCCGGATCATCATCTACAGCTTCAGTGTCCGCATATATATCGAAATATGTATCTACCTTTACTCTTCCGGCTTCGATATCCAATATAATCTGGCTGTTATCGGAATTCTTGAACGATGCATGATATAACTCAGCCAGCGTCGCCGCCTCGTTCTGTTTTTCCTCTTTCTTGTAAAGCAGATATAACTCAAAGCTCCAGTCATAGTCCAGATTGTGTGCATACCCGGCAATCAATGGTTCCAGCGTCTTGTAATCGTCCGCATGTTCATGCTTATTCCAGACATATTCCATGTCCCGGCTGTCATATGCATTGGCATCAAACATATACATATCGTAATACGTCTTTGCCAGTTGGAAATATCCCATCCGCAAATACAGCTCCACAAACGTATACAAAACTCGCTTCGATTCCGGTCCCAGACGATGCGCCATGATCAGACATCGTCTGGCATCCTTATATCTATCATTTTTTATGTAAATCTCTCCACACAGTCTCAGGAACTGTGGGTTCAGGGATTTTGTCAAATCCTGATGTTCCACTAACTCAAGTGCCAGACTATATTCTCTGGAATTCGCCAACTCTTTAATTTTATTTACACTCGCCATGCTGAGTCCTGCGCCCATGCCCTGTCACCTCTGTCAGTTTCATTTTACTTAGTGTCCTTCAAACACCTTTTCTACTTTCTCGATTACGGTGTCTTTCATGTTGCCTCTTGTCTTTTCATACTGCAATCCTGACTCCATAATCTCCAAAAGTTCCATTCTGTACTCGTTATCAATATCCTTGATGTATTCCATCAATACATCCTTCAGTTCAATGACATATTCCTTCGTCTGCATCTTTGCAAGCATCTCATCTGGATTGAACTTCGATGTACTCTTCATGTCTTCCTGCTTACGTCCACAGATCAGACATTCATCTGCACCAGCCTCGTTTACATAACCACAGTTACATGTCCAGATCATGCCATCGGTACGATACTTCTCGACTGCATCAATACCACGTTTCTCTTTAAGTGCAGATAATCTATGTAACGGCATGCTGACATCGATTGGCTGGTCGTTGCACGCGAATACACCACGGCTTGTCACATATTTGGAGATGCGTACCTTTGCATCCTTCAAAAGCAGAATATCCTTTGCAGGAAGCTTACACTCCATATCCTTGGATTCGATCAGAGAAACATTTCCTTTCTCAAATACAAAATCCAGATCCTTTAACAGCAATCGTTCTTCATACAGGTTTGTCAGCTCGACGTCTGCACGGATTGCACGAATATCATCTTTGTTATAATTAAAGAAATCTGTAGAAATTGTTACTCCATTCTTAGAACCACGTAACCATACACGTACCGGTCTTGGCACCAGACGATTATAGTAGTTGCTGACATACAGAGATTTTTCTGTAACTGGATTCTCCTCTGGCTTCTTCTTCAGGCGAACAGCTGTACCAGAAGCGATCGTTCCTACGGAATAGCTTGCAAACTGTGTATAATTCAGTTCCACGCCAATTACCGCATCCGCTTTCTTTCTTGCTGCGATTGTCTGCAGACGCTTCAGTGCTGTCTCATTTACCTGCTCCAGCTTGCCTGTCAGCTTCTCACTCTCGGAATCTGACATCTCACTCACACCGGCTGCAAACCCCTTGAAAAAGTTCGAGCTAAGTACCGACTGTACATTTACAAATCCCAAATACTCTACGATTTCGTAACCCTCAAAGCCCTGTCCGGACGTCAACATTACTTCTGTCATTTTTATTACCCTCCCAAAATAAAAATAATCGCTCAAATTTACCTTAAATGATACCATACTTCCATCATATTTGAAAGACTTTTTGTATGATTTATAACATTTTCATCAATTATTTTGTGCATATTATGCAAAAATCACCAAATTTCTAAAATGCTAATGGATTTTTATTCTCATATTTGTGGAAATAAAACTCCAAATCAAAATAGGTATGCTCGTCGCTGTCCGCGATCATTTCCCAGTTCTCCAGTTCATCCAGATTCGGGAAATGTGTATCCGCTGCATAATCATAGTTGATCTTCGTCACATGCGCATACTTGCAATACGGAAGCAGCATCTCGTAGATCTGTCCGCCACCGATTACAAAAATTTCCTTATCCTCATATTTTTTCAGTTCCTCGAACAGTTCTTCCTTCGAGTGAACAACCGTACCCCCTCGCACGGTATAATTCGGATCAGTCGATAAAATGATATTATCTCTTCCCGCAAGCGGCAGGCCATTCGGGAATCCTGCCAGTGTCTTTCTTCCAAGTACAACGACATTTCCCATTGTCGTCTGTCGGAAGAATTTGTGATCCTCTGGTATTGATACGAGCAGATCGCCCTTGTTTCCAATCGCCCAGTTGTTATCTACTGCTACTATTAAGTCCATATTACCCTCCAAATATTTCGCTCTAAACCGCTATTGGTATGTTCTTGATCTGTGGTCCGGTCTGATAATCTTCGATTGTAAAATCATCAACCGTAAAATCATAAAAATCTTTGACATCTGGATTGAGTGTTACTTTCGGCGCCGGATACGTCGGCCGGCTGATCAGCTCTTCCACGATTGGAATGTGTCTGTCATAGATGTGTGCATCTGCGATCACATGTACCAGCTCTCCCGGTTCAAATCCAGTTACCTGTGCCATCATATACACAAGTGCCGCATACTGTACGACATTCCAGTTATTCGCTGCAAGCACATCCTGCGAACGCTGATTCAAAATGGCATTTAATTTGTTGCCTGTGACATTGAACGTCACGCTGTACGCACACGGATACAGGTTCATCTCGGACAGATCCTGATGCACATAAATGTTCGTCATGATACGGCGGCTGTATGGATTGTTCTTCAGATCATAGATCACACGATCGACCTGATCCATCATACCCTCTTTATATTTGTGCTTCACACCGAGCTGGTAACCATACGCCTTGCCGATCGAACCATCTTCGTCTGCCCACGCGTCCCAGATATGGCTGTGCAGGTCATGGACGTTATTTGATTTTTTCTGCCAGATCCAGAGCAATTCATCAATTGCGGATTTGATATAAGTTTTTCGAAGCGTGATCGCCGGAAATTCCTCCGCCAGATTATATCGGTTTACAACACCAAACCGTTTGATCGTATATGCCGAAGTCCCATCCTCCCATTTCGGACGCACCTTTTCGCCCTTCGTATCGTAACCGTTCTCAATAATATCCTTACACATCGCAATGAACAAATCATCTGCTTTACTCATGTTTTGTCTCCTTCTCCTATTTTGTGCAGTATTCACAGTCTCACTTGTGAATATGTGCCAATCTTATTTTTTCTGCTTGTATTTTTTTCTTTTTCTGTTAACATAATGCCCATGGAGGTACATTCTATGATTCCAAAAGAATTCGGGCCTCGTCTAAAAATTTCGCGTCGTCAAAAACATCTCAATCAAACCGACATTTCCAAACGACTCAATATTACAAGACAAGCCTACAGTAACTATGAAACGGGAAGATGTGCGCCGCCAGTCGATGTTCTGGCTGAACTTACACTGCTTCTCGAATATGATTTCTTTTCTATTTTTCTGGAAGCGGCTGCTTCCAAATTATTTCATTCCAATTTTCAATTTTATCCAGAAAGCGAGGATCTATCATGTCAGACACAACCACCTTTGGAGCTATGCTCATTCGTCTCCGACTCCACTCCGGTTACACCCAGAAAGAAATAGCCGCATCGACCGGCATCTCACGTTCATCGTATTGTCATCTGGAAGCGGACTACCGAAAGCCAACGATGGAATTTTTTATTAAGCTTTGCATCTTCTATAAGCAAAATCCCGTGAAGCTCCTGCTTCCACTTTTCCCGGAAGAATCCATGGATTCCCAGAAGCATTATCTGCAATATTTAAATTCGTTATGTGAAATCCGATACAAATCAGACACGAAGCGCAATCGAAAGCGCAACGTCAAATGCTGGTCTAAGAAATAGCATCAAAGTTGTTCCCGATCAGAAATCCGGCTTCCGCCTGTTTCCGGTTCTTCTCGTATGGATTACTCTCTGAATACTGGATCTGTGTCGTCGTCTCTCCACCTGCAACATACGTTCTGCCGCATTCCGGACAGACCCCCATCTTCAATGTCACATTCGCCGATATCAGCTTCGCGCCCGGCTTGCTGCTTTTCTGAATCGCATTCGCCACGTGCTCCCGTTCATGTGCACTTACTTTCGCGTACGATTCTCCTGCCGCAATCTTGCCCGGTGTCTTAAATGACACATCCGGTTCGTTCGAACCATCGACATATTTCCGATTCTTACACGTCTGACATTCGACCGGCTTCACCTTCGTGGAAGTGTCGACCGTATTGTCCGCATTGACCGGTGTCACGCGGCTGACACCGCTATATGGAATTATATAGTTGTTACTCATCGAACCAATATTCATTCCATCACCTCAAAAAAATAAAGGTAACCAGACAGGTTATCTGCATGGTTACCTTTATTTTACTATATTTCGCTTATATCCACAAGAGAAAGATTGTGTCTGTCAGATGACTCTAAGCTTGTAAGAAGCGCATGTGCGGTATCTAAGCTCGTGAGGACTGTCACGCCTGTCTCGATTGCATTTCGACGGATCACGAAGCCGTCCTTGCTGTGTTCTACTCCCTGGGATGGTGTATCGATAACAAGATCGATCTCGTGCGACAGGATCAGATCCAGCAGGTTCGGAGAAGGCTCCTCCACCTTGTTGATCGGTTTTGCCGGAACACCATTCTCATTCAGGACACGGCAGGTACTTCTTGTCGAGTAGATCTCATAGCCAAGTGCTGTAAACCGCTGTCCGATTTCTACTGCATCCAGCTTATCCGAATCCTTTACTGTAAGTATCATCTTCTTGTACTTCGGCAGATTCACGCCGTTTCCAAGGAACGCCTTGAACAACGCTTCGTTGTAATTCTTGGAGATACCAAGGCACTCACCGGTTGATTTCATCTCCGGTCCAAGGCTGATCTCGGCTCCACGGATCTTCTCGAAGGAGAATACCGGCATCTTGATTGCGAAGTATTCAGATTCCGGCTGTAATCCCGGTGTATAGCCCATATCCTTGATCTTCTCGCCTGTGATAACTCTCGTTGCAAGATCAACGATCGGAATACCGGTTACCTTACTGATATATGGAACGGTACGGCTTGACCGCGGGTTAACCTCGATGACATATACCTCATCCTGATATACAATAAACTGAATATTAATCAGTCCGATAACATGCAGGCTGTTCGCAAGCTTCTTCGTGTAGTCTTCCAGCACACGCTTGATCTTCGGTGTGATCGTCTGTGCCGGGTACACAGAGATACTATCTCCGGAATGGATACCTGCACGCTCGATATGCTCCATGATACCAGGAATCAGGATATCGTCGCCGTCACATACGGCATCGACCTCGATTTCCTTACCCATCAGATATTTGTCAACCAGAACCGGATGTTCCTGCTCATGCCGATTGATAATCTCCATGAACTCAATAATATCTTTATCCGAGATTGCAATCTGCATACCCTGTCCACCTAATACATAGGAAGGACGGACAAGAACCGGATAGCCAAGCTCATTGGCTGCTTCCAGCGCTTCCTTTGCTGTAAATACAGTCTTACCGGCAGCTCTTGGGATACAGCATTTCTCCAGAATCTCATCGAACAGTTCTCGGTCTTCGGCCGCATCGACATTTTCAGCACTTGTACCAAGGATTGGCACGCCCATCTCCAAAAGCGCCTCCGTCAACTTGATAGCTGTCTGACCACCGAACTGTACAACCGCGCCATCCGGTTTCTCGATATTTACGATAGACTCTACATCTTCTGCCGTCAGTGGCTCGAAATACAGACGATCTGCAATATCGAAGTCTGTACTGACTGTCTCCGGATTATTATTTACAATAATGGTCTCATAGCCCTTGTTCTTCAAGGTCCACGTACTGTGTACCGAGCAGTAGTCAAACTCGATACCCTGTCCGATACGGATCGGACCGGAACCAAGCACCATGATCTTCTTCTTATTCTCATCCACCTCGACTTCGGATTCGCCATCGTAGCAGGAATAATAATATGGTGTCTCTGCTTCAAACTCAGCCGCACAGGTATCTACGATCTTGTAGGATGCATGGATACCATAGCCATAGCGAAGCTCCTTGATTTCCTTTTCCTTCTTGCCTGTAATCTGTGCGATTACCTTGTCCGGAAACTCCATGCGCTTTGCTTCCTGCATCATTTCCTTAGTGATCTCAGGTGTCTCACGCAGTAATTTTTCTTCCTGTACAATATTGTTGATCTTGTCAATAAACCAGATATCTACTTTCGTGATATCATGGATCTCCTCCGCGGAGATTCCACGGCGCAGCGCTTCTGCGATAACGAAGATTCGACGGTCATCGACACGATGCAGCATCTCATGAATCTCCTCTGTCGGAAGGTCATTGTAGTTCTCATAGATCAGGCTATCCACATGCTGTTCGAGAGAACGAAGCGCTTTCATGAGTGCTCCCTCGAAGTTCGTACAGATACTCATAACCTCACCGGTTGCCTTCATCTGTGTGGTCAGCTTCCGGCTTGCCTTGATGAACTTATCGAAAGGAAGTCTCGGCATCTTAACTACAACATAATCGAGTGCCGGCTCAAAGCTCGCATAGGTCTTACCTGTAATTGCATTCTTGATCTCATCGAGATTATATCCAAGAGCGATCTTCGCAGCTACCTTCGCGATCGGATATCCGGTTGCCTTTGAAGCAAGTGCCGAAGAACGGCTTACCCGCGGGTTTACCTCGATTACACAATATTCAAATGTTGTTGGATGCAAGGCAAACTGTACGTTACATCCACCCTGGATACCAAGCTCTGTAATGATATTTAAAGCAGCACTACGAAGCATCTGGTATTCCTTATCTGCCAGTGTCTGGGATGGTGCAACAACGATAGAATCTCCGGTATGAACACCAACCGGATCCAGATTCTCCATATTACATACGGTAATACAGGTACCGTTCGCATCACGCATAACCTCGTACTCAATCTCTTTCCAGCCCGCGATACAACGCTCAACCAATACCTGACCGACACGTGACAGACGCAGTCCGTTCATCAGTATCTCTACGAATTCTTCTTCGTTGTGCGCGATACCGCCGCCGCTTCCACCAAGCGTATACGCCGGACGCAGCACGATCGGGTACCCGATCTTCTCGACGAACGCCAGACCATCCTTGATGTTCGTTACGACTTCGGATGGTGCACATGGCTCATGGATCTTCTCCATAGTCTTCTTGAATTCCAGACGATCCTCTGCTTTCTTGATCGTCTTAGAAGATGTACCAAGCAGCCTTACATTATGTTCCTTCAGGAAACCGGACTCTTCCAGTTCCATCGCGATATTTAACGCTGCCTGACCACCCAGTGTCGGAAGCACGCTATCCGGCTTTTCCTTCTTGATAACTGCCTTCACAACCTCCGGTGTCAAAGGCTCAATATATACCTTATCTGCAATATCCTTATCTGTCATGATGGTGGCAGGATTCGAGTTGATCAATACTACACAGATGCCCTCTTCCCTCAGGGAACGACATGCCTGTGTACCGGCATAATCAAACTCTGCCGCCTGTCCGATGACAATCGGACCGGATCCAATAACTACAACCTTTTTTACGTGTGGATTCTTTGGCATTATTTAGACACCTCCATCATATTCATAAACTCATCAAACAAAAATCCGGTATCAAGCGGGCCTGCACAGGCTTCCGGATGGAACTGTACCGTCTGTACATTCTTTCCAAGGTAATGAACACCCTCAATTGTCTTATCATTTACATTGATAAAGCTTGGCTCTGCAATATCACGATCCAACGTCTCTTCCTTTACCACATAGCCATGATTCTGTGTTGAAATATATACCTTCCCGGTCTTTAAATCCTTTACCGGATGATTTGCTCCACGATGTCCATATTTCATCTTCTGTGTATCTGCACCGTTTGCAAGCGCCAGAAGCTGATGTCCAAGACAGATTGCGAAAATTGGAATCTTCGTAGCAAAAAGCTTCTTGATTTCCTCGATTGTCTTCACATTGTCCTTCGGATCGCCAGGACCATTCGTCAGCATAATGCCGTCCGGTGCATCCGCGATGATCTCCTCTGCAGGAGTCTCCGCCGGATATACAGTCACTGAACAACCACGCTCCAACAGACAACGCACAATGTTCTTCTTCACACCAAGGTCGATGACCGCAACCTTATAACCATCGCCTGGGAAGCTCATCTTCTCCTTGCATGTGACATCCAGCACAACATGTCCCATGCTCCATGCCTTGATCCTTTTGATACAATCGTCCTTATCAAAATTCTCATCCGTTGTGATCATGCCCTTCATCGTACCTTTGTTCCGCAGAATCTTCGTTAATGCACGTGTATCAATTGCCTCAATTCCGGTAATATCATTTTCTATAAGAAATGACTCGACACTTTCCTCGCTTCGGAAGTTGCTTGGCCGCTTCGCCAGTTCTCTGACAATAAAGCCAGACTGCCATGGGCGCTCCGCCTCCATATCTTCCTTACAAATACCATAGTTACCAATCAACGGATACGTCATACACACAGACTGTCCTGCATAAGAAGGATCCGTCAGTACTTCCAGATAACCAGTCATCGATGTGTTAAATACGATCTCACTGATAATTTCCTTGGTCGAACCGACGCTTTTCCCCTCGAATACATGGCCATCTTCCAGTATCAGAAATGCTTTCATAGTCTTTGTCCTTTCTTCTTAGATTTACTTGCAAAACAAGAAATTTGCTCAAAAAAAAAGAGTGAAACGGAAAAATTGCATAGTTATCCGAAGCTCTTTTTTTCTCAAATTGCAAAAATTATACATCAATTTTCGCCATAGCACAACCCCTTTTGTCAGATTCTTTTATTCTTCTTTTGTTCTTCCCTTTCCAAGCGGCTGTAAATACATCCACAATAGTCCTGCCGGTACAGGTGATACTCCCGTGACAGCTCGATGGAATGAGCATATCCATTTTTTTTCTTGAAATCACTGTACAGATATGCAACGCCATATTTTTCTGCCATCCGCTCACCGATCTCGTTTAACCATGCCGCGTTTTTGTGCGGACTAATCGAAAGTGTCGTCGTAAAAATATCGAAACCGTGCTCCTTCGCATACTGGGCGGTCTCCTCTAACCGCAGTTCATAACACTTATAGCAGCGGCGTCCACGCTCCGGTTCTTTCTCCAAGCCTTTCGCGATCGCATAAAACTTCTCCGGCTCATACGCACCGTCACACACAACTACATTTCTCGCAAACTCAGCCTCCTGTGTAAACCGTTTCAATTCTTCGATCCGCTTCTCGTATTCTTCCTTTTCCGTGATGTTTGGATTGTAAAAAAAAGCCGTGATATCAAATTCTTCATATAATACACTCAGCACATGGGAACTGCACGGTGCACAGCATACATGCAATAACATTTTTTTTGTTTTTTTTACATTTTCGTTTATTTCCTTGTCCATTTTTATCCCTTCCTTGTCACTTCGACGAAAAAAGTCGTCCAATCGACCTACAAAAATGACGATTTTTGTGCAATATTCACAGTTGACTTTAGCAATAATATACAATATACTAAAGTCAATGAAAGAACTATAATATGATTAGTTATGATTATATATTTTTACAGCTTGAAGGGCAAGAGTAAAAACGATAGAATCGCTATATGGGAGGTAAGAAACTATGACAGTGGATCAGGCAGTTAAAAAATTCAAATTAGAGCCACTTAACGTATATACGGCGAAGGCAAAAGCAAAAGAACTGAACGTAGAGGAAGTTCTGTATATGAATGTTCAGAAGAACAAATATGCCTACATCGTAAAAGATGGTGCGCGTGGCTATGTGCTCTATCAGGATGAAAAAAGTATTTATTCCAAGATGTACAAAGGTCTTAAGATGACCCCACTTGAGCCATAATTGTACATATTTCGTATACGTATATATAATATACACAAAAAGAAATCCGGAGCTTCGATGCAAATCGAGGTTCCGGATTTTTGGTTATTCACTATATTTATTCTTATAGAACAGCTTCACATGCTCTATGCATTTATCATTCAGTTCCACAATTACCGCTTCCGTGCGGTTTTTGCTGTTGTTGATGAATGCGTACCACTTCTCTTTCCTGTCCGGAAAGCAGGAAGTGTAATCCCGGATGATCATATCCGGATGTGCCTGACGTTCATTGTCAAACAGGATTGAAGTATATGGCAGCACCTTCTGAATCTTACCTGCCTCAAACTCATAAACCTTTTTCCGTGATGAGCGTTTTACGATCTTCGAGATCTCGCAATCCCCGTTCACAAATATATACTCATACTCCAATTCCTGCCGCGTCGCTGTAATAATCGTAAGAGCAATACCTATAATCAGAATCGACGGACCTACCCAGCCTGCTATAAACGTCCAGATCGCAAGTCCTACAACCATCAAAGCAGCGGATGCCACAACAGGCATCCGGTCCTTTGCTTTTAATTTCTTTTGTACTGCGTATTCCGCATAACCTTCCAAGTTATTTACCATACTTACATTTCCTTTAATGACTCATCAATTGCCTTTGCCGCCTTCTTACCGGCACCCATTGCAAGGATAACGGTTGCTGCACCTGTAACAACATCACCACCGGCATACACATGCTCGCGCGTACTCTCACCAGTTTCTTCGTTGACGATGATACCGCCCCACTTCTGTGTTTCCAGTCCTTCGGTTGTCTGGCGGATCAACGGATTCGGTGACTGACCGATTGCGATGACAACTGTCTCAACCGGAATTACCGTATTCGATCCCTCGATCGGCTGCGGACGTCTACGTCCGGAAGCATCTGGCTCACCAAGTTCCTGTGCAACTACCTCGATGCCAGTTACCCAGCCATCTTCTCCGTGGATCTCAACCGGGTTGTTCAGGAGCTTAAAAATCACGCCCTCTTCCTTTGCATGCTCAACTTCTTCCTTACGGGCAGGTACTTCCTCTGCACCACGACGATATACAATATATACTTCCTCTGCACCAAGTCTCTTAGCCGTTCTTGCTGCATCCATCGCTACGTTACCGGCACCGACAACGGCAACACGCTTGCCGACCTTGACAGGTGTTGGAACTTCGCCCTTCTTATAACCCTTCATCAGATTGACACGTGTCAGGAACTCATTTGCGGAATATACGCCAAGCAGGTTCTCGCCCGGAATGCGAAGGAAGTTTGGAAGTCCGGCACCCGTTCCAAGAAATACTGCGTCAAATCCGCGTGCAAACAGATCATCCACGGTCAGAGAACGTCCGATTACAACATTTGTCTCAAGATCTACACCAAGATCTGTAATATTCTCCAGTTCCTTTGCAACCAGAGACTTAGGAAGACGGAACTCAGGAATACCATAGCTCAACACGCCACCAGCCTTATGTAATGCTTCAAAAATCGTTACATCGTAACCCTTCTTTGCAAGTTCACCTGCACATGTAATACCTGCAGGACCGGAACCGACAACTGCTACACGCTTGCCATTCTTCTCGATGTTCAGTTCTGCCTTTGCACCGTGTGCCATGTGGTAATCTGCCACGAAACGCTCCAGACGTCCGATGGATACAGACTCACCCTTGATACCACGGATACACTTACCCTCGCACTGATTCTCCTGTGGGCAGACACGTCCACAGATTGCCGGAAGTGCATTCTCACTTGTAATGATCTCGTATGCTTTCTCGAAGTTACCGGCAGCTACCTGCTCGATAAATCCAGGAATCGGTACATTAACCGGGCATCCGGTCATACAAGGTCTGTTCTTACAGTTAATACATCTGGTTGCTTCCTCCATTGCCATCTCGGCTGTATAACCGGTTGCAACCTCTTCAAAATTCTTATTTCGTACATTCGGATCCTGCTGTGGCATAGGAACCTTTGTTGGACTCATATTTGGCATCTTTCGTTCCCTCCTAATTCTGCATCTGATCTGCCTGAAGCTTCATCATACACTCGTGTTCTTCTTCCTTGAAGAATGTCTGACGCTTCATACACTGATCGAAATCAACTTCAAATCCATCGAAGTCCGGTCCATCTACACAGGCAAACTTCGTCTCGCCACCAACTGTGACACGACATCCACCACACATACCTGTACCGTCGATCATGATCGGATTCAAAGAAACTGCGGTCGGAAGGTTATATTCCGGCTTCTTTGTAAGTGCTACTACAAACTTCATCATGATGAGTGGTCCGATTGCGATTGCATGGTCATATTTCACACCGGCATCTAACAGCTCCTGCAGCTTCTTTGTAACAACGCCCTGCTCACCAAGAGAACCATCATCTGTCATGATATATACATTGTCACAGAACTTCTCGAACTTCTCCTTGAGAAGTACAAGTTCTGCGGTACGTCCACCAATGATCACATCCACTTTTGTACCCTGCTCGGCAAGCTTCTTTGCCTGTGGGTAAAGTGGAGCTGCTCCAACACCACCTGCAACACCGATCACACGTTTCCACTCTTTGTTGAGTGGTGCCGGCTGTCCAAGTGGACCTACAAAATCCTGAAGGTAATCGCCCTCATTCAGCTTTGCCATCAGAGTTGTTGAATATCCAACTACCTGGAAAATAATCTCAACTGTATTGCGTTCGCGGTCAAAATCCGCAATTGTAAGAGGAATACGCTCGCCATCTTCATCCACTCTGACGATGACAAACTGTCCTGCCTCACAGCGTGCAGCTACATAAGGAGCTTCAATCTCCATCATGACAACAACCGAATTTAAGACTTCTTTTTTTACAATCTTATACATGGTCTACCCCTATCTCTTAAAAATTTACTTTATATTTACGCATCGTTTCTCGTGCGTCATTATCTGATAAATTATATCACATATACTTTCATAATCAAAGTTTTTCTTAAAAAATCTATCTGTTTTTATACAATTTCATCGAAAAAACTTGCTTCATGCAGTATTGACATCAATGAATCATCCCCCTGCAGTGAAAGCGCCATAAACCCATATCCGTCGTTCATCCGTACAGACACGCCAAGCATATTTGCAATATCATCGCAGAAATGCCGCTCCGACATCGTCACGACCAGTCTTCTGCAAAATGCATGTTCTGCCAGCCTTACCGCTGCATCCAGCACATATCGCACATGATCATCAAAGCTTTCAAAACGCTCCACATACATCGTATCATCATAGATATCATAAGAAAACATACCTGCCAGACGTTCTTCCACCTGCCCGTCATCCATGTGCATACCATCCTCATACACAGCTACCACATCTCCATTCTGGCAGCGATGTTCCATGCACATCTGCTCCAGATATTGCGGCGTACGATGCGCGTAAATCTGATATTTCTTTGCCAGTGCATCATTTACTTCTCCAGACAGATGCTCCAGTATATCTGCGCGTTCCTCATGCAGATCTTTCAGATTCTTCGTATAATATCCTTCCTCACCAGAAAGATCATCCGGTACGACATCCTCGTCCTCCAGCTCTGCAATATCAATATCCAGTTCCAACGTATGAAATACCTTCTCAAAGCCAAGGCTCTCATAGTATTCTTCCCGTTCCGGCATCAAAAACGTAAACGCTCTGCCGTCCTTTTTCATATCTGCAAGCACGCGCTGCATCATTTTGTGCATGATGCCCTGCTCCCGATATTCCGGTTTCACAGCCACTCCGACTATGTAATAGCACAGTTCCTTTTTCCCTTCTACTTGCATCTCATAAGGATTCAGATGGATCATGCCTGCCAGCACATCCCCCTTATAAGCAAGTAAAATCTTATTTTGCTTACAAATCTCTGTAAAATAATAATCCGCAAATTCCTCCGGATCATCAAATATTTCATCCCACATCTGTCGAACCTCAGCAAGCACCTCCGGTTCACCTTCAAAATATTTGAGCCTGCAACTGTCTCCGTCACTCATGAAACTAAAATATCCTCCTATATCTATCTATTATTTTTATCTTTTTGCACAACCCATGCATCCCATGCATGGATTGGCAGCATTTTCTACAGTATCATCTACCACACGCGAGCTTCGATAATCAAAATTATCGATTGTCTCAAGCAGGCAGATCGCCTGGGAACTGATTCCCTGTCCCTGCCCGGTAAATCCAAGGCCTTCCTCTGTTGTCGCCTTGACATTAACCTGATTTTTATCAATCTGCAGCCGTGCCGCAATGTTCTCCCGCATTGCATCAATATACGGCGCAAGCTTTGGTCGCTGCGCAATCACGGTTGCATCTACATTTCCAATCACATAATTATTTGCATCCAGAAGCTTCCGCACTTCCTCCAGAAGCCGCATACTGTCCGCGCCTTCGTAAGCCGGATCGGTATCTGGGAAATGTTTTCCGATATCTCCCAAAGCTGCAGCTCCAAGCAGCGCATCCATAATCGCATGCACCAGCACATCCGCATCCGAATGTCCAAGCAGACCTTTCTCATACGGGATCTCCACGCCTCCCAAAATCAGGCGGCGTCCCTCGACTAATTTATGCACATCATATCCCATGCCAACTCTCATGGTTCCTACGCTCCTTTATATCAGGCAAAATTAAAGTATCGTACTATAATCTATCATATTTGCCCCATATATGCAAACGTTTCCTTTTCTCATGGTTAGAATTGCCACAATTTGTTTTTCTATATTTACGAATCTGTCATTTCATTGTAAAATGTCACTATCACAGTCATAGAGAAAAATGTACTGTACAAATTTATACATAATGAGGAGGGTTTATTATGGGAAGATCCGGCGGCGGTGGCGGCGGCTTTAGCAGCGGCGGTCACGGTGGCGGCAGTCATCATGGTGCAAGTTTCAGCGGCGGTGGCGGTAGCTTTCGCAGCAGTGGTTCACGCGGAGGCGGTTTTGGCGGTGGTCCAAGGCCTCACGGTCCCGGTCCGGGACCTAGACCATACGACGATTACGGTCCGGGGCCACATTACTATCATGGAGGTCCGGGCATGCCACCACCTCCACCACCGAGAAGAAGATATTATGGAGGCAGAACAACTTACGTATATTCAAACGGCAGTAGCGGCGGTGCATTTGTTACTATAATCATGCTCATGCTCGTCCTGATCGTATTCTCTTTCTATATGCAGTTTAAAGGTGGATATACAGGCGACACACTCAGCGATAACCGTATTTCCGAATACGCAGAAGATCAGTATAATACAATATTCAGCGGTCGCGAGGACGGACTGCTCCTGGTCGTAGATGAAAACGACAATGGTCAGTTCAAATATGGTGTCAAAGCCAATGCACTTATGGATACATACATTAACAGTATGATCTCCGCATATCAGAATAACTACAATGATGATCTCGGTATCCAGTTAAAGGGCATGCTGGAAGACACATTGGAAATCATGAAGCAGGATGGCATCTCAAAAATCAAATCCGACAAGGCATTTGACTCTCACTGCTATCGGGATGATTTAAACTGGATTGATACAAAGAACAACGTCGTAACCGGCGCACAGGAATTCTACGATGCAACCGGTATCCAGTTCTATGTAATGTTCGTAAAGACTCGTACCATCGCCAAGGCAACGAATCATTCTGCCGGCGTATTCAAGGTACTGATCATCGCAGCAGCGGTTGTCATCGTCGTATGTATCCTCTTCTCATGGTGGAAGAAGCGTACCGCACAGAAGAACAAGGAGCAGGAGGACTTAGAGCGTACATTAAAGACACCGCTTGAAACCTTTGGTTCCACACCGATGGATGATTTAAAGGCTAAATACGATAATCAGGATAATAACCAGTCATAACGGTGAATCCGAATTTGCCAATTTGATTTAAAAGAAAAAAGGGAATGTTTCCATGTAATTCATGAAAACATTCCCTTTTCTTTTACCATGCAGTTGCAATATCTAACTGATTTGGATTTGACGCTGCAAATCCGCCTGTATCTACTACTATCGCTGTACCAAGGCTGCTCTCTACAAGCGATCCTCTTGGATGTGTGTTCAGATCTGCGGCAACCATAACATAATCACCGTACATTTTTACGCCATCCTCGCGAACCCAATACTGCCCTGGAATTCCCATTCCCTGCATCGTTGCTACGACACCATTCATATTCAAGTTGTAATACGTTTCTTTTCCGCTTGGTCCGTAGTTTACACCCTTGGATGCAGTCAGCTTTCCGTCTCCGGTCTGATTTGTATATGTAGTCACATATGTCTGTGCATTTTGTGCGGTTTTTAAAACTGCCTTCTCTGCATAATATGTCTCTACCGTCTTCAGGAATTCATCATAATTGTCGCGAACTGCCAATACCTTGTCTCGCTCGTCGCTCGCCATCAGTGACGGCTTGATCTCAACTGGTAATGACTTTACATGTGCGATGAACTCCGAATATACCGGATTCGTCCGTGCTTCGACCATCGTCTGAAGCATGCTTCTGTCTGCAACCGATGTTTCTTCTATCATATTTGTCACATTCATATTTGTCTGAAACTTCGGTGTGAGTTTTGCTACATCAGTCGTTACAGCCTTTGTCATATCATTCCCAATACTCTCTGTAACTTTCGCTGCCTGAACAGCTTCCCCGATGCGCTCCTGCGTTGTAACTGCTGCAAGCACCATAGACTCTGTTGTCATTGCCGGTGCCGGAGCTTCTGCAAGTACCTCTGTTACCTTCTCATTTGTTGTGCTATTGGCTTTGTAATCTTCCAATAATGTTGGTGCGTATAAACATACTGCTAAGATCATCACAAATCCTATCATTAGCTTGTCGATGTTTAACCTCATCTAATCACTCCTTTTCCAAAACCGTTTGTTCGCAACAAACTTCCCCTATTTAACATCATGTTTGTTAACTTGTCAATACATTTTTGAAATTTTTTAGAAATATTTGAAACATTTTTGTAACATTTTTCGATGTTTTGTCACAATTAATCACATTTCCTGCATTATTTACATATTTTAGAACAGCATCCGAACGGATTCGACAACCGCGCATCGACAAAAAGGCACAAAAAAATCTCATGCCATTTCTGACATGAGATTCTATTTGCACATTCTATTCTATATAGAATTTCAGGCATAAAAAAATAGCGGAAGGGGGATTTGAACCCTCGACACCACGGGTATGAACCGTGTGCTCTAGCCAACTGAGCTATTCCGCCATAAAAATGGGACCTATAGGGCTCGAACCTATGACCCTCTGCTTGTAAGGCAGATGCTCTCCCAGCTGAGCTAAGATCCCATTCGTTTTTGTGTTGTTTGCTCAACACTCTTGCTATTTTACATACCTTGCTTCCATTTGTCAAGCATTTTCTTGAATTTTTTAACATGTTTTTTTCAGATGCTCTGAAGCCCGCATATTTACGTGGTTTTTAGATGCATCCAATCGAGCGCAAAATAAAGATCCACAAGGTAAGTGTCACAGACGACAGCAATGTCGTAAGCACAATAACATTGGAAGTCAGGATATCATCGTTGTCCATATTCTTCGCCATGACATAACAGCTCACCGTCGTCGGGGATGCCAGCATGATCAAAATTGCTACCATCTCACTCGGTGCAAATCCGAACTTATATGCAAATGGTAAAAACACGAGTGGCAATCCGATCAGTTTGATAAAAGTTGCACCAAGGGCAGGCTTGAGTCTGGCAATCGCCTGTTTCGTGTCAAACCCGGCACCCACCGCCAGCAATGCAATCGGTGTTGCAGTCTGCGCAACATAATTGAGTGTCCGTGCCGGAATCGTCGGGATTGGCAACCGTACCAGTGATGCGATCAGTCCCAGAACAATTCCTATAATAATTGGATTTTTCGCAATGTTGATACAAGCGTTCTTGATTTTACCATAATCTTTATTTGCCTCTGTATTTGCATTAAATACCAATATAATGACTGATAATATATTGAAGAACGGAACTGCCGCCACGATCATAAGCGGTGTCATGCCGATCTCCCCACAGATATTCTCCACAAATGCAACACCCAGGATTGCCGCACTTCCACGCGCACCTGCCTGTGCAAACGCACCCACCATTGTCTTGTCCTTCAGGGTAAGCTTTGCAATGCCCCACACAAGAAAGAACATAATGATCGTCACAATCATACAGAACAGGAAGAACTTTACATTCATATCCTTTCTCACATCGGAACCTGCAATATCCCGGAACAGCATAACCGGAAGTGCGACAATAAACACATATTTATTCGCCACCCGTACAAATTCGTCCGTCAGAAAACCGATCCTTCTTAATATATATCCTAACAGAATAATCAGGAAAATCGGAATCGTCACATTCACACTAAATATAAAATTATCCATTGTTTTTTCCTCTTTAAAAATCTTTTTGCATTGCCTAGTGTACCACACCCGTCGACAAATTCCAAGAAATGGCGCTATTTTCCTATATTTTTCGGCATTTTAAATTTTTTATAAAAAGTTGTTGACAACCACCCCTGCTTTATGTATAATAACACTTGCGTTGAGACGAGGCAGACAAATAAATGCCTTATCGGGGTGTGGCTCAGTTTGGCTAGAGCGCCTGATTTGGGATCAGGAGGTCGCAGGTTCGAGTCCTGTCACCCCGACTTAATATCTTCTCTTCGCCAAGCTCAGATTAAGCGGGTGTAGTTCAATGGTAGAACACTAGCCTTCCAAGCTAGATACGTGGGTTCGATTCCCATCACCCGCTCTTTATTTTGCAAATACATTTCGTGTATGCAAGATATTATGTGTCCGTAGCTCAGCTGGATAGAGCAACGGCCTTCTAAGCCGTGGGTCGGGGGTTCGAATCCCTTCGGGCACATTTTTATATTATATGGTGGGTATGGCGCAGTTGGCTAGCGCGCCAGATTGTGGCTCTGGAGGCCGAGGGTTCGAGTCCCTCTATCCACCCTCTTCTTTTAGATTGCAGGCTTTGCAAGAGTAGGTTTTTAATGGGCTATCGCCAAGCGGTAAGGCACAGGACTTTGACTCCTGCATTCGTTGGTTCGAATCCAACTAGCCCAGCTTTTTTATTTTATATGGGCCACTAGCTCAGTCGGTAGAGCACTTGACTTTTAATCAAGTTGTCGGGGGTTCGATTCCCCCGTGGCTCACTCTTTGGCAGATGAATTCATCTGCTAATTTTTTATTCATACATATGCGGGTGTGGCGGAATTTTCGCGAAAGCTACAAGCCATGCCAGCTGGAAGTAACGAGACCGATGGGAGTTTGCTCACAGGAGGTCGCAGTTACGACAGATGATAGGGCGACAGCCCGTGACCGAAGTAAGCGCAGCTTACGGAGGGGCATGGATTCAGCTTTCGTTCTTTCATATTATAATATATTAATTTCACAATTCACATGCGGGTGTGGCGGAATTGGCAGACGCGCTAGATTTAGGTTCTAGTGGGAGTTCCCGTGGGGGTTCAAGTCCCCCCACCCGTATTCCACAAAAATAAGCAAGAGTTCATCTCTTGCTTATTTTTTATCTCTGTTATCGTGCTATAAACGTACTCGGATTATTCTGTATCATCCCACCATAATTCGATGCCGGTGCTGCTGCCCCTTTCGGCACCAGAAGGATCTGGATTCCTTCCAGCCGTTTGCTCTTGCCGAATGTACCAGAGCAATCTCCGTTCAGCTTCCAATTCTGCCATCCAAATGACTGCACATGTGTCTTGTACATGACATTCGGCTGATTGTTGTACCCCGGAATCACAATACTGTTTGACGATGTTCCATTTACATACGCTCTTGTACGATACGCAGAGCCGGATACATTCACGCCTGCATAATTCACAGATGGCGCTGCACTGCCTGCAGGCAGGACAACAATCTGGATTCCCTCGAGACGTTTTGCCAGTCCAGCTGTACCGGATGGTTCGCCGTTCTTCGCCCATCCAAGCCAGCCAAATGACTGTGCATGCACCCGGTAATATACGTCGTATTTACCGGCATCAGCACCGATAAGCTGAATCTTAATCGCCTCTAACCGTTTGCTTTCCCCGCTCGTTCCATTCGTCTCTCCATTGTAGGACCAAGGAAGCCAGCCATAGGTCTGACAGTGCGTCGTATACTGAATCCCAAGATTGGAATCGTTCTGAATATTGATCCGTATCGCCTCAAGTCGCTTCGCCATCCCCGATGTACCTGCCATCGTTCCATTATATCGCACATCCTGCCAGCCAATCGACTGCACATGCGTACTGTACGCAACCGACGCGAGCTTCGAGATTGCAGCACCTCCTTCTGTATAATCACATCTGGAACAGCCAATCACCCGTTCCCTGCCATCATTCTGATTCGTCGGTGCAACCCGCTCGGATACAACTCTGGTCATGCTATGTCCAAGTGCCGGAAGCTCCTCTGTCCTTGTCTGCTTACAGCCAGCCGCTGTACATCTATAAGTCCGAATCCCCTTCTGTGTACAAGTCGCTGCCTTCGTCACAGTTCCCGCATCCCATCTGTGCTCCATATGTTCTTCCGCATAAGAAACCTGAAATGCGAACTGTGTCGCACTTCCTGTTGCCTGCAGACTCACATCAAGATTGCCGTATGACCAATCCATCTGATTGATCGCATAGGCAGTTATACCATTCAGTATTCCGGAATAGCTTGGCGGATAACTGCTGTTATCAGCCGCAATTGTAAATGTCGTCTCCCTCGCACCAAGCTTTGCCTGTATCCGCGCCCGGTACGCTTCTGCCCACTTTGCCGCATCTCCATTTCTCACAAGATAATTATTCGCAAGGCTTGTCGAACGTGCCTGGTACCCGGATGTCGTATACAGATCTGCATGATGCGGATGGGCAATCGCCATCAGTTCATCGGTCAAGCCGAAATACATATATCTCTGGTCAAAATCATACCAATGTTCCGATGTATCATCCCACGTGCAATCGACCTGATACCACTCGCCGTCTAACTTCACGGCATTCCATGTATGATTATCTGCCCTATCTTCGATTCGTTCATTCGGAATACCCGCAGCCGTCAGAAGCTTCGCATACGCCCGCTGGTAGCCCTCGCAGGTTCCTAATCCTCTCGTCAGTGCACCTTCTGCGGAACACCACGCATGCATATTGTCGTACTCTATTTGCGCATTCAACCAGTCATGCAGCCACAATGCCCGGTCATAGTCAGAACCTGTTGTTTCCCTGTTGCACTGCGCAACTGCGGATTTCACAACGGAATCGACGCTTGGATGATCCGCGTCAGAGACGGATATCGTCACATCTATAGAAAAGTACACAACCGGCGAAGACATATTCATCACGTAAAACCGGAAATAATACGTTCCCGACGCGGTCATTTTGAACTTCAAGTCATAGGTACTGCACTCTTTTGTATAGTTTTTCCATTCACTATAGGTTGGATCCACAAGCATTTCCCGTTCTGTGCTTCCGGGATTCGAATAGTTTGGTGATGTCATAAAATACTTATTTGACGCATTTCCTCCTGTCGCCGACAAGTGAAATACCGTTTCTTCCCCTAATTTCGGTTCATCCCATTCTACCTTGAATGTTACACCTTTTTCCGTTTTGGTCTGACAGTATTGATAGCTTTTCTCTGCCGCATGTACCTGCACGATGTGTATGTTCATAACAACCATCAGCATGCACACCAATAACGAAATAACTCTGTAAAGCCTTTTCTTTATTTTGTTCTTCATACCTCACCTCCTCATTTGTAATATTACTGTTCCCCCCTTGCATTCTATCCCCGAAATACACTTCCCACCGCAGCCAGATACTTTACTGTTCTTCTTTCTCTTTTGGAAGTACAATATTCAACAGGATTGCCACAATCGCAGCAGGCACGATTCCAGAGCCGCCAAACACAAGCTGTACAAGCTTCGGTGCATGGACAAGGATATCCGGATTTGCTCCCATACCATAGCCAACACCGAGCGCTACAGAGACAATGGAGAGATTACGCGAATTCATCGGATTCTTCGTGATCAGCTGGATTCCACTGAATACAATCGAAGAAAACATCATAACTGCGGCACCACCGAGTACTGACTGCGGCATGATAGAAATAAGCGCCGCAAGCTTCGGACAGAGTCCACAGAGAATCAGGAACACAGCTCCCGTTGCAAGCGCAAACCGATTCACAACCTTTGTCATGGCAACAAGTCCGACATTCTGGCTGAAAGACGTATTCGGCAGGACACCAAAACAGGCAGCAAGCGAAGATCCAAGTCCATCACACATAACACCACCGGACAGCTCCTTATCGGTTGCTTCCCGTCCCAGACCGCCTTCCATAACACCGGAGATATCTCCAACTGTTTCAACCGCTGTAACAATAAACATGATCATAACCGGCAGAATTGCACGCATATCAAATACCGGCTTGACCGGCATGATCTTCGGGATAGCAAACCATGCAGCATCTGCTACCTTGTCCCAGTTCAGCACCCACGCTTTTGTATACTCGACGCCATCGGCAGTCACCCCGGTCGTAGGAAGCACAAATCCCATAACGATTGCAGCAATATATCCAGCAATAATACCTAATAAAATCGAGGAGGAACTCAAAAATCCTTTTGTGCAATGCTTGAAGATCAATATCACAATCAGCACAAAGAGTGCCAGCAGCACATTCTCCATCGAGCCAAAATCTTCCGCCTTGTTTCCACCGCCAAAAGAATTGATTCCAACAGAAATCAGGCTTAAACCGATGGACATAACAACTGTACCTGTCACAACCGATGGGAAAAACTTCCGAAGCGGTTTTAAAAAGAACCCAAGCACCGTCTCAAAAAAGCCGCCTAAAATTGATGCCCCCATGATTGCTCCATATGCGGATACACCGCCCCCCATCGTTGCTGCAACGCTGTTAAATACACCAATAAACCCGGATGATGTACCCATGATGATCGGTACACGTCCGCCGACCGGACCGATTGCAAAAAGCTGCACCAATGTCACAATTCCTGCAACAAGCATTGCATTCTGAAGCAGGGAAAGCTGCAGCCCAGCAAACTCTCCTCCTGCGATTCCACAGGCACCTGTGATGATTAAAAGCGGCGTAAGGTTTCCAACAAACATTGCCAAAACATGCTGCAATCCAAGAGGAATTGCCTGCGCAAGCGGCATCTTTCCATCCATCTGAAATGCCGCATCCGATAACTTAAAACTCTTTTTCATCTATTTTTCTCCTTGTATTCGGTATTTGCTTATCTAAAATCATCTTCCGGCATCGACATCAATATCTTCTCCGGTGTGATCGGAAGTTCTCTGTGCCATACACCTGTCGCCCGGTAAATTGCATGAGCAATCGCCGGTGCCGGTGTGTTGATCACGATTTCTCCGATGGATTTTGCGCCAAATGGACCTGTCGGCTCGTAGCTATTCTCAAACTCAACCTGTAGGTGTCCCATGTCCAGCCGCGTTGGGATTTTATATTGCATAAAATTGGACTCAACCGGTTTTCCGGTTTCATCATATGTGATATTCTCAAACAACGTATGACCGATTCCCTGCACGATCCCACCCTCTGCCTGGATACGTGCAAGTGCCGGGTTGATTGCGATTCCACAATCCACAACTGCCACATAATCGAGGATTTTTACCTCCCCTGTATAACGGTCAAGCTCAATTTCCACCATACCAACCATATATGGCGGTGGAGAAACCGGTGAAGAATGCGATGCAGTCGCAACCGCTGCAATATCATTTGCCACCTGATCCTTCACACTGATCTGCGCCAGTGTAACACGCTCGTCTGTGTTAATCTTCCGCACACACCCATCTTCAAATACCGTTTCTTCCGGCTCACATCCAAGCATTCCCGCCGCAATCGCACACAGTTTTTTCTTCAGCTCCTCGCAGGCAAGCTCTACTGCTTTTCCTGTTACATAGGTAGTCGAAGATGCATAAGAACCGGAATCATACGGAGATGCGTCCGTATCTGCGCCAAATACTGCCACGTCATCCACAGAGCAGTCCATACACTCAGCCACCATCTGTGCCAGAATCGTATCACAGCCGGTTCCCATATCTGCCGCACCGATAATCAGGTTAAACGTTCCATCATCTGCCAGCTTCACAGTTGCAGAACCGACATCGACGTTGGATATACAGGAACCTTGCATCGCCATCGCAACACCGGCGGTCCGCACTTTTCCATCGCCCATCTCCCGGACCGGATATTTCTCTTCCCAGCCAAAAAGCTCACGGCATCTTGCCATACAGCGGTCAAGCGCGCAGGCATTTGCAGTCTCTCCATAATACGCCGGCATCTTCATGCCCTCCCGGAGCATGTTTTTCTCCCGAATCTGCGTCGGGTCGATGCCAAGCGACTCCGCAAGCTCATTGACCGAGGACTCCAGAGCAAAGATTCCCTGGGTTGCGCCATAGCCGCGATAAGCGCCCGCCGCCATTGTATTTGTATAGACGACATCGTAACCAAACCGAAACGCCTCAAGTCCTCCTGTATAAAGTGGAATTGACTTGTGTCCGCTAAGCCCGACCGTCGTCGGTCCATGTTCCCCATATGCACCTGTATTGGAAAGTGTGTACAGATCGAGTCCGCGGATATGTCCGTCCCGGTCTGCACCCAGCCGGACAGTGACTTCCATCTCATGCCGCGGCGAACCGGCGATCTGGCTTTCGTACCTTGTGAAGATGAGTTTCGCCGGACGCCCCGTCTGCATCGTCACAAACGCCGGATACACTTCGCTGACTGCAGTCTGCTTCGCGCCAAATCCACCACCGATCCGCGGTTTTTCCACGCGGATTTTGCTTTTCGGGATTCCAAGTGCTCTCGATAAAATCCGGCGCACATGGAAAACAATCTGTGTCGAAGAAATCACATGCAGTCTTCCATACCGGTCAAGACATGTATATGTGCGAAATGTTTCCATCATTGCCTGGTTGAACGCACGCATATGATAGGCGTGGGAAAATGATACCTCACAGTCCGATATCACGGCATCGACGTCGCCATCTCCGCTCAATTCATGTGCGATCACATTCCGTTTTGCATCACCGCCCACATCAACCGGCGGATACCAGTCATCCTCCGGATGCACAAGCACCGGATTATCCTTCGCTTTGTGAAAATCAAGCACCGGCTCTAACACATTGTATTTCACTTTCACAAGCTTCATCGCTTTGCATGCCGCTTTTTCATCCTCTGCTGCAATGATTGCGACAACATCTCCCACAAACCGCACGTGCCGGTCGATAATCAACCGGTCATACGGAGATGGTTCCGGATAAGTCTGACCTGCGATTGCAAACCTCGTCTTCGGCACATCCTCCCATGTATAGATATCCACCACGCCCGGAATTTTCTTTGCAATTTCTGTATGGATTTCTTCCACAATCGCATTGGCATGCGGACTGCGCAGAAGCTTCACGACAAGCGCAGGGCCCGTGATATCATCTGTATACACCGGTTTTCCCAGCAGCAGCTGCATGGAGTCTTTCTTCCGGACTGATTTGTGAATGGCATTGTAATTCTTATGTTCCATCGCTTACTCCTTTCCCTGCTTCTTCCTATTTATATAGTTCAGGTAATTCCGGATTCCCCGGAGCTGTCCTTCGTATCCGGAACACCGGCATAAGTTTCCTGCCAGGTACGCACGTATCTCATCATCCGAAGGATCCGGATTCTCCCGGAGCAATGCAATCGTATTCATGACAAATCCCGGATTGCAAAATCCACACTGATCAGCCCCCTGGTCTGCGATAAATCCAACAAAACCGGATGCTTCCTCCTGCAGTCCTTCGAGCGTATATACTTCATGTCCATCCGCTCTTGCACAAAGCACCGAGCATGACAAGACCGGGGTTCCATCTAAAAGCACGGTACAAAGCCCGCAATTTGCGGTCTCACAACCGCGCTTCACACTGTAGCAGCCATGCTTCCGCAGAAAATCAAGGAGCAGAAGATCCGGCGATACTGATTCACAAATCAGTGTTCCATTTACTTTGATTTTGATATCCATGTCTATGCCTGCTCCTCTCCGATTTTCTTTGTTAACCGATAGCAAAGCGCACCTGTAAGGCGTGTGCGGTATGCTGCACTGCCCCGGTGATTGTCGGCTGTCGGGATTTTTGTCTCTACCCATTTTGCAAACTGTTTTGCACGCTCTTCCGTGATTCCGTCTGTGAGAAATCCTTCCTCATCCGTGATACAGATTGCTCTGCCCGGTCTCGCACCGACAGAAATCCGGTATGTACCGGAAACCTTTGCCGCTGCACATGCAAGAACCGGGAAATCTGTCCGTTGGTTACGAACCGATGCATACGCATAGACACCCGGTGTTTTCTTCACGATCAGACGCACAAGCACGTCCCGGTCCGGTTTTTTCTCGGCGAACTCCTGCAACGGAATTATACCGCCCTGAAACAGTTCCACGTATGTATCCATAGCAAGAAACATCGTCAGGACATCCGAGAAGCCAAACCGTCCCCAAATACTGCCGCCGACAGTTGCCAGGTTCCGGAACTGAACACCGACAATATCCTTTAAGGCATCTCTGACTGCGCCCTGCGTATATGCATACAGACCTTCATGCAGCTCGATTTCACGCAGAGACACCATCGCACCGATAAAAAATGCATCCGCGTTCTCATCAATCCTGTCAAGTCCCAGCTCGCACAGATCGATTGCCGTCTGGATTGTCCGATCCTGCATCTTCGTCCAAAGCATTCCACCGAGGATCATGCTTCCTTTTTTCTGGTTCAGCGTATAAGCTTCTTCCAGATTTTTTACACGAACATAATTCTGTATTGTTACCATAAAAGCTCCTTCTATTTCTCTAACCGCTTTTTTCCAACTTTATATTATAGTAAAAATACTTGCCTTTGAAAAGCGGTTTTGTTACAATACCGTTGTATTATCAAAAGTACAACGAAAGGGTTTTTATCATGAAACAAAGATTCAAAAAACATGTAGCACTTATACTCATCAGCCTGATGCTGCTCTCTCTGATCGGATGCGGCAAACCTGCATCCACAGAGACAACCACAACAACAGAAACAGCTGTCACAGAAGCACCGGCAGCCTCCATATCGGATGCTGCTACAACGGCAGACAGCACCCCCGCAGATGCCAGTGAAGAGGGCTCTGATGCGCAGACGGTCTATCCGGTCACAGTCACCGACCAGGCCGGTCGTGAAGTCACAATTGAAAAAGAACCGGAGTCAATCGTGAGCGGATACTATATCTCCACAAGTCTCCTGCTTGCACTCGGTCTGAAAGACAAGGTAACAGGCATCGAAGCAAAAGCAGATAAGCGGTCAATCTACAAACTTGCGGCGCCAGAATTCCTCGAGCTTCCAAATGTCGGCACAGCCAAGGAATTTGACTTAGAAACCTGTGCTTCCCTCTCCCCAGAACTTGTCATCCTGCCTATGAAATTAAAGGATGCAGCGCAAAGCCTCTCCGAACTTGACATCCCTGTCCTGCTCGTCAATCCGGAAAGCGAAGATCAGTTAGAACAGATGATTGAACTTGTCTCCACCGCAACCAATACAAAGGGAAACGCAGATGCCCTTCTCTCTTATATTGATGAGAAAAAAGAGATGCTCGAAAAAGACTTATCCGGCGTCGATGCAAAAAGCGTCTATCTCGCCGGCAACTCTTCCCTTCTTTCCACTGCCGGTCCAGCGATGTATCAGTCAGGGCTTATCGAACTGGCAGGCGGTAAAAATGCAGCATCCGAAATCACGGATACCTATTGGGCCGAGATCAGCTACGAGCAGCTTCTGGCATGGGATCCTTCTTATATTATTCTCGCTTCGGATGCAGAATACACACCCGAAGATGTATTAAACGACGAGAATCTGAAGGAGTGCACCGCAGTCAAAAACGGAAATGTCTATGCAATCCCTGGCGATATCGAAGCATTAGACAGTCCTGTACCGGGCGGAATCCTGGCATCCATCTGGCTTGCCGGAATCCTGCACCCGGATCAGGTATCTGCAGATATGTATACAGAAGAAAAGGCAGCGTTCTATGAAACTTTTTATGGAATCAAATAATAAAATTAAATTCACTCTTATCGTCGGAACCGTTATCTTAACGGTTCTGACGATTTTTTCATTTTTTGTCGGCCGCTACCCACTCACACTCTCCGGAATTATATCCGGTGATCCAAGACAGTGGCAGGTGTTTGTGACATTGCGCGCAAGCCGCGGAATCGTCGGCTGTATCGGCGGTTTCGTTCTCGGCGTAGCAGGTTTTGTCTTCCAGACTGTATTCCGGAATCCATTGGCATCACCGGATATCATCGGCGTATCTTCCGGTGCCAGCGCCGGTGCCGCGTTCGGCATCCTGTTTCTGTCCGGCTCTATGGCAGTGACTGCGTCTGCATTTGCCGGTGCTCTCGGTTCTGTTGTTCTAGCGCTTATGCTCGCATCCCTCACTGCCGGGCAGGATGGCAGAGGAATCGTGTTGGCAGGAATCGCGGTACACAGCTTAGCCCAGACCGCGCTCATCTTCCTGAAGCTGCTCGCCGACCCGGAAAAACAGCTTGCATCCATCGAATACTGGATTATGGGAAGTTTAAATGGCATCAGTCTCTATACCATCAAAGGAAATGTGATTCTCTGTATTCTCTGTGTCAGCGCACTTTTTTTGTTGTACCGGCAGATTATGATGCTTTCCCTGCACGATGACGAAGGGCGTATGCTCGGTGTTCACACACAACATCTCCGGCTTTTGATTCTCCTGATTGCAACGCTGGCAACATCCGGAATCATCAGCATGACCGGGCTTATCAGCTTCATCTCTCTGCTTGCACCGCACGGTGCACGTCTGATCATCAAAAACAACCGGCTATCCACGATGTTTCTAAGTGGGATCATCGGTGGCTGCCTGCTGACACTCGGAGATATTCTGGCACGAAGCGTAGCTTCCACAGAACTGCCGGTCAGTATCTTCACCAGTCTTGTCGGCGCACCATTTTTGATTTATCTATGCGTAAGGAGGAACCGCGAATCATGAGTCTGCTCACAGTCAGTCACCTGTCTGCCGGATATGGCAGAAAAGAAATCCTACACGATATCAGCTTTACGTCGCGTCCCGGAACAATCACTGGAATTCTCGGTGCAAATGGATGCGGCAAAACTACACTTTTAAAAGCGATTGCGAACATCCTCCCGCACAAAGGTTCCTGTCTGCTTGCAGAAAATACACTGGAATCACTTTCTGCACGGGAACTTGCAAAGCAATGTGGATATATCCCCCAAAAAAGCGGAATCACAATTGATCTGACAGTCCTGGATGTTGTCCTGATGGGGTATCATCCGGACTTATCGCTGTTGCAGCCTCCCACCGTGCAGATGAAAGAACATGCCAAAGCAACTCTCACGATGGTCGGTCTTCCCGATCGTGAGCAGGCAAACTACAACCAGCTAAGTGAAGGACAAAAACAGTTATGTATCCTTGCACGGACATTCGTCGGTGCACGTAAGCTTCTGCTCCTCGATGAGCCGGAAAGCGCCTTAGATTTCCGGTTCCGGAACCAGATGATGCAGCACCTGCGGACATATGTGACTGCCCATGACGCCTGTGCGCTTGTCACACTCCATGACCCTTCTCTGGCATTAAACACCTGTGACGAGCTCCTTGTCCTGTCGAAAGGCACACGTTCCGGGAAAATCTCCCCGAAATTGACTCCTGTTTCAAAGATGGAGTCGCTGCTTTCCTCGATTTATGGTACAATCAATATCACAAAGCTCCACGACAAAAGCGGGAACGAACACCTTGTTATGATACAGGAGGAGTCCATATGAAAGCTGTTACAAAAATTACTTTTTACGATGAACAGGATGAAAAATTCTTTGGTGAAGGTCCCTGTCGTCTGCTGCATGCCATCGAAGCAGAGGGCTCCCTGCGTGCAGCTGCAAGCTCGATGGGACTTGCTTACTCGAAAGCGCTTCGTATGATAAAAAATGCCGAGCATGCACTCGGATTTCCACTCACAAGCAGGACTGTCGGTGGCAAATCCGGTGGTGGAAGCACTCTGACACAGGAAGGAAAGGAATGGATAGAAAAATATGAACGGTATCGAGATGCCTGCATACAGGCCAACCGCAAATTGTATCTGGAGATCTTTTCGCGCTAGCAGCAAAAAGCATCTGATTCTGACCGGAAGCCGCGGAAGCGGAAAGTCCACGCTTCTTTCTGCCCTTTTCCCACAACCAATGCCCGGGCTTACGTCCTATGTAGTACCCGAAGATGGTGTCTATATGAAAAAAAACCTGTCAGGCGAGGCTGTCCAGATTGGAAGATATCAGGCAGATGCACCCGGAAACACAAACAAAATGCAACCGGTTCCGAAAGCATTTCTCACAAAAGGCATCGAATTTCTGGATATGTGTATCCGTCATCCATCCGACTGGGTAACCATCGACGAAACCGGTTATCTGGAACAGACAATTCCTGCGTATCAGGAAGCAATTTCCCGTCTGCTCGCAGCCAAACATGTACTTTTAGTTGTCCGTAAACAAAAACTTCCTTTCCTGGACGCTCTCTGCAAGCGGGATGATTGTTTTCTCGTAGATTTAGATAAGCCTTATGGAGACACGTTCTGTATCATCATGGCATCCGGGAAAAGCAAACGCTTCGGTGCCAATAAACTCCTCACTGATTTTAATGGGAAACCACTGATTGCATACGCGTTTGATGCGACCGAAATGCTTGGGCAAAACCGGCTGGTTGTGACGATCCACCCGGAAATTGCACATATATGTAAGAAACAGGATATCCCATTTCTTCTGCATAATCTGCCGGACCGGAACGATATGATTCGACTTGGAACCGGTGCAATAAAGAACAAAGCAAGCCACTGTCTGTTCCTGCCTTCAGACCAGCCGCTCGTCTCACGGGAGACAATCGGTGCATTGCTTTTCTGCGCCAAAAATGCACCCGATACGATCTGGCGGACTTGCAATCAGAATACTGTCGGTTCCCCGGTTGTTTTTCCATCTGCTTACTTTGATGAACTTTCTGCACTACCTCCAAAAAATGGCGGCAATACTGTGATTCAAAACCACAGGGAACATGTAAGACTCCTACCGGTTACACAACACTATGAGCTAGCAGACATCGACACACCAGAGGATATGCAGGCAATGAAGATTATTGCAGCGCATGCACGGGCAAAGTAAATACACTTCTCACCGCAGCCAGGTACTCCTCCGGTCGATCTGCTTTCTTTACCTTCTTCAGCTCCCGCTCTGCTTCTGGAAACATCTTACCCAGATAAAACCACACTTCCTTCATCTTAAAGAGCGCATCCCGCTCACAGTCCATCTCTTCCCGGTACCCAGCATACAACCGGTCATGGTACTCCTTTAGCTCTGCCGTTGTTACCGACTGCCCTGTCCGGATCTCCCGTACCAGTCCCGGATTCGCAATTACACCTCTTCCAAGCATAATGCGGTCTACCTGTGGAAACATCTCCCGGAACACATGATAATCTTCCACCGTGAAGATATCTCCGTTATAACAGACCGGGTGCACACATTCCTTCAGTGCTTCCGCAAATACATCGAGATTCGGTTGATTGTTGTAGAAATCCTTCTGCAGACGTGGATGAATGATCACTTCGGAGATAGGATACCGGTTATAGATCTGCAGGATATCCGCAAACTCTTCGGGAAACTCCATTCCGATCCGCGTCTTCACAGAGATCTTGCAGCTTCGCTCCTCCGGCAGTCTGGATATCCCCTCAAATACCGCATCAAAGAACCGGTCTAATCGATCTGGTTCCTCTAAGAATCCACTTCCTTTCTTCTTCGATACGACCGTTGCCATCGGACAGCCCAGATTCAGATTCACTTCCTGATAGCCAAGCTCCGCCAGCATATTGCACGTCGTAAGGAACTGTTCCGCATCGTTCGTCAGAATCTGCGGCACGACATACATGCCCCGGTTATGCTCCGGTGCTACATCCTTCCGCTCTCTTGTCTTCAATATTTTCTTCTTCGATGGTGCGATGAACGGTGTCACATACTTGTCCATATCGCCAAACATCGCATGATACACATTCCGGTACACATACCCTGTCACGGATTCCATCGGTGCCAGATAAAATTGTATTTTCTCGGATTCTGTAATACTCACCGTAGCTCTCCTCTATCATCAGCATTTTCTTCCACATGTTTCGGGCGGAATATATACAGCAAAATTGCTTTACATATATTGTCTGCGATCATGCAAAGCCAGACTGCCTTTAAACCCAGTCCAAACACATTCACGCATAAGAACGTACCAAATATCCGGATGCCCCACATGCTGACCGCCTCACACGCGAACACATGCTTCGTCCGACCCATACCATAGGAAATACCCTCTAAGACAATCATCAGTCCAAAAAACGGCTCTGAAAACGAAACCAGACGCAGCATCTCACTTCCGATCCGCGCCGCATTGACTGAGTTCGTAAACAGACGCATAAATGGATATGCGAATAGGTAGAGTCCGATACCATTTACTACCATAATCAATAATGTGATCAGGATCGATACCCGCTCCGTTGCTTTTAATTTCCGGATATCCTTCTCTCCGAGTGCATTTCCGACCAATGTACTGGTCGCCACACGCAGTCCGTATCCTGGAATATAGACAATCTGCTCCGCTGTAATGGCGATTGAATGCGCCGCAAATATCGTCGTTCCCATACCAGATACCATCCGCGCAAACGCAATGTATCCAAAGCAGCTTACGAAAGTCGTGCCAAGCGCTGGAAGTCCAATCGTAAATGTCTCTGACAGAATCTCCCGGTCGAATCTCCTGTCCTCTCGCGTTGGTCGAAGCTTCGTCTTGCTGAGCATCAGCAGAAACATCGCAATACCGCCGATTCCAAAACTGATGCAGGATGCGATTGCCGCACCTGCCACGCCGAGATTCAGACCATATATAAATACCGTATTCAATAGGATATTTAACACATTTTCACCCACGCTGATAAACATCGGCGATTTCGTATCCTTAATGGATCGAATCATCGCGGAAAAGACGCGGGAAGACGCCCGGAACACAAGTGAAATGCTTGTAATTGTGAAATACACACTTGCCGGTTTTACAATATCCGGTTCAACGCCCATCCACACCGGAATATACGGGGACAGCACAAGCGCGATCACTTCCAATAACGTTCCGATGGTAAATGCATATAGTATCGATTGTCCAGCCAGTTTCTTCAGTTTGGCTTCGTCCCCGGCTCCATTTGCTTTCGATGCAATCGCCAGCACAGCAACCGCAATCGCACTTGGAATTGAGTGGATCAGCCAGCCGATGGTTGTTGTCGTGCTGACTGCTGCCGTTGCTTTCTCACCCAGATGTCCCACCATCGCCGTATCAACATATTGAAGCAGCGTCGACAGCACCTCTTCTAATACGGTCGGGATGGATAAGGTGATCAGCGATCGAAACGCTTCCTTATAGTATGTATGTTTCATTTATTTTCAAATCCTTCTGTTTACTTAAAAGAAGGGCTTATAGAAAGCCCTTCTTCGTAAAACTTATTTACTTATCGCTTCGTTTCTTTTTGGAAACACCAAGTATGATTATTCCAACAGCCGCAACTATCATTATAATGGTGATTGGAGCAATCGGCGCTGTATCACCTGTCTTCTTCACTGTGTTGGAAGATGTCGTAGTTGTTGTCGTCGTGGTTGTCGTACTCGTAGTACTTGTCTCCGTCGTCGTAATCTCTGTGGTTGTATCTGTTGTTTCTGTGGTTTCCGTTGTTTCAGTCGTTTCCGTTGTTTCGGTCGTCTCAGTTGTTTCTGTTGTCTCAGTCGTTATCTTGTCATACTTATTTGTATATGCAACATTTGCTGTCGCATGATCTCCGATTACAACCGAAGCGGTTTTGCCCTCCACTGCAGTCTGCGCGTCTACCACATATGTGATCTTGCTCAACGTATATCCATCTACATCTGAAGCAATCTCATTGACTGTATAGCTGCCTGCATTGCAACTGATTTCCTTCGTCCACGTCTTACTAGCAGTATCATAAGAAAAATCTGCAAGACTATAGGTTGTCTTTGTACCGGTTGCATCCTCAACAACCTCAAAGCGAATTGTCTGCTCCGCATCTGTTTTGGATACACCACCCGCTACGGTCTTTGTCAACACAAGCTTCGCCGGAGCATATGTATTTGTTACAACAATCGTATCTCCAATACTTCCACTTGCCGGTGCATAAGAAGCTACATAATTTGCAACCTCTGTCTCTCTCACACTATACGATATCTCAACGCCATTCTCGTATTTGTCGAGATCTGTAAATGTACCCTTCCAGTTATTTGTCTTATCCAGTTTCAAAGTCTTTGCTGTTGCAACACCATTCTTATAAAGCGTGACTGTGATTGCACTATGATCATCTGCTGCCAGGTTGTCGCCAACCCACTTCTTTTCAACCTCGATATCACCCTTTTGTGTTGTATATGAATTTCGAACCTCAAATACACCGTTTTCACCAGCATCTTCTGCTGTCACAGTTGTACCAGAAGCATTCTTCTTCACATAACTTACAATATATCCGGCTGGTACATCGACTTCTTTGACTGTATATACATATTCTGTATTTGCTGCTACATCACTGTACTTCGGAAGCTCTGTCCATGTATAAGTCCAATGATTTGTTTCACTCAAAGTTACCGTGTCATATACATTTCCATCATACATTAACTGTACCTGTATGCTGGTTGGTCGTTTCCGATCATTATTATTCTGATCATCCCATACCTTTGTCACCGTTCTTGTCGTAGACGGATAAGAGTTTGTAACTGTAATAGATCCATTTCCCGTTGTTGTATCAACTGTCATCGGGCTGTAAGATACACCATAGCCCTGTGGTACAGCTACCTCTTTGACTGTATACGCAATCTCCTGTCCAGCCTCATTATATGGAAGGTCATTCCATGTATAAGTCCAGTGATTTGCATCTTCCAGTGTTACAGCAGTTCCAAATGCAGAACCATTTGCATACAACTGAACATTTACACTCGTTGGACGGGATGTAGAATTATTATCCGCCCATACTTTATCGACTGTAATGTCTCTTGTACGAACTGTATGTGTATTCGTAATCGTTGTGGCTGATCCTGCTGATACAGTAGCTTTTGTATAGCCTGTGACTGTACCAACTTCTTCGACCGTATACACGATATTGTTTCCTCTTGCATCCTGCTTATTCAGATCATTCCATGTGTATGTCCAATGGTTTGTCTCATTCAATTCCTGCGTTGCATCCGGATCTGTTACAGCCACGCCATCTGCCATAAGCTGTACCGTAATTGGTGTCCGCAAACCATCGCGGTTGTTGTCATCTTCCCATACTTTTGTCACTGTATGACTGACTTTATCCATCGAATACTGGTTTGTGATAACCGCCAGATACGTTCCATCGCTCTGCTTCTGGATTACAGAAGACTTCTGTGAATATGAAGCAGGCATGCTTGCAGTATCCTCAACAACCGAATACTGAATCTCTACACCATTCTTATAAACCGGCAGATTGCCCCAGCTTGCCGTCCAGTTATTCGCTGCCGTCAATGTAATATCCTTCGACACGGAAACTCCATTTTCCATTAAGGAAACCTTAAGATTCTGTGGTCTGTTCCCATCTGCGTCATTATTATCATCCCAATCCTTCCGGATTGACACCTTCGTTGTCTGTAAGGTATTCGTGATATCATAGCCATTCGCTGCATATGTCGTCGTATACCCAGAAACCGGTGTCTCTTCTACCTTATACTGGATTTCCACATTTGTACCTGCATAGTATTTATCCAAATTATCAAAGGTAAAGTTCTTCGTCGTTTCTGTTGTACTCAGACTCTGTGTTTTTACCAACTCCCAATCGGCTGTCGTACCCTTCTTCAATCGATACAGTTTCAATTCAATGCTGGATGGACGATACGCTTCATATCCCGTATCTACCCATGTCTTGGTTCCTGATACAGATGTCTTTTCCGTTGTATTCTCAAAGATAACTGTATCTAAGCTTGTTCCTTCACTGCCGCTCGCAACTCCATTCACATATTTCTGTACGGAAGTAACTGCGACATCTAATTTGTTGCCTGCAGTATTCTTTGTCACATTTACCTTGACTACATAATATGTATCATCTTTTGTAACACCTGCATAACCAGATTCTTTTTCATAAATCTTGTAAATGTGCTCTCCGACATTTCCTGTCACTGCAGAATCATATGTTAGTGGTGTGAATGTTACGGTTCCATTTGTACTTCCATTTGTTGTTCCTGTAGCAGCCCCTGCCGTCTTTATTGACAGATCTGCATTCAGCTCATCCACTGCAAATCCCGCAAATGTATAGTTAGCTGAATAGTTCGTTGCATTATCCAGCTTCTTTAATGCAGTAAATGTAATGCTGCCAGATGTCTGAATCATTGTATTCACGATATCATAAGTACCTGCAGGGTAACTTGTCGTATATCCAGCGACCGCTGTCTCTACTACCTTATATGGAATCTCAGTAGCCATTCCCGGATAATACTTTGGCAATGTTCCAAATGAATACTTCCATGCACTTGCTGCATCTACAGTCCTGACTGCTCCGACCTGCTCCCAATCGGCATCGTCATTCTCGTTTCCACCCTGTTTCAACTTATATAACTTTACCTGAATGCTAGCCGGACGATCTGCTGTGGTATCACCAACCCATGATTTTGTACCCTGAATCGTCGTAGTCACGGTCGTATTATTAAATACAACCTCTGAAGCCGTGGTACCGGTTCCTGCACTGTTATACTTCGTAATCTTACTGCATGTTGCAACCAGCTTTGTCGGATTTGTAGCATTATCCAATGCAACATCTACCGTCAGAATATAATAGTTCGTATCCGTTGTTACATCTGTGTACCCAGAACTTGTCTCATAAACCTTGTAGTAATGTTTTCCTTCATCTCCTGCTGTTGCAGAACTATAACTTACCTTATCTGCAAATGTAATCGCTCCTGTTGTATTTCCAGCAGTTGTTCCGGTTGTAATATCCTTTACCTTGGTAGCGTTTGCAGCGTCTGCTGATACCTCTTCCACTGCAAAATTCTTAAAGGTATAGGTGTTGCCACTTGCATAAGCGGTTGTGCCATCCAACTGCTTTGTAGCTGAGAAGTTGAAAGAACCTGTATAGTACTTAGACTTTTCATTCTCATATGGCAAATTATATCCCGTATCATTCGTGAATGTCTTTCCTTCGTATCCGCTCGGAATCGTTATACTGGATGACTTTTGAAGCACGAAGTAGAACGAATCCGCCCGAACATCAAATCCCTCTGCAGCAGATACTTCGACCAACTCATAAATCTGATCATAATTCAATCGATCAATTGTCAACTTACCAGCAACCTCATCGGTTACTTTCAGCACATCCGTATCCCGTACCAAGTTACCTCTCGTCATGGTTCCCGTCGCAGAATCATAGGTTGCTTCATACAAACGGAATGTAGAATCTTTCAGTGCATGTGTCGTTCCAGCCGCATCTGTCCAGTATTTGTATAACTCAATCGAGCCATAATTGGATTCTGCCTCATGCTGTCCTTTTGTGAACACCTGTCCCTGGAATGTTTTCGATCCACCCTGATCCGCCTGATATCCGTTCAGCGTAAATGTATTAGAGGATTGTTCATCCGTCAAAGTAATCGAACTATTGCCTTGTGTAAACTTCAGATTACACCTCGTTGTATAAGTTATCTTCAAATACTTGCTATCCGGTAATTCAAACCTAAGTGAATTCGAAGATCCATCATAGCTGACTGTATAATCGGTTCCACTTGTCAATGGTGTTTCTGTACCGCCATTTACTTCGTATACCTTGATACTCTGCATATTATAAGAGAATGCAGTACCAAGTTTATCCACAGCCGTTAATTTTCCATCTCCCGGTACCAGATCATAAGCACCCTTGTTGACTTCGATCGTATACTCCGCTGTATTATATTTACTGTTATCTGCACCTGTCGTGTTATCATAGGTACCGTAAAATACTCCGTCCTTCGATACCAATGCAGGTGCTTTCAACGTCGTTGTCGTTGATACTGGTGTTCCAACATTCGTACTTCCTATCTTTAGCTGAGCAGAATTCGTAAAGGTTTCCGATCCCTTCTTTGCAAAATCCTCCAGACTTGTTACTTCTGTCGTATACTCAATCCGGATATGTGTCTCTGTTCCCGCTGAATAGTTGTCAATGGCATTCATCAAAGCAATATAATCCGCAGTAACCGGAATCGTAAAACTTGCAATTCCATTCGTTTCACTTGTCTGAAGACCAATGTTCGGTATCGTTGCTCCACCTGCATAATACGACATATCCGATAACTTACCCGCTGTATTATGCGCTACATCCCTGACATAGAAGTATGCAGTTATCATGCTGGAAGATAATTTCATATCCGTTGGTAATGTATCCGCAATCGTAACAGATTCTCCACCTGAAAGCGCCATGGAATTCAATGACACATCTAACATGTAGCTGATTTTACCTGTTTCGTCTACCTTCGCTGTAACCGTCTTATTCAAAGGCGGCAATGGATTTTTATATATATCCTCACCAGACTTTGACTCTTCCTTACCATTTGCTGAATAATAAATAGTCGCCACATTTTTAAAATTCCTCTACACCTGGTTCAGGTCCGTATCCAAAACCTTAGTTTTATATTCTAACGTTATTTCCTTTACCGGACTGCTTCCTGTAAATAGACTGTCTTTAAATTCAAATTTATAATCATATCCTCCGTTATTACCTGCAGTATCCGGTGTATATATCACATATTCATTCTCAATATTGGCATCATTGGAATCTGTCGCATCTACAGCAAACGTCGAATTGTCTTTTCTTGTAAATGTAATCTTTGTGTTATATATACCTGACATGCTTCCCGGATTATTCCAATATTTTTGCATATTATCCTTGATATATACATTTGTCAGGTCTTCCGGAATGTCCTTCACAGAAACCGTCCAGTAAATATATCCATCCTGCATTTTCACCGCATGCTTTTCGATAGTCCAATCTTTTCCTGGTGTCTGCACAGTTCCGGTTCCCATATATTTATAGCCCTTATCTGTTGTAAGAGTTACATCATTTTTCACATCCAGTTTGGTCGCAGAATCCATATAATTATCTGTTACCTTTGTATAAACAGTCGCCGTATATACACCATTGTTTTCCTTAAAAGCAGAAGCAGGCAGCGTCTGGCTTGTACCTCCCTGCAGATTGCCATCCTTATCACATAATGCTGATCCAATCTCCGGCATATCTACGATAGTTCCAGAGCCAAGAAGTGCATCCAAAGAAGTATACTCTCCTGCATAATCCTTCAGATCAATCGTAATCGTCCATGTCACAACCTTAGAAGTTTTATCCAGTGACCCTGTTTTCTTTACTTCCGGTCTTGTCACATCGTAAGTTGCCGATGTAGTTCCCGTTTTTGTCTCTTTTTTATTATTCTTATATGTATAATCTACTGTATTCGTATAAGAAGTACTATTCGCATTATCCGGATCAAAAATACCTTCATCTGTCTCTACATCATAAGTAACTTCCACGGTCGTAGTACTGCCATCCGATGAACCAAGTTTGTTCAAAGCATTTGCCAGAGCACCAAAGCTTCCATATATGGTATTCGCAGTGACATTTGAATCATTGCTGCTTGCAATCTTGATATTGGAGATATTCTTTAAGTTTGCACCTAAACTATCTGTCAAAGATACCCCGGACACAGAGCCAGTCGTTTTTAATGTCAACTTATATGACTGCTTCCACGTATTTGTACTCTTGTCATAGGTTGCTTTTCCATCGGTTGCTTTCTGTACTGTCAATGTACTTGTTGCGGTTCCATCATCGTAAATCACATCTGAAACTTTTTTCTTTGCAGTTCCAATCGTTATTTTATCTCCGGATCCCTTATCGGTTTCCGTCAGCTTTACATTTCCATATATTGTTCCATCTCCCTTTCTTGTGTTTTCCGTCAAGAAAGTCTGATTATCAAGGCATATATATGCATAACCATTACTAATATAAATATAACCTACTTTTTTTCCTTCAAGCATAATATCCTGTTTTCCGGATATCAATTCAAGGTTATTCAAATCATTAAAATTTACTTTGATATAAATAGGATTTCCATCTCTTGGAATGGCACTGTTATCTAACTCCCATTTATATTTTAAGTTAAACTCATCACCTTCGAATACTTTTGTTACCTGATCCAAATCCGTCTCCTGCCCATTATGTTTAACACTGGCAGTGAAATTCATCGTTATTCCATTTGACGTATCTGTATATGCATTGTTCCAAAGTGAAAGATCTACGGAATCATCTGCCACATTTTGTGAGGTTTCATTCAGATTCTCTTCTTCTAAAGGAACACCATTTTGATTTTCTTGTGTTCCTAAACTTTGCTGCCCTGTTGCTAAATTTGCATCACTCTCCGACGCGACACTCTCTGTCTCCCCACCTTCTGCAATCGGTGTATAGCTGATGTTCTGGAATAATGAAATTAACATCAACATAGAAAGCAGAAATGCGATCACTTTTTTCTTGTTTTTTTGTTTGTTCATAAACTCCATCCTCCATTTTCTTTTTTCCTAATGCATCCTCGCATTTATGCATTGGAACGCTCTATAATAAACTCTGACATCCCTCTGTTCAGAGTAAAGTTAAGTTATGAATTATTACTGTTCAATTTTTATATCGACAGTAACCCACTATCGCATAATATTTTACATGAAAATGCTTGTATTTTCAACATATCGCACCTATAAATTTGTGCTTTTTTTGACTATTAAAACACAAAAAACCTGCCACACCAATTCTGGTGCGGCAGGCTCTTTGTAACCATCTTCCGAAGTACGTTTATTCTTCGTCCTTCTTCTCCTCTGTGGATGCCTCTGCATCGTCATCATCAAAGAAGCTATCATCAAAGTCATCATCGTAATCATCGAAGTCGTCTAAGTAATCCGGTGTCAGATACTTGTAAACTGCTACACAGATACCAACGATGATTGTCAGAATACCAACGATCAATGCAACAGAGAGAAACGCGTTCTTTGCTTCTGTTACGCACTCGTCTTCTTTTACAACTTTTACTTCGTCACAACACTTTCTCATAGTTTTCTACCTTCCTTTCATCGCTACTGATATAATGATTTTACCACAGCTTATCCGATATTTCTACCGTCATTTACAACTTTTTCATTTTTACAAGCGATGCAAATAAATGTTTTTCTCCGACACGGTCAAAATTCACCACGATTTCCTGGTCACCGCCCGATGGAATCACATCAATCACCTCGCCATTTCCAAATTTAATATGGCGTACTTTATCCCCTACTTCATAGCTTGCCGGTGCCGACGCTGTATTTCCCATCGGGAATGCCTTCCCGAATCCCGGATTGGCGCTCGGGTTCGCAGTAGCTGTGGCAGGTCGTGTATACGGGTTGTTCTTTCCGTATGCCTTTAACTGAATTACCTGCTCTGCCGGTTTCTTCGACGGAATCCGATCCATATTTGCTGGAGCATAGCCAAAGGCTTTCTCCTCATATTCCAAATAATGCTTCGGAATCTCCTTGACGAACCGCGATACTTCCTCGAAATTCGTCGAACCATGCACCATCCGTTGTCCGGCAGCCGTCATATACAGTTTCTCCATCGCACGTGTAATTCCGACATAGCAAAGTCTCCGCTCCTCTTCAAGTGCATCCGGATCATCCGAATCCAGCGACATGCCACTTGGGAATAACCGTTCTTCCATACCAGTCATAAATACATACGGAAACTCCAAGCCTTTCGCACTATGTAAGGTCATCAGCGTCACCTTTGCGGTTGGCACACCATCCTCGTCTTCCTCCTCGGTATCTGCCACCAGCGCGATATCTTCGAGAAGTCCAGTCAGTGTTGGCACCTCTGCACTCTCTTCATAGGTAACGATCTTATTCTTTAATTCCTCTAAGTTATCCAACCGGGTACGCGCTTCATCCGTAGCTTCCGCCTCCAATGCTTCGCGATATCCGCTTTCATCCATGATTGCATCGAACACTTCACTGATGAATTCTCCATGTACCAGTCGTGCTTTAAATCCTTCCATCATATCTGTAAATTTCCGGATTTTCTCCACATTCCGTGTCATGCCAGGTACTTCTTCGATATCTAACAGTGCATCATACAGATTATATCCATTGGACTGCGCATACATATCAAGCTTATCCACGGTCGTCGCACCAATACCACGCTTCGGCACATTGATGATACGCTTGATTGCCTGATCATCGATCGGGTTTGCAAGCACCTTCAGATAACTTACGAGATCCATGATTTCTTTTCTTCCATAGAAGTTCTGTCCACCATAGATTTTATATGGGAGATTCTCATACAGAAGTTTTTCCTCAAGCACACGGGACTGCGCATTGGTACGATACAAGATTGCAATATCATCGAGTGATACCCCCTGATTCTTCAAGGTCTTGATCCGAGATGCAACGCCGTTCGCCTCCTCGTACTCCGTGCCGTACCGGGTAAATGTTACCTTCTCACCATCCTCCTGCTCTGTCCAAAGACGTTTATCCTTTCTTCCCTCGTTATTCGCGATCACCGCATTCGCAGAATTTAAGATATTCGCCTTGGAACGGTAGTTCTGCTCCAGTTTTACTACCTTGGCATCCGGATATTCTTCCTCAAAATTCAGGATATTATAGATGTTCGCGCCACGGAACTTATAGATACTCTGGTCGTCATCACCTACAACGCATAAGTTCCGGTATTTCGCCGCCAGCATCTTCACCAATATAAACTGTGTATGGTTCGTATCCTGATACTCGTCCACCATAATGTACTTAAACCGTGTCTGGTACTCGGCAAGCACATCTGGATTCGTCTCAAAAAGAAAGATCGTCTTGAAAATCAGATCGTCAAAATCAAGCGCATTGTTGCTCTGCAGACGCTTCTGATATTCCCGGTAAACCTCCGCAATCTTCTGATCCCGGAAGCTTGCCGCATGTGCTTTCTCATAATCGTCCGGTGTCATGTACCCTTCCTTTGCCTTCGATATCGCCGAAAGCATCGCCCGCTCCGGATAGAGCTTCGGGTCTAATTGCAGATATTTCAGCACTTCTTTTACAACTGTCTTCTGTTCACTTGCATCATAGATTGTGAAACTGCTTGTTCCACCAATCTTGTCAATATGTTTACGCAGAATCCGCACACACATGGAATGGAAGGTTGATACCCACACACTCTCAGCACCAAATCCTACCAGATTATCTACTCGTTCCCGCATCTCTGCCGCAGCCTTGTTCGTAAATGTGATTGCCAGTATATTGTATGGATTGACTGACATCTCATCGATCAGATATGCGATCCGGTGCGTGATCACTCTGGTCTTTCCAGAACCCGCACCTGCTAAAATAAGTAAAGGCCCGTCGGTTGTACAACAGGCCTCTAACTGTTTGTCATTTAATCCCGGCATCGGTTTACTGTAAACCTAACTTTGCCTTCATCGCTGCCAGCTCATCCTGTACAGCTGCATTTGGAGCTGCATCATACTTGGCTGCTAAACTGTCGATGCCACTCTCCTGTGTTGTCTGATTTAATTCGGTCATGGCATTTGCCTGATCAAGCATTGCGTTCGCCTTTGCTTCCATACGATCAAAGGCAGCCATGCTGCTTGCTGAATCTGACAGATTGTTCGTCATCTTGTTCAGACGATCCTGAGTCTTAGCAACCTTCATCTTCGCCTTGATTGCATCACGGCGGGAGTCAAGCTGGTTGATATCTGTCACAAGCTTGTCATGCATCTGACGCATCTTCATCGCATTTGCAGCTGCAACATCATAGGTCTGCTGCAAGCTTGCCTGCTTCGCTGTAAGCTGGTTCTTCTGCTCTAAGAACTTCATGGCATCTGCTTCGTTTCCGGCAAGAAGTGCCTTCTCTGCGTATGCCTGCATCTTCGTAATCTCAGAATTCACTTCATCCAGCTCGCGCTTGCATCTCTGCTCATCTGCCATAACGGCAGCTGTTTCCTTCTTCACTTCTGCCAGATCCTTTGTCAGGTTACGAAGTGTCTGATCAATCATCTTCTCCGGATCTTCTGCCTTATCGAGAAGTGCATTGATATTTGAAGCCATAATGTCTTTAAATCTCTGTAAAATTCCCATTGTAATAAAACCCTCCTATAATTCTCATCTTCATACCGTGAAATCCACGTTGCTTTTATTATACTTGATAAAGATAGTAAAGTAAAATGGAATTTTGTTAAAAATTGGTGTTGTCTCTGCAACTTGTCTTAGTTGTATTTTGCAATCACTTCTTCGTTTGCCTTCATGGCGCTTTCTTCCATCTGCTTTCTCTCTGCAAGGAGCTTTTCCTGCACTTCCTTATGCTGTACACCGATGATCTGCAATGCGAGATATGCGGCATTCTTTGCACCATTGATTGCTACGGTTGCAACCGGAATTCCGGATGGCATCTGCACGATAGAGTAAAGTGCGTCCTGTCCATCGAGTACGGAACCTGAGATTGGAACACCGATAACCGGAAGAACCGTCTGGCTTGCAACAACGCCCGGAAGTGCGGCTGCCATACCTGCGGCTGTAATAAACACTTCTGTGCCGTTTCCGTTTGCTTCCTCGATAAATGCGGAAAGTCCTGCATGTGCACGGTGTGCTGACAGGCAACGCACATCAACCTGTACGCCATAGTCCTTCAGAATCTTAATTGCTGGCTCTACCTTTGGAAGATCACTTGTGGATCCCATAATCACTGCTACTCTCATTTGTTCTGCCTCCTTGATGTTAAATATATTGTATTGTATCACTATCTCCTGATAAAGGAAACAGTATTTGTTGCTGTTATGTTATCGTATGTTCTTCCGGGTTCCGGAGATCCCTTTGGAACCAATATGATTTGTATACCTTCCAGTCTTTTTGCCAGTCCGGCAGTTCCGGATGCTTCTCCGTTTTTTGCCCACGACAGCCAGCCAAACGACTGTGCATGTACGCGGTAATAAATATCATAGTGTTCTGCCATCTCTCCATAGAGCGAAATCCGGATTGCTTCTAATCGTTTTGCCTGTCCGCTTGTACCGGACATTTCTCCATCTTTTTTCCATGTATTCGGATCATTTTCATTTCCCTGCCATCCATAAGATTGTACATGCGTTGTGTACCTTACACCACCTGAATATGATGCGTTCGACAACTTGATATTGATTCCTTCCAACCGCTTTGCCTTGCCGCTGGTTCCGGACATCTGTCCGTTGGTTTTCCATGTCTGCCAGCCAAAGGATTGTACATGGGTCTTATACATTATATTGGCGTTATACGCATCCCCCGGAATCTGAATCGAACCATTCTGCAAAGCAACATAAGCACGGGTATTCACAGATGACGGATTCACATTCGCATACGATTGTCCTGGCGCCGGTTCTCCTTTCTTCACTACAACAATCTGAATTCCTTCCAACCGCTTTCCATACCCTGCTGTTCCGGATGGTTCCCCATTTTTTGCCCATGCAAGCCAGCCGAATGACTGTGCATGTACACGATAATAAATATCATAGTTATCTTTATCTGCTCCGGTCAGACGGATTTTAATTGCTTCTAAACGTTTTGCCTCACCGCTCGTTCCGTTTTTCTCGCCATTTGCAGACCACGGCAGCCATCCATACGTCTGGCAATGTGTAGTGTACTGTACACCAAGATTCGCATTTCCGGATACACGCACCCATATATTTTCCAATCGTTTTGCTTCACCACTTGTACCTGCCATCCAGCCATTTGACATTGCCGGTTGGGAATCACCATATGTCTGGATGTGCGTCTTGTAGCTGACATCTACTTGTGGAATTACCGTTGGTCTTGGTACTGTAGTTCCATATGTAAATGTACTGCTTCCACTTACCGCGCCACACTGTGAACAGCTATAATAGTACACAGCTGGCGAATCATAGGTTGCATCCGACTTTTTCGTTGTATTGCTTACTATCTTCGCCGTAAATTGATGCGGCAATTTATCACCATACGTAAACACATCTGTACCTGTTTTTCCGCACCGACTGCACTCGTAATAATATGTTGCCGGTGACGTGCATGTTGCTGCACTTGCCATGTTAGCATCAGATATATGCTTTACAGAATACGCATGCCCCAATGCTGTTCCATACGAATATTGCACATCTCCCTTCTCATTACATCCACTACATGCATAGTAATATCTGGCTGATGATGAACAATTCGCTGCACTTGCAAGATATGTATCGGATATTATCTTTTTAGTATAAGAATGATCCCCTGCCGTACCATATGTATACGTTTTTGCATTCGCAGACTTATCTACTGCTCCGCATCTCGCACAACTATAATAATAAATTGCCGGCGATACGCAATTTGCCGGTTCCTTTAACGCAGCTTCCGTCTGAATTTTTTGTGTATACTGATGGTTTAGTTTGTCTCCATCATAAAATGTTGTTGTTCCCTTCTGTCCACATCCCGCACAGCTATAATAATACGCTGCCGGCTTTTCACAGGTTGCTGCACTCGCGAGATGCGCTGTATCTACATGCTGTACCGTATAAGAATGTGCTGCCAGACTGCCAGATTCAAAAGTCTCTGTACTTAGCTTTTTACAGTTGGAACAGCTCTTGTAATATGTTGCTTTCTTCGTACACGTTGCATTGCTTTTTAATGCTCCTGTTACTGTCGGATCATTCACATATGTATGTGTAATGGTGTATGTTTTCTCAACTGATTTTGAAAAGATACCTTTACCCGTAATCTTGCATGTACCTGTCGTTCCACTCGTCGAATGACTCACGGTATAATCTGTTCCGCTTGTCAGCTTAATGCCATTATAAGTTACTGTTGGAGCAACCGCAGATGTACTTGTTCCACATGATATAGACGTCTTCGCCAGTGTCACTACCGCATTACTGATATCTACTGATCCATCTGCTCCGGTGCGAATTGTGTAGGATTTTTTTATAGCCGGGTTGTATTTTGGGTATACAGAAATCGTAACAATTCCTGCTTTTTTCACTTTCAAAACAGCATCGTTCGGTTGTACAATACTCTTTTTGGGAGCCTGTACAATACTGTCATCTGAGCTTTCAAACATAACATCTCGATAATCGCTATCTCCATTCACATCTTTTACATAACACAAAATATTTGAACCTACTGAATTTTCAGTTGGTACACTTAGATGATAATAACTATCCGACGATTCACTATTTCTCCAGTATAATGACATCGACGTCGGCGGTACAATCGTAATTGTTGCGTTACAGAAAGAGCACACACCGGTTGCCTTTCCTGTGCTGTCAGCCGTACCATAGACGTAGGAATGCGGTGCTTTTTCTATTGATTCTTTTATCGTCATCCCGCATTTTGAACACTTGTATATGTTCTCTCCGGTTGTCTGACACGTTGGTTGAACCGTTGACTGCAATACTTTATTATGATTGCAGCTCACAGTAAGATTAAATGTACACAGTGCAGTACTTCCTTTTTTGCAAGTAATCGTTGTAGTTCCGGCTTTCTTTGCAGTAACTACTCCATCCGCTGTCACGCTTGCCACTGTTGTATCAGAGGATGTGTATGTAACAGTATCAATCACCCAGAGATTAAGAGTCTTTGATCCATTTACCAGATGAACCATCGGTGTGAGTGTCTGCGTTTCTCCTAAATACTGTGTCTCCGAGCCATCCAGATAATACTTGTTGATATATGCGTCTTTTACTTCGACTTTCTGCATAATATCTGTATGTCCTGATAAGGCAGACTGGCTTAAGCTCTGGGAAGTGCTGTTAAACTCACCCGCTAACGTATTCGGATAACCAGAGGCAGTTGTATAAAAATCCCCCAGTCCAACATAGGTATTCCTTGGATCAATCATGCTTGTATAGTGACCGGTTACGGCATCTGATGTCTGCTTTACCCAGTCAGATTTCTCGTCATACCACTGGTTAATCCCCGATACCAGATTTCCCTTATTCCAATTATACGCTAACACTTCGGCATATGTTGATACACCATTGTATTTTACAGTACTTAAGCCTTTCCCATTCAGACGGTTATGTCCACTTCCCACAAATCCGAAACACAATCCACCTTCCACCGCACGGATTCTCGCAATCCGCTCCAGATCGGTCGACCATTTGATTGGTACATAATCGGATGCCGTAAGCATCCGGTTTGAATTTCTCGGATCTGGTACATTTCCTGCCTCGCATGCTTCTTTTCTTATTTCATTAATCCGGTTCAATGCATTTTGTGCATCTACATAATACGTTCCATACACCCCGAACATCGTACATCCTGTCGATGGCGCACTTACATCCGTCTCCAGTATTGTGTACTGTGCCGCCTCTGCGATTGGCGACAGTTCCGTCATACCCATACTGAATATCATTGCAAATGCAATGATATATGCAACAAGTCTCTTCCCTCTACGTTTTTTCATTCGCCCCTCCATTTGTAATTTTCCCTACACCACTATATCTTTCACAAGTTTCTCTGGTTTTATTTGTCTCTGCTCAACCGTATATGCCCCAAGCAGCCGTTTCTTTGCTTCTTCGAATACACCCATATCATCGATATACATATAGGCAAGCACGTCGCCTTTTCGCACTGCGTCGCCCAGATGTTTTCTGATATCCAGCCCGACACCTAAGTTGATTGTGCTGTTCTTCGTTGCACGTCCGCCGCCTAAGATGAGGTTCACCATGCCAACCTCGCTTGTGTTGCAGGCTGCCAGATATCCATCCTCTTCACAGACGATCGGAACACAGTTTGCCGCGAGCCGGAATTTGTTCACATCGTCGATGTAACTGCCATCGCCACCCTGTGCTTCCACAAACTCTTTGAACTTGGCAAGTGCCGCACCGCTCTCGATTGCTTTTTCACACTGTGCCTTCGCAGCTTCAAAATCATCGGATTTTCCTGCCGCCATATACATGTATGCCGCCAATGTGAGTGATACAGTAAGCAGGCGGTGAATACCATGCCTGTCGTAGCCCGCACAATTTTCCATACCCGCACAATCTGCCTTGTCTGTGCGGTCCGCACCATATCCCTGTTGCGCTATATTTTCGATTGCACTATAGGCATCACACCGGCTCTGCACGTCTGTATCCCCGCTTGTGTCATATGTGAGATATGGCTTCACATCCTTGATCGACAACACCTGCACCGCCTCGATCACTTCGAGCGCATTGCCAACCTTGCAGCCGAGCGGTTCGTTCATATCCGTAATCACACCATAACACGTTCTGCCAGCAGATTTGCCGATATCAACCATGATCTGTGCCAACGCCTTTGCATCTGTTTCGTTCTTCATAAATGCGCCGCTGCCACATTTCACATCCAGCACGATTGCATCCGCACCTGCCGCAAGCTTCTTGCTCATAATCGAAGATGCAATGAGCGGCAGACTGTCGACTGTCGCCGTCACATCGCGCAGCGCATAGATCTTCTTATCTGCCGGTGCCAGATCTCCGGTCTGTCCGACAAGCGCCAACTTCATCGAATTGACGTGTTCAATAAATTCTGTCTCCGGGATACTCACACAGAAACCCGGAATCGCCTCTAACTTATCAATCGTACCGCCCGTGTGTCCAAGTCCTCTGCCGCTCATCTTCGCAACCGGTACCCCCAGACTTGCGAGGATCGGCGCCACGATAAATGTCGTCTTATCCCCGACACCTCCGGTACTGTGCTTATCGACCTTCACACCGTGGATGGCTGCAAGACTGAGCTGGTCGCCGCTTTCCGCCATCGCATGTGTCAGTGCGCAGGTCTCATCGTGCGTCATGCCTTTGTAGTAGACACACATCAGCCACGCACTCATCTGATAATCCGGGATTTCTCCCTTCGTAAACCCTTCCACGATAAAACGGATCTCATCTGCAGTATGCTCTGCGCCGCTCCGCTTCTTCATGATCATATCGTACATTCGATACATCTTACGTCACCCCCTGTGTCGTAAATACATCCTAGCGATTGTCATATCATGCTACATAATATCCTGCAGGAAACTCTTCCCAATTGCCTTTTCATCATCCACACAGCCTCCAAGCAGGTACTCCTCCACGGTCTTTCCAATATCCGCAAAAGTCGGTCTTGTGCCAAGATCCGTTCCCTGCTTCAATCCCTTTCCATACATCAGAATCGGAATATATTCCCGTGTGTGATCGGTTCCCTTAAAGGTTGGATCACAGCCGTGATCCGCATCCACGATCAAAATATCCTCGTCCGTCATCTGCGCATACAGTTTCGGCAGCCATGCATCGAATTCTTCGAGCGCATTCTTATAGCCAAGCGTATCTCTTCGATGTCCGTATTTCATATCAAAATCAACTAGATTCGTGAAGATCAGTCCCGCCGGTTCTATCTGCATATAGTCAAGCGTCTTCTGCATGCCATCGGTATTTCCGGTCGTATGCACCGACGCACAGATGCCACTGCCATGGAAGATATCACTGATCTTACCGACTCCGCATACCCGCACGCCCGCATCTGCCAGATGCACCAGCACATTGTGTTCCGATGGTTCTAACGCATAGTCACGCCGGTTGCTCGTACGCTCGAACCCATCGCCTTTTCGTACAAATGGTCTTGCGATCACACGTCCGACGCCATGCTCACCAACCAGAATCTTTCTTGCAATCTCACACATCTCATACAATCTTGGAAGTCCGACCTTCTCCTCGGACGCTGCGATCTGGAATACCGAATCTGCCGACGTATAGACGATCGGATAGCCTGTCTTCATGTGTTCCTCGCCGTATTCCGCAATGATCGGAATGCCGGATGCAACTTTGTTTCCGTAGATGGCTCCACAACCAGTCTGCTCGATAAATGCATCGATAATCTCCTGTGGGAATCCATTTGGATACGTCGGGAATGCATGTTTTGTATGAATCCCAATCATCTCCCAGTGTCCGGTTGTCGTATCCTTGCCGTTGGATAACTCCTGTGCCTTTCCATACACGCCGATCACATCCTGCTTTGTTGCTGCATCGTAAAACGATGTGTTCTCAATCGCACGAAGTCCAAGCTTCGTCAGATTGTCAAATTTTGCATCTGGATATGTCTCTAAAATATGTCCAAATGTATCGGAGCCAACATCGCCGAACTTATCTGCATCCGGTTCCTCTCCGATTCCTGCACTGTCAAGTACGATCCATATTACACGTTTTGCCATATTTCACGTCCTTTCTGCAAAAGTTCTATGCTTCTGCCTTGTTTTTATTTCTGTAAATCAGGTACAGTGGTAACGCTACAAATACGACTCCACCCACGATATTTCCAAGTGTTACCGGAAGGAGGTTGTTCAGGAAGAACTTACCAACTGTCATCGAATCAAGCTGATCCGGTGTCATGCCTGCCATGATTGCCGCATTGTAGTATGCCTCACCGTGCTTTGCAAGAAGTCCGGCAGGAATGTAATACATATTTGCCACGCAGTGCTCATAGCCTGCAATAACAAACGCCCAAATTGGGAAGAAACATGCGAAGATCTTTCCAATCGCATCCTGACATACACCTGCCAGAAGCACTGCCAGACATACAAGGATGTTACACATGATTCCAGATGTAAATGCCTTCATGAAGCTTAAATTCATCTTATTATAAGCCGTCTTGATCGTCGCTGCTGCAAGTGCGCCATTCCCATAATCAAGCTGTCCACAACGGTTTACCAGCACAACTACGATACACGCACCGATCAGATTCGTGATAAATACAACTACCAATACACGAATCATATTGAGAAGCTTGATTCGCTTATCAAAAACAGCAAATGACATCAGGCAGTCGCCCGTGAACAGTTCTGCACCGATCAGCACAACGAACATCAATCCCACCGGGAAGATTGCACCTGCCAGAGACTTCGCAATACCTGTATTGCTGATTCCGTAAACTGCCGCACTGCTGCTCGATGCACCAATCGCAATGAAAGCACCTGCCAGCATACCGAGCAATACCAGCTTTCCGAACGAAAGCTTTGTTTTTCCTTCGTATACCCCCATGTTATCTGTAATCAGATCACCGATCTTTTTCGTACCCATTTTTTCTTCCTTCCTGTGTCTTCCATTTTATAATTTTTATATTCTATCAGAAGTCAGCAACCGGCTTCCGCAGAAATCTTTCTCTTAGCACGCTTACTTCAGTGCTTCATTCAACGCTTCCGTACCCGGAAGCACGAATCTTCCGTCTTCAATGATTGCCGTCTTCGTGCCATCCGATTTTACTGCATAGATTCCGCCGATCTCCTCATAAGGGATCGTAATATCGGTATGGCAGTTGAAATATGCACCTGCCCGTGCCTCTTTGTCCTCGGAATTCCGGAGCGCAGAGCACTCATTTTCTTTGGCAACAATCTCTCTGCCGTCCGGGTTATACAGGCGGCTGTCCTCGCTGTAGCTGTAACAGGTATCACCGACTGCAAAATGCGGTCCCATCTTCTCTACAATCAGAATCGGGAGCTTGTATAAGATGTCATATTTTCTTGCCATCGCATATGCCGTCGTGTTCGTACCGATCGCGAATTCACCGATTGGAAGTGTCTCATGGTGGAATAGCAGATTCTCCTTGATAAACCGCTTGTTCTCTGCCTCATCCTCGAAGTTCTTACAGGTATAATCAGCAACCTTTCCATCCTCGAAGGTAAGCTTCAAGTCTGTGTATTTGAGTTCGTTCAAATACACCTGGCTCACATGCAGCGTTCCCTTCGTACCGTTGAGTACCGGGGAAGTAAATACTTCACCAAGCGGGATATTCACATCTGCCAGACAATTCTCGAAGTTCGTCTGTGTCTTGCGGTCGATCTTGTGCAGCATCACCTTCATGTCCGTCTGGTTGCCACCCTTGCCAAGTACCTGTACATATTCTGCATCATCGAGACAATCAATCATCGTCTGCTGGATGGATTTGTATTTCTCATTATCGAGCGTATTCACTTCCACAACTGCATCGAAGATCTCCTCGAAATTCTCACCGATCTCCGGGATTGGATATGCGATAATCGTGAAGCTGTACTGGTCATGTGGAATGTAATGATTTGTGATCTCCGCCGCCTTCGACGCATATTCCACAGACATCTTCTGCTGCTTGTCAGATAATTTCCAGACTGTCGGCTTCGTCTGCGGGCTGAACGGATCTTCGCCGAACACCTCAATGACCGCCGGACCTGCATAGACAAGCGCAGCTTCTTTCTCCTGCTCATAGGTCTGCTCCATAACTTCGAGCTTCCGCTCCATAAACGCGCGGTCGAAGAACACTGCATCATCGCCCGCATGGTCATACTCATACTGCTTGTTCGCCGGTGTCGCAGCATATCCGGTACGGATCGTTGCCTTCCGGTTCATACGGCTGACCGGATACCGGAACAGTATTGATGCCAGACCTTCTTTCTCAAACATCTGGATTGCCGCTTTCACCATGCGCTCCTGTCCGATTGCATAGCGGATATTCACAGACTTCTTCGGGCTGATATCGATCCGCATCGTCTCAAAGCCCTTGATAAAGCCCTGCACATACGTGCGTGCCAGTCTTTCGATCTTCTCCTCCGGAAGCTTCGCCAGATACTGCGCCATCCGAAGCTCATTTTCACCGATATATTCGCCGTACGCATACAGATAATCCGGTGTCATAAGGTCACTCTGCATGATGATATCATACGCAAAAGGATTCACGCATGTAACCGTCTCCCGGATTCTTCTTGCAACAAGCACATCCGCATAATCATACATATAGTAATAGATAGCTTCCTTGATCTCCTTCTCGTCTGGAAGCTTCTCTCCTTCGGATGCAGTAAAGATTCCATACACCTCTAAGAAAAGCTCCATCAGGGAAATCATCGCCTGCATCTCATCTTCATACGCGTACGCAATCATAGCACGGATCTCTGCGTATAACATGCATAAATATTTGCCATATTCACCAAGTTTTTCCACGGCATAATCCGGGTTTGCAAAGCTTGCGTCATAATGCTCCGGCAAAATGTCTGCATATAAATTGTGATTGATCTCCTGTAATTTCGAAAGTGGAAGGTCGATCTTTCCCGGCTGTGACACAATCTCGTACACGTCATACACATACAGAATAAACTCTGCCACACTGTCAAAATATGTTTTGAGATTCTTCGCACCTGCATCCATCTTCGCAAGTGTATCCCAGATTGTCTGATCCTCTTCCTTTATTTCACTGATTCGTTCTATCGCAAGCTGCATACGCTCCTGCAAATCTGCGTCGTTCATAGTTTCCTCCTACCTCGTCCGAAGACTTTAAAATCTGCCTAATAAAATGATTATGACCGGAACCACAAAGGATACGATGTTCAGCCAGATGGAGATCCGCTTGCCACGCACGCCGCCCTTCTGGGACTGTAAACCCATGCGTGCAAAGATCTCTCCAACGATCGACAGCAGCATGGCGATGATATACAATAACCCGAATACCTCCGGCACATGCCCCGCCGTCGCGATGGACACGATCACACTGACAACTTCGATAATCAGCGCGATTCCACCCATGCAGTCAGCGATAATCGTATCGCTCGCAAACGATGAATCTGTAAAATAATATCTTCGTTTCTTGAACAAACTCATAATCATTTATTTTACACAGCCAATCAGGGTGTTGATATCATCTACCCCGTTTGCCTGCATATATTCCTCAATTCCTTTTATAATCTCAACGGTTGCATATGGATTGTGGAAATTCGCCGTTCCAACAGCAACTGCGGTCGCACCAGCCATGATCATCTCCAGTGCATCCTCGGTATTCATTACGCCGCCCATACCGATGATTGGCAGTTTCACGGCATTTGCCACCTGATATACCATACGCACTGCGATCGGATGGATTGCCGGGCCGGATACACCAGCCGTCTTGTTTGCAACTGCAAACGTCCGGCGTTTCACATCGATCTTCATACCGGTCAATGTATTGATCAGAGAAAGTGCATCACTTCCGGCTGCCTCGGCTGCCTTCGCCATCTCCGTAATATCTGTGACATTCGGAGAAAGCTTCATGATGATTGGCTGCTTCGCCTTCGCCTTGATTGCCTTCGTGATATCATACAGTGCTTTTGGATCCTGTCCAAATGCGATACCACCCTCTTTCACGTTCGGGCACGATACATTAATCTCCAGAAGGTCAACCGGCTCATCACCAAGCCGTTCCACAACGTCCAGATAATCTTCGGTACTCTTGCCACACACATTGACAATAATCTTCGTATCCTTCTCCTTTAAGAATGGGATATCCCGCTTCACAAATGTATCGATTCCCGGATTCTGCAATCCGATTGCATTCATCATACCGCCATAGGTCTCTGCCACACGTGGTGTCGGGTTGCCCGGCCACGGAACATTCGCCACGCCCTTTGTCGTCACGGCTCCAAGGAGATTCAAATCTACGAACTCATCGTATTCCATACCGGAGCCAAATGTACCGGATGCAACGGTGATTGGATTCTTAAGCTCCACACCTGCAATACTTACCTTTGTATTCATTACAGCTCCACCTCCTCAGCATAAAATACAGGGCCATCCTTGCATACACGCTTATTCTTCACCTGTGAATGGTCGTCAATCTCCTTCGACTTGCATACGCAGGCAAGGCAGGCACCCACACCGCATGCCATACGCTCTTCTAAGGATAACTGTGCTTCGATGCCATGTTCCAGTGCATAGCTCTGAATCGCACGAAGCATCGGTGTTGGTCCGCAGGCATAAATCTCTGTGCCCTCGATGCCGTACTGGCGAATTGCATCCATAACCGTTCCTTTGACACCGATTGCGCCGTTGTCGCTGGATTTGTATACGGTTCCATATGGTTCAAATTCCTCTGATAAGAATTCCTCATCACGGAATCCAAGCACGATCGACTTCTCGCAGGTAAGCTCCTTCGCAAGCTGCAGCATCGGTGGAATACCGATTCCGCCGCCGATCAGGATTGCCTTCTTATCCTTCTTCGTAAATCCGTTTCCGAGTGGTCCGAGTATCGTGATTGTATGATCGGAAGTGAGCATCGAGAATTCCTTTGTGCCCTTTCCTGCAATACGATATACGATCCGGAGTGTACCTGCTGCACGGTCAATCTCACACAAACTGATCGGACGTGGAAGCAGCTTGCTTCCATCTGCAGAATACACGTCGATAAACTGTCCCGGTACTGCCTGGCTGGCAATCTCCGGTGCCTGTATCACCATTGAATATATGTCTGTGGCGATCTCGTCCTGACGGATGATCTTCGCCTCCATCTTTATCTTTCCCATTTTCGACTCCTCTTATCTTTGTAATTGTGAAACAAATCTATGTTTTGCCGTGGCATGTACATTATGAATCTGTTTCACAATTACATTTATACACATCTACTAAAATGTATCGATAAATCTGCTGCCTTATTTATTAGCGGTTTGCACGTGCTCCATTGATATCTGCAATCATGTCCTTGACTGCCTGGCGGCTCGCATCTGCATATCCGGTCTCACCGAAGGATGCGTATTTGTCCTGCTTGTAAGCAGCGATGATGCCACGGGAAGAGTTAACGATCGCACCAAGCCCGTCCGGATTGAAGTAATGTACAAGGTCTGCTGCCTTACCGCCCTGTGCACCGTAGCCCGGTACAAGGATGTATGTCTTCGGCATCAGTTTACGAAGTACCTTTCCCATTTCAGGGTATGTAGCACCAACCACACAGCCGACGTTGCTGTATGTATCGCCCATGCAGGCTTCACCCCACTCAACGACCTTCTCAGCGACAAGTTCATACAATGGACGGCCATTAATAAGCTGATCCTGAAACTCGCCGGAAGATGGATTGGATGTCTTCACAAGTACGAAGATACCCTTATTGTACTGCTTGCATACATCCACAAATGGCTTCACACCATCGGTTCCAAGATATGGATTGACTGTCACGAAATCCTCATCGAATCCAGCATATTCTTTGCTTCCTACCTGCACCTTGCCAAGATGTCCGACTGCATATGCCGTTGATGTAGATCCGATGTCACCACGCTTGATGTCGCCGATGATTACAAGTCCCTTCTCCTTTGCATATGCACAGGTCTTGTGGAATGCAATGAGTCCCTCGATTCCAAACTGCTCATACATTGCGATCTGCGGTTTCACTGCCGGAATCAGATCGTAAGTTGCATCGATAATTCCTTTATTGTATTCCCAGATTGCCTCGGCTGCACCTTTTAAGGTCTCTCCATACTCAGAAAATGCTTTCTTCTGGATATACTCCGGTACATAGGAAAGCATCGGATCTAATCCGACTACAATCGGTGCGTCCTTCTTCTCAATCTGTGCTACTAATTCATTAATCATTTATTTGTCCTCCTATTATGGTAATGCCACTCGCATCCGCTCAACGGCCTCCTACTGATCTTCTATAATTGCCCCATTGTAGCGGAGCTCACCATCTACGATGGTTGTCAGAACCTTTCCAACTAATGTCTGTCCGGTATATGGGGTATTGTGTCCCTTCGATTCAAACTTGATCGGATCAACGACCCATGTTTCTTCCGGATCGAAGATTACGATGTCCGCCTTCGCTCCCGATGTCAGTCTTCCGTACTTGTCATCGATGCCGATGATCTTCGCAGGATTGTAGCTCATCTTCGTCGCCATATCCATGATATCCATAAGGCCCGGTGCTACAAGTGCCGTATACGTAAGTGCGGCAGACGTCTCTAATCCGACGATTCCAAATGGTGCCTTATCAAAGAACTGATCCTTCTCTTCTGCGGAATGTGGTGCATGATCGGTAGAGATTGCAGGCATCGTTCCGTCTACCAGCCCTTCCACCAGTGCCTTTACATCCTTCTCTGTCCGGAGTGGCGGATTCATCTTGTAGTTGCTGTTGGCTTCCTTGATATCTGCATCCGTCAATGTGAAATGATGCGGACAAACTTCGGCTGTGACATGCGCGCCAAGCCGCTTCGCCATCCGCATAAGCTCGACCGTTCCAATTGTGGAACAATGGCAGATATGAAGCTTCGCCCCTGTCTCATGTGCAAGAAAAATATCACGCGCGGTGATGACATCCTCCACGGAATTCGGAATACCCGGCACACCAAATTTCTCCGATGCTACACCCTCATTTAACACGCCTTTTCCAACGAGATCCTTGTCCTCGCAGTGCGCCATGATCACTGCACCAAGCTCGGCTGCTTTCTTCATCGCCTCGCGGTAGACACGGATATCCATAACACTTTTTCCATCTTCGGAAAATGCAACAGCGCCTGCCTTTAACATCGCTTCCATATCGACAAGCTCTTTTCCTTCCATCCCTTTCGTAATAGAGGAAAGCTGCTTCACATGCACATATGCATGCTCCGCACGTTGCAAAATATCCTGCAATACTTCCACGTTATCGACAACCGGTTTTGTGTTTGGCATCGCACAGACTGTCGTCACACCACCCGCGGCTGCTGCACGCGAACCGGTAATGATGTCTTCCTTGTATGTCAGTCCCGGATCACGAAAATGTACATGCAGATCAATAAACCCCGGCATTACATATTTATCCTTTGCATCGATCACAAGATGTCCATTTTCCTGGGCTTCGTTGTAATCTGCCTGCTCGCCGCGGCTTCGCACGTAAATCTTCTTTATACAATCCTGTTCAATCAATACGTCTGCGATCTCGTGCAACCCGGTTGCAGGATCGACGACGTGACCATCAACTATGAGCATAATAATCCTCCTGTGTATTTATAATACATACATCTTATACGTCACACTTTCCTTGTATAACATGTAGAATAACCTTCGTTGTGATTCGAGTGCATCCGTACCGGAAACACGCACGGTTACACTTACTTTGCTGCCTTCGTACTGCAATGCAGTCACTTCGGTTCCGAAGTCGCCAAGTACGGAAAGCATATCCTGTATAGACATCCCCTGTTCCGCCTGTGGATCGGGTGTCAGCTCGATCTTCACAGATGCATCTGTGGTGTCTCTTTCGTTTATCGCTGCCTGAACTGATCTATACTGCGTCTCAAATTCCGTATCCACATTTCCTTTTCCAAGGAAGATTCCATACTGATGATACCGCGATAATTGCATAACCTTCCGCACATACAGACGGTACAGTTTTTCCTCATCTGCATCACCGGGGAAACGTGCGTACACCTGCTTTTCGCGCTCTGGTTTGTATACGCTGTCCTGCGTTTGAAGCTTCGCTTCTGCCACATCTTCCGAGCAGCGCAGGCGATCCGTAAAATAGCGATGCATCGCATCATCCACCGCGTTGATCTGTTTTCGTATCTGATCTAATTCCATATTCTGATTTGTATTCCTTCCTGAATCCTTTTTCAAACCATAATTATTTTTTATTTTACCATAAGTCGACAAAAAAAGAAATGTTCTTGCTAGAATTTAACAGGATATCCCTGCAAAAAATTCTCATACTATCCATATATATCAAATCAATCAGAAAATGGAAGGGAATGTATTATGAATCAAACAGAGCACGCAGAAACAACCGTATATCTTTCCCTCGATGCAAGCACGATGGTTGCGTCCAAGCAGGTACACATTGAAGATATTGCTTCCGTCTTTTGCAGCCAGCCGGATATCATGCACGACGTGAAAAAAATCAAGCTGTTTACATTTCGTGACAACGAGCAGGGGCAATTAGTCGTCAATGCCCTTGCAATCATTGGAGAAATTCTGAAATACGATAAATCCGTGACTGTCCAGAATATTGGCAGCCAGGAATGCGTCGTCTACTATCGGAACTTAAGCGACGGACACAAACGAACCGGAAAAATAAAAGCCGCATTTCTGATGCTGCTCGCCTTTTTCGGAACCGCCTATTCGATCATGTCCTACAACGGGGACGTCGGTGCCATTGATCTGCTGCAGGATCTGTATCAGATGTTTACTGGAACGCAGGCAAGTGCAACCACTGCCGGATATCGATTTGGCATTCTGTTTTACTGTGTCGGGCTGTTCTTCGGTATGCTGCTCTTCTTCAATCACGGTCTGAACCACAAGAAAGCCGATGATCCGACACCGCTGCAGGTACAGATGCGATTATATGAGCGGGATGTCAACGATGCAATCGTTGTAGACAGCGCACGGGAGGGAACGAGTCTCGATGTTGATTAAAACGATTGCTTACTGTTTCTTTTGTATCTGTGCCGGAAGTGCTGTTTCCGCTGGTTTTGTCGCATTTATCACGATGCTTGGTATCTTCGATAAACTGGCAGAGCAGATGAAATCCGGCAAAGGTGTCCACCGGATTGAAGCTTTGATCATCGCCGGTGTCACGATTGGAAATGCTGCGTATCTGTTCGGACTCCGGATTCCGATCGGGCTGGCAGGATTCAGCATCTTCAATCTGTTTGGCGGCATTTTTATCGGGTGTCTCGCCGGTGCTTTAGCAGAAACCTTACAGGTCATGCCAATTCTATCCCGCCGTTTGGGCGTGCGGACATGGCTCCCTTATGTGATTGCCGCGGCTGCCATCGGAAAAGCACTCGGCTGCGCCTGGCAAATTCTGTTTTTCCCTTCTTAAATTATAGCGAAAGGAGTTATCTCTATGAAAGTAAAGCAAAACGACCAGGAATATAACCGTTACGTCGAAGCGATCACGCCGAAACACAGTTGTTTCAAAAACTGCCTGCACGCCTTTCTCGTTGGCGGCTGTATCTGTCTGCTCGGGCAGGTGATCTTCAACGTATGTACGACGCAGTTTCATTATGAGGAGGCAGACGCAATGAGCGTCTGTTCGATCCTGCTTGTATTTCTCTCCGTCCTGCTTACGGGGTTAAACCTCTACAAACCACTCGCGAAATATGGCGGTGCCGGTGCTCTGGTTCCGATTACCGGATTTGCGAATTCCGTTGCCGCCCCAACGATCGAATACAAAAAAGAGGGTGAAGTGTTCGGAAAAGGTGTCAAAGTCTTCACGATTGCCGGACCTGTTATCTTATTCGGTGTCGTAGTAAGCTTTGTCGCCGGTTTCATCTATTGGATTTTCAAACTACTGTAATAACAGATTATCCAGAAAGGAGTTATTATGAATCAGAATGAACAAGAAAAAACAAATCAGGCTGTCGGAAAACAGACCATACGCTTTGCCTGTCCACCAGCAATTTTAAGCCGTGCCTCAATCGTCGGTGACATGGAAGGGCAGGGACCTCTCGCCTCCTATTTCGACCAGATTGAGCCAGATCCTGCCTTCGGCATGGACTCGTGGGAAGAAGGCGAATCCGAAATGGTGCGCCGCGCAGTACAGACTGCCATCACGAAATCCGGCATCGCCAAGGAGAATATCCGCTATATCTTCGGTGGCGATCTGCTTGGACAGTTGATCGGTTCTACATTCGGTCTGAAAGATTTTCAGATACCTATCTTCGGTCTGTATGGTGCCTGCTCCACCTGTGGCGAAGCATTGTCACTTGCAGCTATGACTGTCAATGCAGGCTATGCCTCGCATGTCATTGCTGTGACAAGCAGTCACTTCGGTGGTGCAGAAAAACAGTTCCGGTTTCCACTGGAATACGGAAACCAGCGCCCACTCTCTTCTACCTGGACAGTCACTGGAAGCGGCGCATTCCTCGTATCTGCAACCAGTCCAGATCAGCCGATGAAAGAATACCCTCGCATCACTTCTGTGACAACCGGAAAAATCGTCGATTACGGCGTACGGGACAACATGAACATGGGCGCCTGTATGGCACCTGCCGCAGCAGATGTCATCTACCAATGTCTCGAAGATCTCGCCGTCAAGCCATCTCATTTTGATAAAATCATCACTGGCGATCTTGGAAAAGTCGGCAGTGAAATTCTGATAAAACTGTTACGGGATAACGACTACGACATCGAGAAACAGCATATGGACTGCGGCGTCTGTATCTTCGACAACGAGGAACAGGATACCCACAGTGGCGGCAGTGGCTGCGGCTGTGCGGCTGTCACACTTGCCGGCTATATTCTGCATCAATTAGAATCAAACGAATGGAAACGCGTGTTATTCGTCCCTACCGGAGCATTGCTTTCTACAGTCAGCTTCAACGAGGGACAGACGATCCCCGGCGTCGCGCACGCCGTTGTCATTGAACACATCGATTTATAAATTGGAGGATGTATATATGGACTATATTCTTGCTTTTGTCATCGGAGGAATCATCTGTGTACTGTCACAGATTCTGATGGATACAACCAAGCTTATGCCCGGACGGGTGATGGTAATCTTAGTCTGCACGGGTGTGATTTTAGGGGCAGTTGGTATCTACGAACCTTTCATGAAATTTGCCGGAGCGGGTGCTTTCGTTCCCCTGACCGGATTCGGCTACAACCTGTGGAAAGGAATCAAGGATGCAGTAAACGAAGATGGCTTTCTCGGACTGTTCCGCGGTGGTTTCAAAATGGCAGCCGTCGGAACCTCCGCCGCTTTGATCTTCTCTTACTTTGCATCTCTCATCTTCTCTCCAAAGATGCCAAAGAATTGAAGCTTTATTTATAACAAAAACAAAAAGAAGTATCTGATTGCAGTCATAAACAACTGTTCTCAGATACTTCTTTGATTTATATTACGTTTGCGGCTCCGGTGCCTGTGTCGTCGGCTCCGGTTGCTGTGTTGTTGGTTGCTGCGTTGTTGGCGCCTGTGTTGTCGGCGGTTGTTGCGTCGTCGGTGCCGGCGGCTGTGTTGTCGGCATTGGTGCCGGATCGGTACCTCCAGTCTTCTCAAAGGTAACACTGATCGTTCCGTTTGCCTGTACATCGTTAAATGTAAAGCTTGAAACAGCGCCCTGACTCTGTCCATTTACAATGACATCCTTGATCCGGTATCCATTGTGCGGTGTGATATAGAAGGTTACATTCGCACCCTTCGCGACTCGAACTGTCGGTGAAATCGTTCCACCTTCACCCGCCGAAGAAGCAAGTTCAATCTCGCCTTCCTCTAACGGTGTATGAATATCACACACCTCATCCGTGTACTCGTATCCATCGGTAGATTCTCCATTGGAGCCTACCAGCTTCTTATTTCCGTTTTCATCAATCTCGACTGTAAATGAAACAGTCTCCGGACATCCACTGTTTGCAAGTTTATGTGATTCTGTACAGAACTCAAGTGCCTCGTGTCCACTACATCTCTGTGATGGGATATCTGCCTGTGCATAATAATCCGAAGAAGTTGGGCAGCCTTCACCCGGAAGCAATCCGGTGATCTCGCAGACGCTGATCGTCGTGATACCCTCCGGTCGCTCAAAGTCTGCCGATGTATCCTGTCCTTCTAACTCTACAATCTGATCCATGATATCGCGCCACATATATTTATGTGTATTCTGTCCACCCATATCAACGTTACTGTCATAACCCATCCAGATAGACGCGGTATAATATGGTGTCATACCGCAAAACCAAAGATCATAGTTTTCAGAGGTTGTACCTGTCTTACCTGCACAAGTCATACCAGACTGTAATCTTGCCGGCGTACCAGTTCCGCTTGTAACTACGGACTTCATCGCCTCGATCAACTGCCATGCAGTTGTCGGCTTGATTACCTCATGGGAGGTTGGTGTCGTGTTGTCAACTACCACATTTCCATCATGATCGATAATCTTGGTAAACAAAACCGGCTGATTGTAAACACCACCATTTGCAATCGATGCATAAGCGGCTGTCATCTCATAATTCGTAACACCATAACTCAATCCACCCAGTGCACACGCCTGTGTCTTATCTGTGAGCAGCGTACCATTGCTGTCCACCTCCTGGTCTACCAGTGTCGTATATCCAAACTTCAACAAATACTCGAATGCTGCCTCCGGTGTCTCTTCGGTAATTGCCTTTACCGCACAGACGTTAATGGAGCTTGCGATACTCTTACGGATCGTACAATATCCGCTATGTCCGCCACCGGCATTCCGAACCTCATTACCATTTGCATACTGATATGGCTCATCGTTAAACGATGTTGCAAGACCTGCCTTACCACTGTCGATCAGCGGTGCATATGCTGCTACGATCTTGAACGTGGAACCCGGCTGTCTCTCTGCCTCCGTTGCACGGTTAAATGCACGGTTTACGGTCTTCGTACCACGTCCGCCTACCAGTGCTTTTACATAGCCGGTATGCTGATCCATGATTGTGAACGAAAACTGTGGCTGCGGTGATACAGAAAATGCTTCAGCGACATAGGTTCCGCCTGTCTCTTCCAGCATCGCTTCCTTGAATGTGTCGGCTGCGGCTCTCGCATCCTGTTCACTCGGATAAATATTATTATACTTTGAATTTCCTGTCTGCTCTGCAAAATAATTGGTCAGATCGCCAATGCTGTAATTGTAATTTGTTTCTTTGTCGGCTCCCAGAAGTGTCAGCTTGTAGCTCAAACCAACCTTCGTGCTATTGCTTACATATTCCGGATTGTTGATGACATCATCACAGATCTTCTGGATTGCTTTATCCTGTGCAGAGTAAATCTCATAACCACCCGTGTAAAGCTTGTTCTCCGCCTCTGACTTTGTACAGCCATACATATCCATAAACTTCTCTATGACACCATTTATGATAGCATCCTGATAGAAAGTGTTCACGTCAGATTCTGCAAGCTGAACCTCATGCTCGGCATCGATTCTCGCATAGACATCATCTGCCACTGCCTCGTCATACTGCTGCTGTGTGATGTATTCCTGATCTAACATCTTCTTTAAAACTTCCGCCCGGCGCTTTTTGTTCTCGTCTGGATTGGCAACCGGATCGTAACGGCTTGGGTTCTGTGGAATACCTGCAATAACTGCGATCTCTGAGATCGTAAGTTCCGTCATATCCTTACCGAAATATTTCTCGGAAGCTGCCTGAACACCACTGACACCACGTCCCAGATAGATCGTGTTCAGATAGTACTCAACAATCTGCTCCTTTGTGTACTGCTTCTCCAGCTCAATCGCCAGATACTGCTCCTGAATCTTACGTTCCAGCTTGTCCATAAATGTCGTCTCATCCAGACCGACATTAAATACCTGGTTCTTGATGAGCTGCTGCGTCAGCGTCGATGCACCCTCATTAAAGTGACCGCTTGCCGCGCCCTTTGCAAACGCACGGAAGATACCGCGCACATCAATACCATTATGCGTCCAGAATCGCTGATCCTCGATCGCAACAAACGCATTGACCATATCTTTCGGGATTTGATCATAATATACATAAACACGGTTGGAATCGATCGTGGAGATCTCTCTTTCTACCGTGCCGTCCTGTGACCGGATATTCGACCGGTATCCCTGCGGAACGATATTGATACTGGAGGTATCCGGTGCATTGTCCAAAATGCCCTTCATCATACCGAATCCGGCTCCGGCTCCGGCTATGATCACTGCAATGATACCAACCAATATGACCTTAAAAAGTATAACCAGCACTTTTCTCGTATTTCGTTGTGTTTTGGAAACAAGTTTTCTCTGTTTTTTCTCAGTTTCCGCTTTTGAATAGCCCATCGAGCTACCTCCCTTTATTTTTGCATATAAGTATCCAGATAAACGCCATTATAGCAAACTTTTACCACAAATACAAGATATTACCTATTCTAAACATTTTTCTTTTCCTCTATTCTTTTTCTCCATTTTTTGGTAGAATAAGTTTAGGTGCCGCGGATTTTTCCGCGTGTAAATTCACTGCGCATTTACATGCCCCACAAGTATAGTCGCAGTCGGAGGCTTAAGATGAAAGGTTTTGTAGGCATCGGTCGCGCAGACCATGTGGAAACAGCCATAACGGAAGCAACCGCCGGATTGAAAAAAGCAGATTTTCTGATCCTGATTGCTCCCTTTTCAAAAATAGAAGCTGCCGCCGCCCTGCTCGGTGAGAAATATCCGGGCACGCCGATGATTGGCACCAGTGGCGAAGGCATTGCAAAAGAAATGCGTCTGAATCAGGCAGTCATCGTCATCGGATTTGCAGGCGTGGAAGTATGTACGGGCGTGATCGAGGATGTCCGCACAACTCCGGTCAAATCCATGCATACATTTCTTGCGAATCTACAGGCAATCGAACCGGGAGATTCCGATACGATCTGTCTGGAATTTATGACTGGATGTGAGGAGCGTGTCCTGTCAACCGTCCATGATTCCCTGCTGGAAGCTGGTGTTCCGTTGATTGGTGCCAGTGCTTATGGCGTCCTGCTCGGTGAAAAACACTGTGTGATTTTAGACGGGAAGGTTCATACGCGAAGCTGTGCGTATGCATTTATCAAAAACAAAGGTGGCAAGATCCATCTGTATAAGGAAAATATTTACAAACGGCAGAGCCGCCGTGCGCATTTCGCCAACTTGGTAGAACCGGGAACGAAAACACTGTTTCAGTTAGATGGCGTTCCAGCATTAGAGCTCTACCAGGAGGAAACCGGCGTCCAGCTCGAAGATATCCTCTCTGCCATGCCGCGCCATCCACTTGGACGCGCCCTCGGTGAGGATACCTGTATCATCCAGACAATGTCGGTCGACCGGAACGGCGTCATGTTCAACGGCAAGGCAATCTATGAAAATGACAGCATCTATATCATGGATGTCGATGATTACCGGCAGATTCACGAAGAACTGCTTGCCTCCATACAGGCATCTCCGGTTTCATTCCTGCTCGGCTTTGACAGTGCGAACCGTGTGCGCCTATTTGCAGAGGAAGATGCCCTGACCGACTATGTTGCTTCATTCCGTACGGTTGCACCTGCTGCGATCTTCGTCGGCGACGGCCAGCAGTTTAACAACCAGCATATGAATCAGACACTTGTGCTTGCAGCATTTGAATAATTACACGCAGGAGGTATAACCACGATGTTTAAAAAGAAAACAGAAATACATGCAGTTCCAACAGAAACGGTAACCGGGCTTGCCTTAAAGCAAAGCTTAGAGCCGATCACCCAGATTACGAAAAGCCTGAAGGAAAACCGGAAATCCCTGATTGAAGAAGAAATGCAGACCGCAAGTCAGATCTCTGATATCCAGGGTTCCTTTGATACGATCCTCGCGCAGTCCGATCAGGTTGCTTCCGGTATGGATTCCATCAAGCAGGAATTTGCCAATATCGTAGAAGTTTCTTCCCAGATTGAAACGAGCGTCAGCGGAGTACTTACCGCGACCGATCAGGCAAACGAAAATGTCGACAGCCTGCAGGAAAGCTCTTCCAATGTACTGAAGGATTTCCAGCATGTCGTGGAAGTCTTAAATAAATTCCAGAGCAGCTTCGACGAGATTCAGGAGACAATGTCCGGTATTATTGGTATCGCCAACCAGACAAACATGCTCTCCTTAAACGCTTCGATTGAAGCCGCCCGTGCCGGGGAGCACGGTCTCGGGTTTGCCGTTGTCGCAACCGAGGTCAGCACCCTGTCCGCAGAGATCAAGAAGCTCGTCGATACTGTAAATGCAAACATGGCACTGCTCCGCGAGGACGCTTCCAACTTAAATGCTTCGATGGAAACAGCAAACCGGATGCTCTCCCATGAACAGGAGCAGGTAAAAAAGACAACCGAACTGTTTGGCAATATCAAAGAATCCGTCAACGGTGTGATTGAGGTTCAGCAGCAGATTGCCGCTGCCGTTGACACTTGTAACGAAACCGCTGATCAGATTCAGGGAGATATCCTAAGTGCCAAGGACGGCTATATCGGCGTGTCCGAGACAGTCAACCAGTTATCCGGCGATATCACACGCAAGAATCAGTTGTACGAAAACATGATCAACCTCTTAGATCAGGTCGATCCGATCGTCGAAGAAGTACAAAAAACACATATCAATATTTAATGGCAACAAAAAAGTGGCAGGGATTTTATATCTCTGCCACTTTTTTTGCGGTAACTTCCACCAACTGTTCCAGTTCCGGAAGTACAAATATCTGTAATTGCGGGATGATTCCCGGCTCGGCGATTGCAACACTCTGCGATAACTGGGCTTTTGTCCGTTCCATCGCTTCCGGCGCATAGTCCCAGTCGATCTCTGTAATCCGCCGTATACGTTCCCATTCTTTCGCATTGAACTCCAGATTCGGAAACATTACATTATATCTATTTGCGAAATACGCATTCATCCGGTCGTAATCACCATAATACCATCTCTTAGAGAAAAATTCCTGACGATCATACATCTGCTGTTGTTCCAACACTTCTACAAAAGTAACCGCATCGTATAACACCTCCGGTTGCTTTTGCGCATTATAAAACCGGAAATGTCTGTCCCAGTACAGATCCAGAAAATTATAATCGAGCAAAAGATGCGCATAATATCCACGCACATACGGCTCCTGTAATGCATCACCATATTTCTGTAAAAACCAGTCCAGATCCGGTCGGCGCACCAGCTTGTCATAGGTCGCATCGTTCCAGAAATGTGTGTAATGCTTATCCCTGCACATATCTGCGATCATATTTCCAAGAAAAAATGCATTTTGCTCCTGTGCGTTCATCTCCGGCAGCATCTCCAGCGCGCGTTTGGCACAGGATAAATGGATTACATAGCTTGGCATATCCGAACCTCCGACAACAAATCATCGTCCAGAAATACATTCTTGATATTTGGCATCGGCAAAATCTTCGTTTCCACCAAAGCTGTCACTTCCTTCCGCTCTGCCACATGCTTTGTCCGAACTGTCGTGCGCTTGTCTGTGACAAACTGCAGCTTCTGTTCTTTTACTGCCTTCATGCTGTAAAAAAGCAGTCCCTCCATCACATCGGCAATCCGTTCTGCCGTTGTTACCGAGCGCATCAGCTTCTCCTCCGTCGTTGTAAACTCGCGCTTGTAATCGATACAGCGGATGTAAATATCTGAGATATCCCCCAGTCTCCGGCGCTCAAAGATATCCTGAAACTGTCCAAGTGTCTCCATCCGTACATTTGCGGTTCCATTTACTTCTGCAGATAAGACCTCTCCCATCGCGACTGCATACACATAGGTCGACGCAGACACCCGCAGATTCTGTAAAAATGCATATACCGCAAGGGAAATCCCCCACATCTTCGATGGGAACAAAATTCCCACACTGTCTGCATCCAGACATTCTCCATGATATTCTGTATATTTCATCACCTTGCAGTTTGGAAGATTCTGTACCATCTGTTCAGTCATTGCCTGCCGGCAGTCCATCTTCCATGCATGTCCTGCAGACACATCAATATAATCAGACACGTAAAAAATATAATTCCGTGCCTCTTCTATCTCATTTTTCAATTCCATACCCCTCATTTGTATCCTCCCACTACTCTCCCGAAGCTTTCTTCTGTACAAGTGATTCATACAGTGTGCGAAAAGCAAAGCTCCAATATTCTTCCATCGTCATCCCGGTCTGCTTCGTGATCTCTTTTTTCTTCTGTGCCGAAATCTGAATAATACCGCTTAAGGATGACCAGAGATACAAAACCGTCGGCTTTGTATCGAGTGTTTCCTGTAACACATTTGTGTTTTTTCCCTTCTGGACGAGCGCTTCCATCAATCCATATAATTCCTGCAGGATCTCCGGCAGAATCACCGTGCCCTGCTTCCGGCTGTTGGTTGCCTTCTCCTCAAACATCAGGGAAGCATAATACTTCGGATATCGTTCACAGAAAGAAACCAGCCGTTCACACAGCTTGTAATAGCTGTCCTCAAAAGAGGTATCTCCCTCGATATACACCGTCATCTCACCAATCAGGATATCGAGATAATCAACCACTATGGAATTATAGATATCTTCCTTGCTCCGGAAATATACATAAATCGTCGACTTGCTGTAATCTGCCTGCAGCGCAATATCGTCCATCGTCGTGTCCTGAACGCCTTTCGTCTCAAATAACTCCCTCGCCGCCGTCAAAATATTGTCGCGATTAAACTGTTCCAGCGCAAGCTTCTTGCGTGCTCCCATATACTCTCCCGCCAAATACAACTATTGTTGACATTATACAACGTGAAGTATGTTTTTTCAACTATAAGTTTTATTATTCTACTTTTATTTCTAGCATTGTACTTTTTATATATAAATCGAACTTCTAGTTCGATTTATAAAAATCCAGATTCTGACGCATCTGAATCAGTATTTTCTTCTCCAGCCGGCTGACCTGCACCTGACTGATTCCCAGCACCTTCGCAACCTCTGTCTGTGTCCTATCCTCGAAAAACCGCAGCCGGATCAATTCCTGTTCCATCTCCCCCAGCTTTTCCATTGCCTGTCCGACCAAGATCCGATTCATGATATTTTCCGCTGCCACTTCCGACTGTGCTTCATCCACCAGTCGCTCCACCAGACTGACCTGTGTCCCATCCTTGCCACAGATTGTCTGCTGGATGGATTCCACCTCCCGGTTCGCCTCTGTCGCCATCACGATATCCTCGACGCAAAGTCCCGTATAGTCTGCCAGCTCATCCAGCGTTGCCTCTCTTCCATATTTGTGCAGCAACGCCTCCTTCGCTTTGCTGATCTGATAGCCATTTTGTTTTAGGATACGCGATACCTTGATCGCACCATTATCACGCAGAAACCGTTTGATTTCTCCAGCGATCAGCGGCACGGCATAGGTGGAAAACTGCACGCCATAACGGCTTTCAAACCGGTCACATGCCTTGAGCAGTCCGATACAGCCAATCTGATACAGTTCCTCGAGATCATAACCACGGTTGACAAACCGCCGCGCAATGCTCCACACCAACCCGGTATTATCTGAAACTATTTTTTCCTTTGCAGCCTTGCTCCCCATCTGTGCCTGTTGAAATAGTTCCCATTCATTCATTTATTCATAATGTGGTGCCGGTGCACCGATCTCCTTCCACATTTTTACCACGGTACCTTCGCCTGCGGCAGATTCAACCTCCAGCCGATCCATAAATGCCTCCATAAAGGAAAACCCCATACCAGATCGTTCCTCTTCCGGTTTTGTTGTGAAAAGTGGCTCCATCGCCTGTTTGACATCCGCGATGCCTATTCCTTTGTCCCGCACTTCTATGTACACCGAACGGTCTTCCACGACTGTACGAATCCAGATTTTTCCCGCACCTTTCTCATAGCCATGAATGATTGCATTTGTGACCGCCTCGGAAACTGCCGTTTTAATATCCGACACTTCTTCGAGCGTTGGGTTCGTCGACGTGATAAATGATGCCACGATCACACGGGCAAAGCTCTCATTTTTCGCCACACTGTCAAATTCCACATTCATTTCGTTTGCACTATTCATAATATCCTCCCTTTACCATCTCCTTTTTTATCGCATCCAGGGAATCCATCTTCTTTAAGATGCGATAGATTCCTGACATCAACAAAATGCGATCGATCGTTTCATTGACATGCACCGCATATACACATCCTCCCTTGTCATGCACCATCCGAAACCGTCCGGTAATCAGCCCGATGCCGGAACTGTCCATGAACTGCGTCTTCGAGAAATCAAAGATCAGGTACCTGATCTCCTCCTCATCAAACACATGTGCCGTCTTTCGCTTGAGCATATCCGCCGCATAGTGATCAAGCTCCTCCGGCAGATAATAAATCAGCACACCATTTGCTACTTCATACACCATAAATTGCCTCCTATATCCATATATCCAGAAAAAAATGCAAAAGAAAAAGAAAGTGAAATCATTTCACTTTCTTTCGTAATTTCGAATAATCATCGATTACTCTTTGTCTATCATATTTTGTAAATCTGTATCTGACATGCCCGACACAACATTGGAATAATCAGGAAGATCCGTCTCCCCCTGTGCGGCTCCATTTTGCAGTGTATCAATCTGTTTTGTCAGACTGTCCACCTCTGCACTCAGGCTGTTGATCGTGGAATTTTTCCCGGCAAGCTCCTCACTGTATGTCTTAATCAGCTGTTCATTTTCTACCCGCAGCTTCTTTTTCTGTCCAGGCAGAATGAAAAAGCTGAAAAGAAGGACGCCAAACACCAGCCCAAGCAACATATACAACCCAGAGTATTTTGCAAGGCTGACCTGTCCAAACTGTCCGGTTCGCACAACGCTTGTATCTTTCTTTGCCTTGATCTCCTGAAACAGATTCTTCTTCTCGATCTTCTTCGGTGCTCTGCCATCCTCGGTCACAACGATCTCCTCAAGGTAATCGTCGTCTAAGAGTCCATCATTATCCACGTTCTGTTTACGCATCTCAATGATGTTTTCCTCGGTATCTCCCATCTCCCGCAGATAATGCACCGCAAGGGAATTCGCCTTATCGATCTTTAAGACACGACGCAGAGTCACTCTTGCCTTCTCGTAGTTATCTGTCCCGATATACAAAAGGGCAAGCAGCAAATATCCTTTCACAAAATGTGGATTGTCCGAGAGTGCACTTTTGAGCTGCAAGATTGAAAGATCATAATCTTCGCTGTGCGCATACTGGATTGCCATGTTGAACTTCCGCGCAAGCTGATCGACACTCTCCAACCGGGCTGGATCTTTTTTCAGTTCTTTTAAGTATTTTGTCGCAAGGTTATTTTCCTGTTGATAGTTGATGCTCATAACCCATTCGCTCATCGCCTGCACAGCCTCACCCATCTCATAATAGATGAGTCCCAGCAGATTGCGTGCTGGCACATTCCGCTTGTTATACCGCAGTGCCTGCAACAGAGATTCAATCGCACCGGACAGATCTCTCGCCGATGCCCGGTCATACCCAATATTGTAATAATAATTGGATGTATTCTGCGCTTTTTTAAGCATCGACAACGGAAGATAACATTCCGAACAATATCCATTTTTCCGCACCTGTGCACCACAATGGGGGCACAGCACCGGTCGCATTGTTGTTGCCATCTTATCTTCTCCTTGCCCGCACAGATACTGCATTATCCAATATGCTGCCTGTATTTCTCAAGTCCTGTGTCATCTGTAATACAATATCACTGATATCCTTCAAATCATTGCTGTAAATGGCTTCCTCCGCCTGATTCACTTCCGGAATCGGCGAGAAACGCTTCAATTCTTCTTCAAAATTTATCATACGGTTTCCTCCCATATGTCTTTTATCTTTCCTATCAGATACAGAGAGCCCACGCAAAACAGCATGCCGCCGCGTGCCTCCACAGCTGCATATGCTTCCGCGAAACAGCTTCGGATGTCATTATCTGCATAGACATGTACATTGCGTTCCGTCTTCTTCGCACAATCGCGGAACAATGCCGCAATATACTCTGCGGAGATTGCGCGGTCAGAATCCAGCGACGTCACATAGACCGCCTCCACTTCCAGATTCTGCATCAGATATGCGATCATCGGTTCGTAGTCCTTATCCCCGGCGACTGCAAAGAGAAGTGTTTTCTCCCGGTCTGCATACCCGGCATTCACGCTCTCAGTAAATCGCTCGATGGCACTCTCGTTGTGTGCCCCATCGATCACGATATTCCCATTCAGCTTCTCCATACGTCCCGGCCAGAAAAACGCATCCAGCGCAAGCTGTATTTTCTCCTGTGCGATTTGCCTGCCTAACAGCACCGTACCTGCTGTGATCGCAGTCACGGCATTGTCTACCTGATAGGTGGCCACACTATCAAGCCGCAAACCATTGTAACTATAATAGCGGCTATACATTGAAAAATCAATGGTTTTATCTGTAAATTCATCGATATTATACTCCACATTTGCGACATTTATTGCTTCTGCCGCAAGTGCTTCTGCCTGATTTTTTACGACGGCATCCGCTTCCAGACTGCCCGTGTGGTACACAACTGGAACGCCTGTTTTTATAATCCCGGCTTTTTCTCCAGCAATCGCCTCGATCGTGTTGCCGAGATATTTCATATGATCGAGCCCAATCTCTGTAATGATCGTCAACACCGGCACAAGCACATTGGTCGCATCCAGTCTGCCGCCAAGTCCGGTCTCGTAAATCACATAGTCCAGCTCCAGCTTGGAAAAATACACCGCTGCCATCGCAAACAGGAATTCAAAATACGAGAGATGCTGCAGATTTTTCTGCACCGCATGCTCGCATGCATTCCGTACAATCTGGTAGCATTCGACGAATTCTTCTTCTGTGATTCCCTCGATCCGTTCTGTGATGGAGATCAGATGTGGGGACGTAAAGGTACGCACCCGGTATCCCTCCTCTGTGAGTATCGCACGCAGGAACTGCACCGTAGAACCTTTTCCGTTTGTACCAGCCACATGAATCGCCTTATGTGCAAGATGTGGATTGCCAAGCAATGCCATGACCGCCTCTAAGTTCTCATTTCCTGATTTATTTCTTCCCTCTGTATGAGGTCCAAACAGCGGGATCTGGTTAATATAATCTTCTGCCTCTTTCATACTGTTGTTCATAATTGATTACTTCCTTTTTGTCCCGCAATCACCTAGCGGTTATCCACTTTCTCCGGATATAAATCATGATGTACCAGACGATCGTAAGCGACCTTTTCCCAATTTGTGCCCGGACGTCCATAGTTACAATACGGATCGATAGAGATTCCTCCACGTGGAGTAAATTTTCCCCAGACCTCTATATATTTCGGGTCCATTGCCTTGATCAGATCCTTCATGATCGTATTCACGCAATCCTCATGGAAATCTCCATGATTTCGGAAACTGAACAGGTACAACTTCAACGACTTACTCTCCACCATGCGCACATCCGGCACATAGGAGATGTAGATTGTCGCAAAATCCGGCTGTCCAGTAATCGGACAAAGACTTGTGAATTCCGGGCAGTTGAATTTTACGAAATAATCATTGTCCGGATGTTTGTTGATAAATGTCTCCAGAATATCCGCAGAATAATCAGACGGATACGCTACGTGCTGGTTTCCCAGCAAAGAAATTCCTTTTTGTTCTTCCTCTGTTCTAGCCATTTCTATCACCTCATAATCGAATCATTTTATCTAAGTGGAAGGAATAGATCACCTGCTCCTTCACCTTTTTTCCTGTCAATCGTTCCAGCACCTCTGCATACGAGGCAAGCTGTGCCCGGTATCTGCCAACCAGAGTCTCCTCGTCTGCGGCATCGGTCTTATAATCCATGACCACCACGTCGTCATCCTCATAAAAGTATGCATCAATAATTCCCTGTACAACTAGTACATCCGGCTCCGTGACATCATACACCTCCGATGCCGGAATACCCGCAGAAAACTGCCGTTCCTTGTACAGATTGCCCAAGCGCGCAGCTTCTATCATACGGCATCCAAGCGTAGATTGCAACATCTTCCTGATTTTGGCTTCCCGGATTGCCACAAGTTCCCGCTCCTCGAAAATGCCCCGCGCAAGCAATGCCGCCTTTTGCTGTGCGATATACGCATCCAGATCTCCGTCTGTATCCACCGCTTCAAATGGCAGCATTTCCATAAATTTATGAACGATCGTACCACGCTCCGCACCGGTAAGTGTGCCTGTTTTTCCTGCAGACTGTGCTCGTTTCGGAAGGTTTTTTTCTATTTCCTGCTCCGCAGTATCCGGAAGGGCAAATTCCGTATTGATATCATACCCTTTTCCATCATAGGCTTTCATCTTCTTAATATCCGAGATTGACAGCTTCGCTCCCAGGGTCGTCATCGGCATATGTGGATATACATAGGATACACTCGCCTCGTTTTTCGCATAGAATACATCTTCCTCTGCCTGCTCCGCCATACGGCGGATGTCTTCTAACTGTAACCGTTTGTGAAGCTCCATCGGAATCATCGCTGTCAGAATTTCCTCCTGGTTGCAAATCTCCATACGAATCTTCCCCTGCACCTTGCAGGCTGCCGCCAGCCGGTTATAACGCACCATACAGGCAAGCAGATGCTTCGCATAGCTGTCGGCATTTTTGCGGACATTATACGGAAGCAGCAACGGCTCCATATCTTCTACATAGGCATATTTTGCAAGCAGACGGTCCGCACCGCGTATTACACCTGTAAGGATCAGCTTTTCCTTCGCACGCGTCATCGCCACATAGAGCACCCGCAGATGCTCTGCCATCATCTCCGCATCCTCGAGTGCCGCATAGATGCTCCGAATCGCAGTATTATGTTTATACCGTCCTTTTATGTGCATCGCCATTGCAGCCAGATAATAGTCCGGATGCACCTGCACATTATCCTTTAACTCCATCCGGTTAAACTGCCGTCCCATCCCTGCGACAAACACGACCGGATATTCAAGTCCCTTACTCTTGTGGATACTCATAATCCGCACAACATCCGCATCCTCGCTCAGCACGCTTGCTTCGCCCTCATCCTTTTCCATCAGCTTCAGCTTATCGACATAGCGCAAGAAATGAAACAATCCTTTGTAATATCCATTTTCAAACTGCACTGCCTTTTGCAACAGCATATCGACATTGGATTTGCGGATATCGCCTGCCGGCATTGCTGTCACGTATTCATAATATCCCGTCTGCTCCAACAGCTCCCAGATGAGATCCGATACTGATAAATGCTGTTTTTTCTCTTTTAGATCTTCGATCAGATCAAGCAGGCGTCTGACTTTTCCGCCAAGTTCTGTATCTGCCTGATCCTCTGCATAATACTCACAGATATCGTACAGACACAATTTTTCAGATACGGCATTCCGCACCGCAGCACATATCTGCGCAAGTTCTGACTCATTCAAGCCACCGATCGGCGACAACAGCACTGCCGAAAGTGGAATGTCCTGCCGGCTGTTGTCAACCACGGAAAGCATCGCCATGATAACCTGTATCTCCACTGCCTGAAAATATCCCTTGGACTTTTCAAGATATACCGGAATCCCCTGTGCCGTGAGCGCATTGTAGATCACATCGCCATAATCCTTCAGGCTTCTTGCCAGTATCACAATATCCTTATACCGAACCGGACGGTAACATTCTTCTTCCTCGTCATAGACCTGCATGCCGGTATCCGGCTGCATCAGCGATCGAATCCGGTTCGCGATCATATAGCCCTCCACCGTATCTTTCTCCGGGGAGCCATACTGGCGAAGCTGCTCTTCGCTTAAGTCTCCTGTATCATCCACATCGGCAAACAAAAGCTCTACATCCTCGGCAATATGGACGCCCTCCGGTGGCTCCGGAAACTGCTTGCCCGGTACAAGAGCCTGCTTCTCATCATATGTAATACCGCCCAAATCACTTCCCATCAACTGATAGAAGAAATAATTGATTGCGCGCAACACAACCGCACGGGAACGGAAATTATGATTCAGTTCGATCTTAATATCATTTCCTTCCGCCTGATACCGGTTGTATTTTTTGACAAATATCTCTGGACGTGCCATACGGAAACGGTAGATACTCTGTTTCACATCGCCCACCATGAACATATTATGCACGTCGCGGGATTTGCCCGATACTGCAGTCAGAATATCCTCCTGCAGATAATTGCTGTCCTGATACTCGTCAATATAGATTTCCTCATACCGGTTTGCGATCGTCTTTCCAATCTCTGTCGGCACTGCCGTTCCATCCTCGTCATAGCCGGCACACACAAGCTGATATGCCATATGCGAGATATCTGAAAACTCCAGCATCTTCCGTTTCTGCTTCTCCTCCATAAACCGCGTCATGAATTCCTCAGTCAGGGAGAGTAACGGAAGCAGATATGTTTTTAAAAGCTGCATATCTTCTAAGATCTGTGCCTCCGACTGCTTGAAGCTATCGAGCTTTTTGCTGTCAAATTCATCCTTATATTCCTTACGGAGCGTCTTACAGGCTTCCTGTAATTCTTTGTCTCCGGTAAACTTCTTTCTCGAAAGCGTCGCCCATTTACTCTCGATTGCCCCCTTCATCGCAGCATAACTGTCCGCCTGCCCGATTGCCTGCAGCTTCTCGATATCTGATTCGATCTGCTCCCGGTACTGATTCGGTCCATCCGGCTCCTCGCAGATCACAAGGCACCGCTCTGCAAGCTGTACGGCTGCCGCCGCCTTTTTATGCAGGATATCAAGCATCGCCTGCATCCACGGTGCATGGTTTAAATCCTCCGCCGTGTCAATCTGCAGTCCCATTCTCGCTTCCTCTAAAAACCGCTCCGGTGCTGGAAAACTTGTGATCTGCCGATAGATCTTGTCTAACACATCTTTGAGATTTTCATCCCGTTTTCCATCACAGAACACCTCCAGCAGGCGCCCAAATTCTGTATCGCCCTGTTCCTGCAGCTGTGCATACTTTTCCTCAAAAAACGCGGTCATTACATCATATTTCAACATTTCCAGCATACCCGGATCTCCGATTCCAACCGCCGGGTCCAGATTCAGATAACTGAAATACTCCTTTACGATATTCAGGCAGAAACTATCGATTGTCGTGATATCCGCACTCTGGATCAACATGTTCTGCTTTGCAATGTGCTCCGATTCCGGATACTGTTCCTGTGCTTCCTCCAGCTTTTTCAAAAGCTTCTCTTTCATCTGCGCCGCTGCCGCCTTAGTAAAAGTCACGACCAGAAAAGACGTGATATCGACCGGATGCTCCGGATCAATCATCTTCTGGTAGATACGTTCCACGAGCGTTGCCGTCTTACCGGAGCCTGCAGCTGCCGATACAAGAATTGTCTTGTCTCTCTCTTTAATTACCTGTTCCTGTTTTTCTGTCCATGGCATACGCTATGCATCTCCTCCAATAACTGTTCCTTCTCCTTTGCGCTGTGCTTTGTGTAGTGATAACGGTTGTTTCCGTATTTTTCATCAAACCGGCACACATCTTTGTATGCGCAGTAATCGCACGCGGTCTTGTTGGACTCCCGCATCGGATTTTTGTCGATCACTCCCGATTTCATCTGCGTGACAAGTGCAGATGCCTTGTACTCGGCATAGGCAAGCACTGTGTCAAATTCCTCCGCATCATCCCGTGCCAGTCCTTTGTATGTCAGCTGCCTCTCCCGTGCTTCCTCCGCCTCTGTCTCATTTTCCGCCTGCACATATGGATCCTGCATATGATAATAATACATACTGTCTGTCACAATCTTATAGTGTTCTGCCTCCGCGCGGTTTTTGTTCCACTCCTGATCGACCAGTTCACGCATCACATCTGTATAGATTGCAAGCTGCAGTTCCAGTCCCTCGTACAGATCACCAAGATCAAACTCATGTGCCCCGGATTTGTAATCGATCACACGCAGGGAAATCGTCTGCTCTGCTTCATTCACATACAAATCTCCGCGGTCCACCACGCCAACTAAGGACAACTGTTCATCTCCAACCTGCAGTTTTTTTCGGAATGCATACTCAAAATACCGCGGTTTGTAAGACGCATCCATCATCGCCTGCAGCTTCTGCACGGTCCGTTTTCCGATTCGGATCAAACTCTTCCGTAGCACTTCATACTGTCCGGCATCCAGCTCCTGTCCGGCGTATTCCTTCGCAAAGTTTTCATTCACGAATTCCTCTGTCTTCGCATCCCGCTCCTGCTCGGACAGTGTCTCCCATGCATTGTCCTTCTGATCCCGCACATAGCAAAACATCTGCTCCATCGCACCGTGCAGGATCATACCGACGTTCCGGTTGTCGATACCATGAATCTGCCGCTCCTCTAACCGTAGAATGTATCGAAGGAAAAATGCATACGCACAGCTTGCATACTGTTCCAGCTTCGATACGGACATCGCCATATCCTGTAACCGGATCAGCTGTGTGACCTGTTCCGCCAGCTTCTCCGGCAGATTCTGGTACTGCATCGCCTGTTTCATCCGTTCGAGTGTCCGGGCATCTCCATGCTTCAGATACAGCTTATATAACTGCAGTGTCTCTTTCTCGTGGCTGTGATTACCCTCGAGCAATTCCCGGATTCCTATGATTAAAACCTCCAGCCCGGATTTGTCTGTCACGATCCGGTTCTCCATCCGCTGTCCCTGTAATTCCTTCTTGTCCGGAAAAATTCTTCGAATCCGGTCTAATATATAAGATGGCCGCATTGTCTCATTCGTGGCACTCATACACACATAGGATAAATGCAGACAATCCTTTGGCTTCGTCATGTTCTGATACAGGTAAAGCTGTTCGGTGTAGCTGTTCACCCGCTCTGTCGGCGCCATATGGATACCAAATGCACCCAGTCGTTCTTTCTCGCGGTCATTGATGATCTGACTGCGTCCGGCACGTTTCGGAATGACGCCGTCATTTACACCCACGATAAACAGCGCCCGGATATCACCTAGTCTGGTTCGCGTGATATCGCCGACTACGAGCATATCCAGTGTCGGTGGCACCATACCAAGTGTGACATCCTTCATTCCTACGGCAAACAGTTCCTCAAACTCCTGTACATTGACCGTGTCCTCCGGCATGATCTCCACCATCTTGTCAAAGATCTGCCGCACCTTCTCATACAGTCCGGCATCTTCAAACTGCGTCTCCATCGAAAGCGTCTCCATAAGCGCATAGATGGCTTCGACAAACACGGAAATCTTCTTTTTTCCACCGGAGACTGCCTTGTAAAATGGCTGCAATATTTCCATCACAACCTGACGCAGTTCATCCACGGTGTCATCCTCACCGTTTAGAAATGGCTGGCTCCAGCTCCGGATTCCCTTTCGTCCACGCGCCAGCACGTAGTTTTCCAGCATCTCGATCTCCGATTGTTCCAACGACTTTACAACTCCGGATTTTAAGAACGCAAACACACTGTCATAACTGAAATTCTCATCGACGATTCGCAGCACATGCGTAAGCGCATCCACACATGGATGATTCTTCACCGGCATCGTCATATCAATAAAATAAGGAATCTCATATTGCGGCAATATCCGCTTTGCAAATTCCGCCGTTTCCTCCAGATTTCCACTCACGATCGCAATATCCCGGTAACGATAGCCCTGCTCCATCACAAGGGTACGAATCTGTTCTGCAACGCCGGTCAGCTCCTGTGCCGGCGTATCATACGCCGTAATCGTAATCGCCTGTTCCTCATCTTTCCCGACACGGTACGGATAGCGGAACAGATTCTGCTCCAGATGTGCCAGCGGATGGCCCTTGCTCCACCGTTTACAGCCATCCTTTCCTAAGAACAATGCCGGTTCCACAACCACATGTGCCTGCTCGGCAGTAAGCAGCAAATGCTCGATTGTCTGCTTCGTAAGTGCAAACAGTTCATGCTCTGCCACGTGCTTTTTCTCATAGGTTGCCGCGTCAATCGTCAATACGATTGTCACTTTTTTCGCCCGGCGCAGCAACACGGAAATCAGATTCAACTGAATCGGTGTAAATCCGGTAAATCCATCTAATACGATCTCACTGCCTGCAATCAGCTCCGATTGTTCCGCTGCCGCGGTCAGGAGCTCCAGCATCTGTTCTGCTACGATAAAAGACTGCCCTTTCTTCTCCTCAAACGCATCGAAAATTACCAGCATGTCCTGCAGCTTTCTCGCAAGCACACGTGCCTCCTCCGAATCGTCCAGCTTCTGTAACGCCTCCCGCAACCGTTCCCGTGGAATATCATACTGGTAGATCTCTGACATCAACGATTTTGCCTCGTCGATAAATCCTGCCTTATCCAGACTTCCGGCATACAGAGACAGCTCTTCTTTGTGCTCCTGTGCTGCCTTTCGCAGCAACATAGATTTTCCGAAATCCTCCAGCACCTTCTTCGGCTTGATATGCAGCTCATCAAATATCCGATATGCCAGCCGGTTAAACCCGATGACGTCAATCTGGAAGCTGCCACCGCGCGGATGCTTCTGCACAAGCTTTCGTTGAATCTCCAGCGAATACTGTTCCGGGACAAGCACGATCACATTTTCCCGCTCATCCTGCATTGTCCGACGTATAATGTCCTCGTAAATATATTCTGATTTTCCTGCCCCGCTTGGGCCAAGGATAAACTGTAACGCCATGTACTCCTCCGTCAAAAAAATAAGCCGGAAGTTTTTCGCTCCCGGCTTTTTCTTAATCCTGTTTAAACAACTGATCCTGTACCTCTTCGATATCCGGATACCAGACGCCTTTGATCTTGATGAAATCAATATTTACTTCCAGATACTGTCTCTTCACGCCATTGCGATCCTTCATCGTTCCACGCAGTCCAAGCTTCAGGGTAACACCCTCTCTTGCATCTGCAGTCTTACCATGCTCCAGCTGGATCTTATCGTTGAATGCATTTACCTCAGAAGTGCCCCAGATGGATGTATCAATAATCTTGATCGATGTGTAGTTTGTCTCCTGCACATATGGTAAGATTTCCTCAACCAAGGCTTTGTTTGCTGTTATGTATTCCGGTACTAATGCCTGTAATTTCTCACTGTCATCCTCATTGACCGCTGTCTGGAATGCTTTGACTGCATCCTCATAAGTCTCCGGTCCGTTCGGCTTTAACACAACCTTTGTCACAAACATATAAATACCAAATACGATTGCTGCAAATATGATGAACTTGAAGATCGTGCCAAACACTTTGCCGACGCCGCTTCCGCCGCCCTGTTTCTTGTTCAGCTCTTTGTATTCCTTTACGTCTTCCTTCGTAATCTTGACAGGATCTGTTCCCCCGATACTGTTCCCATCATAGATGTCACCATAATCATCGGTTGGTGTATATGCCCTTTGCTGTACCGGCTTCTTTCCGTTCTCACCTTTCAGCCCAAGACTTGTCTTCATCTTCACCACCGGGCGCCCACATTCCGGACAGATCGTAATTCCATCCTGCACCCTTGCTCCACATGATTCACATACAGCCATATTACTAACCCCTTTCTTCTGTATCATATGTAGTATAGTATATCTCACGGAGGCATTTTCTTCAAGTGATTCTTTTCTTATGAAAGGGAAAATCGCGAAAAAAAAGGATACAATCTGTATCCTTTTAAAAGCAGTTCGTAGGGGAATCGAACCCCTGTATGCACTTCAAAAACCGCATAAAATAAGGAGGTTTGAGTACATCATCTTGAAGTGTAAACAAAAGTGTAAACAAATTATTTACACATCTTATATCGTTAATTTATATCACTCAATTTTAGGGTAGTCATATTAATTTATGGCTACCCTATTTTTTACGTTTTTATTTATTTAACTTAACTTCTCTAATTCCGAAGTGTAAATACTCCCTATGATTCTCATCACTTTTCCATTCTTTCATATCGTTGAAATAAGAAATTCTTGCGGTGTCTAAATCATCATATTCTTTCATAACTTCGAATGTGGAATAATTTGTATCTGTTGAAGCTATAGTCTGATATTTGCAATCATTTTTCTTTGGCTGTTCTTTCTTTTTTCTTGGTGGCATTATTCTCACCTACTTCCCTGTACTTCCGAAACCACCAAAACCTCTATCTGTATCAGATAATTTATATACTTCCTTAAATTCGATTGGAACATAAGGCAATAGTACCAATTGTGCAATACGTTCTCCTGGATTGATAAGTCGAGACATATTAGAGTCGTTATGTAATGCAACAATATACTCTCCACGGTAGTCAGAATCACATACACCAGTGCAGTTACTAGGTCTAAGTCCTTCCTTCGTAGCCAAGCCTGATCTTGCAAAGATTGCACCAAATGTTCCTTCTGGCAACTCCATTGCAAGTCCAGTGGGAATCTTAATCGTTTCGTGTGGCGAAATATAAATTGATTCTGATATTGCAGCATGTAAATCTACGCCTGCTGAATATTCACTACCTCGCTCTGGAATAATTGCCAAGTCACTTAGTTTTTTAATCTTAATTTTTGTCGTCTTCATTTTTTTTATTCTCCTTCTTTTTGTTTAATCACAACTACTACCGATAGAATATCTCATATAATATTTGCCATTTGATTCATATATAGAGCCACCATAATAGCCATATCCATAGATGATGTCATCTGACATATCTGATTCAATTGCTACACTCACACTTGGCTGCGACTCATAATAGTCATACTTTTCCTTTGTAATTTCTCTAGTAATTTCTCTCATTTTGATAATTCCTTTCTTAAATAATTAATATAATTATCCCATTGCCCAATCGAGTGAACATATTCTTTCCCCTTTAATCCTTTGAGTTTCATATCTGCTTTTATATTCTCCATTGGATTTTGTTTTGTTACTAAAGTTTTGATAAAATTATTTGACGTGTGACAAATAGATAGAAGTTTGTCTTTCGGAACATCTGAGATAACTGATTTATATTGTGCGAGGTCTGATTCTGGGATTGTATAATTAGATTTGGGAAGATTCTTGGAGCTGAATGGTGAGATACCTGCTCCTGATGTTCGTGGTTTCAATAATGGGATTACCTGATCTGAATCTGAATATTTAAATCGAAAGATTACTTCTGAATCACCTTTTTGAGTATATAAGATGATGTTGGGATTAATTTGTTTGATTGCTTTGAGAATATTGTTTCCACGCTGCAACGATGGTATGTATGCCTCCAAAATACTGTTACCATAGTAGAAAACTTTATTGCCATGTTGGCATGATATATAAATATCACAATCTTCGTAAGTGTCATTTAGTTTTCTGTTAAAATCATTTGTGTCTCGGTTGTATTCAACAAGAAGTCGATACTTACCTTTAAATTTATCAATAAGATATGACGTATTTATCGCCTCCTTTCTTCTTTGTCTTCTAATATCCATATTTTTCCACGTTGTTCAATTACTTCATATTTATCATTTAGTTCTGTAAATGAAACTGTATCATCTATTGTTGCTTCGTATTGACATCTTCCTGTTGGAACACGTTTTTGTAATGATGTAATACTTGTTATAATTACTACTAATAATCCTACAATTATTGTTAAAAAACTTACTACAGCCATTGTTTTTATTGTTTTATAAGTAAATTTATGCGCAATAATCATAGTTACAATCATAAAAATTGCTCCTATGATTGCTATGAACGAACCTACATTTATCAAGTTTATAGTCCAAGATGGGTTTTCTAATATTTCAGTTGTATTCAGAATGTGGACACCTTGCATTGTTGTATACCTCCTATTATTTAATCGCAATAGAGTATAATTTTGTTCTGAGAAAGAGTTTTCTGAGCATCAATGACACGTTGATTCTTACTACCACGATAGGCAAGTGTAAGATCTTTCTGCTCATCTATATATTCTCCGTCAACGAGCACATTACACAATGAAATAATCTCACTGCGTTTCCTATCGTCTTCTTTCTTCTTAAAAAATAATTCATCATCATATATAATATTGGTTGATGCATTAGGTCTTGTTGATAAAATTACTTTGTGTTGTCTGTGAGATTCTGGATAGTTGATAAACACATGATATCCCGTATATAACCAAATAGATTTCTCAGGATATGAAGTACGGATTTGTTTGACTAATTTGAGGACTTCATCAAGATTATTTTCGTGTAGTGGATCACCACCACTGAAAGTAATGCCCGATATATAGTCTTTTGACAGTTCGTTGAATACCTCTTGTTTTGCTGATTCGTCAAATGGAATACCACTATCAGGATTCCAGGTTTGAGGATTTTGACAATTATAACAATGGTGAGAACAGCCTGAGAGCCATAAAACAACTCTCAAACCAGTGCCATTACATACATCTTCATGCTCTATTTTGAGATAATTCATTTTAAATTACCTCCTTGTCATAGTTTGCTACAATGTCATCACATGTAAAATCATACTTCTTTTCGGCTTCTTTTCTAACATTTACAGCATCATTAAAATCTGTATAATCACCTAAGTATTTGGTTTTATAATTAACAGTTATATATGCTGTCCACATATTCTTTTCTTTGTTGTAACTTACCCCTGTTTTACCAGAAGTATTTACTTTGCTTAAACCTCTATTGTGGGAATTTCTTTGATTAGATTTTAGAATGATATTACATTTTCGATTGTCGTCAGTATCACGAGATAAGTGATCTGGAATTGAATTTGACGATTCATATTCACCATATTTTATTTCTGCAATTACTTGATGAATCATTAAAACAGATTTATTGTATTTATCATCTATTTTTACATTTGTCACCCAATAACCTTTGTCGATATTGCCACGTTTATCAATTTTACGCCAATACCATCTTTTAACAATGTCATAATCATCTTTGTCAATAAGACACTTGTTATTATTATCGTCTAATAAATAGTATGTATTATCGCCATTATCAATAAATTTATTTGTTTTAGTAGAATATTCCTTGTTCCTTTTTGCGATTTGTTCAGAAGCATAACATCCACAAGATTGTGTATGTCCAGTTTTTAACTGATATCCTGTAACACTTTTAATTTGTGGATTACCACAATCACATTTACATAGCCAATGTGCATTCGCCCTAGTTCCATTTTTATACTCTTCTTTGTCACGTTGTAAATCTCTTCCAATTACAGTTAGCCTTCCAAATTTTTGCCCAGTTAAGTCTTCAACTCTTAAGGGATTGTTGAACTTGGAACATCCGCATGATTTAATATGTCCACACTGAATAGCAGCTAATTGATTTGGTGGTGGTATTTCGCCACAGTCGCATTTAGTTCTAACATATATTCTATGATATTTCTTATTAAAGTAACTATCGTATGATTTGTCATAGTCAATATCTGTTATTGTCAGTCGATTGTACTTCTTTCCTATTTCTGACTTAGCTTTATCTATTGCTTTGTTATAAAATACAATTCTTCGTTTCTTCTTCGTTTCTTCTGTTAAAATTCTTCCTATAAATATCACTCCTTAAAATAAGTAGTAGAGGAATTTTTATATCCTCTCTACTTATTTATTCTCTTATTATTTAAAAGTTTTGTGCGAAACTCTCATCTCTACCTCTTGCTGTTTACCCTTATTGAATGCACTCTTGTAATCACCTGTAAGATAACCAGTTACTCTACGAAGTCGTCTAATCTCTTTACATCCACACATAGGACATTCATCGGCAATATCATCTGTATATCCACAATTGGTACACATGTCATTTGGAACATTTATTGCAAAATAAGGTACGTCTTTATCCATTGCATAATTTACGATTGTTTCAAGTGCATCAATATTATTTTTTACGCTACCATTAAGCTCCGTATAAGTAATACATCCTGCACGACTATATCCTGTAAGTTGAGATTCAATATCAATTTTTTGCATTGGTGTAATTTCAACCCACACAGGGACATGGACACTGTTAGTAAAGAAATCTTTATCGGAAACATTAGGAATTACACCATATTTATCCTTGAACTTTTGCATTGAGGTGTAACATAAATTCTCGGCAGGACTAAAATATGTTCCAAAATTAAGCTTATATTCATTTTTGAACTCAGTACATCTGTCGTAGAATAACTTTTCAATTCTTTTAGCAAGTTCCATACCTTTATCTGTTGTATGATCACATCCAATAAGAATCTGAAGTGTTTCTGCCAATCCAATTTGTCCGACACCTAAAGTTCCATGTTTTAATGCAGATACAATCCCTTCTTCTGGAATATACCCTTCCATAACACCATTTTCATACATAAATTTTGCTGAATCCGGCGACTGAGAACAAATCCACTCGAATCTTTCAAGCAACATATCTTTTGCTTCATGGATTTTTTTATCAAGTAAAAGCATAAAATCATCAATTAAATATTCTTCCGAATAATTTACTCCTAAATCATTTATAATCTTTTCTTTTACTTCCATTGCCAATGTAGGTATAATAATTGTCACAGGACAGATATTACCTCTTCCATCTTTCAACTGACCAAATCCATTAATGTCCCATGTATTAGCGGTACGGCAGCCCATTGTGCTGAAATATGTCTTCGGATCGTTTTTATCATATCCATCATTACCCGACCAATCCACATTAGCATAGTTTGGATATAATCTCTGAGCAGTTGAACTTAATGCTAATCTGAACAAATCATAGTTTGGATCTCCCGGTTTTCTATTTACACCTTTCATACACTGGAAAATACCACATGGGAAAATTGATGTCTTATGTAACTTACCAATACCTTTAATAGAAACATCAAGTAATGCTTTAGTTACCATACGACCTTCTGGTTCTGTACATGTTCCATAATTGATTGAAGTAAATGGGAGCTGATTACCTGAACGGCTTTGAAGAGTATTAAGATTATGATAGAGACCTTCGACTGCTTGATATACTTCCTTAGTTGTCATATTCATCGCATATTCATATGCTTTGTCATAAAGTTTGTATTCATCATTGTCTATACCAGCATCTGTTGGAATGTGATTAAATAAATCTTCTTCGTTAATATTGTGAATGTATTTTAATCCGTCTATATAATGCTTTCTGAAACTTTTTCTTACATATGGAATCATTGTCCAATCAAGATGAGTTGCTGAAACCCCTCCAAACTGCTGTAAAGACTGTAATTGAAATATAACAGCCACCAACTGAAATGCGGTGCTTACTGATTGAGCAGGTCTTACATCTGTTTGTCTTGTATTAAATCCATTGGCAAGTAATTTATCAAATGGAATACTGAGACAGTTATGCATTCCAACGGCATATGAGTTAAGGTCATGGATATATATCTCATTGTTCAAATGATTACTTCTTGACATTTCTGACATGCAATTATCTAATGCATACTGTTTTAGTACAGTATCACTTGCTTCTCCAACTCTACCTCCAAATGATTTTTCATCAATATTGGCATTTTGATTTTGAACGTTTGATGCCGTAAGTTTTTCTTTGATAGACTTCATAAGATGAGTATTCTGTTCACGCACTCTCGTTCTGTCATTTCTGTAAATCACAAAGGCTCTAGCAACATCTTTACGTTTGCCATCCATAAGCATCGTTTCAATAATATCCTGAATACCTTCAACATTCATAGATCTTTTATTTAATGCATCTATGTGATTTGTAATTACTGTAGCTTTTCTTTTTGCTTCTGGTGTAATCTCACCATCTACCTCTTTGAAAGCAGCAAGAACAGCTTTTGTAATCTTGTTACGATCAAAATCAACTTTTCGACCATCTCTCTTAATTATTTTCAAATTTTATCTCCTTTCTCGATTCCACAAGAAATCAACCTTTCCTTATCTAATACATTCTTGTCCATTAGGACATCTTCTTAAATTTAATCTCCAAGAACGTATAGGATCATCACTATCATCCCATACATCTTGGAAGCTACTAATTGTAAATTCATTATCACCATGCGTAGCATAAATAAATCCGTCAGGCAATCTAAGTAACTGCTGCGCTAACTCGTGACTCATCATCTATAGTTTGATTCTCTCCTTTCATCAAAAATTGTTTAATATCTTGCCAGTTTTTTGCACGAAATCCTGTCCAATCTTTATTCCACTCATAAACATCACCATAACAAATATTAACCAATGCATTGCTGGTAATTAAATTTTTCATATTATCATCAATCAACACACCTGTTGACATATCAATAGATGATTTATCAAAATGTTCTTTTGAATTTACACCGATAAATTTACAGAATGGCAGATGCTTTTGAATCCATAATTCCTTTGCTTTGAGATTTGGTGAATACCCTAAAGAAACAATTGTAATATTATAGAAATCTTTGAGTTCATTTAACACCTCATATGCCCAATCCATATAAGTTAGTTTGTTAAAGAAACGAGGTGTATTGAAATATGTATTGACTACATCTAGTGTTGTACAATTACACTCTTGAAAGTCCCAAGTCTCAACTTCCCACCATTTAACGGGATGAAAAGCTTTATAATATTTAAAATCCTCATTGTAAAGTTCGCATATACTGGCGATAGTGTTTACGATCGTTGAATCAAAATCAACAAAGAGATCCTTTTTCATCTATCTCCTTTCTTGAACCAATCCACATGTATATTCCTCTCCTAATGCTTTAGGCATATCAAATTGTCCACCACATTTAATACATTCACAATAATATACACGAGAATCAGGATCACATTTAATAATTTTATACTTTTTATGTCTACACAGTGTCTTAAACACTTCACATCTCCTCTAATCTTTATATTTTTCTAATTGAACAATTCTCTGAACTTCTTCAATTGCGTCTGATAATTTGCCAGAGTTGTTCACAATGTAAGAATAGTTCACTCCTGGATAAAACTTCATAAATTCCTGTTCTTCCTTCTTAAAATTAGCAAACCAGTCATCATAATTATCACGCCTCTTAGCTCTCTTCATCAGCGTATCACTATCGCATCGAATCCAAATATCTATCAATCGCAGATTAGGAATATTCTTTGTCTTTTCTAACAATTCAGCAAATCCACTTGGATTAATTACATAAAAATCATTGTCCATCAACTGTTGCTTTGTCGCAAAGCTACAATATCCAACTCGTTCAGTGCAGGCTATCATATCATTTCTATATTTAGAGACTTCAGAAGCGGAGATAAAGGTATGTCCACAATTATCTCCTACTTCATTGCTTCTTCTTGAACGAGTTGTATATGACTGTAAGATGTTCATATTTAGATTCTTTGCTACGGCATCGACAATGGTTGTCTTTCCTGAAGCGGTTCTACCAATTATACAATAAACTTTATGAGTCATATTTCTCTCCTTCCTACCAATCTGTTGCAATATCAACCTGTGTTGGATTTTCAGTTGCAAAACTACCTGTATCAAGTACAATACCTGTACCAAGTGATGTCTCAACTGTTGATCCACGAGGATGAACATCTAAATTAGCTGCAACAATAACATAGTCGCCATACATCTTTACACCATCATCACGTACCCAATACTCACCTTGAATACCTGCTGCTTGTGCATTCGATACTACCTGATCCATATTCAAATTGTAATATGTTTCCTTCTGTTCACCGTGATAATTCACTCCACCAGATGCGGTTAATCCTGATGTGCTATAATACTGTTGAGATTGCGTTGTCGGAGAAGGTGAACTGACATACTCTTCCTGTACTTCTTCAATCTCAATTTGGTCGGGAATAACCATTACCACACCATTCTCTTTCATAAGTTCTCTATCGTTATGTAGGTCAATTGGTGCAGTCAAAGTAGAATCTGTCTCAGTTGCATCTGATTCAGTATCGCTTACTGTTGCAGCCGAATTGAATTCTGGTTTGTATAAACTTAATTCGTGTTCATATTCTCCACACTTCTGACGCAGTTCAATAATTTCTTTGTTCTGTTGTACAAAGCAAATAAAAATAACAGCCATAATGATGAGACAACACATCTCATAAGCATAAGTTAATAAATTTACGTGTTTCGTTGAAATAATAACCAACTCCTTTGTATATTAAATATTGATGAAAACCATCTGTAGATATATTCTCTGAAAAAATGAAAAAAATAATTGAAATTAACAAGACAACATTGTGATAAGTTCTTCTTCTGTGATTACAGGAACTCCTAATTCATGTGCTTTCTTAGACTTTGACGAACCAGCATCCTCATTACAGACAAGAAACGATGTATTCTTCGATACACTGCCTGTAACTTTACCACCACAATCTTCGATTGCTTTCTTTGCTTTATCACGATTCTCGAATTTATGTAGAGAACCTGTAATAACAAATGTTTTGCCATTCAATGATGTATTAGATAGTATTGTCTTTTCTTTTGTCGTGAATGTAAATTCCTTAGATAACTCCCAAATATCAGAACAATGCTTATTAAAATAGTTATTCAATGAACCAATTAGTGCATTGCCGACACCAGGCAAGTATTTGAAATGTTCTGCACCACCTACCATTTGTTTCATCCAAACGCCAAACTCATAGTCAACTGATTCTGCAATCATTCTACTTGCAGACTTACCTAATAATGTGATTGATAATGAATTTAAGAAATGTTCGAGATCAACTGATCGAGATTTTTCAATAGAGGCAAGAAGCTTATCTACTGATTTCTTACCAAATCCGTCTAAAACTTTCATCTCATTTTCATGATCTGATAGATGATAAATATCCTTAATGGAAGTCAACCAACCAAGATTGATGAATTTTTCTATTGTAGATTCTGAAAGACAATCAATGTTGAGTGCGTTTTTACTAGACGCATGTGTAAGTTTGCCAAGCAATTTACCTTTACAATTTTCGTTAGTGCAGTAAAGAACTTCTGAATCATTATCCTTGACAATTTTTGTTGAATGATTACAAATGGGACATTTATCAGGGATATGAAGATAAGTCTTTTTACTATCATTGTCTTGTTCTGCCCATCGAATTTGTGGAATTATGAGGTTTGCCTTAAACACACCAATATGCTGACCAACCCAAGGATTATCCATAATTTCTTTCATTACTGAAATATTATGAAGTGAAGCTCTTTCTACTATACTTCCATCAATTTCTATAGGTTTAAATACAGCAGTCGGAGTTAAAACACCAGTCTTACCCATCGTCCATTCAATATCTACCAACTCTGTTTCTACGGAATCATTGAATATCTTATATGCAATGCCATTTCTAAAATGATGACTTGTATTTCCAAGAGACTTTCCATATTCAACATCATCAAACTTAAATACCACACCATCTTGAGGAAGATTATATTCTTTTGCAATATTAATAAAATTATCAATACAAATTTGCAATTCACTAAAATTATCTACAGTTACGTCACAACATGGGACTACATCAAATCCAAGTATTTGAGCGTTTAATAATCTTAAATAAAATGAATTATTATTATCTCCTTCTACAACTTCCCAAGCATACCAAGATAGTTTTCTATCTTTTACAACCGATGTATCAAGACTTGATAATGTACCTGCCGCTAAATTACGGCTATTCTTATATTCACCGTTTTTGTTTATCTCAGTAAAATTATCTAACTTGATTAATGCTTCGCCATCAATTACATAAGTTCCTTCTTTATTAATATGTAATGGAACGTTGCTGAATTGTTTCACATGTTCTGTAATATCAGATCCGACTGTGCCATTCCCTCTGGATTCTGCTAGAAGTAAATCACCATCTTTATAAGTAAGACGCACTGTTAATCCGTCAAGCTTTACAGAAGCCACAAGATTATGATTATTTGCAAACTTCATAATTTCTTCTACACTATGACACTTTTCAAGTGATAACATCGGTGTTTTATGTGTCACCTCTTTTATAGTATCTAATACGGTTGCACCAACATTCTGTGTTGGACTATTAGATAATATAACACCAGTCTCTTCTTCCCACTGTCTAAGTTCTTCTAACTTTTGGTCAAACTCAGCATCACTCATAATAGGTTGTCCAGAATTATAATATTCGTAAGATGCTTTATTAAGCTCTCTTACTCTTGCTGCTATATCGAATTTATCCATTTGCTTCCTCCTTTTCTCCACAATATTCTTTTAAATATGTAAGCATCTCTGACTCTTCTGGGAAGAACGGATCTCGTTTCTTTTCGTTCTGTACCCAACCTAAAAAATTCATCCAAAATTGTCCTACTCTCCAATCAGGCATATATGTCATGTGTAATCGGGTTACTTCGTTGTAAAAGTTATATAATCTATTTGGATCTCTCGTATTAATCACCTCCTATGAAATGAACATTTACTTGTGTACTTCATAAAACCATTCATTGTATAAATCATATCTATTTTGAATATTAAGCCAATTAATTTCCTTATTATTATCCTTTGCCCATTTAATAAAATCAGTAATCTTTCCACAACAACCAAACTCAGGGCAACCTGCACGATAAATACAATGAGGAACTAACACATCTGATTCATAAGGATGTGTCTTATGCAATTCAATTTTGAAGTCTTCTGCCAATTCAACTGCTTCTGGTGTAGCATTGCCACACAATCTTTTTCTCCAACTATCAATAAGGTTTTGCATATTAGCATAACCATCAAAATTAACTAATGCATCTTGTGGTTTCTTACCTCGTGGAGTATCATCAACCAATCTATCATCTCTTTGTGAGCTAATAAATTTTTCAAATTTATGTCTCGACCACTCCGTACTCAACCAGTAATAAATACTTTTCCACGACCAATCAAATTCAAGTAATCTAATTGGCGAATGTTCAGATATAAGCAACTTCTTTTTAAAAGTGTCTGTTGCTTCATTCTCTGTAAAATCTTTATTATCCGTGGTTCTACAATGATTCTTTACTCTCTTCCAATCATCACCAAACCAATTAAAAACTGTTTTCAAAATTAATCCTCCTATTTTTTAAATCTCAATGAAAGTTTAGATTACTGCGATTCTATTCAAACAAAATCTTCTAATTCTGGGAAATCTTTAAACATTTTTCTCGGTTTATGTGCTCTAATTGCCTTGTTTAAATATAGCGAATAAATAATTTTTTCTTCTTCAGATATACGTCCATTGAATTCATGATTTGTACGATTAACTAAAACTAAACCAGCACTATCTTTTGTGGCATAACTTTTATCACGCAAAATTAAAACTTCATCCCAAAAATTAAAATAGCCGCTATGATCATAAAAGAATTGTTTATCTTTCTGCATCTTTTTTAATTTATAATAATTCATATTTTCACCTCTTTTAAAAAGAAATAATGGCTTCTTGTTATCTCTCATCAACCAATTCTTCTAACACACCACCAACTTCAGCAACAATAATTCCTACTGCTAATGGAATAATCGAACCATTCACTAATGTTACAATTCCACCAATTACTCTGATTGCTGATTTTCCCAAACTAATAAATAAATGCCCTTTACTGTTCATTTCAAATTTCCTCCATAATTTCTTCCACTATATATTTACAATTTGATTCTGTGGAAGCAATTTTTTTATATTTAATATTGTACTGATTTAACTTATCAATAATTTCTTTTCTCACTTCTTTTGCTTCGTTTTCCTTCTGAAATCTTCCTTCGTTTTCATAAGAGTGATATCTTGTGAGTAGATAATTTCTATTATTGTATGAATTAAACACATTCAGCACAGTCTTATTAAAGTCTTCTCCTAACACTTCATCAGTGTTGTATACGGCACACAAGATTAATGGTGAATCAACAACCATCACCTGCACTTTATTCTTAACTCTACCCATCTTGAATGATTGTTTTCCAAATAAATATTCCTGGTGTTTAAATACTTCACCATTATTTTCATATACCTTATCCTTGGCAAACTCTGAAACATATTCAGCATTGATACCACGTCTTTTTAATTGTGCTGTAATATCCATTGCACAGGTACTCTTACCTACTGATGGTTCACCAAATAAATTTACAACAATTGTGTCCATTTTTACCTCCATTCTTCCAAAGAAACTGTCGTTTCATTCGGTTCTTAAAAATCACTTATTTTCATATCAATCGCCCAAAACCCTTGATTTATAAGGCTTTCAGAGCATTGATTTTTATAAAATTCGGCAAATCCTTAAAAATGCCGTATTTTATTCAATTTTTGACGGTTTTCAAGTTTTCATGCCCTGAACCCCTTGATTTTACTAGGGTTGCAGAGCAAAGGAAATCCGTCTTTCCTTGGCTTTTTGAGTCTCTGAAACGCCCTATTTATGGCATTCCAGAAATCCTCTACCGTATTATTCTCTTAAAATACTAACTTTGGATGAGCTGTGTCATACAAACACTGCTGTAAGTGAGTCTGTTTCTTACTTACACCCTCTTTACTGATAGCCATTCTCAAAGCACCAGTTTGAGCAACCAAATCACATTTTTTCTTTGCTCTTGTAATTCCTGTATATAATAATTCTCTTGTTAAAAGGGAATATGATGAAAAATCAATGCCGAAAATAACATGATCGAACTGAGAACCTTGAGACTTGTGAACTGTAATCGCATAACCAAGTTCAATACTATTAACTTGTGTTCCTTCTACATATACCTCTCCAATACCCATAAACGAAATAAGCACTGCTTTATCTTCTGGGAATACCTTTTTAATAATACCAAGATTACCATTAAAGATAGGTGGATTGGTTTTGTATGTATTCTGTGTATTGATAACTTTGTCTCCTTCTCGAAGAATTGTTACTTTGCCCTGTGATACAACCTCAATCTGTTCTTTATTGTCATCTTCTGGATTATATAAATCCTGAATCGTATTATTGATGTTATAAGTGCAAGCATCACCTTGTTTCTTAACAGGAACAAGTATCTGAGTTTCCATAACATTGAAGTTCTCTGTGTTCATTGCTTCTGAAAATCTCTGCATTATTTTATAGAAAGTATTACTCTTATCTGAATAACAATCTAATGATAAATCCTGCAATTCTCCTCTTGTCTCTGTACCAACCCAGTCTTTTTCTACAATCTGTATTCCTTTACGAATACGCCTTGCTTCTGTAACAATGGCTGATGTTGCTGCTTGTCTATGCACTTGACTAAGATATACCGTAGGAATCTCAGGAGAATTGATCATATCAAACGCAATGTTGCCACACCCAATTGACTCTAACTGTCCCATGTCTCCAAGGCAGATAAGCTTTGCACCTGAAGGGATTGCTCTTAAAAGATAATAGAAAAGATAAGCATCAACCATTGAAATCTCATCTACGATTACAATGTCAACATCCAATGGGTTTTCATCATGATATGTAAAACCATTCTTGCCCCCATCATCAGTACAAGGATATTTAAGCAATCTATGAATTGTATATCCTTCTTCTCCTGTGATTTCAGCCATTCGAGAACTTGCACGACCAGATAAAGCACACTGTACATATACATAATCTTTCAATGCTTCAAGAAAAGCAGACACGGATGAACTCTTACCTGTTCCAGCTTCACCATGAATAACGACTACATTGTTTTCAAGTGCTTCTTTTACACCCATTCGCTGTTCTTCCGTAAACTGCCAACCATTCTTATGCTCGACATGCTTGATTGTATCTTCCCAATCGCCGTATGTAATCTCTGATTTTGCATCTCTTAATCGGATTAATTCTTTGGCAATTTTATCTTCAATATTGTAGAATTTTCTAAGACCAATCTGTGTCTTATCTTCATTCCACCACAGCTCATCACCCATATCATGAATTGCTTCTGTAATATTCATATCAGGAACATCTTCGCCAAGTTCATCAATAATTGCCCCCATTAACTCATCAGGTGTAATCCATGAACAACCATCCTGACCAGAATCTTCAAGATATTTGTAAATAAAAGCACTAATACGTTGAGAACAAAATTCTTCCATTCCACTATCAAGAGCTATTTTGTCTGCCGTTTTCCAACCGATTCCTTTTACTTCGTTACATAAGATATATGGATTATTTTTAACCTTTTCAACAACTAAGTCAGGTGAATTATATCGTTCCATTAATCTATTCACCATATTGTTCGTAAGGTTATACTGCTCCAACTCTGAGAAGATTTTTGCTAAATGGATATTCCGATTAAATCTTTCAATCCATCGTGCAGCCGTGTCTAATCCACAACCTCTGACCTTTACCAAATCTTCTGCTTTGTTATTCTTCAAAGAATCAAATGGATCATCCAATGCATCATACATATTTTCAATCTGAAGTGGGGTAAACAAAGTGGACAAGAATTTCTTCTGTCCAACTTTGTCATTCTCATTAAAAGTAATGGCACTATAGATTGATATGATATTGTATTGTCCTCCCCATTTGGGATCTTCTACATAATCTGCCACTAATACATATGGATTACCTTCAACCAACTGTGGCATTGTACCTTTGATTATGATTTGATTGAATTTGTCGGTCTTAGGTTTACCCTCTTTGACCTTATCTACTGAGACAACAGCAATTCCAAATTCATTTTTATAAAATCGTATTCTCTCTACACTACATATAATTTTTATTCTATTTTCTGATGCCATTAGTCCTCACTTTCCTTTTAATCAACTTTTGTTCTTTCAGATTGAAGTAGCAGTGTACCGTCTAAATGTATCTCTTGAACTTTGTTTACTGTATGCTGGTAAATTGTATCTTTGTAAATCATTGGTCTGAAACTATCGTCCCTTCTGATTCCTGCCACAACAATCTTTGAACCTCTACTTAACCAGCTTCTTTCAAGTACAGTCTTCTTATCACTGTTCGGATCAAGCTTTGCTGAAATTTGTTTATTATAAAATGCATAATGACCTTTATTAAACTTCACATGTACTGCACCATACTTTGTAAGAAGTGTAACCATACAATGCAAATTATCAGCATTGATAACTGTTCCTGCTATTCTTGAAATCTTAAATTTAGGCATTTTCTTTGGCGAACCATCAATATAGCGAGTGTAATAATCGTAAGGTTCTGGTTCTTCTGGTAAATCGAAGAAATTAACTATGCCATATAGTTCTTCATTAATATTCTCCAATTCATGCTCACCATCATAGAAACTTAATGCTTGCATAGACCAAGAAGGTAATGTACCATCAGCATATTGATTCCAAACAGTTTTAAATAAAGCTTCATTATAGAGATTTAATGTATCAGTATTGTCAAACCAATCTTTTAATGACTGAATGTATTTATCAACCTCTTTAGTAAACAATTTTTCTGATACGATATAATATTCTCCTTTTATTTTAACTATTGAGTCTTCTGTGAAATGTTCCTTGAAGAAAGGCTGAGAATTGTTGTCGAGAATATAATAACCATCATGATATCCTCTTTTTGGTACTTTCTTTCCTTCATCTATATGCTTTTCATACAATCCTTCATCATCTAAAACATATTTTTTGAAATTAACCATACGTTTTGCTAAATCTAATGATTCAGGAATAATACCCAATTCTGTCATTTTTGCGAACTGTTGCATTGTAATTTTGTCACTTGGAGTAAAAGCATAGTTTTTTAAATACCAACGCATTGTTTCTTTTCTATCTGATGAGTGTAATTCTGTAAAGCAACCAGCTTTAATTAACTGAACCATTTTTGACTTGGTAATAAGTTTTGTATCAAGCATTTTACGAGCGAAATCTTCCATAGAATTAAATGGTCTGTTCTGAATAATTGCTTGTACAATATCATCACCTATACCATTGATACCCTTTAATCCAAAAATGATACGATTGTTCTCAACATCTGCTTTAAAACCAAAGTCTGCTGAGTTGATAAGTGGAAGTTCTACTTTAACATTCTCTTTTTGAACAGCAGCTATTGCTATTGCCATCTTTCCATAATTGGTAGAATCACCTGCGTTTTCATCTATTGCACCAGAATCTACAATTAAATTCGCTGTCTGCCAGTAAATCGGACTGTATTTATAACACAAATTCAGTTCTTGAAGACCTATAATCGAGTAGGCTAGTGTATGACTTTTATTGAATCCATACCCTCGCTGGGTGCAAATAAGCACATTCCACACATAGTTCGTTAAATTCTTTGATAAATTCTTCTCTTTTGCATTAGCAAAGAACTCTTCTTGTAATTGCAAGAACTCTTTTGGTTTCTTCTTTGCAACCGCTTTTCTTAACCTATCACCCCAAGCTAGTGAGAAACCACCAATCTTCGGATGCATTGTTAAAAGTACCAAATACTCCTGGGCTTCACAGATACCAAATGATACTCCAATAATATCTTTCAGAATATCTTGCTCTTCTTGTGTCAGACCATATTCAGTCATTTCATCATACCAATACTGGATATTTTCTCTAAAACGAGCATATTTCTGTAATGGTGTTTCAGCACCTTTTTCCTGTGCCATAAGTCGCAATACTGAGTTAATGGTTGCTAATTCATCGACAGAAGCAGGTTTTGCTAATGCAACAGCCTGTACGCCACTCTCTTTCTCCATCTGAAAGAATGACATTACTTTGTGATTCCAAAGCATTTCCCACATATCTTTAGCATTACGTTCCAAAGTATATACGCCAATATATTTTTCATAAGTAGCTTTCAATGAACCTTGCCACTCTATTACATTATTCTCCAAAAGCAGTTCCAACTCTGCTTGCATTTTATCCAAAGCATCAATACAAAGCAGATCGACCTTAATAAGAGAACAATCTTCACACATATGTAAATCAAACTGAGTAATAACATCACCTGAATTTGTTTTCATAAGTGCTGTTGTATCTGTAAATGGTCTATCAACTAAGATAATTCCACCTGCATGTGAACCTACACCATTGACAAGTCCTTCTATCTTCTGTGCAGCTTCCCATAATTCAGGATATTTATTCATTTCTGTAACAAATTCTTGTACAGGTGGGTTATCATCATCACCATAATACATTTGTGATAAAGTTCTTAATTGACCTCTATCGGCTACAATCAATGAACTAATATACTGAGCTATATCATTATCAATCTTCAAACCACGAGCTGCTGTTAAAATAGCACTTCTACTCTTTTCAGTTGATAGTGTCATAACCTTACTAACTCTATCTTCTCCATATGTATCTTTCATAGCCTGAATAACCGCTTCACGCTTTGAACCACATATATCAATATCAATATCCAAAACAGAAGCACGTTCTGGATTCAAGAATCTCCAAGGATACGTCTTTGTTTTTTCTCTTAATGGATTAATCTGTGTGATACCAAGAATATTTAATAAACAGAAACCTACACCAGAACCTCGACCAGCTCCTACTAATGTACCTGCACTCCAAGCAATTTGTACATCAATAGCAATCTGAAGAAGATATTTAGACCAACGAACCTTCATTTTTTCGGATGAATCCTTTATATAATGAAGACATTCGTTTATTTTTTCATAAGCTTCATCTGTTTGGTAATAAGGATCTGTGTCAATATAAGCAACAATATCTCTTACTAAATGCCTATCACAATCGTATTCAGAATGATAAAACTCACTTAATAAAGGGATTTGATTCTTAAACTTTTCATATAACTCTTTGTTTGGTTCGGAAGTATTTAATGGAATGTACGGAATATCGAGGTCTTTTGTGAGTTTGTAATACTCTACTTTTCCATATATAAGCATTGTATTATCTAATCCCTTTTGAACTACATCGTGACCATAGTATTCGTCCATATATTCATGAATTTCATCTTCACTCATAATATAAGTGGTAGAATAAAAATCATCTACTTCTCTATCGCCCTCTTGAGATTCCAAAAAGATTTTATGTATCTGTCTATCTTCTTTTTTAAGATAATGAGCATCTGTTGTAATGATATATGGTGTACCTGTCTCTTCTGATAACTGAATTAACTTATGATTGACATAGATTTGCTCCATCATATGAGAAGGTTGCAACTCTAAAAAGAAGTATCCTTCACCAAATATCTCATTCATATATGCAATCCAATCTTTACAAGATTGCCATATTTTTTCATATTCCTTTGGATTTGCTCTTTCTAAATCCTGAAATTGTAAAAGTCTATGTGGTAAAGCTCCTCCAAGACAAGCCGAGCTTCCGATAATATCTCCTTTATAGTTTGCCATCATTTCTTCAAGATCACTATAATAGGTAGGAACTCGCATCATGACATGCATAAAAGAGTTCTTAGTCCAAGCTTTTGTGCTTAATTCTCTAATGCCTTGATGCCCATGAGCATTTAATGCTACTAAAATAAAATGAGGATATCTATTATTAAATTTATTCTCGGCAGTTACATCTTCTGTACACAAATATATCTCATTACCAAGAACAACTTTAAAATTCTCCCATCCTTCTAAATCCTTGTGACTATCATAGTATTTAAGTGCGTCTAAAGAGGAAGTGATAGACTCATGTTCCGTAAAGCAAATGCCAGCATGACCTAATGAGTGAGCATACTCAATCATTTCAGGCACTTTATTTATAGAATCTCGAAGTCTTAAATTACTTCCCTCTGCACTATGGTTATGTACTCCAAAAAAACTCACTCAAATCCTCCTCTTATAACTGTTTTAATAAGCTTCTAACTGGTTCTCTTCCATAATTCTCTTTCAACCAATCAATGTACCCTTTATCCTTTTGTGCTACTTCCACAAGACGTTCATCCTTATACTTACCAAAATTCAACACATAGGTATCTAAAGGTGGCAATTCAGGTTTCTTCCATTCATCAAACTCCATGTCTAACGGCTTTCGTGAAGCAAGATAATCAGCCAAATGAACAATCTCCTGATATTTATTTGATGGTTTTGGAAGCACAATTCCAGCATCTTTTGGTTTGTTTGAGGTTGTCCATTGCCCCATATGAGATTCAATCGCATTAGCAATCAGTTCAATTTCTTTATCTGAAATAGCTGCATCTTCTTTGTGCTTTCTAACTGCTTCTGCCATTAACAACGGATGATCAAATACTGTAAACACTTCCTTTACATCATCACTTGCACCTGATTTTCTGCCATCATGCACTAAACCAGCACATCTTAATAAATCTCTTTCTCTGTCAGTGAATTTGTTCTGATACTGTTCAAGACTGAAAAACCAATTAAGGAATCGTACAACTGCAATACTGTGTCTCATCAATCCACCATCGCCTAATGCATATGCAGGATGGTACTTGCCTGTAGACGAGGCAGGCACTTTCCACCAATACAAAGGAAGTTCTGACACCAAGAGTTTACAGAAATCTTTAATATCTTCATTTTCAAACGAGTCATAAATAGGCTCAATCATTTTCAACTTTTCTTCTGTCATTAAAATACCAACTTTCTTTTCTTCTCTGTATTATTATTCTCCAAAGCATTCCACTTTTTATTGACTTCAAATGTCTTTTGAGTTGGTGTCCACTTTGAATAATATTCGCATTCATTTTTATAAATAGTTGCTTCTGGATTTGTTGTGCAGAAATTGCACCAATGACATAATGGCGTGGGCTTCGGAATAAACAGATTTTTATTCTCACTTGCTTCAATATCACCAAACACTTTATCAAGTGCTTTAATTAAACGCTTTTCCCATCCTTTTGTAAGAGCATATTGTTCATCGTCTATAAGGATGAATCTATACTGCGATTCAATAGGCAATTCACCAAATTCGTTTAAAATTGCCAAGGCATAAATTCCAAACTGTAATGAAGTTGCCAATTTACTCTGATCATATATTTTCTTGGAAGTCTTATAATCAACCGTTCTATATTGACCATCCTTTACATCAATTCGGTCAATAAAACCTTTTAGAATAACTTTGTTATTCCATACAAATTCAAAAGGTTTTTCAAAATATGTAGGTTGCCAAGTAGTATCTTCCATTTCTTCGTGTAACACTTTATCAAATAGCTTTATTTTTTCTTCATATGAAGCACCACTCGCATTATCAGCTTCGTGCCATACTTCAAAATATTTTCTTCTTAGTTGTGCTACACCTAATAATTCTTCTTTTGTTTTTTCGTCTGTTTCGGTTGCTCCATTCTGTAGAATATCATTTAACTTGTCATAATCTACTACTTGACCAGAAGCAATCATCTTGCCCTTCTGTTCCAAAACGTAATGACACAGACTACCTAACTCAAGTGCAATTGAAGTATCCTGTGAATACTTCTTATCCATATATTTAAACCTATACTGAAGAGGACAATTTTTAAAAACCTCAATTTTACTATATGAAAATGTAGGTAAACCTTTGTCCTTATCAGTTATAGGTCTTACTCTATCTTTTAATTCTTGCAATTACTTCTCCTTCTTTGATTCTTTCAACACTCTATTAACTTCATCCATTGTGATAACAATTTTCTCATCTAATAATTCCAACAATGTTTCTTTTCCCATATCTGTAGGACTGGCTTTATAAGGCAATCTATTCTCACCATCTAACAACAAACAAACTTTGCAATATGGCACTAATCCTGCTACTTTTTTTACAAGTTTGTTATAATAAATCTCTGCTTCAAAAGAATGTGCATCCTGGTATTCTCTATCAAAAGCCACAATCACTTCTTCACATTTGAGATATTGCAATAATATTTTTTGCTGAGTGACAGTAATATTACTTCCGCAAGTTGCTACTGCAAATGAATCTTCTCCAAAGTATGAATAATTTTGCATACATCCCTTTTCTGATTCAAGTAGCATTGCTTTTCGTATTGATTTAATTTTGTTTTGGGTAACATTGATTCCGTATAGATTTGAACCTAATTGATGACTAAGAAACTTCCCACTTATTTGAAGCGGAACATACTTTCCTACTCTTTCAATATCAGATTCATCAAGATAACGACCTCTAATTCCAATCAACCGATTGTCTTTGTCTCGATGTGGAATTACGATTTGGTTGGTCAGTCCATAATAACCAATCTCATATCTGCTCAACGCTTCACGAGAAATGTTGTCATTTAACCAATCTTCATGAGGTGCATAATAGAATGTGTCTAAGATATTTTCACTAATTTCAGATAATATAGGTACTTCACGTCTATTCTTTTTTACTGACTTCAAACGATTAATCCATTCAAAATCATTGATACGATTTTTTTCTTTCTCAATCTCATCAGCACTTGTAACAGCCAACTTTCCTGTAAGTTGCCCAATAAAATGTAACGCTTTATACCATGTAACTGTCTTTCCTTTAACTCTATTGGCTCTAATTACTAATTCAACAACATTAAAACTGTCTGAACATTTAGAATAACAATGAAAAGTTCTTCCTTTGTATCCTTTATCTTCATTCGGTTCGTGATAATAATATAACTTCCATGAATCTGATCCGTGACATACTGACTGGAATATTAAATCACCATTACTATCTGTTTTCGGATAACTAGAGCCAAAATAAGTAACAATTTTTATTATATCTTCCTTAGTAAGTGAGTTAAGAATTGCATCCTTATCTAAATACATACCCTCACCTCACTTACCAGTTTCCCCAACTCTTCTTATCGGTTGGTTCTTCTTCCTGTTCTTCATCAATCGGATTATCAGGTACTTGAGATAACAATACGGAATGTTCCTTAATCTTCTCCTCTACCTGCTCAATCTTTGTAAAGTCCATATCAATTAACTCGAAATCATAATTCGTTACAAACAAACACTGTTCCGTCATAGTACCTAAATCAATTTTTGTCCAAATAATGATTCGTGTTAATCTTCCTCGTCTGACTTTGTATACCCAATGACACATATTAGGTACAGGCATATTAACCATTTTGTGCAACACTGATTCAATTTTCTTTTTTTCAGCTTTAGTGGGAGCCATTGAGATAACACCCATATCCAGTTTATTCGCTAATGCCTTTGAACCAGCTAACAAGTTCTGATCCTTATACTGTGCATTTTGTGCTTCACCATTTAACTGAGAAGCCGTGTAAATAAACACATCTAACTGTTGAGCGATTGTCTTTAACTCAGTTGCAAATACCAATAATAACTGATGTTCTTTTAATCCCATTCCAGATTTACTATTTACTTCTGCCATCAAACGCAATGAGGTGTGAATATAGTCAAAGAAAAAATATCTAACAGAAAACTCTCTATTATATTTCTTTATTTGATTCTTAATATCTTCAATGGAAAAGTCAGGAATATGTACGATATATAATGGACTAGATTCGATATAAGAAATGGCTTGTTGAACTCTTTCTAATTCTCCTTTCTCATATGTACCATATAGAATATGTTCCTCATTTACTTTACTAACGGCTGCAATTAATAATGTCTGTATTTCATCTACTGGCATCTCAGTTGAGAAAATAGTAGTTGGCTCACAATTCCCTGTATACACATACTGCTTTGATGCAACATCATAAAAATACGGAACTGCAATTTTACAAGCATCACCAGCAGCCATACGAGTTTTACCACCACCTTGAGGACACGATCTCATAAATAAACATCCTAATCTCGCACCTCTTGATACAGTGTTCAATCCCTCGTTATTCAAAGCTAAACCAACATCAGGGACTTCCATCAATTCATTTACCAAATCTGTCATGCCGTCACCAGCTTGAACATCTGTACTTAGTGTATTGGTACAATATTTCATATTGGGATTAATAACAAATGTTGCTTCAACCATTTCAATAATGTCTTGCTCAGTATAATTGTCAAACTTAATTTGTTCTGCTTCCATCTTTGAAGTGTCTGCAATGGTACTGTCAAAAATAAATCTTGTATCAAGACCTTTTTGCTCATAATATCTAAGCAATGCGTATTTTCTTAATCTGTGATAATAATAATCATAGTTCTCAATGGTAGCCATATCTCTTGCGTTTGAAAGATATTCTATACCTTGATTCTCCTGAAAAATTGAATACTGTTCTTTGTAATTGCTTAGATATGAATCTATACTAAATTCATCAATTGTGGTGCAACCTTGCATATGTAGATTGTAAATTGCAACAAATAGCAATTCATAGAAGTTCTCTGTATTAAAATCAGTTCTATCTAATGGTCTATCAATATCATCTATTAAGGAAGAATCTTGTATTAAACAACCAATCGTATTCAAATATGCTCTTTTATCTACAAGTCCTTCATGTGCCATTATTTCACCTCTTTCCCAATTGACTGAATATCAATCTGTTTTATTTTTCTCCTTTTAGGTTGAACGATAATGGTCTTTTCTTTGTACATATTTGAAATATCCATATTTTCATTATGTTCTTCCAATTTATCAACCGACTCATAATACTGCATTGCTTCTGTGTGATAATATGGAACAATTCCAATTACATCACCAGTTAAATCCTTTTCAATGATTTCATGCAGATAAACCAGAGTCTTATACATACTTTCATATGTAAATCCATAACGCTTGATATAATCTTCTGTTAGGGCATATACTTTTGTACTTAATTCTTCTCCTTCGATGAGACTTCTTAAATACTTATAATACTGTTGCTTTTTTGCATATTCCTCTTCGGATAATGCTTCTTTTAATTCGGCTTGAGGTCTAGCCTTTCTACCGACTTTTTTCTTTGCAGCAACCTTATCTATCTGTTCAGTTTTGTCTTTCTGCAATGTCTTGATTGCAATATTAAAACATTTTTTATGAGCATAGCGTCCCTTGTATGGAACGCCATCCTCATCTACAATTGGCTCATTGCATATTACGCATTTTCTTCGAGCTGCCATGTATCAACCTCTTATAAGTTATTCTCCTCAATGAAACTCTCAATATCATAAATGATTGCTTCAATAAGCTGCTCCTGACCTTTCTTCAGATCACTAGCCTTCTTACCTTCACCTAACTGATTTGCAACGATTGTCTGTAAATCCTCAAGATATCCATTATCAGCAAGTTTCTCTCCAAGTTTCTGTAGCTCGTCCATGAGGTCGTCATATGATTTAACATCAACTGTTCTCTGTGCTTTCTGCTCCTCATATGTAACTGCTGTGATTCCCTCTTCTCTCTCCTGAATCTCAATAGCCTTAATAATTACATCTTCAAGAGCTTCAGCAGTGAACTCCTCAATATAAGTAGTAGGAAGATAATCGAAACGAGAACGAGCAAAGAACTCATCTGTCTGTGCTAAGAAACCAGAAGACTTAACAACCTTACCGTCTTTATCAACACCGTTAGAACGAACATAAACACATAAGTCTGTATTATTGATGATAGGTGCTAACGCTCTCTTATCAGCCTTTGGTGAAATATATCCATCCTTCTCCTGTGCATGTGCAATAAAGTAACAACAATATCCAGCACCAAGTAACTTGTTAATCTGCTTCCAGAACTCAGTCTCATACTCTTTCCAAAGTCCATATCCACCGTTTCCTTCTCCGATTGAAGGAGCTTTATACTTCTGACAAATAAATTCCTGACAATAGTTTGCAGCCGCTTCAATCTCATCAAAGATAATTGTTGAATACATCTCTCTTGCTTTTTCTACTGTCGCTGGATCTGTAAGCTGCTTGTTAATCTTAATGAAGTCAGACCACTTTGTAATAGGACAATATGGAACACCAGGAATGGCATTAAGACCTGCCTCGAATGGAAGATAGAATGGCTTCTTCATACGAGTTGCCTGTTTAGTCTTTCCTAAGTTATTTCCACCATAGACAAGAATAACCTTGCCCTCTAAACCTTTTGCTACTGTGCTGACCTGTGGATTAAAAATATCTAATTCGTTCATGTAATTCTCCTTTATTTTCAAAAATATTTTCTTAATAAAAATGGTACATATTTCAAACTATTTCATTCGTACCTACAACAAAGTTAGATTAGAAACCTAAACTTCTACCATGTGCTGCACCACTTGGCTTTGCAGTAGATGCCTTTGCGCCACTCTGAGCTTTTGCTTTTGCTTCCTCAAGACGATTTGCTCTCTCCTGAATTGCAGCCTGAATTGTTTCAGCGACATATGGAAGCTCTGGTGTAATGCCCTCCTCATATGCTTCCGAAGCACCTGTGATAAGAAGATCACTCTTAATCTCTACAGATACCTTCTTTCTTGGCTTACCAATCTTAACTGGAATCTCTGTAACAGTCTCAATTCTGTTATTGATAATATCTCCATAGAACTCTACTGTCTGTCCTACCTCGAATCCTGAATCAACAGCCTGTCCTACTTCACCCTCTGCCACAAGGTCGATTGGCTCAATTCCGTTATATGTAGGCATCCATCCGCTTACTACGATTCTTCCTGTCTCAACACCATCAGCATCAAGCTCAGGATTGATACCAGAAATGAACACCTCGACTGCGAACTCTGCGTGTGGCTCGTAATCCTCATCAGCCTTTAATCTATTGAAGAAATTGCTCTTGTAAGATACAATCTTCTCACCGTTCTTACCTGTGAATGGACTAATATCACCAGTTACTTTAACCTTTGTAGCCTCTTCCTCGCCAACTTCTGCAATAGACTTGTACTCATTCATTACTGTCTGAATACCTGCATAAGTCTTGTTATCAGCACCTGCCTTAGTCTTCTCATTTACATTGACGTTGTACTTAACGAAATTCACGTCAGAAGTCTTAACTGTAATATGACCTGTTACCTTATTCTTTCCATCCTCTGTTACAATTTTCAGATCCTTCTCACTAACTACACCTACTGCTGTTGCCTTTGCATTTGCCTGTCTTAAATTTGTTTCCTTTGTTGTTGTCTCTGCCATTTAAAAATGTCCTCCTTAAAATTTAAAAAAATATATAAATATTGTTAATAAAACAATCTATCTAAACGCCCATCAGGACGGAATACAGAAAATAAATTTATGTAAAAATCTATCTTCAACAGTGATTTTTGAGCGCAAAAGCCCAAGGGTATGCTGTTCTTCCACCTGTACAAATGCTTTCCGCATTTATTTATTCTCTTGTTTGTCACGGATTTTATATTATTCGTGACATTTTGTTTTTGAAAATTTTGAACTGATTTGTTCAATGAAAATGCTTATTGAATTTACTGTTTATGTAATCTTCTACAAAGACTATCGTATGAATTACTAATTGAATTTCCCATAGTAAGCAATCTTGAAATATAATATCTGACGGTTTTGCAAATCTAAATCCATCTCCATATTTTGAAGCATGTTCCATTGTTCCGTCTCTACAATGAATAATAATAGTAATAATTGCTCCAATTATATGAATACTCATTAAAACTACTAACATGTTCACCTCCTCAAAATCCGAATGAAACAGTGATTTCTTGCTATTCTTATATTCTCTGTTTCTTGATATTGATGCCATAAAACCCTTGATTTATAAGGGTTTTCAGCACCTCATTTTTGTTATTCTCTAAAAATCATTAAAAATTAGGGAATTTCGCTCGATTTGAGCATTTTTGAAATTTTTGACCTCTGAAACCCTTGTAAACAGTAGGTTTGTAAAACCAAAGAAATGTCAGTTTCCTTCGACTCTATTTCTTCACTGTTACATTAAAAACTGATCTTAAAATGCAGATAATCAGCCAAATACCAGTTGCAATAGACCACTTAAATGTTAATCCAAAGCACATTGTAATAAGCTTGATTATTCCACATGTAACAATCCAACTAAGTCCATAGCATACAGCTAAAATTGTAATGACAATAACTGTTGTTACTCCACCTTTTGTTAATTTTTCCTTCAAATTACTCATATGTATATTCTCCTTTATAATCACCATCTACTTGTATATCTACTATCTACAAATAACTCTTCTTTTGGTCTTGGATTATTTAAATCTCTACTATCTAGTCTAAGTTGATTACCATAATATCCACTCCACGAACCACAACCTCTTACGTTTACCCTTCCGTCAAAAAAGATACTAGTAATTCGATATGCAGGTTTATCACAACACTGCCAATAGCTGATTTTGAAACAATTATCCTTATTGACATTCTCTAAATGTTCTGGCACAGAGCCCCAAATTTTACACTCGCCATTGATTTGCTTTAATGTATATCCTTCATCAAGCATCTCATTAGCTTTCTCAATTCTTTTGTGTCTTGATTCACAAGCCAAAGCATTTTCGGGGATATCAAATAATTCTCCACACTTAGAGCATCTATATTTAATTACTTTCTCCAAGATTTCACCTCCGCTTTTACATTCTCCAAATACTTTTTCTTTTCTGCTTCAACAGCCTTTTTGAAATCAAAATCGTCAATTCCGTCATTATATGCTTTATAATTTTCGTAACTGTAAATCAGATTTTCCGCTTTAACTGCTCTATCTCTGTAATTTTCAACATCCTTCTTTAACTTACGAATACCACTATTGAGTCTTTTGATTTCATTTAAGTCGGAAGCGTTGTAATATTTGACCATTTTATAATACATAGAACGAATCATGCTCTCTTTCAACATTTGTGATTGTTCTTGTGATATGTCCTGCTTTTTACATTTTCGATAACTTCCAAGAGATGATCCTAAAATCCCAATATGTTTTGGTGTATTTTCAAGTATGTAATCTTTATGCTCATTCCACAATTTTTTGCCAACCACCAAATAGTTGTAATGACCATACCAAGACTTCTTTGCATCAGATTTAAAATCCTGAATAGTGACTTTTATCTCATAACATTTAATAATTCCTTTTGAATCCATTGTCATAAAGTCAACTATTTCATTTCCATGACCATTGTTATAAAAACCAATTGTTATTTCCTCACAACCATATATTCTCTTAATTCGTGTATCTTTTTGTAATACAGCTTCAATATCTAATGTCTCTTGGCGTTTTGCCAACCAGTCTCACCTCCTCGCAAGAAATCGAAAATTCTTAGCATTATCCAAAATATTCACATTGATCTGGAATAATATTTTTAATAGGATTTAATTGCCACTTCCCATTAATTACTTCAAATGTTTCAATTGGAATATATTTTTTATTATCGTTTGCGAAAAATATTTTTTGAATAAAATTATCTTTTTTGTCATGTATGTAAGCAACAAAATTTTTAGATTCAATTCCAATTTTTAACGTAAATATTGTCGCATCATAATTATCAAGAAACCATTTCATCACTACACATATTTTCTTAATTGTTTGCCAACTGTAACCTTTTTTAGAGTTTATTTTTTCTTCTCTATTTCGCCCTACGTCTATACATTCATTGTTTAGTTGCTCAAATAATTGTTTATAATATTTTTGTTTTTTATTCTTAATATTTGATGCATCATTTATTGGTATATATCCAACATTGCAGCCATTATATCCATTATTGAATGAGTCATATAAATCAATATAATATTGTTCTTTTTCATCCAAATTTTCTGCATTCTCAACTTCTTCAATTACCGAAAAACAAAATATTGTTTTATCTTTTGCCATATTATATGCTCTCTGTAATTTTACAGAATGATGAGAATTATTTTCTAATTCTCTTTTATGTTCTTTGAATCTCCGATTAATATTGTTTGATTGTCCTATGTATACCTTTTTATTTTTTGTATTTTCAATCTTATAAATACCTTGAATAATGCTCACTATTACTATTCAGAGCGAAATTTCTTTAAGGCTGCCACTCACTCCTTTCGTATTTTGTTTACAGTTATATATTCTCTACTTTTCAGAAGTTTTCTTTAACTCTGTTAACGCATTATCCAAATCCTTAACTGTCTGAATAGCTTCCTTCATACTATTCATACCAGCAACAGCAGTTGAAAAAGCTTTAATATTTTTAAACTCCATCTCTGAAATAGCCTCTAAAACATCGACTAATTTCATATCACTAATTCCAGATACCTTTGCTGCATTTTCGATTGTCTCTTCTTCATTGACAAGTAAATCTACAAACTGTCTTACCTTATTATTCTCCATCGTTTCAATCTCCTTTACATGTTCTTTTATTTTTTGTTTTCCTACATGACTTGGATAACTAGAGTACGAAAGTGCCTTATTTATCCACCACAATGTCTGTTCATCTACATCATCATATTTCTTCATTTCTTCTACTAAATTTCCGATATGTAACACCTCATTTCGTTTCTCTCCAACTAATACTGTAATATGACTCATTGTACTGAGTACCAGTCTCAACTTTATAACCAAGTTCCTCTAATTTCTTTCGTGTTTCAGGCTTCAAAGAGCCATCTTCACTGATTGAAAATTTGCCATCTGCAATCGCATTTCTAATTAATTTAGATAATTCTGCTAATTGCTGTGTTGTGCAGCTATCAATTGCATTGTTTGTCATCTTATTTGCTTCTGATGCAGACGGAATAACATTCTTTGGTGACTGAACCTCTGGCATAGAAATGTTAGAAGTAACTGCATCTTCGCAACAATCCATATCACTACAGCCTATACAAAACTTATAACTTCTGCTAGTTATTGGATACTTACAAGTCATTTGATATTTCACCTCCTGATAAATTATTCTCCATACTTTTCAAATAATTCTGCCATTGTCATATCATTGTATTTTGCAAGATCCACACAACAAGCACATACATTTTTAGGTTGTGATGCTCCAATTCCATAGTATAGATAATCAGTCAATTTAGCATACTGAAAATTTTCATATTCTCCTCTTGTATTCCAACCTACCATTTCTTCACTATTAATAATGAATTTTGTATCAGGAACACCAAGTACACTGCCATTGCACTGTCTCCACCATGCCTCTTCACCTGCTAATTTAACAAATTCATCTTCTGACATATCACACATCTTATTAAATAGATCTTTAGATACTTCCCATACCTCATATTTATTTCCAGCATAAGAAAGGTCTGCGTCATTTGGTAGGTTGTCCACTTTATCAAAAAACTTCTTTAATTTATTTCCTAAAATCTCCATCTTTTCACCTCCGTATGAAACCGATATTCTCTGCCAAATTATATTTTTTATTATGTAGGAGCAACCTACAATATTTTTAAGTTTCTATTATGCTAACTTCTGTACTGTCTGTCCTTTACTGTTTAATAAGTAAACGCCACTTTCAAATACACGAGTCACATTCTTATTTTTGTCATTCAAAGTTACTACTGTTACATTCTCCATCTGATCAAAAGGCTTATCAATGTGATAAACGATTTCATCACCGCAATGTGTTTCTTCTCGAATAAGTCTGTCAACTGCTTTGTGCATTTCTGCGACATAATCTAAATCAACTTTGTTTAAATCAGATTGATCTGGTGTTTTACCATTTTTATAAAGTTCCGAATATTTCTTTTCGTATCTTACTCCACCTTTACGATAGGCACGAGTTTCTTTGCCAACCCAAACAACTGCTGATGTAATCACTTCTGCTTCTTCATAAATCCAATTATTATTAAATCCTTTATATTGTAAAACCATATTTCTACCTCAACTTTCTATCTTTCTGTCTATCTAAGTTGTAGGTTGCTCCATATAATAGGCTGATTGACATTTACAATCATTTAATGTTTATTTTTTACTTGCTAAACAACCAAATAAAATAAAATTTCTATATGTATATTCTCTTTTATCTGTGACAAACAGATGAAACGAATCTTTCTTGATTTCTTATTTCACTATAAACAATTCTATAGTTCTCTCAGATATATGACTTTCTCTCGCTCTATCAGGTGTCATAACAAATACACACCAACTGCCTGATACTATATATTTACCAGGATAGTTTTTATGTAGGTATTCTCTGACTTTTTCAATAAATTTATCTTGTGCTTCGTCAATATCATTGTGAGAATATTCATCTTCGTATTCTGATTCATTAATATATTTTCCGAATATCATTGAACCGTCTGCTATATCTTGTAAAAACTGGTTATATTCATCTTCTACAATTTCATACATATGATTAGTCTCCTATTAACTTATTCTCTGTTTATCTCTTTATTACTTTCATATTTTTATCCCAACTTCCTGCTATAGTTCCGTCAGGATGAATAATAAATTCTCTACAAACCGCATCATCTTCAATTTTTTCAACTTCACTTAACATCTTCATATTTGAATAGCTGAACGTAATATATGTATCATTGTACTTCCATATCTCATACACATAATAATCCTGTATTGTCTGTTCAATTAACTCAAAATGATTAAAGGCATATTCTAAAATTTGATTGTATAAATCTTCTTTATCATCATATTCAATGCCTGTTTGTTCACCAAGTTTCATAAGTTTTCTAAAAGATAAATCATCTGCAAATGAATAAGCTCCTATCCTATTCAATACATCTTCAATTGAATTGACATCACATAAAACACATTGTATTCTCATTTTTGTATGTTTTAAACTTTTCTTGATGCTTTTTAACTCATTTAATGTTGGCATATCACAACCGAAAATTTCATTATTTCTCTGATCTGAAATCGCATGACGACTAATATCTACAAAATCAAATAGACCATCTATCTTATCTATATATTTGTCAAGATATTTTGCATTAGTATTCATGGTTAAAAATTTAATATCATGTTTTTCTAATACTTCACATAACTCATCAAACTTTTTAAATAATAATGGTTCGCCACCAGTTACAGATACGGAATATAAAATACCGGCTTGTTCCATTTCAGATAGCATTGAATCAACCTGAGATATAAAATATTCCGCATTTTCCTGGCATTTTGAATTCTGCTCTACACAAAAGAAACATCTTGCATTACAAGCATCTGTAAGTTTTAAATGTAAATGCCATAACCACTCATTCTTTTCAACCAGTATTTTATTACCAAATAAATTTATTTCCATTTTATCGTCATATGTAATTGGAAGCTTTTCTACATCACAACTATGTAAATAATCTTCAATTTTTGTATGTTGTACGAACATTTATTTCACCACCTCATAATTACTTATTCTCTTATTGGCTCAACCCTATATCGTTTATTCCAATCTTCTCTCTTCTTTAATAATGGAATCCAAGGACAGTGTAAATTTTCAGATTCAGTTCCTATCAAGTCATCTTGATCGCAACCAAGATATTCTTCATGACCACAATTAGGACAAGTCACTCCATATTCAGGAACTTTATATTTAAAACTACAATAGTTAGGAAATATCATCTGAACATTCCAATCATCCTTTGATTCAACTTCATATACGCAGTTGCAGCATCTACATACAAACTGAATATTTTTACCGAAATAATCACCTGCTACAATCTTCATATTCACTCCAATTAATTTCTACATACTGCTTATAACATGGATAATATGTAGTAGCTCCTGTCTGATCTTTACACCAGGTATCTAACAAATTTTGCAGACCACCAATATCACACTGTTCATAAGCATCTTCATGTAACTCTTCGCAAGCATTGTCAACTACATTATCAGCATCAATATGAATCTTCTCCACGCTGCACACCCATAATCTCTCAGGTCTGCCATCATTATTAAATTCTTCATCTGTATAACGCCCAAAATAATCGTCAAAGAAATCATCAACAGTATCGTAATACTCATCAAACTCTTCACAGTAAAGCATCGTGTTTACATCTTTTTCATCAACTGGAACTGCTTTAGATACTTTATCATTCCACTTCTTTATTCTCTCTTCTTCGTCAGCTTTCTTCTGTCCTTCGCAGTCACAATGCATATATCCTTGATTCTTATATGGTTGTCCACAATAAGGACACAAACTCTGTACTCCATTGAAACAACTCTGACAAAACGAAAGTGCTTGATGCTTGTATGGAAAATGATATTTTCTACCAGCTTCAGAACTATCGCCTTTGATTCCATAAATATTGTCTTCTATTCTCATTCCAAGACCATTGCAGACAGGACAAATTTTTTCGTATTCTGTAAGATCCTTGATTAGAATTTTAGGAAACGATTTTTGAATTGTTTCATAAAGATTTACTTCTTCTCTGTGTGTTAAATTATCCATATAGTTATCCTCCTATTCGTAATCTTCTGGATGTTCTTTATAGTCATCTACTACACTTTTCATATAGCTATAATAATCTCTTACAGTGTCGCTGCTTTCAGAAAATCCACTTGTCACTTCATATCCATCATCGAATACTGCAAAGGTTAAGAACTCTGCACCACCTCGTTCTACTTCTATATCACAACCTCTATATTTACCTTTTATAGTGTTATCCTCCAATCCATTGTGCGATTTTTTCATCAATATATTTACTGTAATCTACTCCTGGAAATCTTGTACCCTTGCATACAAATGGACATAATTTGTTATTATCTTTCTTCATTATATGAAATGTGACATCCATATTCGTTGGTTCAAGATTACAGTGTGTTGTCACTCCATATTTTCTCTGTACTTTTGATGTATATGGACATTCATAACAATGCATAACTACCTCCTAATCGTACTCATAGTCATCAGGTTCCACTTCCTCACCACATTCAGGACAATCACACCAAGCACCATCTCCCCAATAATCAGTATTAAAATCGACTTCTTCAAAATTCACTTCAACTTCTTCATGACAAAATGGACACTCAAATGTGATATAAAAAGGTCTACTGATGATTGTGTAATTTACTCCATTGTTCATAGCGTTATTCTCCACCGTCTAATATCTCAACATCAATACAAAATAAATCATGTAGGTTTTTAATCTGCTCATTAGTTGGTTTCTTCCATGCTATTGTATCATCAACATTAATCGTTACAGCACCACCACAGAGCTTTATTCTTGCAATAACTTTTGGATTATAAATAGCTGCAACTTCTGGCATTGGAATACTACAACTCGTTTTTGATAATTGTATCATGTATTTATTCTCCTAATCATCTTTGTCTATAATGAACCAATATAAAGAACTTAAAAATGTAAAAGTAATTCCAAGTATTTTATTTTCTACTTGATACGAATACATCGTTACACCACTACAGAACCATACCCAAAAAAATGCGATTACTTGTCTATAATACTTTTTCATTTCACACCTCCAATCTTCATAAGAAAGAAAAAATTCATACGATTATTTGATTCCTTCCACATTCTCTTTAAGTATCTCTATGATATGAAATTGTTGTATTTTTCTCATTGCAATACAATTTAGATATTCCTTCCAATCAAATGTAGTAAGCACTTCAATAATATCTTCTCTTAATTCTTCATTATTTATCTTAATTTTATATTCTGCCGAATAATGTTCATCATCCTTTAATATTTTTCCAGCAGATCCATCGCCCCAATAGCACATACGAACATCAAAATCTTTCTCGTCATATCCCTTGCTATCCTGACGATAGATAGTGACATCTTTTAATTTTGCGACTGGTTTACTATTTAATTCTCCACTATCAGGTCTGCGATAAATATTAAAGCAACAATGTAAATCTCTATCTGTATAATGCTGAATACCTAAATCTTCACTATATACCAAATCAAACTCATACATTGACCTTGTGTTATTCAATTGACTTATAGGAAGAATAAATGCAATTGTATCTGCAATTTCAACTGACTTCTTAAAAAATTTCTGTGCCATATTTAAACATCTTCCGTATGGTGGATTTCCTATTATCAGCCTTCCCCAAAGATACTTTATATCAGCACTTAAATAATCTTGCTTAAAGATATGAGTAAAATTAGATTCGCACTCAGGTTCAATATCATACGCAAAATGTGGTAGTTGCTCTGTATGATGAAGAAAACTGCCATTCCCAACACTAGGCTCAATAATCTCTGATATATTTTCTTCACCAACAACTTCAAAAACCTTATCCCAACAGTGGTTCGCTAGTTCTATTGGTGTGTAATACTTGTCATTTTGTAATTTCAATAATTAGTACCAAAGCGGTTGCAACCTTTAAAGCTAGCTACTAATTATCCTTTCTTTGTAATATTCTCTTATTTACTGGAATTCCCATAACCGAATGGCTTAGATATGATTAAAAATTTTCAAAAGAAAGATTGAAAGATTGGTTTACTTAGAAATATTTCTTTGCATCGTTAGATGTATGTACATCTTCTGGTTTTATAATTACATTACGAGAAAAGAAATATCTATTATCAATATTTAAAACATACATAAAAGTCATGCTTTCAAAATCATCAACAACTTTTCCAGCCATATAACCAAAATAAATCTCATCTTTATCCAATGGCTTAAAACAACATAATTTACCAAGTTCAATGTCTGCTTTATTATCTTTAAATCCATAACTGTTTGTATATATTTTCTTTTCTATTTGTTTTTCTGCCTGTTTTGCATGTTCAAAAGCTCTCAATTCATCTTTACCAAGCCATTTAATCCATGCACCGCAATCATCACAATAAAGTCCTGTATTATTACCTTTTACTTCAGTATATAATGAAATACTTCCACATTTCTTACAACAATTTTGATACATATTTTTACCTCCAATATATTATTCTTCACTCACAATCTCATAAATAAAATCATCGTGATATTTACCATTCTTATCCTTGATTGAATCTCTTAGAACATGTTTTGTTCCATTATGTCTTTTAATAAAGCTATCGTAACCTCTACAAGCAGGATTGCCACCAACAGCTCTCCATTCAACTCTATGTAATGTTTTAATCAGTTCTTCTAATTTATTGAATACATCTCTTCCAACCAATATGTTTCCTCTATCAAATGAGAACAATCCAAAGTTATATGCTTTAGACGCATACCAATTTACTGAATACTCTAAGTAACCAATTAGCTTTTCACTTTTATCAATTATTGCATATTGGAATTGACTCTCGTTTGGACATTCTGCAATTTCAGGACTCCAATTGCATATACAACCAGTTTCATACATCATATCTGTTGTATAGTAATATTTCTCAAATTCTTTCTTAATCTGTTCTTTGTGTAAAATTGCAGGTACTAACACTTAATCATCTCCAAACTCACAAGTATCACATGTCGAGAAATACTTATCGTGGTCTGTTGTCGTCTTCATTAATTTCAGTAATATCTTTCTCATCCATAATTGCACCACAATTAGGACAATATTTTGATTTCAACTTCTGGTTCGCATAATACAGTTTATATACTTTTTTACTACAAACTGAACAATATACACCTTCATTTGCACATTCATCTAATACAAACCAATGACCATGCTTTCGACCTTCTTCCTTAAAATTTATACAAAATGGTTCACATCTACAAGTCAACATAGATGCAATAGCCATTCCGTGAATAATAGCCATTTTACATTGATTGTTATCTTTAAACACTGTTGAATCAACCATTTTGCTAAATTCATCTGAAGCGATATAATCCAATACTTTCTGTTGTAATTCAGTTGAATCAATAAGTGTCTTGTAATCAACCATTTAATACCTCTTTTCTAAAATCCAAAGATATGTTGCTTTCCTGTGAAGTTACCCCAACTAATTACAATATTTCTCAATACCTTGTGTCATAATATCTCTTAATTCATCTTCTTCATAAGTAGAGCCAAACTGCGACCAACTACAACTACATTCTGTATCATTGTGTACTAACGCAAGTTTAAATACACTGCCACCATAGTTTTTATATGCATCTAATTTGATAGCTTTAATATGAGGAATTTTTAAACACCAATTATGCTCTTTATATTCAAACTGAATATCAGTAGCTTGACCAAAATTATAGTCAAAGAATTTAACATCATTCATATGCTCAATATCAAGAAGCTTTTTAATATAATCAATATACCAATCATATGTTTCCTTTTCTTTATACTTCTTTCTCTTATCAATCTTGTTACCATCTGCATCTTGATTCTTTAATAACATATTTAACCATTCTCTACACGTTTTAATCGTAGACGGCTGATCGAGCAGCATATACTGAATGTTCTCTTTATAAGTGCGAAATGCCTGTTGTTCAATAAGGTCATATTCATTCTTCATATCATCCAACGCCTGTTTCTTTGCAGACAATCTTCTTTCTGCTTGTGCAAACTTATTTAATGAACCCATTTCATATTCGCCATTATAGTTGTATGTGTCATTTTTATATACTAAAGACATTAATCGTTCACCTCTTTTATCTTTCTTAGTTCATAAAATAATTGATTTTATCCTTGTTTTAATATTCTCTACTCGATAGTCAATTTCATGTTGTTCCCATGATTTCTCCAATTACCTTCTTGCTTTTCCTCTTTGATTAGTGGAAACTTCAAATCAACCTTTCTAACAATATCTGTCAACTTTTTATTGCCTTTTAAAACTGAAATAGAATGACTTCTTCGATATGTATTAATTTCCAAAGCTCTTTCTAAAATTTTTTCATCTGATTCATAATCACTATTATATACATAAGCAAAACAGTGCCCTTCTTTTATATCAGTATTACCATAATCAAAATCTTCAAAAATTACTTTTTTCTTACCAAGATATAAATACATTTCCCCTTGAGTTGATTTATAAATTCCACCCACTTCTAATTTACTTAACGGAATTGTTTTTAAATTTGCTTTTCGCTCTCGCTCTTCTGCTTCTTTCTGAAGGAATATATTTATTTTATCTCTAATTTCCAACTCCTTTTTCGTTGGATTTTCAATCAGATATGTATTGCTTGTACAACTTTTATTGATATACTCTTCACTATATCCTAAATAAACAACTGAGCTACCTTGAAAAACTCCAATATGCATTCCTGGTGAATTTCTACCTATTGCCATTCCAATGCACATATCACCATCTTTAATCTCTCTACCTAAAATGTCTTTCAAATTTCCACCTCCATATTACAACCAATGAAACCTGAATTTACTGTTATTCACACGCAATATCTAAATCTTCACCAATCTTATGAATAACATTACCAAGTCCTTTACACAGCGATTTTAACCATTCTTCACTACGATTAGTCATTTGCTCGTCTCTTTCTTCATCTGTCATATCAGACCAACAAACATTGTCCCATTTTCCATCTCTTTTAACTCTAAAATAATATCCATCCAAATTTCTATTCATAAATAATCTCCTCTACTTACAATTTCCTAGTCCAACTTTATAATCATCCTTAACATCAATAGTTACTTCTCTCTGAAATTTTCCTTCCTTATCATACAAAGACAAGTAATATCTGTTTCCACGTTGCTCTAATACAACATCTTCATTCTCGAATAACTGAATTCGTTTCTGTTTCTGTACCATCTCTACCTCCTAACTTTCTACCACAATAAGGACAATACGCAATATATTCTCTTTGATGAACAAACCCATCATCATACTCATCCCATTCAGAAGTTTCTATGTCCAAGTAATATTCATTCGTCAATGGATCAACATATATTTGATTATCGGACGAGTTATAATTACAACGGTTACACATAATTATTCTCCTAATTCATTAATCTAATTTCTCGAAAATCATCATCGGCTTTTACGCCATTGATATAAGCACACCAACCTCTAAGACCTTCTTCCTTAGAGATTGGATATTTATGCTTAATGTTCATAACAACTTCGTAATCGTCTGGGTAGTTTTCGAGAATGGATTTTAAATCACCAACTGAAATACTGCTCATATGATTACTCTCCTAATTTGTCTTTAAAAAATAATCTTCTCAATGTACAAATATCTTTTGGAATTGAATCAATATCATCGACATTATGCAACTTTCTTACCCATGCATAATACTCATTGGCAATAGGAGTTGTTAAAGCAGATGTCTTCTTAATATATCCATTTCTAATAGCTTCATGTGAAATTGCTCTCATAAACTTCCAAAAGTTATAATATGTAAGCTTCAGTTTTGTCATATATCCAACACTATCTTCAATTACAAATCCCTCAATTTTTCTGCCATTATATTCATAATCCTCTTCGAGAATATCATAGTACCAATCATAAAAATCCTGCCAATTAGCAATCTCGAATGCTTTTTCTTTTGGAGTTAATCCAAACTGATGAGCAATATCACACATAGTTTCATAATCATATTTAGCAAAATCCATCTGATTATAAACAATATCTAATAGATATAAATTACTTTCAGGATATTCAATAATATGCGGATCATTTTTCATATCAACATTTTCAAATACAAATGACACATTATTATCTTTCGCATACTGTTTCATTTTTTCTCTATTTTCTTCTGTAATCTGATTGTAAATAGCTTCTTTGAGCCATTGTGCAAACTGACTGTCAATAGTAGATTTACTTGCAATAAATAAATCATCATTGTATTCATCATAGCTTACAATACCTAAATAACCATTTTCTTTTACATATGCTGTAACAGGGAATTGTAGCTTATGTTGTAACATATCAAATTTTGTTTCGGGACGCTCATTGATATTAAAAAACTTGTCATATGCCCTTGCTGCCACTTTACCCTTAAATGTATCAAGATACAGACCTCTTGCTTTTGTAGTCTGTTCGTCCCATACCTTATCGTAAAAAGCCTTGTTCGTAAAATTAAAAGAAGAGATATTACCAAATTTCTTTTCCTGAATGTATCTATTTGCTCTTAATGAAATAATTACATCAGCAACAGAACTATTTGTTACACTCTGTTCTTCTTTCATTTCGGGTGTTTTGAATACTTCATTATGAATTTCTATTTCGTGCATACCATCTTTATCAAGCTGAACACATCTTAAATTCCCACCAAATTCAACTCTTCCTTCAAGATTAAATACTCTATCATTCACACGAATTGGAACTTGTTTAGTATTTCTATGACCATGAATTTGATAGTAATTTGATGGCATTTTTTTAGTGAATGTTTCTGCAATTTTTTCAAAATCATTGTAATTACCAACTCCATGAATCATCTGATCTGTTGCAATGAATGTAAGATTATTTGGTAACATACTTAAACCTGCATGGGTTACTAAATAAATATTCTCTCCATACTTATAATAAGCACACTGTCCAAATTTTCTATAAAGCTGACGAACATCTTTTTTATCAATCTTCGCATCTTCTAACTGTGGCTTTGTTACAAGTTCAAATTCTTTAGACTTACCTACACAACCGTTAGCCCATAACCAAAGCCATCTTTCGTGATTTCCTTCAAGCATAAGCACATTCTTCTTATCTTTAATAGAAATCAGATACTTGATAACATCAGCATTTTCAATACCTCTGTCTACATAATCACCACAGAAAATGTAAAATTCATCATCTTTAATACCGCCATTGTCATCTATATATTTCTTTAACGCTGTATAACAACCATGAACATCTCCGATATGATGAATTTTCTTATATTCAGATAAATCAAATAACTTCATCCAAATTGAATCTAACTCATTTGGTTTAATTACTTTAATACCAGATGGAATTTTCTGGGTCTTAAAACGGGAATACATTTTGTCAATTACCCCATCTGGGACTCTCTTTAATTCCTCTCTATTGGCATTCCTTCTCTTTACTTCATCAATTGGAATATCTGTAAAATCGACACAATACATCCTATATCTGTATGTTTCACACATCTGCTTATATCTGTTTATTTCAGACGTTTTTGAATTTGTAGCATCAATGACCGTAAACTCGCCTTTTTGCATACGAATTTCAAGCAAATTAAATAATGTTTTCCAAACGATTTTATCATTGCTCTGACTAATTCCTACTGTTCCATCAGGCTGTAATACTGGACTCTGACACAGTAATCTAATATCATCTGCTGATAATGTATATGGCTTTAATCCATTCTGCTCAATCCAAGTTGATTTTCCACAACCAGCAGAACCTCTTAATAAAAGTAATGTTCTCATATGTATCCTCTCTTTCTATTTTTCTATATATTTATTCTCTTATCTCAGCTCAATCTCACCGAATTTTAATGTGTCATCTTCATACATTTCATTACCCTGATATTTACCAACAAGACAACTTTTACCTACATATATCCTTGTACTTCCAGTTGGAGAAGTAATAAAATTTAATTCCTGTTCAATTGGCTTAACTAATGCATCAAGTGTCTCTTTATTTGCAAATATATAAGGCTCATGCCCTTCCCTATATACAAACTCTGCAACTTTTGTATTCAACTTATCCACATTTATCTTATCTACTATTGAAAATGTTTCCATTTATTGTTCTCCTTTCCTAAAGAAATGCTTCTTTATTGAGATTGTTTCTTAGTAACTTTTTTCAAAAATTTTTCCATACTATCAGCGTCTTTATCTGTGAGTTTTCTTAATTTTTCATAACATTTTCCTGTCATCATAAGTGTATTATTCACTAGAAGTATTTTCGTGTTATCTGGTATAATTTTTATACCGTATCTTTTCAACCACTTCTTGTTAATACGCTTTTTCTTGTGAGTTCTTCTTTGAACATCTTTAGCGATATACTCAGTTATGAGGATTTTATAACCTAAACCTTCAATTGTTTGTATATTCATTTATTCTCCCATTTGATCTACAATACTTTGCAACTTGTTAATATATATCTGAGCGTTCTTTTTATATTTAAGTTGCTTAATATCAGCAGGTACAAAAGCCAACTTCGATTCACCGAAAACATCATTATTCGAATAAACTTTCATAAACTGGCACATAGTTTCTGCATCAATCCAATCAAAATCTGGCTGGAAACAAATTACATCACCCTTTTGTGGATGCAGTTTTCTAACCTTAATAAGCGTCTGTTTAAATAACTTCTTTTTCTGTCTCTTGTTCATAATTTAATTTATCTCCCTTACATAACTTCTAAATGATATTCTTCAACGTATTTTCTTCTCTTCCAAAACTTCCACCACGGAAATTTCACATATTCTATTTCTATAACTCGAAATATCTTGTCCTCATTTTTATCTCTATCTAACCTTAAAGCAGGTGAACCAAACATTGTTTCGGCTAATTCGTTAATTGAAATGTGTTGTCCAAGTTTGTATTCCTGTTTGTGTGGTTGTGGAGGATAATAGGAAATTACGTCATGTTGTCGTAATTCATATGCTCTCATATTGTTATTCTCCTATTTGTTCACTTTAAATACATTTGCATCACCAACTGCCAAATCTTTTACTTCTACAAAAGAATTTAGATTATCTTCCATAATTGTAATCAATATCTCATCAAATAAATCTTCCATCATACCAAAGAATCGTACAGAAGGATGAAATCCTAAATATTCTTTCAAACGGCATTTATTAACGTTACCTCTTAATACAGGAAGTCCATGTCTTCTACGCTTGTTGTTATTCCAATGGATAGGATTGTCATAAAAAGCTTTCTTCTTTCGTATGTACTCTTCTAATTCTTCTCTTGCAAGCTTGTCAATCTCTTTTTCTCGTTCCGTCTTTGGAGGTTTGCCATGAATAATATTGTCAAATTGTTTTCTGACATTATCGTTTACTTCTGCTTTTTCTGAATCACTCATCTTATCAAAGTTTTGAGCTACATCTAATAGTGTGTTTTTCAAATTGTTATTCTCCTGTTTATATATACTCCATTATCCAACTATCGTATTTATTTTCTTTAATTAACTGCTGATACAAATTTATCCATTCTTGTGCAGAAAGACTTTGAAACTTCCAAACACATTCTTTCCAGTATCTGTGTATAAAACGACTTTTTGTTTTTAACTCAATGCACTTCACACATTTATCATATAGTCTTTTGGAATACGAATTCGATTTACTTTTATTCCAACCATCTATAAATGCTTCAGTCGGATCACACCTACTTCTCATATCAGTAAGAGTTCTGTCGTATAACTCAGTTCTTGCATTGTATAAACAACGAAACAGAAAGTAGATGTCTTCATAATCGTTTTCAAACTCCCACTCTCCAATGTTTAAATCAAAATACATTATTCTCCATTCCTTACTACATCAAACTTAATTGGCAACATAGCAGTAAATCTACTCTGCATCCAAGGCTTTTCTTCAGTTGCAAATTCTTTTCCAAACTCTTCTGCCAATACAAAATCTCCGACAGTATAGATAATAGAATATCCAGTTAAATCTTTTGGAATCTCTTTATTTACATTACAGGTTTTAAGATGAATCATTTTATCTATGCACTCACCCATTAAATCTTGAAAGAATACAAACGTTCCATCACAATTGCACCGCTGCATTGTGAAATATTCAAAATCTGCATCTGGATCATGCTTAATAATTACATTAAAATAAGGTTTGTCACCTTTAAGATAAGGGACATCTATTAAAATTGTTCCATCTTTGGTACAAGTAATAACCGTAAATAACTCTCGTATATCCTGTTCAATCATGGATTCATATTTGTTATTCTCCATGCCATTGCACTGACCTGATGCAATTCGTTCTTTTACAAATTCTAATGATTTACCCATCCTGTTCTCCTATTTCTACTCGATCTTCATTCAACAAACCAAATTTTCGTAAATAATACTGTTTGGTTTTGTCATCGACTCTACAACAAAAATTATGTCTTCCTGATTTCTGTAAAGATAATGTATTGATATTAAGTTCTGCATTCATAATAATCAGTAATTCGTTTAATGTAATATCATAACAATGAAACGTTTCGCCTATTAAAAGCTTATAATATTTCTTCTCTAATTCTGTTATTTTTCTCACCTACTTTCACAACCATATGAAATGTGGTTTTCTTACTGGTTTATTCTCTTTAATGATTGGAAATCTGAACAGAATTGTTCTTTAATTTATTGTTACTTGCTTCAGAAAATATTTGATATGCAGATTTATATTTGCCCCTTTCGTCCATAAGATCGACACTAAACAATTCCTTGAAAAACTTTTTATGTGCTTCAATTTGTTCTTGATCAGATACTCTTTCACCTTCATTTATATCATAATTTATAATTCTTATCGCTCTATCTAAGTCCAATAGATCACCTCCTCGAATGAAACGTTTCATGTGGTTTTTCAACCTCTGAAATCCTTGATTTTATGGCATTTCAGAGCCATACTCTCTATTACTTAATCAACAATAACAAGCTTAATCTTTTTAACACAGATTTCATATCTATTATCTACCAATATAATGAAAATCCCCTCATCTTCTTGAATAGAAATTTGACTATTTAATGTTACAGTTTCGTCACCATAGTTACCATCTGAAACCATTTCACATAAAGTTTTTTGAGGATCTTCTGGATAAACAGCAACCAAATGAAACCCACATACATCTTCACATATCCATTTCTTCAAACCTTCACCTCATTAAGAAACCAAAATTTCAAGTCAAAATTCATTTTTAAAAGCCCTTATTTTAGGCACTTTTTGAAGTTCAATTTTTCTCAATTCTATATTTGAATGACAATGGGCAGCCAAAACCTAATTCACCACCCAAACATGGATAATCATTCTCATCACCAGTTATAAAACTGCAACCATATTCACGATATCCAGTGTCGCTTTCATAGTATGTCGTTTCACAGTAATCGCAGTCTTCATAATTGTTTTCGTAGATTTCTTCTTCCATAGCCTATACCTGCTTGTCTGCAATACACTTAATATTATTCTCTATCTGTCTATAGGTTTCATTTGCACCAAGAATATTAAGAACTGCATTTGATAACATACTCTTTGTTGAGTTGTCAAAAGTTTCCTTCATGGTTTTATTAACCTGTTTACGAATATCATCCATGAATTTATCAAGATCTTTTTTAATCATGTCATCAAAATCAAACTGTCTGTTGATATATTCCTCAAATGATACATTTTCGAAATCATCATTATATGAACTTGTGTGTCCTTTCTTCTTAGCTCTAAGCTTTTTAGAATCAAGTCTTTCTTTTAATTCCTTCTTAATATACTGTTCTACTGTATATTCCTTTTCTTCTGTATCACCCCAATAATCTCCACCAACTTTGATTTTGGTATTTGCTATGTATTCATCAACAAAACGCTGAAAATTCTCAGATACCTTTTCTTCAATAATCTTCTTAGCAAGATTATCAGCAACCTTTTTAACAGTACCTTCAATCTGTTCTTTTACAATGTTTTCAATATTTGTCTCCATTGTATTCTGCACAAGAGACTCTAAATTTTCTAAATCAATCGTTACCTTCATATTTTTTATTCTCCTTTTTCTTAAAATGAAATGCGAGTTTCAAGTCCACTCTTCCAACTTATATTCCTTGCCATTTAGAGACTGAATAGCAGCTTCTTTTGAAAAGAATACAGTCTTGCCAATACTGTTTTTCGTGAAAGTTCCGCAATAATAATGTCTACCTCTTACAGAAAACGTATATCTTGCTCTAATCTGTTTCTTATGTACATGACATTCTTTGATTGAATATACATCATGATAATCTCTGCTAATAATCCATACAGTCTGTCCAATTTCTACATCTGGAATAGTATTCTTCTTGTACTCATCAAATACTTCTCTTAAGGACATTTCGTGTTTATTCCAAACTCCATCATCAATATTAAATCCATTATCCGATAAAAACTGTAATAATTCGTCAATGTCTACCAACTGCTTATTGATTAATTTATTAGCCATTTATTCGCCTCCGTTTCATTAAACGAGATAATCATAAATATCTCTTACATCAATAAATACTCTACCATCAGCAACATTAAAGAATGTCACTTCATAACCAATACCCAATACATTAGTTATTTCACCTTCCTTGTCACCAATTTTTACTTCTCTTCCAATTAATTCAGCCATACAATAAACACCTCCGAGTATTTATTTTTCAACTACAAACAGCTTTTCTACTGCTTTTTCACCTGTAACCCTATCTGACTTCTGTAACACTTTACGTTCTTTCTGCCAGATACACTTAAAATCATCAGGCATATTATATTCACTTACCAACACTATATTATTCTCTGAAAGTTTACGAAGAAAATCGTAAAAAGAATCGTAGTCAATTGACTGTTTAGAATACTGTTTTGTATTTTTGTATGGTGGATCAAAATAGAATACACAGTTTTTATAATCTGAGAAATTCTGATAATCACAACACATAAATTCAATATCATTTAAATTCGGTGCTTGTTCCTTGAAATTATTTAATCTCTCATTATAAATACTTCTACCACCCTTTGAATCTCTACCATAACCACCATCAAAGTATCTACCACCATAACTTGCCATATATCCAATCAATGCAATATATTCTGGTGAATACTTATGAGTTCCAAGTTTTCTATCCTCTCTAACCTCTGCATAACGTTCAAATGTACATACTTCAGGTGCGATAGATAAACTGTTATCTGTCTGAGCATATTTTAACAAAGCAATCAACTCTTCATTAATATCTGCTCCAATTCTCTTATCACATTTAATTTTATCAATAAGATTAGCTCCACCACACATAGGCTCTATGTAAATTTTAGTATTATTATCATCAATATATTTCTGAATAATCGGCACTAAAAATTTTGCCAACCTGTTTTTACTTCCTTGATATACCATTTAATTACTTGGAGTAAGGAATTCCTTCTTGTGTACACGAACCTCGTCTCCTTTCATTATTCTTATTCTCTTAATTTTCCCAATCTAATGCCTGACCGCATTGATCACAATATTTAATGTCGGTATCTTTGTAGCCATCATCACACAATATTTCTCCGCAAGTAGGACAATACCATTCAAACGGAATTCTCTCTCCGCTATTTTTTACTTTCTTTGGTGTCTGCTTTTCAAGTGCCTGTATTGCCATTCCATAAGCATTTTCAAAAGAACACCCCCATGAAGTATCACATGGAATTGCTTTGCCAAGTTCATTACAATCATATTTTAGCTCTTCAATAGCTTCATTCTCTGTCATTTGTTACCTCCTAAATCACCAAGAAACTTCGGTTTACTGTGGTTTATAAAATTTCATCTAAAGCACATTCGATTTCATCAATAACTTCCTGCTTAGTGACTTCATAATCTTCCATCATTTCATCAATAGGTAAGTGATTTCTAAGTACAATATAAAGATATTCCGCAATACCAGTAACATCATATCCTTCTACAGTTGAACCTTCCGCTAATGGCTGAATAAAACCATTTCTGATATGATGAGCTAACTTATCTGCACCAATAATCACTTTATTCCCCTTTGGAATAATCACTTTTTCTCCTGATAATGCTTTTTCAATTTCTACTTCTTCTGTTGAGGTCAAAATCTGACCAATCTTGTAATCTGCCATACTACTTCTCCTTACTATCTCAAAATCTTACTTAATCTTTTCACAACTTCTTCGCAAAATCTGTACAAACAAGTCTTCTTAAATACTATTCTCAAATCATCAACAGCTTGTCTATATTGCTGACGTAATTCGTTGTCTATCATGTTATTCTCCAATTTCAACTATCTGTTTTGTATTAATATCATAGGTGCATAACTTACCACTTTCTGAATAATATGGTGACATATAACCATAACCTGAATTTCCTGCATATTCATTAAATACTATATAAACAACATGAGTTGTGGAATAATAATATAAATCATTTTCACCTTCTATCGAAACGAGCTTTGAATGATTATCATAATTTTTACTGCCTTCATAAGTACATCCAGTCATTCCAAAACACAATGTCAATCCTAATACAACTGCTAAAATTTTCTTTTTCATATGATTTACTCTCCTATCACCTAAATTTTTTCGTAAGTCTTTTTAAAAATATCAGGCTTACAAGGATATACTTCACCATTGACACCTTTTATAATAAAATCTTTTTCAGATACTTCCATATCACCCTCAAGAGTTTTAATCTTCATAAACACATACGGTCTTCCTTTGCCGAGTTTCCATGCATCGTCAATAATGTCATAAGTCAACGATTCTCCAACAAACTCCTTTACTTCTTCTAAATTCAACCCTGTCCACTGTATTGCTTCAATTACTACTGGTTTCTTTCTGTATTTCATACTGAACCTCCTACTAGATTTTCATGTTCTTTATCATATCCAATCTCTTCAAGGAATTTATCAAATTCCTCTTTTGTCATATTGTTTGGATAATACATGTCCACTACCATATCAAACGGCTTCAAATAATTATCCAACACATCTTCAGCATCTTCTTTTGCTTCCTGCATCTTCATATTGATATAATCTTCTCTCGTCATATTCCATGCTGTAGGACAATCCGTGACACTCGAAAATCTACAATATAATCCGTTTGGTTGCCTTGATACAAAACCTGCCATATTATTCTCCTAACTGTTTTAAGAACTCATTGCCACAATCACAAAATTCTCTAATCATAGACTTCATTAATCCCCATGACATACCAGAATGTCCCTGATTTTTCATAATTTCAATTCCATCTTGAATAGATTTTTCTTTAACAGTTTTGATAATATCTAAGCATTGACCAAGTTCCATTCCTCTGTATAGATCATTAAGTCGAATAGGAACACATTTATCCCACATATTCCATTTATCTTTAGATAAAACCTTATGACCTTCTTCTATCCAATACTTTGATAATTCAGGGATTTTTCTTTTATGTTCTTCCTCTTCACGAATTAATCTTTGACGACTTTCTTCTTGCTCTTTATTAAATTCGTCAAAAGTTTTACCTATACAAAGCATATAAGCATCATCTAAAGACATATCAGATGTTAGTTTATTTCCATTGAATTCACCACAATATTTATTACCATCCTTTGCTCTTTCGTGCAATTCCTTTACAGCTCGTTCAATAGTCCAACCGCAAAGAAAATCAATCTCTCTATATTCCATATTGTTTACCTCCTGTTAATTTATTCTCCTAATCCATATCTTCTTAACCATTCTTTTTTATTTAATGTAGTTACACCACGTTTCTTTTGTTCTTTCCATACATTGATAGCATATTCTTTTGTCATTCCTGGCACTGGACAATGTATTACGGATTTTGAAATTGCATATGGTTTTCCTGTAGAAGCCATCTTCAACAAATCTAATAAATCAGTCATGTGATCTATTCTCCTTTGATATTAATAAGAGTACATTCACTTCTGTACTCTATGAGAGCATCCTTATTCCTCATCATTACATGTTAGGATCGAGGTGTGTTCCAAGGCATTATATTCTCAAATGAGTTTCAGCCTATACGCTCATCGGTTGACTGACTTGTTAGTTTCAGCCTTCACCTTTACCTTTTCACCATCTCAGGTTTTCAGTTCGTTTTACCTCATTTATATATTCTCTGCTAAAGCAGAAGAAATCTATGTTTCTTGGTAAAAATATTACTATATATAGTGTCTATATTTTCTATAAACACTATATATAGTATCTCATTTACGCCTGATACACAAAACTTGGCATTAGCTGTAATTTAAACAGATTTTTCTCATGCATTGAATCAATCTTAGCTTTTACTTCCTCACTTGGCTCAATTCCATCTCTGATATATGCATCTAATTCAGCATAAGTAAATCCAAGGTTATCTTCATCAGTCTTTCCACAAAGACCATCGGTAGGTGTCTTATCAACTAATTCTGATGGAAGCCCTAATTCACGACCAATAGCTTTAACCTCTGTTACTGTAAGCTGAGATAGCGGACTGAAATCACCAGCAGCGTCACCATATCTTGTGGCATAACCCACCCAATCTTCTGAAAGATTGCATGTATTAGCGACACGACCATTCATAGACTGACTGACTGCATATAAAGTTGTCATTCTGATACGTGCAGGAAGATTTGTGGCAGTCTGTTCAGAAATATCATATCCATTAAAAGGAAGATTATTTAATACACCACATACTGCATCTTTGATATTCACCTCAAAATTTCTGATATCTAAAAATTCAACAAGTTTTCTAGCCATGTCAATATCCGACTGTTCTCCATTCGGCATAAGTACACCAATTACTCTATCTTTTCCAAGAGCTTCTACACACAGAGCAGCTACAACACTTGAGTCCTTGCCGCCTGAAATCCCAACTACTGCATTACAATCTTTCCCATTTTCTTCAAACCAATTTCTGATCCATTCTACGATCTCATTCTTTACTTTCTTAGCATCAAAATTACTCATCCTTTGTCAAGCCTCCATAATTCAACATTGCAATCATAAAAAATATTCTCTATCATTTGATGTACTTCCTTCCAATTTGCACCGCCACGAACACATCCAATTTTATATGGCATTGCAATACTCATATTTTCCAAAACTGCATATGATTTCAAATTTTCAAAACATTTTCTTAAAGCATTAATATCTGTATACTGTTTTCCGTCATAGCCATATGATTTTTGTGCAAATAAATTTGCGTATATTCTTGCGTCAATATTAGACTGAAAATATCTAACAGAACCCAATAATTGTTCAGGTGTATTAATCGAACAAAAACTATGATAATCTTTATATACTTGCACATCATAATCACGGATTGCTTTTGCAACACCAGAATTAAAAGCACCTTTGCAATTAACCTGGTGTGCAATAATATCAGTGTTCGAAGTGAGCAAGTCTCCATCAATAATTTTAATCATTACTTACCTCCGTACATTCTGTTTCTGATATCTGCAAATGTATCTTCTCTTACTAACTCTCCATCTTTAAATACGGTAGTAAGTAAACTGTTATCACTCATTTCAAGTAACTGATCTTGACACTTTAATTCACCATTATCATCGTATACTCTACAACATCCTTTATGAGATTTCTTTAAGTGACTTGTATCTGTCTTAGGATCTTTGAAAATCATTAACTTCTTGCCATCAATTACTCCATATGTAGCCTTCATTGCAATACCAAAAGTATCTCTTGTAACAACAATCATCTTGCCGTTTTCAACGATTGCAGTGAAGCAAAAAGCTCCTACACCATAAGCAATATTATTAGCTGCAAAACCACGCTTTTCTAATTCTTTCCAAATAGTTTCTACATTAGAAAGTGTACAGCCATCACCATAAATAATACCGATATGCGGATCTAATACCTTATAACCTTTACCATTTACAGAACCACCAAAAATCTCCCATAACCTTTCAACTGTCTTAACTGAAATCTCTACAATATCACCACTATCAGGACGAACCAAGAGCTTTCCATTATGATTCATAATCTCTTCTTTACACTGTGGAAGAATATTATTTACCATATTCCAATAATCATAAGTATCTGAAACCATACTAAATGATGTATTTGGATATAACTCTGTTAAAAGTCTCTTAACGAACGTAATCTCATCTCCATCAATTGAGAAATTAGCACCCATTACAGAATGCTCAGTTGAGACAGCACCGATTCCAATACCATTATTCTTACAATCGGCATTGTAATATCTATCAATATAATTAATTGCTGGAATTGTAGATGTCTTATTAAATGAAAGCAACCATGATGCTGAACATCTTGTAGCTTCATCCATACAAGACATTCCTCTCATGCCAAAATCTGCACAAGCCATATTTCCAGGCAATCCGTCTGTTGTCTTGTTGTACCAATAATCTGCAATCTCACGATACATATGACCAATAGTTGCATGACAACAAGGTTTCCATAATTCTACCTGAAGAATACATTCAATCCACTGAACAAGCCAAGCAAACTTATTATCCGTATTTGTAATCTCAATACAAGGAACACCCATAGGAACAAGTGTACCTTCTGGCAATGCTCTAATCTCAAGTGGTAAATATCCTAATTTGTGAAGTTCTACAATTTTATCTAAATCATAATTGCCTCTACCAATCTGTACATCCATCGAATCTGTATAAAGAGTTAGCATCTCATCTTCCGATAAATCGAAGAAATTTTTCTGAAAATATCCCATTAAATATTCTTTGATAAATGCCTGTAATCCAAAGAAAACCATTTCATTCTGATTCTCTAACATTGATTTTCGAGGCACCCAATACGACACTAATTTAGTCAAACCATTTGGATACATGCGATCATGACACTGTTTATAAGTATCTGATAATAACAAAGCCATTGTGTTATCCATAATTTTAAACCTCCATAACTGTAATTTTTTCATGACTACCATTAAACAAACTGTTTGTAGTAAATAATCTGTTCACTGTATTATTCTCCAAAGACTTGATCAATGTTCCTTTTTCTTTATCAAGAATTGAATTCTCTGTATGAGTGGCATATGCATAAATCTCAGTTACACCATGTTTCTTCAATTCTTCTGCACTATAATAAAGTGAACCGCCATATGCGATAATATCATCAATCATTAACACAGCTTTGTCCTTCAAATCAATACCATTTGTTCTAATGTCTAATCCAAGGATTTTGCCAGTCTTCCAATCTCTTTTCTTTTCACCATAACAATATGGTAACTCAGGGAATAAATCTGAATATCTCTTAGCTGCACCTGCGTCTGGGAAATAAAGTACAAGATTTCTCATACCAACAATTCTAATTGTATTGTCAATAAATTCTTTTGAGGTAAAATTATTGCATCTATCTAATAAAGCAGTAGATACATCACTATGATTATCCAATGTTACAACTGACTTAAAATGTAGAGAATTAATGACATTACAAAAATATTTTAATGTAAACACTTCACCAAAATTCTTTGTTCTATCCATACGACCATTAGGAACATACGGCATTTTAAGATATGACTTTCTTCCATGTTCATCTAACCAACCTTTAATCATAATTAGATACATAAGTTCATCATTACTTTCATAATACCAAGTGACAGTGACATACATATTTTTCCCAAGCTGTTTATTGTCAATGTTGATTCTTGGTGTTCCATCAGGGAATTTCTCGATCTTTACTTCATACTTATCAATTTTAATCATCGACCTGCTCTCCAATCTTTCTATATTCTGTGTACACCTTATTTTCGCAGTAGTATAAGTTGTAATCGCACTGTTCGATATACCACCACAATTTCTGATGTCCTTCTCTTAAATATTCTCTGCAATAATCAGTTTCTTTGTAATGATTATCAACCATCTGTCTGAAACTCAACTCGTCAATCTCATTTGAATTGTGACAATATACTGCTATTCTGTTTATCAAGTCTTCTGTGAAATTTTTCGTGACTACGAATACGACTCTTACAATTTCATGATTAGTACGCTTAATAGATTGTAATTGTTCAAAATCGTGTAAATGATATACCATTCTATCAAAGTAAGGATATGGTGCAGACTTCACATTTGGCATACTTGTATGTAATTCTATCTTGATTTTTCCTAATGTAATATCAAAAAACTTTTTATACCATTCAATATTATTTTCTAAATTCCATAATGGATCTCCACCACCAGATATTGATACCCAATTACACTGGTTTTTCTCAATCTCATCATCCAAAGAGTTCAATCCTTCAATCGTACTCTTTGGAATCTGAAGATTATTATTTTTTACAATGCAATATGGACATGAATAGTGGCATCCAAAATTGGTTATCACACTCATATATTTATCCATATTATTCTCCAATCACATTGATCTGACACATCTTCATAGTTGCTAATGCAGCCTTGTGGGTATCAGGTGTGACACCTGCACAGCAACTTGCATCTACTGTAATATCAATCTCAGGATAATTTGCTCTGATAATAAGTGCATTTGAAACCACACAGATATCGGTGCATAATCCGCAAATCTCAACGCTTTCAAATCCAAAATCCTTCCAGTTTAACCAACCAAATGTAGGCTTATCAATCAGAATATCGTTCTCAATATCAAAATCTAACTTATCTGAAATCTGCCAACCAATAGTATTCTTTACACAGTGAGTAACAGGAAGATGCTTACCCTCATATGTTTCTAAGTAATTCTCAGAATGTGTATCTCTTGTAAAAATTACCTGCTTACCTGCATCCTTATACTCCTTAATTTTCTTTGCTACATTTGATACAATCGCCTGTGCTTCCTTTGTGCCAAGTGTTCCATCAATAAAATCATTCTGCATGTCTACAACAATTAATGTTTCTCTCATTTTGTTACCTCTTTTCTTTATTTTTATATGTATTTATTCTCTGAAAACTCAGAAGAAATTCCGCTTTCTTTCGGTCTTGTTTTTCATACAATATATAGTATTTGTTATAATTATTTAACACTATATATTGTATATGCTATTTTGTTTTCAACTACTTATTGTATTATTTTCCATTTTATTTTCTAACCACATATAAATAACTAAATCCACCGGTATTACCTACAGGCTGTGCCAACAAACACATTGCTACATGATCTGAATCATATACTCTATTACCCTGGCGAAATTGCTTTCCAAAATTTATCTCACCGATACCTCCAACTAACTGTGGCTTATCACCACAAGCAGAACTTAATCCACTTGTGGCTGATGAAAATTTCCAGAGTTAATTCCTTCATATAATCTATTCAACGCTATCTCAAATGCGCCAATCCCAGAGAAAAAGCTACTTAATCTCAAATCATCAAAAAGATATGGCATAGCCTTATACAATTCAACCAATATGTAATATAAAACATCTACTACGATGGAATTTCCTGCCTGCTTGTACAACTGACTGTTACTTACCATCTTCTCAGCAGCTTCAAAATGCTCATCTGAAAATCCCATAAGTCTAAAACACTCCTTCGGAGTTAATTTTCTAATCCTAATGTCATTCGTGACAGGTAAAATTGCAGTTTTAAATCCTTCTGGTCTTGTTGTCAAAGTTGGAGAATATCCACTTCTATTCACTCTTTTATTAAATGCATCAATTGTATCTCCATAATTTGCATTTGAGTTTTCAAATGTTTCCAGTGCTTGTCTAAAAAATCTTTCTTTTGGCTTATTGTTGTCTTCTTGATTTACATCATGAATTGCAATCTTATTACCTTCGCCTTTATTAGTTGTAATGGTTGGTGCTAATCCATTCTCATCAAATACATTACCATTCATACCTTTTCCAGAAGGATTGATATTTCCTAGCTGAACAATCTTTGGTTCATGACTACCACCATCGCACGTATTTAACGTTGGACTACAACCATCTGTACTGTAGATTCTTCCTACTTGTGGATTCTTCCAATTTCCTTCACATTTGGAAATATTGCCGACCTGTTTCACTACATTGTCATTTACAAGTCTTGGATCTTTATAATCTCTTGCTGTTAAAGTAGGACAAAAATCATTGTATTCTCTTGATTTTCCCTCTCTTTTTACCTGGCAAGCATCATATAATAAAGCATCCTTATTATTCAGATTTGTTAAAAATCTCTGCACTTTATCATTTGAGATATAGAACTTCTCATCAACATTCTCTTCAAGAATATCTTTTAATCTCATTCCGTTATCAAATGGTTCAGGATATGTAAACTTTCCATTATCCAATTCTTTCTTAATAAAAATCAGATACACTCGTTCTCTATTCTGAGGAATACCATAATCTTTTGCATTGAGAACTTTCCAATACACATCGTATCCATACTCGTCCAATTCATCTGTGAACATCTTGAATGTATCTTTAAACTGCTTTCCCACAATATTCTTTACATTCTCGTACATACCGAAATTCGGTTTATTTGCTCTGATAACTCTCAGATACTCTACCAAAAGAGATGAACGAGTCTTCTCAATATTATTACTTCCGCAGCATGGACACTTATCTCTTTCTGACCAATGAACTGTCAGTGGGTTATATTCATGTCCACAATCTTTACAAGTCCATACAGAACCTTTCTGCTTACCAGCGACCGAAAAATCCTGACAGGGCGATCCTCCACAAATCATGTTAAATGGTTCAAGTTTTATTTCATCAACCTTAGTAATATCGCCAAGATTTTTACTTCCATCCTCATTGTGAATAGCACAATAAGAACTTGTTGCATATTTATCGAACTCACAGAAGTTCACTAACTTCCAGTTCTTCTCACAATAATTATTTTTTTCTTTATTCTCTGTCAAAATCCTTTAATCTACAGAGATTGCGCAATCATTTTTACCCAGGAGTTACTGTTAAATCCTTTCTTCTTAATTATTTTGTTGTAAAATCCTATGGAATTTACACGTCTGCAAAAACCATAAGAAAAAAATATTTCATTACTTAATTTTTGTTTTGGAAATACTTGAACGAATGTCCAAGTTAAGAAAATTTTCTATACTATATTATTCTCTACTCTGTTATTAAAGATATTTTAAATCTCTATCTCCATGAATTACTTCTTCCAAAGTCTGTTTCCTGCGAAGAAGTTCTGTCTCTAATGATTTGATTTCATCATTCAACCTACTTATTACTTTGTCTTTATTCTTTTTAGCATCCTTTTTGACAAACCACTTGCTACCAAATTGAGTGCCACCACTTCCTATAGCAACATAGAATCTATCCGTTTCATCATAATCCCAAATATTGTTGCCATAATTCATAGTAACTTCTTCTTTATCAAATATCAATTCAAACTCATCAATATTATCATCTGTAAGTTCAATCCTAAGACCACTATCATCACCCCAAAAGTTATCGACCATTTGATATGTATCTTCGTATTCGTTATATTTGACCTCGAACACCCAGTTGCAGCAATGAAATAATTGATTTTCGTATATAGAACCTCGATATTTAACATCTGGTTCATGTCTATATAGTCCAGTCATGCACAGTTTATTAATGTTTTCCTGCGATAGCACAATTCTCACCTCCTACATATTACATATAATCAGCATATCTTCCAGTTTATAAATCTCATCTTTTAGAGATCTAATTCTGGTTCTAACCAATTTGTTAAATCCCTCTACGGCTTCTTCATATGTATCAGCAAATAATCTTGCATATATAGTTACACCATTCTTTTTTAAATCTCTACCATTTGTTTTAAATTCATAGAAATAATTATCTTCTTTGATTCTACCCTTTACAGGTTTACACATAAGATTTAATGCTCTCTCATCTTCCTTATATGCAAAAGCCCAAAAATCTTTATTATAATGTGTTCCGTCATCAATGTATTGTAAATCATTAAAGGTATTTCTATATATACCATTATATCTTGCATCTATATTGTTACAATAAATCATTTTCTTACCTCGCTTTGCTTGGAAAATTTGGCTGATCAGCCGGGAATAGAATTACTTCTATATTAGATTATTCTCTACATGCTTTCTAATAAAACTGTTTCCAATTCAATAGAACCCCAATTATTATTTGGTCTAATATAAGCGATTGATAAAACAGAACACTCATAACCAGGAGAATCAAATGCGTCTGTAACATCCAACTTAAAAGAAATGTTCTTCTTAGTTAATTCCTGCTTTAACTCGTCCACGACATCATAATAATTTTCTTCATCTTCTCTGTAACGATGATAATATTCATGTTCTTCATCAAAATACTTGTCCAAAATTTCTTCTATAATATTCATCCATTTCACCTCACTTTAATATTTAATCCAACCATCTGTAATACCAGTCATCCAACAAATAAGATCTTCTCTATCATTTTTTAATCTTCCATCTATTACACGAGTTAAGATTTCATTGAGCCAGTAGCCAACTTCTTTTCCACTTTTAATGAGCATTGTATCCATTACATCTTTTCCATTAACTGCTAAATCCTTTAGAGAAAAACATTCATCATCTTGTAAGACTTCTTCTAAAATATATTCAATGTTATCAATCTTTTGCAATCTAGTTTCCTGATTCATGTCTGCTTGTGCTTTAATATCAGCTCTGCGAACATTTAGTAATCTTCTGAACTGTTCCTCTCCGATTTTATTAAGCCATCTCTTGATATATTTCTTTCCCACCTCAAAAGTAGCATCATGATAATAGACTAATTCAACGACCTTTTCTCTTGTATCATTGTCAAATCTTAATCGCTTCATTATTTCATTGGTCATATCAGCACTGACTCTTCCATGACCTTTGAAATGTCTGATACCATCTTCTCCATCCTGATAACAATGTGGTTTTCCTATGTCATGAAAGAACACCGCTAATGATGTAATTAAATCTATTGGATTTAAGTCTTCTTCACAATCACATTCATAAGCTTGTACTGCATGTACTGTATGATTCCATACATCATAAATGTGATATGGATTATTCTGTTGAAAGCCAAACATATCTTTAATTTCAGGAATGAACAACGAGAATACTTTGTGATATAAGACCATTTGTACACAGAAATCACTCGATGCAGCAATTTTACAGAACTCACTATTGATCCTTTCAATAGATATATTCTCCAAATTCTTATACATTTTAGAAATATTCCAATCTGTATCAGGTTCAAGGACAAATCCCAACTGTGATGCAAACCGAATGGCACGTAAAATTCTTAAAGCATCTTCTGAAAATCTATCCTCTGCTCTACCAACACATCTGATTTTATAATGCTCAATATCTTCCATGCCATTAAACGGATCTACAAGACCAACTTCATCATTGTATGCCATCGCATTGATTGTAAAATCTCTACGCTTTAAATCTTCTTTAAGATTTCGTGTAAATGTTACACTATCAGGTCTACGACTATCTGAGTAATTACCGTCAATTCTGTAAGTGGTACATTCATATCCATCACCGTCAATTACAATGGTAATAGTTCCATGTTGCAAACCAGTTTCAATAATTCTCTTGTCCTTGAATACTTCCATCATTTCATCTGGTGTGGCAGAAGTTGTAATGTCATAATCGTGAATTGGTCTGCCAAGAATACTATCTCTCACACAACCTCCGACTAAGAAAGCCTCATATCCATTATTTTGTAGACTATGTATGATTTCATTTGCACCAGATGGAATTTCAATTTTTAGATTAGATTTCACCTTTTACCACCCTTTCATTTACACTAGCAACAAATTCATTGATAGCCTTATAATTAGGATTATCAGGAAGATTTGTGTTCTTCTTCGCATAATCCAATCTCTTCTCATAATCATTTACCATTTCAAAGAACTCAGGAATCGGTTGATCATTACTGTCGAGATATTTACCATTACGAATATCCATAAGTAAATCATGTTCACCTTCTCTATACGTGATTATTCTCTCTTTTTCAAGAATGTCCAAACACATCATATACAGGCGAATCAAATGCATTGAATGTTTAGCAATTTTACCATGTTCAATTGCTTTTTCATTTCTCTTACCAATTTTTCCATACTGACGAACTGTATTTTGAAGCTCATTCCACATAGAACAATAATCTCTTAATGGATAATGATGTAATTTTACATCCATAAATATCTCTGTGTCATAACCTTCCTGAACAGCTTCATCAATATATAACTTCATTGAATCATCTGAATATGGTGTATATTTCTTTGTGAAATCTGTCTGCATAAATTCAAGTGTCTTCAAAATATGTTTCTCCAATTCAGATTGAGACATCTGATGTGCGGCTTTCTGGTTCAATCTGTAGAGCTGCTGATTCGCATATCCTCCAAATGAGTGGCAAGCTCTCTTTGATAAAAATAAATGTGCATTATCAATTAGCTCTTGACCAATAGGCGATACATAAAAGTAATGTTCAGGCTTATTTCCAAGCATTTCTATTGTATTAGGATTGGTGTTGCTCAATAATGCGACCAATTTATTAAATGCATAAATCGTGGTATCTGTTTCATTGTTTACAAATTGCTCAAAATTCTCATTAGTAAGAATCTGCATTTTGCTATTCAATGCACAACCACGAATATCTAAATCACTACCATCATTATCTGTTCCATATGCATGACTTCCACCAAGAGTTAAGATAATGATATTGTTACCCAAATTCTTATCTGTTCTCAGGAAGTCATACTCTTTTGATTTTAATTTGTCCTTAATCTGTTCGATTGTCATTGTCTTAACCTCCAAAATTTTATATATCTGTTTTTACTCGTTCCTTGAAATTTGGAATATCCTTATTATCCTTGTTTTGAGAACGAATTAGGTATACATATAAATCTGACATTAACTCACCCCATCCAATAATTTATCGTATTTTCTTTTCAATTTGTCATATTCGATCTCTTTGTTCTCCAATGTATTTTTTAATTCTTCTATTTCTGAATTATATTTACTTACTATTTCATTGAATATCTTGTGAGGAATAAAATATCCTTGATTATAAGTTGCTATACCACCTTCCGGCACATCGCCTACACAAAAATATTCCTTTTCTTTTTCTTTAGGTATCTCCGATGGTTTCATAAATATAGTTTTTAATCTTCCATAAAGGAACATAATTTCACCTCCAATTTTTCTAATGAAATGTGCGTTTCTTTCTAATGTAAAAATATATACCATATATAGTATATATTGTTTGTTTTTAATACTATATATGGTATATTTGTAACAACTACTCGCCTAACTCTGCAAGTGCCTTATCCAGATCCTCATCAGACATATTTTCAAGTTTTGCATCCTGTCTCTTAGCCTTGATTTCAAGCAATCTCTGTCTCATCTCAGCATTTTTCTTAGCGTCTTCTCTCTTCTTCTTCTCATCCAGCTTCACGCCAACAATATACTTAACAATTTCAATCTTGTTATAAAGCTCCTCGTCTTCCTTTGACTTAGTATTCAGAAGACTCTCTTCCTCAGACTTCTTTACTTCCGCATTGAGTGTCTTAAATACTGAGTCCAGATTTGTGAGAGATAAATCCCACAAATCAATTACGTTAATCATTCCTCTGAATGGGAACTGATAGTTTGCTCTTGTTGCATTAATAAATAATTCGTTGTTTGTCATAATAATAATCTCCTTTTCTAATTAAAACTTAATCTTCATTACACGCTCTGTTGCACCCTTAACCTTAACAACTAAATCTGCTCTCTTTGTCATAGAGAATCCAATTCCTGAAAGCTGATCATCAGTATCTTCTACATGACACTTAGCACCTAAAGCCTCAAATACTCTCTTATGCTTTTCAAGATCACTCTTTAAGAATTCATTGTAGAATCCATTAGGACTTTCGTTGTTCACACAATCCTTCAGGAAGAAGAATAAATGTCTATGACCAATTCCATCCTGTTCATCAAAATAGTTTGGACTATAACTAATTACTGATACAGGAACAAACTGATTAGTATTTACACCCCAAATCTCACGACTTGAAATAGATGAACTTCCAGACAGTTTTTCCTTGATTGAGAAATTACCATCCTTGTCAAGTGTAACTTCTGCCACCTGAACATTCTCTCCAGTTCTCATAGGGTTGCTATAATCAAATGAATAAATCTCTCCATTGAACTCAACTTCCGCTCTGAATCCATGCCTTACTGCACCTGAATACTGACGTACAAAGAATCTATATGTTCCTGGTCTCATTTTTGATAAAACCTGCCAAGTAATATTCTCTACTGCAACTTTTCCAACTGGATTTACAATATCAACGTCTAACTGACCACCCATTCTTGACGACTCAGGTTTTCTACAATTACTGAAATAAATCTCATTTCCATTTGGCTCAACACAATGGGCATCAAGGTCATAGTTGTCATGTCCATCTTCATTCCACTGAATTGAAAATCTGAGTACACCATCGACATTACCGCCAGCAGCTTTTACATTCTGTTTCATATCAGAATCAGTAATGTTTCCTGAATAAGCCCAAGATAATCCATTGTTCCATTTAAACATTGTCTTCGCATCTGGATTAACAGGTGCAATCATAGAAACAAAGTTCTTCTCATGTTTATTCTCTACAAAAGCTTCAATCTCTTTTGCAGTTGGAAGTACCTTATCAATGAAATCCTGTGCTGAAATCTCTTCAACCTTAGAAAACTTCTTAGGACTTACAGCAACATCCTTTTCCATCTGACCAAAAATATCATCTGCACCAACCATTCTTCTTGCAGCACTCTTATTTGAGAACAGTACATTATTTACAGTAATATCATTTAGATTAGCAAATCTTCTCTGTAATGAATCCATATATCCAAGCTCTGTGATGGTCTTCTTTGCATCCTCAAGCATCTTCTTTGTAAAAATAGCCTTTGGACGCTTATAATTGCTTGGAGCGACAATCTGCTCATACTTCTTAACTGCTGTGTCAAGATCCATATCCTCACTTACATTGATAAGAAGTGTTCCAATAGAATGATTTCTAATTCTACCGATAGCCATACCTGCTGTTACCGACTTCTCCCAAGCATATAAATCCTTTTCAGTATCAGAAGTCAGCTTATCATATTCCTTCTTATACTTCTTGAACTCTGTAAGTACGCCTTTCCACTCTTCACCCTTATAAAGTGTATTTGAATTGATAAGTTCAAGAATTGTATCAAGTGCTTCCATAGTAATCTCATCGAGAGAACGCTTAAATACATTTCTTGTGTCTCTGAACTGCCCCTTAACTTCCTCGTTTGAACGACTACTTCTATTTACGAACTTACTTGGAAGCTCTAAGAAGAAATGATCCCACTGATGAGACTTTCCATTGATTTCCTCAAAGTTAAAATCTGTACCAATCTTAGGGAACTTAGTTGTATAAATATCTGTAACTGTATGAGTTTTTACAAAAGCATCAAGTGCATCACATACTGGCTGATATGTTGTATCACCAAGATTTAGTTCCCAAATTGTATGAATTTGGTTATCCTTGATAGTGACAGCAGAACCAATATTCTTAATAAACTGTCTACAACAACTACAATCATGCTCTCTACGCTCTCTGAAAATCTCATTTGTACCAGCAGGGAAGCTATCAAGATATGTATTCCATAATTCATCCTTATCTACATTTACCTCAAATAAATGTGTTGCCTCTTTCTGCATTTCATCGAAGTGCTTCTGTAAAGCCTTCTTAAACATCATAAATCCATCCATGTTTTGTACCTCTTCTTTCTTATATTTATTTTTTTTAATTGTTTCTACTGTTATATTCTCCGTTTATATCAAACCAGTTGCCTTATCTGGGTTTTCATTAGCCCATTTTATCCATCTTTCAGCATATGCTCTTGTCTTATCATTTAATCCAAACACTTCTCTTGTGATGATATATCCTTTACCAATCGACTCTTCCATGTCTTTTGTATTATTATCTACATCATCTGCATCTAATGGTCGAAACACTGTCTTGGTAAAATATCTTCTACCATATTTCTTTGTTGTAGTGATTTTATTTATCTTATCCTTATATAACTTCCATACACCAGATGAATCTTTGTTAATCTGTGCTACATAATCTCCTATATTTAACATATTGTCTCCTTTCTTAATTTCGCATGAAACGAAGTTTTCTTGTGCTGTTTTATGATAAAAAGAATGTTATTTCACCAATAAAATTGTTTGGAATGTTCTTTTTATCACATTCATATGCATACTCAGGATCTTCGTCATAAACATTTATAATTGCAGGTATCCATCCATCTACATATTGTTTATCCACATTACACAAGTCTAAATCTTCATCGAATTGTTTGAGTTTTTCTAATACATCTTTCACACTCATCCATTGATTTTGATCGCCTTTTTCGTTTGAACTTATTAAACAAACAATTTTTATTTTATCTGTTTTATAGTCTCGATGAGTGTTAAACAAATATCTTGTATCAACCATCATTTCTTTTATATCAATAATTGGTTCAGCGAACGGCTGAAATGGAGAAGCGGCATTAAATTTGATCATTGCTTTATTATTAAGATTTTTGCAATGCCACTTTATATCTTTACCAAAAATATTTTCTAAAATATATTTAACCGTCATTATTAAATACTCCTCTCTTCCAAAGAAATCGAACTTTACTGTTATAAAAACATTTTAATTTCCGCTTGATATAGCGAATCATATCCTTGCATTAATTTCCAAACACAGAAATTATGATCATTACCTTTATCTACAAACAACACGCAACTCTCATTTATATCTTCTATACAATAATTCTCTTTGATATAATCAATATCAATACCATTTTCTAATTTACAGTAATAGATATTGAATTTTTCGCTATGAATATAATCTCCAATCATCGTTGTTAATAATAAACAAAGCATAACTGGCAGTTGTAAAAGAAAAAGCAGCACTAATGCTTCTTCTGTATCTGTTACAAAGAATTGTCTTATTGTACACATCTCCAATAAGATAATCATAATCACAAATAAAATTCCAAAAAACAGATACCACTTATTAGCTGACCACACTTCTTTTGTTTTAATTTTTGTTTTGTCCATTTATTCTAACCTCCTAATCCAAAGAAAGAGAATTTTCCTAGCAACCTGCCGATTGATTATTCATGCATTTAAACTCGTCAAGATAACATTTTTCATTTTTATTTTTAATATATTCTCTTCCATCAACATCAATATATACTGACTTATCACTAACTCTATCCGTTTCTGTGTTATATACACAAACTAATTTATCTTGTTTAGGAATATCCTTATCATGCCACATTCTTATTCCATTAAATTCATCTAAATTTTGTTTGCCCAAAAGATACAAACCATTGTTAAATGGCTTTGTTTTCCATTCTTTTAATAACATTTTTCGTTTTCCTTTCTTTTTATAATATACTACTCTCACCCTGATTAATTTCTTTACACTTCTGCTCACATTCTTCCAATGTCTTAAATAAAGAACTTTCTCCTCTATTTCTTACATTGATGTAATCATCAACAGCATCAATCTTATACTTAATTGTGATGGCATCATTCCAAATATTAGCAATAATTCTTCTGATTCTAACCTTATGTGGAGCAACCACTGTCTGCTTTCCTACAATTTTGCCTGAATCATCACACTGTTTACATGGAATTTCATAACTATTGTAAAAAATCTTTTTAGTTCCTTTACAAATCGGACAAATAATGGCTAAATTTTCTCTTGCATAGGTATAACATTCTTCACCAATTTCAAACTTGTTATCTATTGTTTTCATTTTCAAACACCTCCTATATAATAAATAATGTGCCATACGAGATTCGAACTCGTGACAACTCGATTAAAAGTCGAGTGCTCTACCAACTGAGCTAATGGCACATAACTAGGCTGGTGGGACTTGAACCCACGAATGACAGGATCAAAATCTGTTGTGTTGACCGCTTCACCACAGCCCATTATAGATGAACTTACTATATTGCAAGTCCATCATATTTGTTATACATACTCACGCCAATGACGTGCAAAGAAACTACCATTTCCTTTGTCCTTATTGAACTGAATAACGCCAGTTTTCTTCATCTTATTGTGTGCGACCTCACGATCCAACCGTCTTGTGTAATTGATATGTAACTGTTTTCTTATTCATAAAATTATTCTCCCTTCTTATTGTTCTTCTTTACAACATGTGCTGCCTTTTCCTTGGCAATCTTATTTTCGATCTTTACAATTTCACTCTTGAACTTACCAATTGGTCTACATCCAATACCCATATTCTCACCGCCTTTCATTTTTACGCTATCTATATAATCAGGAATTATATATCGAGTTATAAGATATAAGATATTAGAATGTCAGAATTGACCATGTATATAAAATAGATGACACTACGAAATATAATTCCTGTTATTGCTATCAACAAAGACATATACTTCGCAGATTTACATGTATTTTTGCATTACAATTATTGCATCGTAAATATCTTTTATTCGTATTTTCATCCATAATTGTATCTTGAACCTGATATACATTACGTTCATAACACTTATTACATGTAGTGAAAAATTCCTGTGGAACAACATAACCTTGATATGGAATCAATCTTGTCATTTAACTTAACACCTCACTAACATTGATTTGTCTGTGAACTCCAATTGGTTACGATAATTGTGCATTTTACAATCATGTTCCAGATCACTACTATATGTTTGAACTTGGTTTGGCTTTGCCATATACCTATAACAATGTTCTCTTCTATCACAATCCTTACCAAAGCACATACTAATATCCGGCATTACGCAGCCACCTCCTTTATTTTAAGCCACTCCTGAAAAGCATCTTTTATCTGGTTGTAATTAACATTCTGATCTGTTGTAAACTCACATGTATTATCAGCATATCCGCTAATAAACTTATTAAACTCATTATCTTTATCGCAGCTATACACATATGCAGCCATTGCCAACAATGCAGGATATGCCTGATGGTATAACGGAGATGACATTCTTACTGTATCTTCGATATAGTCCTTATAATCTTGCATATCATCATCTGTAATATTTGCATTTACTACATTATGTACAAATTCGATATTAGTCATTTCATTATCATTTGTAGTAACTGTTACTTCATTATTCTCTGTTTTATCCTCGATATGTAAATAGTTCATCATCAGTGCTGTATATGTATTAATCTTTTGAGCAACTAACTTCTTCCCCGTTGTCCCTGGTTCCTTGTCCAACAAATCATAAGACCAATCACCAATCATTACATTGTGTAACTTTTCTGGAATAGCTTTGATAAATTCTGCAAATTTTTCGTCAGGAAGGTTCAATTTTGTAAATTTATCAAATACTGATACCCATGCAGATATATCCTTCTTTACAAAAATATCCTTCAAGTCTTCTCCGCAGCATTTTTCCATTCGCTGAAGAATTGTTCTCACAGTTTCGAATTCTTTATGATTGCTACATTCTTCAAGCATTGCATTTGCGGATTTCGCATCTTTCTTAAACTGATCCATGTGGAATAATGCCATTACACTTCCACATACAAGCTGCATATAATTTCCATTTTTTCGATCTGGATCTGAATACTTCATAGTATTCTTAAAAAATCCTTCTTCTCCGATACTTTTAATCTGTCTTGCATATGTAGGAATCCAAGTCAATGCTTTCTGACTTGCACCCATTGACTTGTGATTGTTATATCTACGAATTAATTTACTAATATCATCCATAGTACAATTCTGATGTGTCACAATTCTTAACTGATAACGATCAAATCTCTTTTTAAGTTCTTCAGGAAATTCATCAAATGTGTGTCCTTTTAAATGAAATGATTTCTTTTCCCAAAGAAAATTATTATCTTCATCTCGAACAGCAACTCCATTTTCATCTAAAACCTTGGACTGATAATTAATTTCATCATCTTCTATTGCCGATGTGAATTTATAATTACCATAACGAATTTTTATTAATGCAGAAGTTCTTTGCATTGCATCCACAATATACTTCTGTACAATTCCTTCAGAAATTACAATCTCACCCAAAATAATTGGAGGAAGATAATCTCCAGTCAGAACTGTAACACCAATACCATTAATGAAAGTATTATCACTACAGAAATAACGCTGAACATCTTGATTATCAGATACGTCACCATCTCTAACCTCTGTAAGATAATTAACTACTGGTACACTTTCTTCTCTAATTTTTGCTACTGCCATCATAATTTCTTCCTCCTCATAATAATTAATCTACATTTCTTTTTAGTTCTCTTATGTTTTCATAAGCTTGAATAATTGAAATATTTTCTAAATATTCTTTATTATTCATATGTAATAAATCTTTTATCTCTTTAGATTGATACCCTTGCGCTAATAATGATACGATTTTTCGTTGTTTATTTGACAGTCTATTCAAATAATTTCGAATTCGTATATCACTTATATTTTCTCCATACAATTCTTTATAGATATCAAATTTAGACGGAATGGTATCTTCAAGAGACAAACCATCATCTGTTTCCATATGTATTGAAATCAATTGCTTCGCAGGAATACGTTTCTTTCGATTACGATCTCGTAATTCTGTCTTAAATTTACGAGTAATGTTTCCTGTGATGTATGTATGGAATGACGACTTTGAATCGTCATATGTATTTACACTACTCATAACAACATCGGAAGCAATCTCATAAAAATCTTCGTAATCCTTTCGAGAAATACCACCCATCTTGATTAACATTGGTTGACACAAACGAATTAATTTTGCCATATTATTTTTATGGTACTCATAAATTAATTCATCTTTTTGCGTTTCGTTCATTGTAATACCCCCTATTTATAACTGCTTTATTCAGATATTCTCCAAAAGACAACTCATTCTTATCCAAACGTTGTTTCTTTGTCTCAGCATAACAACGAGGACATCTACAATATTTTTTATTTCCATTATGCGAAAACGACATCGTAGGAATCATCATAACTTGGCAATTGTTACATAACACCATAATTAAATACCTCCTTTAAAAATCAAATAACTCATTCAAAACTCGTGGTTCATATGTACGGTGATCCATTCCAGCAATAGCTTTTTGGATTTCATCTGTTGCAGTTTCGGATATCTTCTTACTCAAGATAATATCAACAACCTGCAACTCATTTTTAATACTTCTCCGTTTTATTCTCCTATCCTTAATCATCTTGTATGCTTTGTAACCTTGTGCCGCATTCAAATTACAGAACTCTATGTAATGATTCACATCAGACAATTCCTGGTCAACCTTACTTAATTGTTGAACCAATTCATCTTTCCTATGTAATGCTTCAGTTGCAAGTCCATTCAGCCCATCAATTTTGTCAATCCAACGTTGAATGTTCTCAGCAGTCGATACCCTTTCGGTATTTTTTTGTGCGGTTTCTTGTGAAATCTGCTTAATAAGTTTTGATGGCTCATCAATTTTCTGCACACGAAATACCGATTTCAACGCTTTAGACAAGTTACTTTGGAAGATTCCTGTTGCCTGTTTATTGGAAAAAACGTCAGCAAGAGCCTCACAAGACGTTGGGACATATCTACCATGCCTGTCTCGCATAATCCATCGAGTGCCATCAGTAATAACATACTGTGCCATTTCATCACTCCTTTATTTAGTTTTGATAATGGAATATAAAAGATACTACGAATTAGAAAGTATTGACTTTCTGGATAAAAATATGTAATATTATATAGGTGTATCTAGTATATACCGTGTGTTGATGCAGTCAAGGAGTCGCCAAACTTAATCTTGACTGCATTTTTTATTTTCCGTACACGAACAATGATAGAACATATGTTTGCTTTTGTCAAGATTTTGACAAAAATTTCTAATTCATGCAACTTTTGTTATTCTAAATCATTATGTCTTGACTTCTGGAAAAGTATTGTTCCAAGTTTCCCTTTTGGGATATAATTAATCGGATCAGGCTGATATTCAGTAAAAACACGAACCTGATTCAATAAATCATCGGCAATTTGAGCAATTGTCTTTGCCTTCTCAAACATATCTGAGCAATCAACAAACATTTGTGAGGTAAATTCTTCATTACAATCTTCCTGCTCCAAATCTCTTACGGCAACGAGAACTGTTGCATTTTTCTTTGCAATTTTTTTTGCCTCATCAATAGTCATTTTTACAAATTCCATATTTGTCACTCCTTTATCATTCTCCAAAATTTGCTTCATAAACTTTCTTAATTGCAGATCGTGTCTCATTGTCAGTAACAGAACCAAGCTTTCGTATAATTCGTTGATTACTAATTACTCGCATCTGTTCGCCCAACACAACTGAATCTGTTTTCAGTCCATTATCGGTATCCTTATGGATAATAGTATGTGTTGGCATTTCAAGTGATTTTAATTTTGAACTTAATGGCATAATTATAGTACATGAACTATGAATATTACCCATGTCATTCTGTATAACAAGCACAGGTCTAACGCCTCCCTGTTCTGATCCAATTGTTTTCCCTAAATCAGCTTGAACAATATCATATCTTCTAATATCCATAAGCATCCTCCTTTCTCTTTTGCTTTCTATGTTTTGTATTATATACAATACTATATATATTGTCAAGTATTATTATAAATATTTTTTATATTTATTTTTTTAAATATATATGGTATTGTATATGCAAAGGAGGTTTGCTAATATGAAACTATCTATACAAAACAAACTGAAAGAAAAAAATATGTCACGATATGAGTTAGCTAAAAAAATCAACGTAACATATCCAACAATCGACAAGATTTACAAAGGAGAATCTACTGCAATTAAGCTTGAAATACTTGAATCAATATGTAAAGTTCTTGATTGTTCCCCTAATGAAATACTTGTATCGGAAGATCCACAAGTAACAAGACTATTGACATATCATTACTTATTATCTAAGAATCAGGACGATGACAAATAACTCATCGTCCTTTACATATTCTCTTTTTTATATAACCCTTAACTCATTTGCCATATTAATTGCTGCTTGATACTTGTCCACATCGTCTGTGAGCATACGAATTATTCTTCCAAAATCATCCGACTTCAATGAAATAACTGGCATATTCTTAACTATCTCATCTCCCTTACCTGCAAGTACATTATGGATGAACTCTCCATGATCGTTAATAAACTGTCTATTTTTCTCTTCTGTTAATCCAATATAGTTCATTGTAGTCTGAAGATCTGTATGGTTAAACAATTTCTGTAATGACAATAAACAATCAGGATCAAATGGATGTGTTTTATGAATCCAATAACCGAAAGATTTACGCAAGCTATGTGAACTTACGGCATATTGGATGTTGGCTGCTTCTACCGCTTTCTTTAATTTCTTTCTATAATCATCTGTCTGCCACTTTACAACATCGTTATACTCAACAACATAATGAAGATATTCACCAATCGTCTCATATTGTTTCTGCTTTTTGTAAGCTGAAGTAATATTTTCTTTTCTTTTATCAGAAAAATCTTTTTGTAATGCATCACACCAAATCTCTACATTTCCATATATAATAGAATTAACATCCCTCTTTAACCAGGTTGTCTTAGGATCATATTCAAAAATATAATCATTGTAATGTTTCATTGGATCTACTTCTGTATGCGACAAATAATTATCAACTGCTTCCCATACCATATTACTCACAGGAAGATTAGTAATCTTTCCTGTTTTCTGTTCTTCGATGGTATCAATCTCGTTTTTACGATTTCCGTTCTCATAATACAGATCTGACCACTTCATCATCACTGTATCACCGATTCGTCTACCAAGTAATAATTCAAGTAGTGTAATTAAATATCCGTCCCATTCTTCGTTCTTCTCAAACCACTCTACAACATTTTTAATATCTGACATATTCCAGAATGGTTGCACTTCTGTTTTTCCTTTTTTCTTAGTTATATAGTTTTTTGTCTGTGCCATATTTATCAACCTCTTTCTTTCTATTTACATCGGTGTAACAATTCCTCATCATCTATGATGTTTCCAATAATACTTAGAAAAATATCTGGATCTGGATAAACACAAAATTTGACAAAATCCATTACAAATGGATTCTTATTGATTTCTTCTAATATCCACTGTAATTTTTTTTCATCTTTGTAGCATCGTAAAATACAATAATATCGTTTTCCTGTTTTCATATTCTGTAAACACACAACATCTTTTTCGTAAATTGGAGTAGGTGCATCCCATCCATAATAGGGATTGTGCAAAGAGAAGCACATGCATACTGTATCTTTATTAATTTTTACCGATTCGTTCGATGATGTTTTAATTTCATCACATCCTATTAAGGTGCCTGTTACCCATTCTCTGCTCCATCTTTTTTTTGCTCTATATAATTTAATAATATCTATGCTAGGACTAGAAATCCAATTTGTTGTACTCATTATAATCACTCCCTTACTTGTATCCATATTCTCTCTTTAATTCTGGAATCTTCGCTCTTATTTCGTTCACATCATCGCACCATCTGACTTCAATACTCTTTACATCCTTACCCTCAAACACACAAAATAAATCTTTTATATGATCCTTTTCTCGCTGCCGTGGTCGTTGAATTCCATCCATAATAATTCGACCACACGACAGACAAATGAATTCGCTTTTCTTTTTCGGATTTCCGTTTTTACAATTATTTTTCATATATGTATTCTCTCCTTTCGTTTTTTTTACAATAAAAAAGAAGCAGGTTTAATTTCTGCTTCTAATGTTTCAAATCATTCGTTACACTTTTAATAAGATGACTATGCCTTATATAATCTAAAATAATCATACGTACTCTTGAAGAAGATATATTATTCATTACTGCAAGATGATTCATACTAATTCCATTCATATAATTTTTCACAATAGATTTATTTCTATCGGATATTTGGACAATTTCAAGATATTGTATAAGATCTTCATTAATAATAATATCTTTTAGTCGGTTCATGTAATTTCCCCTTCTTCTACTGTTACTCTTTTTTTCTTTTTGGCTTATATTTTAACTCGTTTGGATAATCAATTATATACTCCGTTCCCTCTGCCTTATCTTTTAAAATCAGATTCATTTCCAAAGCATCCGCAATTTCCACTAATTCAAGAGATGAAAATTTATCCCTTGTCATTTTGTTACTTAAATTTTGCCTTGTTGTATTGGTTGCTTCCGCAAGTTCCGCTTGTGATATATTTTTTGACTTTATTATTTCTTTTATAACTGTGGTTGCTGACATATTTACTCCTTTGCTTTTCTCATTTTTTATATATCATGTCAGTTACAATCATTTTTCCAAAATTTTCCTTTTGGATAAGAATTTAAACTAAATCCTTTTTCTTTTAATAATTCACCATATTCCATAATTATATCTCCAAATTTTCAAAAGGAATCGTCATTACACTGGCTTATATTTTTGACGATTTACTTTCTGTCTTTCTTCAATAATAAGATTTAAAACAATTGTTAGCCTCCTCTTTTCATTTGAGGAATCATTCTCTCCATATATCTTAGTCAGTTTACCCTCATATTCTTGTTGCAAACTACATAATTCTCTTTCATACTCTATCAATTCTTTTAATGTCATATTTGTCATTATATTGCCTCCTATCTCTCAGTTACAATTAATTTCTCTATATCGTACCTGCAATCAATCCAATGTTCATATAATCCAATGTTTTCATCTGTTAGCTTCCTTGTTACTGATGAAATATAATTATCAAATTTAACGATTGCGTTATACATTTTCTCAAAATCTTCTTTTGTGATCTCGTCAGTACTTCTAAATTCTTTCACTATATCACCTCTTCCAATCTTCCAAGTAAATCATTCATTCATCTTGTTACTAAATTTTTAATATCTTGCCAAAGCAAACATTTTGCATTTTTGTTCCATCTGACATAGTTGTTGTGGAAAGCTGTGCTATTTGTCCGTGATTACCAACCTCTTCATCAGGAAAAGATTTGTTAATCAAATCAATCAACTCTCTTTTCGTTAATGCTGTATGTACTATTGTTTCAATTATATTTCTATTTTCCATTTTTTCTACCTCCAATCATCCAAAGGAAAGTTAAATTTCACTTCCAACATAATTATTATATTGTCTACCTACTATTAAGAATCTCGTTTTGTTTTATATTTAGCATATTTCACCTCACCATTGCATCCTTTGTACAATTTTCGCAAAGCAGAACCTAGTCCATTTTCCATATCTTTGTCCACCTGTTCATATGTTTCTGATGCTTCACCTAAAATATCAACTGCTTCAAACACATAATTTCTAAGTTGTTGTAATTCTCTATTTGTAAAATAAATACTTCTACCCATTATTACTCCCTTCTTGGCATGAAACTTAGATTTCTTTATTTACATTCAACATTAACCTATTTTTTTAGTTTATTTTTTCTATACATTCTGAATCAAACCAGTACCAACCAAATTTACTATTTTTATTATATTTATTATCTACAATAACTCCAACCCTATTGCCAGAAATACTAGCAATTTTCCCTTCTAAACCAATTAATTCAGGATATTCACTTTCAAAAGATAATTGTCTTTTCGGTAAAGAGATGATTTTTATTTTTCCAGAATATATAAACTGTTCTATATTTCTCATATTATATATTACCTCCACAAGAAAACTTGGATTCATTAGTTTTTTAAAACTCAATATCTCTGCTTGATCCAATTTCCAATGCATCTTGAATAGTACAACCATAAGATTTTACTTCTTCTATTACTTCCTTTAATTCATCTTCTGTTTCTAACCATGCGTATGAAACTGAATCATCTATATCCGTATAGATTAACAAAAATGGTCGTTCTGGCTTTGTAAAATATATATCATTCATTATAATATTCTCCTTTTACTGTCTTCCAATGAAACTATTATTTACTATTTATTATAAAAATCAAAATCTCTTATCACACGTTCTCTATTTTCTTCTGTATCCGGCAAATTGTACCCACTTCTATCGTCACCTAAAAATAAATCACCATTATTATTAATTCCACACTGTAATCCTGTTTTCTTATTCTCTTTAAATATAATCATATCAATCACTCTCCAATCTTTAATATTTCTCTTTCAAACCACTTCACCAAATCCTCAAAATCAATCTTAGTATCACATATAATTGCATATGCTGTATTATAATCAATTATATATTCCAATGCATATTTGACTCTGTTCGCTTTTACATCAACATATCTATATATTTGATACTCTTTATTAACTGCACATATATAATCTACAGAAAATAGTGGAACAGTTTTACTCTGCTTTTGTAGATAATCAACAAATGATGTTGATTTTAATTCAATGATTTCCACTAACTTATCTTTATATTTTGCTTTCATTATAATATATCTCCTAATGATTTTATTGCATCATCCAAGCTATCAATAGCTTCTTCCATCAAGTCAATCGCATCTTCCGAATCCATACCTCGCATACTGCTCTGTAATCCTTCGGGCATATTATCGAATGCATCCTGCTCTTGATCTAATACAATAGATAATTCTGACGATACATCTGTAATTTCTTTCTGTAATCTTGCTATATTTGCTTTGATATTATTAATACTACGTCTACGTTCCTTATTCATGTACGCCTCCTATTCCATATAATTTTTCCCACACAATCCTATCTGTTGGAGTATGAGCCATATTAAATGCACATTTACCCCCTAGCTTCCAATATTCTTCTTTAGTGATTACAATTCCGTAATCGCCTTTAGCGGTATTCTTATATGCATATTTTCCATGTTCTTTTAATGCAGCTTCTGTTACATACCATTTTCTATATTCTGTTTTTCTTGTTGTAAGATTATATACTTCATCGAGACAATTTATCACTTTTCCTGTACTAATTTCTTTTGTAATTCCAGAATTACAAGCAAATCTGTAATCACTATAATCTATATAGGACAACTGACCTCTTCTAATAGCATCCTCATACGATTCTTTTGTTTTTCTTTCGTCTTCTGCCATTATTTTATCCCATGTGTCATTATAGACATGACCGCTACTCATACCAATTGTCAATACATGAGCGTTTCCATATTTATCATGTTCAGTCCATTTGTACACTTTTTCGTTATTAATATATCGACAACAGTTTCGATCGTAATACTCGGTTTGTCCCTTTTCATTTACATGAGTAGTATTTATTTTAGTTCTTTCGTTATCAACAGCTCTACCAAGTCCACATACTGCCGACATTGCTCCATATAATAATGCTCCTAACATAACCATCAACCTTCCTTTCTATTCTATCTAAATTTATTTTCTCTTTTAGTTTCCATTTCTTTCAGATGTTTATCTGCTTTTGCATTGACATAATCTTTAAAATCATACATACTTGCTCCATCTCCGAACTTACGTTGTGGTGTATATTTTGTTGTCGTTGTTGAACTTGTTCCTGGATCACTTAATGCTAAACTAATAATAACAATCACAATAATAACTAAAATTAAAACTCCCATATAAATCAACCTCCTTCAGTCCAATTATACCATATTTATATATTCTCTACTATTTCTTTGCATTAAAAAAGCGACTATAAAATAATAGCCGCTTTTCGTGTTTAGTGCCAATAAGCACCGCTTTAATCTACAATAGTAGAAATTTCATTCATAATTATGAATGTAAGTATATAATATATTTATATTTAAAAATTGTCAAGCATTAATATTATTTAATATATTTCCCATGCTTTGAGTTCTAGCAATCTCTTTTGCATCTCCCTTTTCAATAAATCCTTCTTTTTCTAATTCATGCAAAACTTTCAATTTCTTCTCGTAATCAGTGCATGTGTGTCTATTTCCTGCTTCTAATATTGCCATCGCATGTTCCTTATTTTTGATATATCTAAGTGGGTTTGACCTTTCTAGTTTTCGGATCAGTTTTTCCCTTTGTACACTGTAGCGTTCGGCTTGGCGATCTTCTAACATGGATATCTGATCCCATTTATATCCCAGTTTTTCCTCTGCGATTTCTTTTGCATCATCTTCACTTATACCTGTCAACCTGCACAGTCTATTGATCCACTCCGTTTGTTTTTCTTCTTCTGTTTTTCTTTTTGTTGTAACGCTCGATCCTTCTAGTTCTCTTTTTATTTTGTTGAATTTTCGCATTTCAGTGAGCGATGTAATCTTTACCGCCATAGGAAGTTTCTCATATCCGTATCCGTTCCATTTGCCTTGTGGATTGAAAGTCTGCAAATTGTTCTTTTTGCAGGCATTTATAAGTTTTCTATTACCTTCCAAGCTAATTACTTTTTCTTTGTATTCCTTTTGCATACTATCACTCCTTGTTCATTTTATTAAAGCAAATAATATCCATAAACCTCCTCTTTACACATAAAGAATCACATCGTCATATTGAACCTCATAATCCTGTACAATTTTATCCATGCAGTCTTTTTCGTTTACATCTTCCCTTGTTTCTTCATCTTTGACAGATATAAATAATGATTGCATATCTGGATCATGCAATAATTTAAGTAATTCTCCAAGTGTCATATCATAATTGCTTATCAGTTCATAAATACTCATTTCTTCCGTGGGTATCTCTTTTGCTAAACTAAAGCCACTAATAGCGTCTGTTTCGTACTCTGCTAAATTTACACCAGCAATCTTTCCATCATGCTCAATCACAAATATTTTCCACATATTATACCTCCATCACTCTTCATCATCTATCTCTTCATCTGCCATATCATAATCAGAACCTTCTACGAATTCACCATCTTCGTCACACTCACAATATTCCAAAGCCCACTCATCAATATATGTGAGTTCAATACCTTTTTTGTATGTACATTTTTTACTTGCCAACTCTGCAATAGCTTCATCTTTTTCACTCATTTTCCATCTTTTGACTTCTGTAGCATCAGCCCAATCATTGATAACGGTGTCTCCTTTTTTAAATTTTTTCATTTCCATCTTTGATAGTACTGCATCTCCGTGCAATAAAATAATTGTATTAAACATAATATAACCACCTTTCTTTTATTGTGAATTAACAAAGCGGTTATGTTTATTATAACATAACCGCTTTCTCTTCATCAATATTTTTATTGTACCGTATTTATTGCATTTGCAAACACAATCGCTGTTTCTTCCCAAGTGTCATTATTGTCATCGTCTAATATATAATTGATGACCGACAACTCTCCACAATCAGCCACACACGATATTTGCAGTAAATCTTCTAGCACTTCTTGTCTTTTATGTGATGTAATGTCTGCAACCAATTTATTTTTCAACTTCGTTGCCTTTTTCTGTACTATTTTGCTAATATCAATTCCTTCTTGCTTAATCTGTTCGTAAATTTCTTTCATATTATATACCTCCAATTTTATTTTAGATAGATTTTCGCTATCCTCGATCCAAATTGGTTAAATTAATTTAATTATACCTTAATATTTATAAAGAAGCAAGTTATATAAGATTTAATCATCATTATTAATATAAGAATACCCTTCGCTATTGTATATTACAGCATCAGTATCAATTTCTATAGTTTCTCCGTCTAAACTTAAACGTCCTGCAATTGATAACGGATGAATCAAATCAACAATACCATCTTCACCATTTTGTACTGGATCAGATGTTATGCCGTTATTCACAACTGCATTTGCCAATAATTCCTTCTTATCAATCTCAGAAACATCATCCCATTTCATTCCTAACAATGTATTCATTTTTTCACCTGTCATACTCATCACTCCTCTCCATTTATCAACAAACAAACAACTCTCCATTCAGGATGATTATTTAACACCTCTTCCAAGCAACCTTTCTGTTCTAAATACGACACTCGATACATCGGTGTACCAAGTTCATCCACAACACAGTTCACATATTCCATTTGCTTTTCTTCTCCTATACTGTATAGCCCATGCTCCATCTATATAAATTTCTTCAATTTGATATCGCTTGTAATTCTTTGCGATCCAAGTGTTTTTCTTATGTAATTGTTCTTCAATGTTCCGTGAATTATATTTCCATATCTTTACGTTCCAACCTGATAAATCAAATATTGGCATTTGAACATCTCCCTTTCATAAAAATAAGAGGTCGAATCAATCAACCACTTATTTATTCTTTTAAAATGTGCTATGCATTATTTTTTTGTATCCCAATATTTTAAATGATGTTTATGCAATAACGCACATTTGTTACATATAACAATATCAAGATACCGATTATCTGACCAAGGACAAGGATTTAAAATTTTTCCTTTATATTTTACCGATTTATTAGTCCCACAGAACCAGCAATGATATTGTTTACGTTCTTCTATTGGTAATATTTCCATTATTATCACTCTCCTTTTTTTACTTTGAAATTTCCGTTTCATGTTAATCAAGTATGAATCGGGTTTCTTTTACGTTACTTACTCTATAAATTCCATTTATCTCTTGCAAAGAATAATAAGTAGTATTATTTCTTATATACTTATTGGTAATTTTACAAGTAACTAATCTGCTCCATTTTTCTGTTACATAAACAGATATTTTTACTGTATCACCTATTTTATAATTCATTCCAATCACTCCTATCTAAATCACAATTCCAATACTTACTTATAGTCTCTACAGATATCCATTACTGTATCTATCACATTTAGTTTAGAATCAATTCCATAACCACTCAGTAAGTCAAAAGAACTGTTATCTTTGGTATAAACTAAATCGCAATAATGATGCCATCCATCTTCTTCATCATAAGCAAAAGTAATTTCAAGATTTATACCATCAACTATTTTACATTGCCAAGGTCGTTCATCAAAGCTTTCGGGTTTATCACCTTCTCCGTTCCATAAAGTAGGATTCATATCATTAAAAAATCCATTTGCAATTCTCGTGGCTTTTTCTCTTGTCATATTCTAAGTCTCCATTCTGTCATTCTGTCAAGAAATCATCGTTTCATGTCCAAATTTGCTTTAATCATTTCCATTGCGTTCTCTTTGATTTCGTTACGCACATTTTGCAATTCATCCCATGTTATTTCTTTCATGCAACAATCGCCATAATTGCAGTACATGTATTCTGTGACTGTATCAATAATGTTCATAATTGTTTCGTCACTTGCTACAACCCCAATCTTTTTCATGGGCTCATTTGGTGACATCTCATAAATTTTATCATCCTGTATATGGTAAATTCCGTATAAGTCTTTATCGTTCGTGGTGGAAACTTTTTGATTATTCAATAATTCTTTTAGTGTTGGGGCTTTTTCCATAAATATCAATCCTTCACATTCATTTTTGCATTTCTTCGTCCATGATTCGTTCTTCTGCTTTTAATTCATCGACGATATCGTTTATTCGCTTCGTCCATTTATCCTGTTTAGAAATGAAAATACTACGTTCTAAGCTAGAAAGGACATTTTCTTCTTTCGCAATATCATATGTTGTGCGTTTATCGTGATTTGCTGCAATGAACGATTTTAATTTAGAGTCTGCTCTTCTATAAATTTTCTTGCTGATTCTGTAATTCATAATATTTCCTTCCCTAGCAAATCCTCATTTCATTTCATTATATTGCTTCATAATTTCACTAACCAATCCCTTGAGATTATATTCTCCATACTGTACATAGCAGTTCACTGCCTGTTCGAGATTATCTGCATTTTCGGCATTGGTAGTAACATCCAAATCTATACACATATCCTCTAATATATTGTATACTTTTCGTAATTCTTCATCTGCTCTTTTGCAAGCATTTCTTGCCTTTTGTAAGCTGTTTTTTAATTCTAATTTTATAGATTCATTTAACGCTTCATCTGAAGACATTTGATATATTTTCTTTTTCATTCACATTACCTCAATTCATAATCCTTATGAAACTCTTGTTTACTTGCTTATTCCACATCCCATTTTACTTCGTAACCAGTAATTTTCTTTCCAAAATCACGAGCATGTACAACTACAGCTCCGCAATTACTACACCATAGAGCAAAACTATTAACTCCTGCACCCATCCTATTAGCGCCACCACGATGCATCTTTGATCCACACCAGATACAAGTGCATTCATTCGGAATCTGCACTCCATTATTTACAACATTTTTAATTTCCATTATCATCACTCCATTTCTTTTAAAATTCTTGCAAACTCTGTATGCATTTCAAGTTCTTTCTGCTCACAATAAAGAAGTCTTTCCCAACCTTCAGGTTTCCCTTTCTCTTTTTCAAGTTCTTTCTGATATTTCTGTATATATTCTTTATTAACTTCTATCATTCGCAAACAATTTTCCAAAACTTCTTCTTTAGTTCCACATTGATTTACTGGAAGTCCCCATGCACTTTTATGATCCATTTCTGTTCCATAACCATAGAAAGTATCGCTATACTTTGCTAAAATAAATTTACTACCAATTCCAGTAGGCATTTCAGATAATACTGTCATATATTCACCATCCAATCTTAAAATAAAATTGCTATTTACTGTGCTTATACTTTATCTACATTTAAAAAATGATTTTGGTTCATCACCTGAAAAAGATACATTTAATTTTTTGCAAAAATTATATGGTCTGATATAGTCAATATTTTTTCTATATTCACAATTTTTGCATTTCTCAGGACATTTTATTATATTCTTCGTCTTCATTTGTCTCCAATCTACTTAAATAATGTATGCTTACCATCTGCATCACGTTTCCATTCATACCCTGCAAACTCAAGAGCCTTCAAAGCTCCCATGTAATAACTCATGTCTTGCGGTCTTACATCTTTCATATTTGCAATCGTCCACCGTTCATCTAACCATTCTTCCGTTTGCTGCTTAATTATTTTTGGTGTTCTCTTCATTTTCATCACTCCGTTTCTTGTCCAAAATCTCCATGTTTTAATAGCTCTCCATTTCATTTTATGTTATACTTCATATAAGGAGTTGAGGACTTACACGGCTGCTGTCACAGCCGATGCCTCTCATTGTTAGTAGTTCTCTCTTATGTATTCCAAAGCTTCATCTTCTGTTGGAAACTTGATGTCTTCACCTGGAACATAAAAGTCACCGTATTTCTGATATGGTTTCATACTAACTTCCCTCCTTTATATGTATTTAGAAAAAGCAGAGATAATTAAATCTCTGCTTTAACTATCACTATTCATTTATTCTCCCTTACAAATCCTGCATATCTCTCATTGCTTGATCCCATACTGAATCATCATTACATCCACAATCATTCCAAAAAATCTTTCCAAATCCAAAATATAGACAATCACAAGCATTCATATATGCATTCTGTTTTACTTTATCTGTGTATCTATTTTTATATTGCATAATTAAATCCTCTCTATATACATTCCTTTATCAATTTGTACATTATTCTCTTATTTCTATAAACCCTTTCTTTTCTTGTCTTTTTATTATAAACACTTACACTAAATGTTTTTATTAAAAGTCCTCGATTTAATACAATTTGCTTTTCTGCATCATCTTTTAATATCATTGTTTCGACAGCTTCCATTTCACACCTCCACAATCTCAATACAGAAATCATCAGGATCATATTCACTGCCTTCAATGTCCCAATCATTCATATATTCTTCTTTTGCATCATTGGCAGCTTCTTCTGCTTCACCATAGGAATCAAATAATCCCCATTCAAAATCTCCACTATCTCTTAACTGACCGCCATCATAACTGATAATATATTTGAATATTTCAATCACTCTCCCTTACAATTTTTTAAATAATCAGCTTTCTGTTTTTTATATTCTGCTTCAATTTTATCTAGTCTTTTCTGCTCTTCATCGCACTCTTCTTGTGATTCAAATACATCATAGTAATGTGTATCTCCATCCCAACGAAGTCGTACAATTTTATTTTTCTCTTCATCCGTTAATTGATATACTTTGTACATTTTCATCACTCTCCATTCAGATTAGGACATAAACCAAGTCCACCATCAATTTCAGGTACTCTTCTATATGCTCCTCTATGCGGACACTCTTCTTTTTTGCATTCAGTACAATCGCATTTTTGATATTCCTCATAACTCATTTTCCAGTTTGTCTCTACAAACCGTTCTCTTGTCATCATACTAATCACTCCTTTAAACAATCCTTATCAACAACTGCAAATAATTTAATTTCCTCACCGACTTCACTTTCATCAAGTTCGAGATTGTCAAGCAGTTCTGCGAATGAATCATCTGTCAAATCTTCTCTATATAAATACACGTCATGTACTGTTGGAGTACACCACAAGTGTAATCGAATGAACTCAATCAACTCAATCAATTCACACTCATTGCATATCCGTCTTGCACACCTTACTAATGACTGAACAAAATCCTGTGTCATGAGTCCATTACCTTCGAGTTCTTCAATCTGATCATCGGTAATCTCTTTTACGTTTTCAATTCCTTCATCCATGATATAGGAAATAACTGCATTTCCCATTCGTGAATCGAACTCTTCCTCAATAATCTTTCCTATTTTTGTTTCATAATATGTCATATTTACTACCTCACTTTCTAAATAAACAGTTCTTTCCTTTGTGATTTTATTCCAGACATATCTTCAATTGTTTCTGTTCTGTCTTATTCGGTGTTCGCACTAACTTATTTCCATCTTTTTCTTTTACAAATAGTAGATTTTCTTTTGCCATATCATCAATAACTTTCATAATATGGTTGATTGTCTGACCGCTTCCATAATTCCGACCATCATTCAAACCAACTCTCCTTAGTCTAAATTGATTTGCAAGACCTCTACACACGTCAAAAGCATAAAAATATTTCGTTTTCCTTGTAGTGATGCATGTTTCAAATAATGATTTGCGTATTTCTTTGTCTCTGCTTTTTAGATATTCCTCATATTCGTCATCAGTTATATCATAAACGGTTTCATGTAAATCAACCCATCTTAATGAAAATGTTTTTGCTTTTTCTATAGCTTCTGCGACTGACTTAATCTCATTTTTTAATACTTCGCCACTATAATTCTGTGGGTGCATATACAGATGTGATTTACCTTTTGTATATGTAGCGCATACTCCATTAAATCCTGGTTCATTACATTTCCAGCCAAGACTTGTAAATAATCTATCAATTTCCTTTCCAATAGTTTCTTTTTTATCTGCTTCCCAACCACCATTCATGCCATCATATGCTGGCGTATCAATGTTAAAATATACATTTGAATATTCATTTCCATAATCTTCATCAGGATTCCAGTTATTTGTAAGTGCGTGATCTTCTCCATATTCATAACCTAATCCATACTGATGATATTTTATACTCATAGTCATTTCCTCCTTACTGCATAGCATATTCGTATCCATGTTTTAATAATGTTTCTGTTATTTTTCGCTTAATCCAAGGCTGTAAATATCTCCATTGTGTATATGGCTTTCCATAATTGAATCGTACATAATCTGGATAACCTAATCCATTTTCAGGCGTTTCAACTTCTACATACTCACTGTAAATTCCAAAACATCCTACACCTTTTAAAAGATAGAATTTATATTCTTCTCCGTTGTATTTTCGTACAAACAATAATGTCTTTTCCATATCAATCAACCTCCGTTCTATATTTCATAATCGCTTACTGGTTCTGTATAACCACTATCCAATTTAATTTCCGTTGTTTCATAGTCATCATAAACACTCTTTTGTGTTCCTCTTGCATGAATAATCTTTGCAAGCTGCATAATTACATATCTGCGTTCACAACCATGCTCATCATAAACTTTATGTGGATAATATAATGCTCTACCATTGCAAACTGTAAAATCATCAAACTCTTTTCCATAGAACTGTTCACAATCACTAGCATGTAAATTCCGTAATGCGTGTTCTCTAATGTACTGTTTCTCTTCATCTGTTAATTTATCTGTGTTATCTAATAATGAGAAATCAAACAAGATATTTCTCTTGCCAGTTTCAAATGAATCGACATATTCTAAGTTGTTTTCCTTTGCTGTCTTTTTAGCTGTCTTGTATAATTTATATTCTTTAATCTTCATATTCGCTTACCTCCTATAACAATTCATTCACATATTTCTTTAGCCATGCATATGCTTTTACCATTGAGTCAAATGGTTCAATATCTAGCCACATCAGAACACCATCTCCAATAACTGCTGTTGTCTTTAAACAATATTCTTCTTTATTGATTTCCCATTTTCCATCATGTCGCTTTTCTACGACATATTTACCTATTCGTGGGGTAATTTTCCCAAAACAATTCCGTGTAATCATCTTTACATTCTCCTTTCTCTAAACTTTTCAATTCATCATTAGAATATTTCGCCCATTTTCCTGTATGAACATCATTCATTCTTTCTTCAAAGGTTCTCTCTTTCATTCCATACATTTCTGTTGCAACCTTGTACATGTCATAAACAAGATCCTTTTCTGTATCAATAATCATAAAATCTTTGGGATTTTTCACATTGTCCAATACATACTGCATAAAATCTCTGAATGTAATTAGTCTGTTTGTTGTACACCATACAAGAATTTTATTTTTATCTTTGGTGTCTCTTGTTACAAATTTCATTAACTGCATCTCGCTTTCTTCCTTCCGTTACAAAAGGCAGACACAATTATTTGCGTCTGCCTTAATTTATTCTCTATATTAGTCTGCTTTCTCTTCCTTTGGTGTAATTAAGCTCATAAGATTGTCTCTAATATAACCACAGAAAGCATCAATACTTCCATTTCCAATAGTCCAACAACTATCTTCGTCATAATTCCAATGAATAATTACTTCATGTCCTGCCGTGATATTAGGTAAGTCAACATCTGACTTGGTTGCATATGAACTCTTTGAAAGAGCTTTAAGATATACATATCTTCTGATATTCTCAATATCTCTTTCTGTTTCTGCATTGAAAATCTCTACCAGATATTCATCGGAACATTCATCATAAATATCATATTCGGAAGCTCCATTTTTCTTATTATCAAGTCTCTTTAACTCTTTACTAATTGCAAACAGTGCTGATTCTTCATATTTTTTACATTCTTCTTCGTTACTAAATACAGTTCCATCCTCTGCAATGTACTCTGTCCTTACCAGTTTCTCAATTGTTTCTGTTTTTCTAATTTCGTTTATTTTCATGATTTTAATCTCCTTTTCTCTGTATTACTGTTCGTTATCTTCAAAATCAATATCATCAATCTCAAAATTGTCCGAATATGGAATATATTCTGCATTAGTAGCAATAGGAATTTCATCAATGTGTTCCTGTGCATATTTACAAGCAATTTCCAACTGTTCTTCCTCTGTTTTACCTTCTAATAATTCCATAGGAATATCAATTCCTGTGTCTCCTACATACGTGTAAGCCATACCAATGTGCAATCTTTTTGTTTTCTTTGTATCTACCATAAATATTCACCTTTTACCTTTCTAAAATTTCACTGTAAATTACAATTTCCTGCTAATCTTCTAATGTCCAATTACCAACTTTATTTCCATTGATGTCCATTATGTAACCTTCATCATATCCATTTGTAATTTTTCTGCAAATATCCATGAGGTTTCTCTGCAACTCATATCTGCCTTCAGTTGTAAGTACATCATCTTCGCTATAAGCTGCACCACCTGTTTTAATTTCAATTTTCAGCATATCAATCACTAATCCTTTCTCTCCACATCTTAATTCGTACAGGATAGTTTACATTTTCTTCATATGTTTTTATCTGTGCTTTTGCATCTGCATAGTCTTCACAATTACATTCAATATCCCATCCATAGCCACAATTTCCTTCGATTGCATAACAATCCTTTGTCTTTCTTTTATATGCCATTATCGTAATCCCTCCTCTGTATATTCTGCATAACTAATATGCCATCCTTCGTCTTTATGTCGTTCTAATAAGTGTTTTAATTCATCGTCTGAATATCCAGCTTTCCAACCTACAATATATCCATTCTTATCTCTTATACATAATTCCACATCTTTTTTCATATCAATATTCCTCCTCATAAAATTTAATTGTTTTTTCCTTTTCAGCTTCATATTTCGCTTTATCAGTAAACAATGTGAGATAAATATCTCCCTCTGTATATGTAAATACTGCCATCTGTTCGTCTGAATAAGCATAAGAACTATACCCATCTACCTGAACTAAATCGAATTTACATTTCTTTGCGAACTGGTAACTTAAATCTGACATCCAATGTCCACCTAACATGTAATTACCATTTCTATCTTCTGTCTCTTCCATAAAGTTTACATTTGCAATCCGTTTTGTATCCTCATTTAGTAAATATGCGGATAAATCTAAATCTGCAATTTCATATTCGCTTTCTACTTTCTTTACTCCGAGTTTTCCAATCAATTCAAAATATTCATTTCTAGGAACATATTTCATACTAATCAACCTGCCTTTCTAATTAATCCAACTTTTTGTAACTGTGTCATATGTAGCTCCATTTGCATCCTGATACTCAACATCATCTGAATATGTAAACACATAGCACTTGTGATTACTAATTATTTTTATTTCTCTTTCACCATGCATAATTGCATATCTTTCTCTGAATCCTGCGTTATCACACATTGTACGCATTTCTTCATCTCGCTTTGGATTTCCACAAGCTGTCTGAACACATCCATATAGCCAACCATTCAAATAATCAATGTTGTAACAATACTGTCTCCATGAATCTGAATCATCAGTGAATACATAGAAACTCTCTCCATCGTCTCCTCTTGTAATCCGTGGATAACCAAAGTTTGCAATAAATGCCCGTAAATTGTCTTTAATCATTTCCATTTCATTTTTTGTGAAATCATACATAATTCGTTTCCTCCTTGTAATAAAATAAGCAGCTAGGTATTTATTCTCCTAACTGCCTTTACGGTTGCGTTATTTTATTTAGTTGCTAAATCTCTCTTCTAACTTTCATTTTTGCCTCAATCATATCAATAGCATTCCTTGCATCCTTCAATGCAATTCCAGGATGTCTAAGATAATACAACTTAATTGCAGTAACCCTATCACCATTTCGTAAACACACCTTAATCGAAGGATTAATTTCCTTAATAATTCCCTTGCAAGTGACTGCATACTTTCGTACATCATCCAAGTTACATTCGTCAACAGTATCACCATTGATGATAGCTACCTTTGCAATATCATAATTATTAACAAGTTTACCGCTTATAGTTGTGAAATAAATTTCTTTAGTCATTTCGCTTCACTCCTTTTCATAAATCTCTAACTTATGTAACAAATCAAACATTGCTACATATCTGCCCTGATTCCGTTCTTTGAGTTTATCATTGTCGTTCTGCATTGCATCATCATAATCTTTATTTACTTTTCTAAATTCCTCTGCAATAATTTCAAGGATTTCATCCTTTGTCTTGCTGCATTTATATTTTGCCATTTCTCTTCACTCCTTCCTAAGAAATCTTAGTTTCATTGGGCTGACTAAATCAGCCCATGTTCTTCCATAAA